>Ga0209062_1000102_pt1 | contig 311526 bp, 289 predicted proteins | sample Coa_R2_2_FD_187158 | JGI IMG/M metagenome (GOLD analysis project Ga0209062, IMG submission 187158) | Surface soil microbial communities from Centralia Pennsylvania, which are recovering from an underground coalmine fire - Coalmine... | ecosystem: Environmental > Terrestrial > Soil >... | reverse complement strand
CTCGGCAATTGCCACCGAATTACGTAACTTCGACGTATCAATCCCGACAAAAGCTGCGATATGCTCGTCCATGACTCGCCCTCCTTGCGTGAGGCTCTGCCCGGCCTATCCGGGTAACCCTCGCACTCGCATCGAGGGCGAGTCGCCTCCGCAAGGAAAGGGACATACAGTCTTCGCGTCCGGCGGCCGCCTCGCAAATGACGGTTACTTCCGCATCGCCAGCACGCGGTCGACCATCTCGCCGGCCTGGCCGAGATAATTTGCCGGATCGACGAGCTTCGCCAGCTCCTCGCGCGTCATGTGCTTGGCGATCTCCTCGTCCTCGGCCAGGAGATCGAGCAGCGGCCGGCCGGTGGCGATCACCTTGCGGCAGATGTCGTAGACGAGGTCGTGCGCGTATTGGCGGCCGAGATGCGGCCCGAGCCCCATCATCACGGCCTCGGAGACGATCAGCCCGCGCGTGATGTCGAGATTGGCGCGCATCCGCTTCTCGTCGACCTGCAGCCCCTCGAGCAGGAAGCGCGTCTGCGCGAGCGCGCCGGCGGAGAGCGAGAAGATCTCCGGCAGCACGATCCATTCGATCTCCCACGGGCCGGTCGCACGCTCGTGGTCCTCGACCATCGCGTCGAGCAGGGCCGCCACGTGCTGGCGCACCACCGAGGTCAGCGCCGTGATGTAGACCGAGGAGATCGGGTTACGCTTCTGCGGCATGGTGCTCGACGAGCCGCGCCCCTCGTGAAACGGCTCGTACACCTCCTCGACCTCGGTCTGCATCATCAGCTTCACGTCGAGCGCGATCTTGCCGCACAGGCCGGTGACGAGGCCGAGGAAGCAGCCGACCTCGGCGATGCGGTCGCGCACGGTGTGCCAGGCGATCTCGGGCTGGGCGAGCTCGAGCTCCCTGGCGAGCTCGACCTGCACCTCGAGGCCATCCTTGCCGAGCGAGGAGAGCGTGCCGGCGGCGCCGCCGAACTCAAACACCAGCACGCGCGCGCGCAGCTCGGCGAGGCGCTGCTTCTGCCGCTCGAAGGCGGCGAGCATGGTCGCCATCTTGTAGCCGAAGGTGATCGGCACCGCCTGCTGCAGGTTGCTGCGGCCGGCCATCGGCGTATCGCGATATTTTCGGGCGAGATTCGCCAGCGCATCGCTGATGCCGGCGAGATCGGCCTCGATCAGGTCGAGCCCCTCGCGGATCTGCATGATGGTGGCGCTGTCGGTGATGTCCTGGGTGGTGGCGCCCCAATGACACCATTCGCCGAGCCCGTCGCGGCACAGCGCGACGAGCTGCTGCACCACCGGCAGCACCGGATAGCCGATGCGCTCGGTCTGCGTCTTGATCCTGGCGAGGTCGTACTGCGAGACGTCGCAGTGCTCGAGGATCTCGTCGCAGGCATTCTGCGGGATGATGCCGAGGCGGGCCTGGGCGCGCGCGAGCCCCGCCTCGAAGTCCAGATATTTCTGGATCCGGTTGCCGTCGGAAAAGACGCGGCGCATCGACTCGGTCGAGAAGATGTCGCGGAAAACAGCGGAGTCGATCGCGGTCGTGGGCATTTCCGAGGCCTTTCGCACAGGTCGGGGAGATTGCGGCGGAAGCCGCGGGCGCAATGATGCCCGAAAGGCCGACCGCGCGCGAGGCTCAGCCGAACCAGCGGATCGCCAGGATGACGCCGAGCAGGGTGGCGACGGTTGCGCCCCAGCCGATCACGATCGCCAGGAATTGGCGGCGCGGCATATGGCACGCCTCCATGCGGCCGGACCGCGGCCGCGGACGGCGATCCGCCGCGCCGGGCTCGGCTTGATGGCTCCACAGCGACCGCTCGCGCCGGCGGCTCTCATCCTCCGCGCGCGGGTCGCTGATCGGATGCGTCCATGCCTGACCAAGCAGGTCCTGCAATGCCACTGGACGATTCCTTCGAGCTGGGCCGGCGGCGTCGCCGCCGTGATCGATGCCGAATTCACCTCATGTGAAGCGGCACGGTCGATGTTTGACGCAGGGCGTCGCTTGTCAATAAATTGGAGGGTTTTTAGAGGAATTATAGTTTCAGATGCCGGCATGGATTCTTGGTAAAAATCCATGAATGCGGTGCACGATCGAGTTTGGAATAGATTGAAAACTGGCGTTTCTTCTTTGCCTGCGGCGCCCCGCGGCCCTATCTAAAGTCGGCTTTCGCACGAGTATCCAGCGGCCCGATGATCGTCTGCTCCTGTAACGTCCTCTCCGACACCCAGATCCGGGCCGCCGTCGCCGACGCGACGCCGCGTTCGGCCGCCCAGGTCTACGGTTGCCTCGGCTGCAGTCCGCAATGCGGACGCTGTGTGCGAACGATCCGCCGCCTGATGGACGAGACGCTGGGCGCATGCCCGACGAGCGAATGCTGCTCCGACGGCGTCGGCGCCTGACAAATCCGATATGCGTATGCGGCAGGGTGGGCAAAATCGGGCTCGCCTAAGCCCGGGCGTGGGCAAAGCGCCTCGAAATTTGCCCACGTGGCAGAGTGCAGACGACGCGCCGCCCAGCCGACGCGTCGCCCTACAAAATCACCTTCAGTTCTTGACCGGCGGGACGGTCGCGCCGGTCTTCGGATGGCGCAGCGTGTCCAAGGCGACGTTGAGCGCCTTGTCGGCCTTGGGATCGGCCGGGATATAGGACTGCAGCTTCGGGTCCTTCAGCTCCGCCTTGGGCGACGGCTTGAGATCGTCGGGAAGATCCTGCGCCGCCTCGACATCGGGAGAGATGCCCTTGCCCTCGATCGGGTGGCCGGCCGGGGTGACGTAGTGCCCGGTGGTGAGGTGGATCGCGCCATTGTCCGGGCCGAGCGCAATGAGCGTCCCGACCGAGCCCTGGCCGAACGTGTGGGTGCCGACGAGGGTCGCGCGGTGCGCGTCCTGGAGCGCGCCGGCGACGACCTCCGAGGTCGCGGCCGAGCCGGCATTGATCAGCACGACCAGCGACTTGCCCTTGGCGAGATCGGCCGCCGTGGCGCGGATGTGCTTGGTGTCCTCGGCGCTGCGGCCTTTGATCTCGACGATCTCGCCGGAGTCGAGGAAATCGTTGGCGACCGGAATGGCGTCATCGAGCGGGCCGCCCGCATCATTGCGCAGGTCGAGCACGTATCCCTTGAGCTGGTCGGCCGGGACCTTGGTCGCGATGTCGGCGATCGCCTGCTTGAGCTGTTCGGCCGTCTGGCTGTCGAACTCGGCGATGCGAATGTAGCCGACGTCGCCGCCTTCGATGCGGGCGCGGACCGAGCGGGTGTCGAGCTTGGCACGCACGAGCGAGAGCTCGATCTGCTTGTCGCGGCCCGGGCGGACGATGGTCATCTTGACCGTGGTCCCGGGCGCGCCGCGCAATCGCTCGGTCATCTGATAATGGGTCAGCCCCGACGCGGAGAGGCCGTCGAGCTCGGTGATGATGTCGCCGGTCATGATCCCGGCCTTGGCGGCGGGGGAGTCGTCGACGGCGGAGATGATCTTGGCGTAGCCGTCGACCATCGTGAAGGCGATGCCGAGGTCGCCGAATTCGCAGTGGTCCGTGCAGGCCTGCGAATTACGCAGCGTCTTCGCATCGACGTAGTAGGAGTCTTCCAGACTCGCCAGCATGCCGTTGATGGCGGTGCCCATCAGATCCCGGTCATTCGGCTTCTCGACATAGTGCTTGCGCACCTGCTCGTAGGCGTCGCCGAACACGTCGAGCAGCCGGTAATTCGTCGGCGGTGCCGAGAGCAAACGTGGATCGGTGCCGCCGAGCGCCACATAGGACTGGGTGCCGACGATCGTCAGCGCCATGCCGGCGGCCACGCCGAGCACAATCAAAGGGGCCTTCACCAAAGGGATCTTGCGCATATCCGGTCTGTTCTCCGTGGCGGGCGCCTGGACGTCCGTTCCCGTGCGGTCAAAACAAGTCAAATTAGCATCGCACCCGCATTTTGGCGAAAATGTAGTAGGGCAGCCCACCCCAGCCGGCAACCGCCCTTATGCCGCGCCCCGAGCCCGTCGTGACCCTCCGCCGGCCCCGCTGTGGTCCCCGCCCTCGCGGGCCTATGCTTTGCGCCGGAAAATGCTCTAGGTTGCCCGCTACGCGGCCTCGGGAGCGTGTTGCGCCCCGGGCAATTGCAGATACGCCGATGGGCGTGGGTCTGCGCGAATATTTGTCGGCGAACCGGCCCCCACCTCGCCGGGTTATCCGCCAGTGGAGACGGTCATGAAAGGCGACGCCAAGGTCATCGAATATCTCAACAAGGCGCTGCGGCACGAGCTGACCGCCGTCAACCAGTACTGGCTGCATTACCGGCTGCTGGAGAACTGGGGATACCAGGCGCTGGCGAAGAAATGGCGCAAGGAATCGATCGAGGAGATGGAGCACGCCGACAAGCTCGTTGCCCGCATCATTTTCCTCGACGGCTTCCCCAACATGCAGGTGCTCGATCCGCTGCACATCGGACAGACCGTCAAGGAAGTGCTCGACTGCGACCTCGCGGCCGAGATGTCGGCGCGAGCGCTCTACGAGGAAGCGGCCACCTATTGCCACGGCGCCCGCGACTACGTCACGCGCGACCTGTTCGAGAAGCTGATGCACGACGAGGAGGAGCACATCGACTTTCTCGAGACGCAGCTCGATCTCGTCGCCAAGCTCGGCCTCGAGCTCTATGCCCAGCACCACATCGGCGAGATGGACGACGACCACAAGGACTGAGCGATGCGGCGGGGAGAAAGCGTCCGTAGCACGGGCAAAATCGGACGCCCCCAGGTCCGCGTGAGCAAAGTCGCTCTCGGAGATTTTGCCCACGCGAAGGAGCAGCGGAACACGCCTTCTGCCCACCCGACGCGAAAGGCTTGCCGCAACAGCATGTTGGCGTGCCTCTGTCACGCCAAACCGAAGCCTGCGGCGCCCCGGACCAGCCAAAATCCCCCCCGGAAGGAGCAAGCGTCCGCTGGATCATTTCGCTCTGCGCCATCTCCAGAGTCACAAAAAAAGCACACCGGCCGCGTGATCGCGCAGTAGCGCACAGTCGACCATGCCTGTGCGCTTGTTCCGCCTTGGTGGGCTGCTAGCTTCACGCGGGGCATGAGTTCCTGCGGGCGCCGCGGCGCGCGGACAGGCTGGGCGCGTCTATTCGTTCGAGAGATCGTCGTATGCGTCGGTTCTCCGGCACGGGGAGTGGACGAATTCGCGTTCGCTGTATCGCGCGCGCGGCCGCGGGGCTTCTCCTCGCGCCCGTGCTGACGGGCTGCCTGCTCGGCCCGGAAAAGCCCGATCTCAAGCTCGACATTCCCGATTCCTATGCGACGGCCCGCAAGGGGCCCGACTCGGCTCTGCCCCCGCTCGACTGGTGGCGCAGATTCCATTCGCACGAGCTCACGCTCCTGATGGAAGAAGCGCAGACCGCGAACCTCGACATCGCGGCGGCGGCGGCACGCATCCAGCAGGCCGATGCGGCCGTGCGCATCGCCAATGCGGCGCTGCTGCCGACCATCGATTTCAACGCGAGCGCGACGCGCTCGCGCCCCTCGACCGCCGGCGGCGGGGGCGCCGGCGGCGGATCTTCGGCGCACACGCTCTACAACGTCAATCTGCAGGCGAGCTATACGCTCGACTTCTGGGGCAAGAACCGGGCGACCGTGCTCGCCGCCGACGAAACCGCGATCTCGGCTCGTTTCGACAAGGACGTGGTCGCGCTCACGACCCTGGTGAGCATCGCCAATGCCTTTTTCAACATGCTCGCCGCGCAGGAGCGGATACGAATCGCGCGCGAAAATGTCCGCGCCGCAACCGTCATTCTCAACGCCATCCAGCAGCGCAAGAAGTTCGGCACCGCATCCGATCTCGAGGAGGCCCAGCAGGCAAGCCTGGTGGCGACGCAGCGCGCGTCCATCCCGCCGCTCGAGATCACGTTGCGGCAGAGCAAGATGGCGCTCGCGCTGCTGGTCGGACGCGCGCCTGAGCATTTCAACGCGGTGGGCGGCAGCATGCGCGCCCTCGCCATACCGCGGGTGTCCCCCGGCCTGCCGTCGGAGCTGCTCAACCAGCGGCCGGACATCCGCGAGGCCGAGGCGAACCTGCGGGCCCAGAACTACGACGTCGAGGCGGCCCGCGCGGCATTCTTCCCGACGATCCCGCTCACCGCCCAGACCGGTTTCGAAAGCCTGGCACTGAGCTCGCTGTTCGGCCCGGGCGCCTGGTTCTACACCATGACGGCGAGCCTCACCCAACCGGTCTTCCACGGCGGCGCGCTCATCGGCGCGCTCGAGCAGGCGAAAGGCAAGCAGCTCGAGCTGCTGCAGGATTATCGCAAATCGGTGCTGTCGGGCTTCAACGACGTCGAGCAAGCGCTCATCGCGATCCAGCAACAGGCGCTACACGAGCGCTATCAGGAGGAGGTCGTGCGCACCTCCGAGCTTGCGTACCGAAAGTCCAAGGAGAAGCTGGAGGGCGGCGTCCTCGACATCGTCACGCTCACGCAGACCCAGCAGACCTGGTTCACGGCGCAGGACACCCTCGCCCAGGTCCGCCTCGCCCGACTGCTCGCGGTCGTTCAGCTCTACCAGGCGCTCGGCGGCGGCTGGTCGCCCGTGCCCGTCGACACCAAGGCGACGGACGCGCCGCCGCCGCAAGTCGAGCCCGCGAACCCCTGAGTTTTCCGTGAGCCGCGCCCCGGGGAACGCTGCGACGGCGCCGCGCTGGGGCCGATCCGCGTTGCCTCAGCAGGCAAAAACGGGCATTGTGCCTCGCGCCAGCGCATGGTTCGGCAAGTGGACGCGGTGTTTGCCGGCGCCGATATGAGTCACCACATGACTCTGGATGGCACGGACGAATCATCGTTCCTGTGCATTTTTTAATGATCCGGAAAGGTGGCTGACATCCGGGCTCTGGAAGCATGGACCTTGGTGCAAAAGACCGTGCCGCCGAGCGCGCGAGAGCCGCATGAACCTTGGTCCCCTGAACCCTGACCCACGAAGCGTCGACCAATAGTGTCCGCAAGCTGGCGGCAGACTTCCGGCTTCGGGTAGATCGTACGGTGCAACATGGATGATCGTACCAAGACCGAAGCGTGGCCCGGGCAGACGAAGCCGGCAGATGCGCCCACGCGACCGGCACCGGCCGCGCCGCGCCGCAGCGGAGCGGGCGGCTGGATCGTGGCCGGGCTCATTCTCGTTGCGATCGCGGGCGCCGTCTGGTGGGTGTGGCCGCAGGGCAAGCCGGCGAACCCGCGCGGCGGACGAAACGCGGTGCCGCCGGTCGCGACCGCGACCGTCACGAGCGGCGACATCAACGTGACGATCAATGCGCTCGGCACCGTCACGTCACTCGCGACCATCACCATCAAGAGCCAGATCAGCGGCCAGCTGATCGCGGTGAACTACACCGAAGGCCAGATCGTCAAGAAGGGCGATCTGCTCGCCGAGATCGATTCGCGCCCCTACCAGCTTTCGCTCGCCCAGGGCCAGGGCGCGCTCAAGCGCGACCAGGCCTTGCTCGAGAGCGCCAAGCTCGACCTCGAGCGCTATCAGGGCCTCGTCAAATCCAACGCCATCCCGCGCCAGCAGCTCGACCAGCAGGTCGCGACGGTGAAGCAGGATGAAGGCAACATCATCACCGACCAGGCGCAGATCGACACCGCCAATCTCAACATCGCCTACTGCCACATCGTCGCGCCGGTGAACGGCCGGCTCGGCCTGCGGCTGGTCGATCCCGGCAACTACGTGACGCCCAACGACGCCAATGGCCTCGTCACCATCACCCAGCTGTCGCCGATCAGCGTGATCTTCACCACCGCCGAGGACAATCTGCCGCCGATCTTCGCCCGCCTGAAGGCCGGCGCGACGCTCGAGGCCACCGCTTTCGACCGGAGCGGCTCGACCAGGCTCGCGGTCGGCACGGTGTCCTCGCTCGACAACCAGATCGACACGACCACCGGCACGCTGAAGCTGCGCGCCCAATTCGACAACGGCGACGGCGCGCTGTTTCCCAATCAGTTCGTCAACATTTCGCTCTTGGTCGACACGCTGCACAACACGCCGATCATCCCGACCGCCGCGGTCCAACGCGGCGCGCCCGGCACGTTCGTCTATCTGCTCGATCCGCAGAAGAGCACGGTGTCGGTCCAGAAGGTCGTGCTCGGGCCGACCGACGCCGACCGCGTCTCGGTGAAGAGCGGCCTCAAGCCCGGAGACCAGGTTGTGGTCGATGGCGCCGACAAGCTGCGCGACGGCGTCCAAGTGACGGTGCGCGGACCGGGCGACAACGCCGCCCCGGCCGCTCCGGCGAACCCGAATCCCAATCAGGGCCGCCGCCGGCGGCGCGACAACCAGAACTGATCATCGAGGGACCCATGCTCCCGTCGATGAAAGGCAGTGTCTCCGCGGCGCAACGCAGAGCGGCAGCATGAGTCCGTCACGCATCTTCATCCTGCGGCCGGTGGCGACGTCGCTGCTGATGATCGCGATCATGCTCTCCGGCATCGTCGCGTTCCAGTTCCTGCCGCTCTCGGCGCTGCCGGAGGTGGACTACCCGACGATCCAGGTGCAGACCTTCTATCCGGGCGCGAGCCCGGACGTGATGACGTCGTCGGTGACGGCGCCGCTCGAGGTGCAGCTCGGCCAGATGCCCGGCTTGCGCCAGATGAGCTCGACCAGCTCCGCCGGCGCCTCGGTCATCACGCTGCAGTTCACGCTCAACCTCAGCCTCGACATCGCCGAGCAGGAGGTGCAGGCGGCGATCAACGCGGCCGGCAACCTCTTGCCCTCCGACCTGCCGGCGCCGCCGATCTACGCCAAGGTCAATCCGGCCGACGCCCCGATCGTGACGCTCGCGCTCACCTCGAAGACGCTGCCGCTGCCGCAGATCGAGGATCTCGCCGAAACGCGCCTCGCTCAGAAGATCTCGCAGCTGCCCGGCATCGGGCTCGTCAGCATCAGCGGCGGGCAGCGGCCGGCCGTGCGCGTCCAGGCCGACACCCGCAAGCTCGCCGCCTACGGGCTCAACATCGACGATCTGCGCACCACCCTGGGCAACGCCAACGTCAACACGCCGAAGGGAAGCTTCGACGGCCCGGCACGCGCCTACACGATCAACGCCAACGACCAGCTGCAGAGCGCCGATCAGTACAAGGACCTGATCGTCGCCTACAAAAACGGCTCGCCCGTCAAGCTGAGCGACGTCGCCAACGTCATCGAGGGTGCGCAAAACGATTTTCTCGCCGCCTGGATGAATGCCGAGCCGGCCGTCATCCTCAACATCCAGCGCCAGCCCGGCGCCAACGTCATCGAGGTGGCGGACCGGATCAAGCAGCTGCTGCCGCAGCTGCAGGCCGGGCTGCCGGCCGCCATCGACATCACGATGCTCACCGACCGCACGGTGACGATTCGCGCGTCGGTGCACGACGTCGAGTTCGAGCTCAGCCTCGCCGTCGTGCTGGTGGTGGCGGTGATCTTCATCTTCCTGCGCAGCGCGCGCGCCACCATCATCCCGAGCCTGTCGGTGCCGCTCTCGCTCGTCGGCACCTTCGGCGCCATGTACATGCTCGGCTTCAGCCTCGACAACCTGTCACTGATGGCGCTCACCATCGCGTCCGGCTTCGTGGTCGACGACGCGATCGTCGTGATCGAGAACATCTCGCGCTACATCGAGGAGGGCGACACCCCGCAGGAGGCGGCGCTGATCGGCTCCGAGCAGGTCGGCTTCACCATCATCTCGCTGACCATCTCGCTGATCGCCGTCCTCATTCCGCTGCTGTTCATGGCCGACGTCGTGGGGCGGCTATTTCGCGAGTTCGCCATCACGCTCGCGGTCACCATCCTGATCTCGGCGGCGGTGTCGCTGACGCTCGTGCCGATGGCCTGCGCCAAGCTGCTCAAGTCCGCCGCCGAGGAGCGCGAGAACCGCTTCCAGCGCTGGAACCGCGAGTGGTTCGACGCGCTGATCCGCGGCTATGGGCGCATGCTCACCTGGGTGCTCGACCGCCAAGGCGCGACCCTCCTGGTCGCGCTCGGGACGTTCGCGCTCACCGCCGCGCTCTACATCGTCATCCCTAAAGGCTTCTTCCCGACCCAAGACACCGGCCTGATCCAGGCCATCACCCAGGCGCCGGACTCGGTCTCCTACCGCGCGATGGCGGACCGCCAGCAGGCGCTCGCGGCCGCCATCCTCAAGGACCCCGACGTCGCCAGCCTGTCATCCTTCATCGGCGTCGACGGCGCCAACACGACCCTCAACAGCGGCCGCATCCTGATCAATCTCAAGCCGCACGAGCAGCGCACGGGGGACATCTCGGCGACCATCCGCCGCCTGCAGCAGGAAACCGCGCAGATCTCGGGCATCACGCTCTACATGCAGCCGGTCCAGGACCTGACCATCGACGATGTGATCAGCAAGACGCAGTACCAGTTCATCGTCGAGGACGCCAATCCGACCGAGCTCGCCGACTGGGTGCAGCGGCTGGTCGACAAGCTCAATACGCTGCCGCAGCTCGCCGACGTGGCTTCCGACCTCTCGGCCCGCGGCCTCTCGGCCTTCATCGACATCGACCGCGACACTGCCGGGCGTTTCGGCATCACGCCGGCGACCATCGACAACGCGCTCTACGACGCTTTCGGTCAGCGCATCGTGTCGACCATCTTCACCAACACCAATCAGTATCGGGTGATCCTCCAGGCCGATCCGAAGCTGCAGCAATCGCTCACGTCCCTTTCCGACATCTACCTGCCGACCTCGACCGGATCGGGCCAGGTGCCGCTGTCGGTATTGGTCAAGGTCCACGAGCAGACGGCACCGCTGCAGATCAATCACCTGGCGCAGTTTCCCTCCAACACGATCTCGTTCAACCTCGCGCCGGGCGCCTCCCTCGGCGAGGCCGTGGAGGCGATCCGCCAGGCCAAGATCGACATCGGCGCGCCTGCGAGCGTCATCACCAGCTTCCAGGGCGCCGCGCTCGCGTTCCAATCGGCGCTGTCGAACGAGCTGTTCCTGATCCTCGCCGCAATCGTGACCGTCTACATCGTGCTCGGCGTGCTGTACGAGAGCTTCATTCACCCGCTCACGATCCTCTCGACCCTGCCGTCGGCCGGCATCGGCGCGCTGCTCGCGCTGATGATCGCGGGCGACGACCTCACCATCATCGCGATCATCGGCATCATCCTGCTCATCGGCATCGTCAAGAAGAACGCCATCATGATGATCGATTTCGCGCTCGACGAGCAGCGCAATCACGGCCGCTCGCCGCGCGACGCGATCTACCAGGCCTGCCTGCTGCGCTTCCGGCCGATCCTGATGACGACCATGGCGGCGGTGCTCGGCGCGCTGCCGCTGATGGTCGGCAGCGGCGTCGGCTCCGAGCTGCGTCATCCGCTCGGCATCTCGATCGTCGGCGGCCTGCTGGTGAGCCAGGTGCTCACCCTATTCACCACGCCGGTGATCTACCTGTGGTTCGACCGGATCGCGACGCGGCTCACCGGCACGGCCGGGGCGGCCGGCGCGCATGGCCCCGAAGGCGCGCTGCCGTGAGCATCTCGACGCCCTTCATCCGGCGGCCGGTGGCGACCACGCTGCTGACCTTCGGCCTCGCGGCCGCGGGCGCGATGGCGTTCTTCCAGCTGCCGGTGTCGCCCTTGCCGCAGGTCGACTACCCGACGATCTCGGTGCGGGCGCAGTTGCCCGGCGCGAGCCCGCAGGTGGTGGCGACCACGGTCGCGACCCCGCTCGAGCGCCACCTCGGACAGATCGCCGATGTGAGCGAAATGACCTCGCAATCGACCGTCGGCGGGACGCGGATCACGTTGCAGTTCGGGCTCGACCGCGACATCGACGGCGCCGCGCGCGACGTGCAGGCGGCGATCAACGCGGCGCGCGTCGACCTGCCGGCGAGCCTGCGCTCCAACCCGACCTACAAGAAGGTGAACCCGGCCGACGCCCCGATCCTGATCCTGGCGCTGACCTCGGACGTCCTCACCCGCGGCGACATGTACGACCAGGCGACCACCGTGCTGGCGCAACGCCTGTCGCAGGTCGACGGCGTCGGCGAGGTGCAGGTGAGCGGCAGCGCGCTGCCCGCGGTGCGCGCCGAGCTCAATCCCACGGCCTTGTTCAAGTACGGGATCGGCCTCGAGGACGTGCGCGCCGCGCTCTCGTCGGCCAATGCGCACAGCCCGAAGGGCTCGATCGACGTCGGCGAGAATCGCTACCAGCTCTACGACAACGACCAGGCCAGCAAGGCGGATCAATACAAGGGGCTGGTGGTCGCGTATCGCAACGGCGCGCCGGTGCGCCTCTCCGACCTCGGCCAGGTCAGCGATTCGGTCGAGAATATCCGCAACGCCGGCCTCGCCAACGGCCGGCCGGCCGTGCTGATCATCATCAGCCGTCAGCCCGGCGCCAACATCATCGACACCGTCGACAACGTGAAGGCGCTGCTGCCCGAGCTCGAGGCCTCGATTCCGAGAACCATCGACGTCTCGATCGCGATCGACCGCTCGACCACCATCCGCTCGTCGCTGCACGACGTCGAGATGACCCTGGTGATCGCCATCTTCCTGGTGGTCCTGGTCGTGTTCGCGTTCCTGCGCGACCCATGGGCGACGCTGGTGCCCTCGCTGGCGGTGCCGATCTCGCTGCTCGGCACGTTCGGTTTCATGTACATGCTGGGCTTCAGCCTCAACAACCTGTCGCTGATGGCGCTCACGATCGCGACCGGGTTCGTGGTCGACGACGCGATCGTCGTGGTGGAGAACATCACCCGCCACCTAGAGGCCGGCATGTCGCGGCTCGAGGCGGCGCTGCAGGGCGCGCGCGAGGTCGGCTTCACGGTGGTCTCGATGAGCCTGTCGCTGATCGCGGTGTTCATCCCGATCCTGCTCATGGCCGGCATCGTCGGCCGGCTGTTTCGCGAGTTCGCGCTGACGCTCTCGATCGCGATCCTGGTGTCGCTGGTCGTGTCGCTGACGACCACGCCGATGCTGTGCGCGTTCGTGCTCGGGCGCGGGCCGCGCCGGCACGGGCGGCTCTACCAGGCGAGCGAACGCGTCTTCAACGGCATGCTGCACGCCTACGAGCGCACGCTCAGCGTCGCGCTGCGCCATCCCGCGCTGGTGGTGCTGAGCCTGCTCGTCACGATCGCGCTCAATTACGTTCTGTTCCTGTACATCCCGCAGGGCTTCTTCCCGCAGCAGGACACCGGCCGGCTGATCGGGCAGATCCGGGCCGACCAGAGCATTTCGTTCCAGGCGATGTCGCAGAAGCTGACCGAGTTCATGACCATCGTGAGCAAGGATCCGGCGATTGCCAGCATCGTCGGGTTCACGGGCGGCGGCCAGACGAACTCCGGCTTCACCTTCGCGTCGCTCAAGCCGCGCAACCAGCGCGCCGCGATCGACCAGGTGATCGCCCGACTCTCGCGCGAGACCGCGCAGGTGCCGGGCGCGAGCCTGTTCTTCATCCCGGTGCAGGACATCCGCGTCGGCGGGCGACAATCCGCCGCTCAGTACGAATATACGCTGCAGGCGGACGACCTCGACCTGCTCTACCAGTGGGGACCGAAAATCCTCGCCGCCATGCAGCCGCTGCCGCAGCTCAACTCGGTCAATTCCGACCAGCAGAACAAGGGGCTCGAGACCGACATCGTCATCGACCGGCCGACGGCAGCGCGGCTCGGCATCCAGGTGAGCCAGATCGACAACACGCTCTACGACGCGTTCGGCCAGCGCCAGGTCTCGACCATCTACGCGGCGCGCAACCAGTATCATGTGATCATGGAGGTGGCGCCGCAGTACTGGCAGCGACCCGAGACGCTCAAGGACATCTACGTGAGCACCTCCGGCGGCAGTGTCGGCGGCACGCAGGCGACCCAGGCGGTGGCCGGCACCGTCGTCAGCAGCAAGATCAGCAGCAGCGCGGCATCGATCGCGGCCGACACCGCCCGCAATCTCGCCAACAATTCCATCGCCAATTCGGGGCACGGCGCGACCTCGACCGGCGCCGCCGTGAGCACATCGCGCGAGACCATGGTGCCGCTCGCCGCCGTCACCCATTTCGGCCCGGGCGACACGCCGCTTGCCGTCAATCACCAGGGCCCGTTCGTGGCCACCACGATCTCGTTCAACCTCAATCCAGGCTATGCGTTGAGCGACGCCGTCGCAGCGATCGACGAGATGATGTTGAAGATCGGTGTACCGGCCTCGATCCACGGCAGCTTCCAGGGCACGGCGCGTCAGTTCCAGGCATCGCTCGACAACGAGAAATTCCTCATCGCGGCTGCCTTCATCGCCGTGTACATCGTGCTGGGCATGCTCTACGAGAGCTTCGTCCACCCGATCACGATTCTCTCGACACTGCCGTCCGCCGGCGTCGGCGCCGTGATGGCGCTGTTGTTCTTCCACACCGAATTCAGCCTGATCGCGCTGATCGGCGTGATCCTGCTCATCGGCATCGTCAAGAAGAACGCGATCATGATGATCGACTTCGCGCTCGACGCCGAGCGCACGCACCATCTATCGAGCCGCGACGCGATCTTCCAGGCGTGCCTGATGCGCTTCCGCCCCATCATGATGACGACCATGGCGGCCATGCTCGGCGCCGTGCCGCTCACGCTCAGCGTCGGCGAGGGCAGCGAGCTGCGCCAGCCGCTCGGGATCGTGATCGTCGGCGGGCTGCTGATGAGCCAGCTCCTCACCCTCTACACGACGCCCGTGATCTACCTCTATTTCGACCGGCTGCGGCTGTGGGGCCATCGGCTGTGGCGCGGCCCGCGCCGCGCGCCGGCGGTGCAGCCGGCCGAGTGACGGCGCGGCGTCCCCTGCCGGAATGTAATGCTGTAACATCCCCAAGAGAATCGCGCGGCGCCTTTGTCGTCACGCCGAACATTGCTATCGTTGAGCGCCGTCACGGGGGCTGCGGCGCCGAATGTTTTGTCACCGATCAGTCATTCACGGATGCGACCGACCTGCGCCGGCCATGAGCGTCGGATCGGGCCGCGCCGGTCCGGCGTTCGCCAAAGGTGTGTCGTGACGAAACTCTGGCTCGTCGCCGCAATGGCACTCGCGACCGCCGCCGCAGCTCCGGCAGCCGCGGCCGATCAGGGCATGCCCGTCAAGGCGCCAGCGTTATCGGCCTACGATTGGCGCGGATTCTATTTCGGCGGCCATGTCGGCTACACCACCGGAAACGCCAACGCGACCGTCTTCGATCCGGGCGCGACGCCCGGCACCAACACGTTCGGCGGCCTCTCGGGCGGGGTGCAGTTCGGCTACAACGTCGTGCTCCCATCGCATCTCCTGCTCGGCGTCGAGACCGACCTGACGTTCCTCAATTATTGGGAATCGAGCCCGATCATCGAATCGATTCCGACCGCGCGCAGCAACGTCACCGAGCAGATGGATTATGCGGGTACGGTGCGAGCTCGGTTGGGCTATGTGCTCGATCCATGGATGATCTACGTGACCGGAGGCTACGCCTTCGCGGCCACCCGCATGCTCAACCAGCCGCCGACGAGCGACCAGGAGAAGCAGCTCGACATTCATTCCGGCTGGGCCGTGGGCGCCGGCGCCGAATATGCGCTGTCGCAGCACTGGAGCACGCGGCTCGAATACATTTATCACCGGTACGACAGCGCCGGGGCCCAATTCCCCTCCGGGACCCGGTACAACTCGACTTTCGATTTCCAGGAGTTGCGCATCGGATTGAACCGCAGGCTCGGCGATTTCGGTTCGATGGCCGCCGGCGACACCTCCGCGCAGGCCGGCACCGACTCGCCTGATTGGGAGATGCATGCGCAGACGACCTACATTCAACAGGGCTATCCGTCGTTCCGCTCGCCATACCAGGGCCCGAACAGCCTGTCGCCATTCGCGCAGACGAAAGAGACCTGGACGATGAGCGCTTTCGTCGGCGCGCGGCTATGGGATGGTGGCGAGGTCTACTACACGCCGGAGCTGTTGCAGGGTTTCGGCCTGAGCGACACGGTCGGCATCGCAGGGTTTCCCAACGGTGAGGCGCAGAAGTCGGACTTTCCGACGCCGCGCTACAGCACGTCGAAGCTGTTCCTGCGCCAGACCTTCGGCTTCGGCGGCGAGCAGGAAAAGCTCGACAGCGCGCCGAACCAGCTGTCCGACAAGCTCGACATCTCGCGGCTCACCTTCCAGATCGGTCGCTTCTCGGTGAGCGACGTGTTCGACGCCAATTCTTACGCCGGCGACCCGCGCAAGGATTTCATGAACTGGGCGCTGTGGGCGGCAGGCGCGTTCGACTATTCGGCCGACAAGATCGGGATCACCTATGGCGCAACCCTCGAATACAATCAGAAGAATTGGGCGCTGCGCGCCGGCTATTTCCTGATGAACAGCCAATCGAACTCGAGCAATTTCGACATGAACCTGTTTCAGCGCGGCGAATATGTGCTCGAGCTGGAGGAGCGCTACGATCTGTTCTCGCACCCCGGCAAGCTGCGCATCACGCCATGGCTCAACAGCGCGTTCGCCGGCAGCTATCGCGAGACCCTCGACAACCCGGCGCTCAACCTCGATATCTCGCAGACCCGGCAGACCCGCATCAAGTACGGCTATATTCTCAATCTCGAGCAGTCGCTCAGCGACGACGTCGGCCTGTTCGGGCGCTGGAGCTGGAACGAGGGCCATACCGAGATCATGGCGTTCACCGACATCGATCGCAGCCTCGCCGGCGGCGTCTCGATCAAGGGCACCCGCTGGGGCCGCCCCGATGACACGATCGGCATCGGCGGCGTCGTCAACGGACTTTCGCAAGACCACCGCGACTTTCTCGCCGCCGGCGGCACCGGAATCCTGCTCGGCGATGGCGCGCTGAACTACCGCACCGAGCGTATTCTCGAGACCTACTATTCGTATTCCCTGTTCAAGGGAACGAACCTGACGTTCGACTATCAGTTCGTCGACAATCCCGGCTACAACGCCGACCGCGGCCCGGTGTCGATTTTTTCCGGCCGCCTGCACGCTGAATTTTAAGCTCCGGCGTCAGCGTCCCTGAGCGTGAGCCGATTTTTTCCCTCGCTATGCGCATGGATTACTCCGGCGCCAACGCCCTGACGGCGATCGCGTCAAAACGCACACCGCTTCCGGGCGCGGTCCACACCGCCAGCCGGCCAGCCTCACGCAGCGTCGCGTCGTAGGCGGTGAACAGCCAGGTCCCATCGAGCGTAACGGTGAATCGATTGCCCTCCGCTCGGACGCTCAGGCTGTGCCAGGCATTGGCGGCCACGCGTCGCTCCGCGCTCACGATTTCCTCGGCGCGACCGTCGCTCACCCGCAAAAACGCGACCCGTTCGCGACGGCCGTCGATGCGGACCGCGTAATAGTCGCGCGGGCTCAGAAAACGGAGCGCAATGCCGCCTTCCGCCGCGTCCGACGTCGGATTGAGGCGAAGATCGATCTCGAAGTTCTGTGGCGCGTCCGCTCGATAGATGGCGACGTGCGGTACATGTGGCCCAATGGAGGGCTCGGCTTCGCCGAAACGCGCGATCGCCGCCGGCAGCTGCATCGATGCACTGGTCGGCGGGGCTGTGGATGGGCGGCGCGTCCCGACCGCGGCATCCGCCTGATCGGTTGCCGGGCCGATGATGTCCCCGTTCGCCAGCGTGGGCAGGCCCGCGGCGATTGCGACGACAGCCAGAATATGGGCCACCCGTCTTGCGGGCATACCCCCGAACGGCCGTGCTGCGCCGGTGCCGGCTCGCTCGCGTAAGATGCTGTCCAGGATTGAGGTCGTCCGTCCGTCCATGCGCAATCCTCTCGACAACGTCGAGCGTTGCGCAGAGCTTGGACGGAACCCGCCTGATGGGGAGTCTGCGGTTCCCCTGCAGCACTCAACGTTGCCGCGACCCGCAAGTTGCGCCGACGGGGGCGCAAACGACACTCACGAGCTAGTGATCTGGCAAGTGCGTTGCCGTCCGGAAGAAAGATCAGGTCGTCGAGCGCTGGTCATCGCGATGCCGGTTGCGCGACGCGCGCAATTGATCTAGCCTCTCCTCCACGGGGAACCTGCAGACTCCCCGCAGACGGCCGGTCAGGGTCGTCCAAGCTCTGCGCAACCCGGGACCGCACTGGTCCAAGAGGAGCGCGTGCATGGACGGCCCGAATTATTTCGGCACCCCTCGATCATTCCCGAAGCGATCACGGTGGTCTCCCGGCGTCGGCGGCTACCCCGCCGCCCCGCGCTGAGACTCGTCTGTCCCGCCGGGCCCATTGCAGACGCCCGGTCACGCCAAGGCATGTCGCCCAAGTGCTGCAGCTTCGCGCGATGCGTCCCTCGACGCATCGGCAAGCGCTTGGAGCGATCACCATGACGGTCATCACCCACGATCCACTGTGCCTCGTCGGCCATGTCGACCTGCCGGCGCATTCCGCTGCCGGGGGCTTCGATCATGCCGCCGTTCATGCCGCCAGCGGCCATGTCTACGTGGCCCACACGGCAAACGATGCGGTCGATGTTTTCGATCCCGCCTCCGGCCGTCACCAGTTCAGCGTCGCCGGCCTGCCGGGCGTCGCGGGCGTTCTCGTCAGCGACGAGGCGCAACTGATCATCGCGTCCGCCCGCGCGGAGAACACGGTCGCGATATTCCCGCCGGGACCTGCTCCGCAATTGCGCAAGATCGCAGTCGGCGTGCGTCCGAACGGGCTCGCCTTCGACCTGCGTCGCGGCGTGCTCCTCGCCGCCAACATCGGTGATCCCGCCATCGCAAACTCCTGCACGCTTTCCGTGGTGGATCTCGACGCGGGGCGCATGCGCTGCTCGATTCCCGTGCCGGGCCGGACACGCTGGGCGCTGTACGATCCCGACGCCGATGAATTCTACGTCAACATCGCCGATCCGGCGCTGATCGTCGCGATCGACGCGCGCGACCCCACGCGCGTCTCCCGCACGATCGCGGTGCCGGCAAGCGGACCGCACGGGCTCGACCTCGACATCGCCACCCACCGGCTGTTCTGTGCGTGCGATGCCGGCATCCTCGTCACCCTCGACGCGAGTTCGGGGCGCATCATGGACGAGCGCCCGCTCAGCGGGGTTCCGGACGTCGTTTTCTTCAACCGCCAGCGACGTCAGCTCTATGTCGCAATCGGCGACCCCGGCGTGATCGACGTCTTCGCGACCTCGCCGATGGAGCGGATCGGCAGCGTCACATCCGAAAAGGGCGCGCACACGACCGCGCTGTCGCCCGCGGGCGACCGCCTCTACGCGTTCCTGCCCGCGACGCATCGCGCCGCGATCTATCAGATCGGCTGATGTTCACCGAACAAAGGAGAGAGACATGAAATGGGTAACTCGAGAGAAAGCACGCGTCGACCGTATCGCATGTCCCTGGCTGATCAGCCGCTTCATCGATCGCGCGCCGGAGTTCCTGTTCGTCCCGGCCGATCAGGTGATGACGGTCGCGGCGCACGAGCAAGCCATTCCCTATGATGTGCCCGACGTCGAGCTCGGCCACCACGGCGACGAGTGCTCGTTCGACGCGATCCTGGCGAAGTACAAGATCGACGATCCCGGCCTCAAGCGCCTCGCCCTGATCGTGCGCGGCGCGGACACCCCACACCGCGACCTCACCCCCGAGTCGGCGGGCCTCTATGCCTACGCGACGGGCTTCCAGGCCACGAGCAAGGACGACTTCGACAACATGGCGCGGCAGTTTCCGGCGTATGACGCGCTGTACGCCTATTGTCAGACGAAGGGCGGCTAGGAGCCGCCGAAAGGCAATGCGCCGCGCTTACGGATGGCAGCGCAGCTCGCCGTGCCAGTCGCAATAGCCGTAGCCGACATGGCAGCAACCGAACGAGTCGTGCGAGCAGTAATAGAACTCGTAGCCGCGGCCGCAGTGGTTCTCGCAATAGTGGCGCCCCGACCAGTCGGTCGGCGTGCAGTGATTGCGGAAGCGACGCGGCAGCAAGGCCGGGTCCTGCCAATCGACGCGCGTCAGCGGCAACCGCGCGCCCGCATCGGCGGCGAGACCCGCCGGCGCGGTCGCGAGCGGGGTCGCGTAGCCGGGGCCGGCGAAGGCCAGCGCCGTGAGCGGTGCGAGCAACACGAACAACAGCTGCCTGATCATGGAAGGATCCCCGTTTCGTTCGATTTCCGCTCGACCGGCTTGGCCTGCATCGTCCCGACATCGAGCTTCTGCTCCACCAGCTCCGCCCGGTTCCACCAGCCGCCGCCGAGCGCCTGGTAGAGCGCCGCCGTATCCGCCAGGCGATTGGCCTGCGCCTGCACCAGCGCGAGGCGGGCCTGTTGATAAGTCTGCTGCGCGTTCAGGAGCACGATGAAGCTTGCATTGCCGGCGCGAAACTGCTGCTCGGCAAGGTCACGGCTGGTGTGCGCGGCGCGTTCGAAGTCGCGCGCAGCCCTGAGCGCATCGGCGTCGTTCTGCAGCGCTTTCAGCGAATCGGCGACATTTTGGAACGCCGCGATCACGGTCGCCTTGTAGGCCCAGGCGGCCTGCTGGAACGTCGCCTCGGCGCTGCGCTCCTGGTGCAGCAGCGCAAAGCCGTCGAACACCGTCTGCGTCGCGTTGCCGGCGAGGGACCAGAACGCGTTCGCCGGCGACGTCAGCGCCGCGAGCTGGGTCGCCGTGTAGCCGCCATTGGCGCTGAGCGAGATGTTCGGCAGCATGTTGGCGATCGCCACGCCGACTTGGGCGCCCGCGGCATGCAGCTGCTCCTCGGCAGCGCGCACGTCGGGGCGCTGCTCGACGAGCTGCGCCGGCAGGCTCAGCGGCACGTCGACCGGCAGACGCAGCGTCGCCAGGCGGAAGCGCTCCGACGGCTCCTGGCTCGGCAAGCGGCCGACGAGGGCGGTGAGCAGGTCGCGCTGCACCGCGAGCTGCTTGCGCAGCGGCGGCAGCGTCGCCCGGGTCTGCGCCAGCGCGGCCTCCTGCGCCGCGAGATCGCTGCGGTTGATCAGGCCATGTTTGTATTGCTCGTCGAGCAGCTTGAGCATGCGCTCGTTGATGGCGATGAGCTCGTTGGTGGCATCGATCTGCGCGCGCAACGAGGCGTCCTGGATCGCCGCGACCACGATGTTGGAGGTGAGCGTCAGGTAGGCGGCCTCGACCTGGAAGCGCTGCACGTCGGCGAGTGCCTCGAGCTGCTCGACCATGCGGCGATTGCCGCCCCAGACGTCGAACGTATACGAGACCAGCACCTGCGCGGTGTAGAGGTTGAACTGATTGTCGCCGTTCGCCGGCACCGGCGAGAGCGATGCTGAGGTGCGCTGCCGGCTGGGCGAGAAATTGGCCTGCACGGTCGGGAAGAACTTACCCTGCTGGGCGTAGACGCTTTCCTTGGCGGCGCGCAGCGACGCCAGCGCGGCCTGCAGGTTCGGGTTGGCGGCGAGTGATTCCTCGATCAGCATGGTGAGGCCGCGCGAGTGAAAGACCTTCCACCAGTCGCCCGGGATGTCGCGTCTGGTGTCGAAATGCTGCGCGGCGCCCTGGGCGCTGTCGGTGGAGGCGGTGTGCGCGGGCAGCGGCTCGCGGGTGTAGCGATCGACGTCGGGCGGCACGGGCGCCTTGAAATCGGGTCCGACGGCGCAGCCGGACAGGAGCGCCGCGACCGCCAGGGCGGCGGTCTTGCTACAACGCTTGACGAACATCGTACTTCCCGCCCGACGACCCACTGGTCGCGCCATCACCGAGACTAGCCGAGAATGCAGGGGCAAAACACCCGCCGCCGGCCACATCAAGCGGGGAAAAGCCTAGTAATGAACTGTTATTTGTCACAGTAGACCGGGTATTGTCGGGACTGCCAATCGTCGTCGCCTCGATCCCGTTCACCGCCCGTTCCGAGGCTGCTGGACCCAGCTGAACCCGACTCCGGACCATGGCCGTCAAAAAAACCGTCGTCGTCGGCACCGTGGCCATCGCGGCGGTGTTGCTCGCGGGCGGCGCCTGGCTGCTGCGCGACGGCGGGGCGCCGCGGCCGGCCGCGGCGGAGCGCGCCGACGCGGCCAGCCCGACGGACCAGCACGCCGACGCCAATACGATCGAGCTCAGCGAGACTCAGCTCGCCTTGGTGAAAGTCGACGTCGTCGGCGCACGTGAGTTTCCGATCGAGAAGACCGCCGTCGGCAGCATCGACTTCGACGAGGACATGACGGTGCCGGTGTTCACCCCGTACCAGGGCCGCATCGTCGGCCTCTTCGCCAAGGTCGGCGACGACGTGAACAAGGGGCAGACGCTGTTCACCATCGACAGCCCCGATCTGCTGCAGGCGGAATCGAACCTGATCGCGGCGGCCGGTGTGCTGCAGCTCACCAGCAAGAATCTCGAACGGATGCGCGAGCTCTATACGACGCACGCGGTGTCGCAAAAGGACCTCGAGCAGGCCGTTTCCGACCAGCAGAGCGCGGAGGGAACGTTGCGCGCCGCGCGCGACTCCGTGCGCTTGTTCGGCAAGACCGACGCCGAGATAGACCGCATCATCGCCGAGCGCATCGCCGACCCCAAGCTCGTGGTGCCGAGCCCGATCAGCGGACGCATCACCGCGCGCAATGCGGCGCCGGGCCTGTTCGTGCAGCCGGGCAATCCGCCGGCCCCCTACGCAGTCGCCGACATCTCCACAATGTGGATGCTCGCCAACGTGGCCGAGGCCGACAGCCCGGCGTTCCGCGTCGGCCAGGAGGTCAAGGTCAGCGTGCTCGCGTTTCCGGGGCGCGTGTTCGAGGGGAAGATCACGACCATCGGCGCGAGCGTCGATCCGGCGACGCGCCGCGTGCTGGTGCGCTCGGAGATCAGCGATCCGCAGCACCAGCTGCGCTCCGGCATGTTCGCCAACTTCGTCATCCGCACCGGCGATCCGGCGCGCTCGCCCGCGGTGCCGCATGACGGGGTGGTGCGCGAGGGCGACGGCACCATGACGGTGTGGGTGACCACCGATCGCCGGCGCTTCGTCAAGCGCACCGTCACGATCGGCCTGCAGCATGACGGGTACGACCAGATCCTCACGGGGCTGAAGGCGGGCGAGCAGGTCGCGACCGAAGGCGCGCTGTTCTTGAGCAACGCGCTCTCGACGTCGAGCCGCTGATGGCCGGGCGGGACATCCGGTGCTGAAAGGCCTGATCACCTTCGGACTGACGCGGCGGCCGATCGTGCTGCTCGGCCTGCTGGTGTTCGTCGGCGCCGGCCTGGTCGCGTTCTCGAAGCTCAATATCGAGGCCTATCCCAACCCCGCGCCGGTCATTCTCGAGATCACCGCGCAGGCGCCCGGCCAGTCGGCCGAGGAGATGGAGCGCTACTACACGATCCCGATGGAGGTCGGCCTCGCGGCGACGCCCGGGGTCGACGTGATCCGCTCGACCTCGTTCTACGGCCTCTCGTTCGTGCGCGTCACCTTCCAGTACGGCGTCGATTACTACTTCGCGCTCACCCAGGCCGAGATCAGCCTGCAGCAGAACGTGACGCTGCCGAACAACGTGGTGCCGCAGATCCAGGGCGGCAGCCTGGTGGGCGAGATCTTCCGCTATCAGCTGGTCGGCCCGCCGCATTTCGGGCTCTCCAACCTGCGCACCGTGCAGGACTGGATTCTGCAGCGCCGCCTGCTCACGGTCCCGGGCGTCGTGCAGGTCAACACCTGGGGCGGCACCACCAAGGAGTACGAGGTCGAGGTCGACCTGCAGAAGCTCGACGCCTACAACGTCACCCTGCCGCAGGTGATCAGCGCGATCGGCAATGCCAATCTCAACGTCGGTGGCCGCACCATCAATATCGGCCAGCAATCGGTCAACATCCGCGGCGTCGGCCTGATGAACAGCGGCGGCGACGCCGATCTCACGCAGGGCTTCAACGTCGACGACATCGAGAACGTGGTGCTGGCGCAGCAGAACGGCGTGCCGGTCTACGTCAAGGACGTCGCCAGGGTCCATGTCGGCAACGTGCCCCGGCTCGGGCAGGCCGGGCGCGACAAGGACGACGATGTGATCGAGGCGATCGTCATCATGAACCGCACGCTGCACACCAACGAGGTGACGGCGAGGGTCAAGGCGGAGATCGACAAGATCAACGCCGACGGCAGCCTGCCGCCCGGCGTCAAGCTGAAGCCGTTCTACGACCGCACCTCGCTCGTCGCCGTCACCACCAGCACGGTGCTGCACAACCTCGTGTTCGGCTGCGTGCTGATCTTCCTCATCCAGTGGATGTTCCTCGGCGACCTGCGCAGCGCCATCATCGTCGGCGCCAACATCCCATTCGCCCTGTTCTTCAGCATCGTGATCCTGGTGGCGCGCGGGGAGGATGCCAACCTCTTGTCGCTCGGCGCGGTCGATTTCGGCATCATCGTCGACGCCGCCGTGATTCTCGTCGAGAACATCTATCGCAATTTCCAGTCGCCGCCGGCCGAGCGCCAAGCGCTGCTGGCGCAGCTCGCCGCCGGGCGCTGGGGGCCCGACCCGACGCAACGCGGCGGCGCGGACGCGCCGACCTGGACCGACCGGCTGCGGATGATCCTGATCAGCACGCTGCAGGTCGACCGCGCCGTCTTTTTTTCCACCGCCATCATCGTCGCGGCGTTCATCCCGCTGTTCACCATGCAGGGCGTCGAGGGACAGATTTTCGGCCCGATGGCGCGCACCTACGGCTACGCGCTGGTCGGCGCGCTGATTGCGACTTTCACCGTCACGCCCTGCCTCGCCTCGCTGCTTGTCCCTGAGCACCTCGCCGAGGTCGAGACCATGCTGGTGCGCGGGCTGCGCCGCGTCTTCACGCCGGTCCTGCGCTGGTCGCTCGCCTGGCGCAAAGCCACCATCGTGGCGGGACTCGTGTTCCTCCTCATCGTCGGCTTCATCGGATCGCGGCTCGGCAGCGAGTTCCTGCCCGCGCTGGAGGAAGGCAACTTGTGGATCCGCGCCTCGATGCCTCCGACCATCTCGCTCGAGGCCGGCGAGCCGATCGTCGCGAAGATCCGCCGGATCCTGTTGCGCTATCCCGAGGTGATCACGGTGGTCTCCCAGCACGGGCGGCCCGACAACGGCAGCGACGCCGCCGGCTTCTTCAACGCCGAGTTCTTCGTCCCGCTCAAGGCGTTCGACGAATGGCCGCACAACTACACCAAGGACATGCTGATCGCCGACCTGCAGAAGGATTTCGACAAGGAGTTCGTCGGCATCGATTTCAATTTCTCCCAGTATATCCAGGACAACGTCGAGGAAGGGCTCTCCGGCGTCAAAGGCGCCAACTCGATCAAGATCATCGGGCCCGACCTCGTGACGCTGGAGCGGATCGCCGGCGACGTGCTCAAGCAGATGGAGCAGGTCTCGGGCGTGACCGATCTCGGCGTCTTCCGCGTGCTCGGCCAGCCCAATCTCAACATCACGATCGACCGCAGGCAGGCGGCGCGCTACGGCCTCAATGTCGGCGACGTCAACACGGTGGTGCAGGCGGCGCTCGGCGGAACGCAGGCGACCACGCTGCTCGAGGGCGAGCGGCAGTTCGGGGTCACGGTGCGGCTCGCGCCGCAATACCGCGACAGCATCGAGGCGGTGAAGAAGATCAAGGTCGGGGTGCAAACGCCGAACGGCAACGCCTACATTCCGCTGAGCTCGCTCGCCTCGATCTCCCTCGACACCGGCGCGTCGTACATTTACCGCGAGAAGAACCAGCGCTTCATTCCGATCAAGTTCAGCGTGCGCGGACGCGACCTCGCCGGCGCCGTCGCCGAGGGGCAGGAGCGCATCGCCCAGCACGTGAAGCTGCCGACCGGGTATCGCATCGAATGGGCGGGCGAGTTCCAGGGATTGCAGCAGGCGAAGAAGCGCCTCGCAGTGATCGTCCCGATCACGCTCGTGCTGATCATGGTGCTGCTCTACGGGCTGTTCAACTCGCTGCGCGACAGCCTGATGGCGCTGCTCGGCATTCCGTTCGCGGTGTGCGGCGGCATCCTCGGCCTCTACGTGTCGGGGCTCGACTTCAGCATCTCGGCCGCGATCGGCTTTATCTCCTTGTTCGGCGTCTCGGTGATGAGCGGCATTCTCATCATCAACAGCTACCATCGATTGGCGAGCCCGGACGTGCCGGCGATCGAGACCATGTTCCGCGTCGTCGAGCAGCAGATGCGGCCGATCCTGATGATGGCGCTCTCGGCCTGCATCGGCCTCCTGCCCGCCGCCGTCTCGACTGGCATCGGCAGCCAGGTGCAGCGCCCGCTCGCCACCGTGATCGTCGGCGGCATGTTCATCGGGCCGATCATGTTGCTGGTGGTGGTGCCGGCCCTGCAGAGCATTTTCCTGGAGCGCCAGCCCCCCGCCGCGGCGGCGGCGCCCCCTGCCGAGGCTGATCCCTCGCCCTCGGAACCGTGAGGTCGGGCCACCCGAAACGGCGCGAAGTCACCGAAGAATCTTACGGCGAACTTACGTTGTGGTCCGAAGCGGTATATTATTCGCATGTGATTTGCGTGGTTGCGCCGGGAGCGGCGGCCCGTCGTGCCTGAGGCCGATCCGGAGGTGGAACCACCCAAGGAGTCGGTCGCATGGCCAGCGAAACGAGCGACGTTCCGCCCTTACCTGGTGTTCCCGATGGTCACCCCAGCCGCCGGCCGGTGCCGGCCGGCCTGAAGCTCGCCGGCGGCATCGTGCGCCTGATCTTCATGTGCGCGCTCTTGGTGGTGATCGCGCTGGTCGCCCGGCCGCAAAGCGAAACCATCTGGACCGCCTACGAGACGCCCGCCGACCTCGTGCGCATGGCACTGGGCTTCGCGGCTGCCATCTGGGTCGTCGTCCACCTTTTCATCCCGCCGCGCGACCCCTCGGCCTACCGCACGTGGACCTATCTCGGTCTCATCCTGCTGCCGCTCGCCCTCATCTACGCGATCGTGATGTGGGATATGCCGTCGTGACGGGAGATCAGGCGGCTACGGCTCGATCAGCCGCCCCGCCGCCGCCTTGACGGCGGCCTGGATGCGGGTCGAGACGCCGAGCTTCGTGCGCGCATTCTCGATGTGGAAATCGACCGTGCGCTTGCTCAGGTCGAGCAACTTGGCGATTTCCGCCGAGGTCTTGCCGCGCGCCGCCCAGGTCAGCGTCTCGATCTCGCGATCGTTCAGCCCGACGCTGCGCGGCCACACGTCGCCACGCGCGACGCGGGCAAGCCGCGCCTTGATGATCGCTTCGAGCACGTCGAAATCGATCGGCTTGGTGACGTAGTCGTCGGCGCCGAGCTGACGCCCCTTGAGCTCGTTGTCGCGGTCGGTGAGTGCCGTCAGGAAGACGAAGGGAACATTGCCGAAGCGCGGCGCCACCGCGGTCAGCCGCTCCAGCAGCTCGAAGCCGGACATCACCGGCATGCTGATGTCGCAAAGCACGAGATCAGGCGTGTCCTTTAGGATCGCCGCAAAGCCCTCGCGCCCGTCACGCGCAGGGGTCACGTCGTACCCGCGCTCGACCAGTTCCTCGCCGATCAAGGCCGCGGTCTCGTGGTCGTCCTCCACGCACAGAATCTTCTTACGGGCATCCGCCATGGCATTCCGGGTCCGAACTTCGGTGCGTACGGCCGCACGCACCCTTGCCGCATAGTATAGGCCGGAGCACGTCAGCCCGAAATGTGATAGTGCTTCGTTTGTTCACCAGCTGGATTCATGTTGCATCTAGCTAGATCCTGGCGTTTGGCGCATGTTCTTGTCGGCGAACCGGCGCCCATTTCGCCGGAACATGCGCTTGCGGCGGCCGTGCCGCCGATGTCAGGTCACCATGCGGCAGCCGGGCTCGATCCGTTTCCATTTGTCGGCGGTGTTTTTTTTCTTCTTCCTGCTGGTGGTCGTGCTCGGCCTGTTCAGCATGATGCGGCTGCACGGCTTCGATCAGGTCTCGTCGGACATCGTCGATTTGTGGCTGCCGAACACGCGCGCCCTCGGCGATCTCAACAACTTCACCTCCGACTTCCGCGCCGCCGAGGGCAGCAGCCTTCTGGCGACGCGCCCGGACGACATGGCCGCGATCGAGCGCGAGATGGGCGAGCTCGACGTTGCGATCGCGGAGGCGGAGGCACGTTACGAGCGCATCCGTCACGACGACGCCGAGAGAGCGTTGTACCAACGCTTCAAGACCGCCTGGAGCGGATACCGGCGCGGCGTCGACGGCGTGCTCGCGCTGGCGCATGCCGACCGCAAGGCCGACGCGACCGCAGCTTACATGACGACGTCGCGCGCCGCCTATGACGAGGCGAGCGACACGCTCGGCCAGCTCACCGACCGCAACGTCGCCAATGCCCAGGCGGCGAGCAGCCGCACTGCCTCGGCCTATCGCGAGTCGGTCAGGCTGATCGGCATTGCGATCGGCATTGCGGCGCTGATGGTCATCGCCGCGTTGATCTACATTCGCCGCTGGATTTCCTCGCCGCTGTTGCGGCTCGCCGGCCGCATGCATCTGCTCGCCGCCAACCATACGGACGTCGATTTCCCCGGCGCCGAGCGGCGCGACGAGATCGGCGAGATGGCGCGCGCCGCCGATGTCTTCCGCAACAACGCCATCGAGCTCATGGTCAGCCGGCGCGGCCTCGCGCAGCAGGCCTCGATGCTGGAGGAGAAGCTCGAGGCCGAGCGACGCCTCACCACCCTGCAGCGCAACTTCGTCTCGATGGCGTCGCACGAGTTCCGCACGCCGCTGACCATCATCGACGGGCACGCCCAGCGGCTGATCAAGATGACCGGGCGGCTGCGCGGCGAGGAGATCGTCGAGCGCGCCGGCAAGGTGCGCGCCGCCGTGCTGCGCATGACGCATTTGATCGAGAACATGCTCAACGCCGCGCGCCTCCTCGACGGCGTCGGGCTCTACGTGCACCCATCCGCGATCGATCTCGCGGCGCTGCTGCGGGAAGTCGCGCATATGCACCGCGAGATCGCCCCGAAGGCTAGCATCGTCGCGGAATTCGCTCATCCGCTGCCGATCACCGGCGATCGCAACCTGCTGTCGCAGGCGTTCAGCAATCTTCTGTCCAATGCCGTGAAGTACTCGCCCGGCGGCGGCCGCATCACGGTCGGAGCCGTGGCCGACGGGGACGAGGTCGTCGTCACCGTCGCCGACCACGGCATCGGCATTCCGGCCGGCGATATCGCGCGGCTGTTCGAGCGCTACTACCGCGGAAGCAATGTCTCGGGCGTGGTCGGGACGGGGGTCGGCCTCTACCTCGTGAAGATCGTCGTCGGCCTGCACGGCGGCAGCATCGCGGTCGACAGCCGCGAAGGCGAAGGCTCGCGCTTCACCATCCGGCTGCCGACGCAGTTTGCGGCGGAGGCGGGTCCCGAGGCGCCCGGCGAAGCCACGACGGAGCGCGCCCCTGTCGGCGTGGACGAAGGCGAATCGCGATAGGCCGTAGGGTCGGCAAAGGCGGCCGAGGTGGCCGTCGGAATCACCTCACTCGATCCGCCGTGCCCATGCCGTCACGCATCGCCGCGTCCGCGTGGGCACGGCGGGACGCCGACCGTGCCGGATCGCCGACACCTCGGCCGCCTTTTGCCCACCCTACGACGATGGCGCGGTCTCACGTCATCTTCATCGGGATCGCGCCGAGGAAGTCGCGCTTGCCGATCTCGACGCCGCAATGGCGGAGGATCGCGTAGGCGGCGGTGCAGTGGAAATAGAAGTTCGGCAGCACGAAATGATTGAGATAGTCGCTGCCCTTCATGCTGCCCTTGTTGACGGGGCCGAGCGGAAACGTGATCTCGCGGTCGGCCGACGCATCGATCTTTCCGGCATCGAGCGTCTTCACATGCGCGAGCGTCTTGGCGATGCGCGCCTTGAGCTCGTCGATCGTCTTTTCGTCGTCCTCGAATTTGGGCGGCTCGACGCCCGCGAGCCGCGAGCCGCCGTTCTTCGCCTGGTCGCACGCGACCTGCACCTGGCGCGCGAGCGTGAACATGTCGGGCGCCAGCCGGTACAGCGGCAGGGTCGCCGGATCGAGCTTCTTGGCGGTCGCGAAGGCGGCCGCCTTGTCGAGCACGCCCGACAGGGCATTGAGCTCGATCTCGAAGACCGGCAGTGAAGCTTGGGACATCGTGAAGGGCATGGGGGATTCCTCGGTGAACGAAGCGCGCGACCATGCCCCCGCGGAAAGCCGATTTCAACTAGTGTTCCGCGCCGACGGCACGCGCTATCCTGTTGTTTCTTCTCGATCGGCCGCGGCCGACAATCACATCTTAGGGAGGACCCCGATGACTGCCGGCCGTTTCCGGCGCGCGCTCGGTTGCGCCGCGCTGCTTGCAGGGCTCGCGCTCGCCGCCGCGATGCCGGTGCGCGCGCAGGCGCCCTATCCGAACCACGTCATCAAGGTCGTGGTCGGGTTCGCGGCCGGCGGCGGCAATGACATCATCGCCCGCATCATCGCGGCGAAGCTGCAGGAGGACCTCGGCCAGCCTGTGATCGTCGAGAATCGCCCCGGCGCGGGCGGCATGCTCGCCGCCACATACGTGAAGAACGCGCCAGCCGACGGCTATACGCTGCTGATCGGGGCGGCTGGCGCCATGACGATCATCCCGGCGATCTCGGTGAAGCCGCCCTATCACGGCAGCCGGGACTTCACGCCGCTGTCGATGGTCGCGGCGTTTCCGCTCATTCTCGCCGTCAAGGCCGACAACCCGGCAAAGAACGTGCAGGAGCTGATCGCCTGGATGAAAGCCAATCCGGACAAGTCGAACTACGCGACGTCCTCGCCCGCCTTCACGCTCGCGACCGAGCTGTTCAAGCTCAAGACCGGCGCGCCGGGTACCGCGATCCCCTACAAGAGCAGCAATGAGTCGATCCTCAGCGTCATCGCCGGCCAGTCGCTGCTGACCATCGCCGATCCGCCGCCGACCACGCCGCAGGTGAAGGGCCGCCTCGCGCGCGCGCTCGCGGTGCTCGACGCCAAGCGTCTCGACGACCTGCCTGACGTGCCGACCATGACCGAAGCCGGCGTCCCGGACGTCAACGTCTCGCTGTGGAGCGGCCTGTTCGGCCCCGCGCACCTCCCGCCCGATGTCGCCCAGCGGCTCGAGACCGAGGTGATGAAGATCATGCAGCTCGCCGACGTGAAGTCGAAGTTCAAGAACATGGCGACGCCGACGGTCGGCGGCAGCGCCGCGGATTTCCGCCGCACCATCGACGAGCAGACGAGGACCTGGGTCGAGGTCGGACGGGCGGCGAATGTGAAGCTGGAATGATCTTGCTTCCCTCCCCCGCGCTTGCGACGCGCTTGCAGGGGAGGAATACGCGCGCAGCGCGCAGGAGGGGGCAGGTCAGACGCCTATCGGCGCAGTGGAGCAAGCGGCGCCCCCTCTCCCACTCTTCCCGCAAGCGCGGCGGAAAGCCGCCTGAGCAAGCCGGCAAGCGGCGGATCTACGCGTCCAAGATCGGCGGCAATGCTTGCTTTCCGCTGATCATGTCCGACGCCTTTTCGGCGATCATGATCACGCAGGCGTTGATGTGGGCCGAGACGAGATCGGGCATCACGCTCGCGTCGACCACGCGCAGCGCCTCGATGCCGCGTACGCGCAGCTGCGGATCGACCACCGCGTCCGGTCCGGTGCCCATCTGGCAGGTGCCGCATGGATGGTGCGCCGTGATCGAGACCTTGCGAATCCAGGCATCGATCTCCGCGTCGCTCTTGACCTTGGGACCGGGCGCGAGCTCCTCGCCGCGAAACGCGTCCATCGGCGCTCGATAAGCGACGTCACGTGCCCGCTTGACGCCCTCACGCAACACAGGCAGGTCGCCCGGCGCCGAGAAGAAGTTGTAGACGATGCGCATCGGCGCGAGCGGATCGGCCGAGCGCAGCAGGATCTCGCCGCGGCCGTCCGGATGCAGCAACGTCGGACGGATGCCGAAGCCGTCGAGGTAGGACCTGCGGATGCCGGGAAACCACAGATGCGCGCCGGCGGGCAGGCCGCGGAACATGAACTCGATGTCCGGCACCGCGATCTCGGGCCGCGTCTTGATGAAGGCGTGCAGCCCGCCCGGCACCACCGTGCCGGGACCAGTGCCGAACAGATACGCGCGCAGCATCGCCAGTGTCATGCGGTCGAAGCGCATGCCAGCGTGAAACGGCCCGGGCTTCGGGCGCGTGAACCAGAACTGCGAGGCGAGGTGATCCTGCAGGTTCTTGCCGACCGGAAGATCCGCCGCCACCGCGATGCCCATCTCCTTGAGGTGCGCGGCGGGGCCGATGCCGGACAGCATCAGCAGGTGCGGGCTCTGGAAAGCGCCGGCCGCGACGATCACCTCACGCTCGGCCGTCGCCTGCTCGATGAATGTGTCCTTGACCAGCTCGACGCCGACCGCGCGCGTGCCGCGCATGAGCACGCGCGTCACCCGCGCGCCCGTCTCCACGACCAGGTTGCGGCGCTTGCGTGCCGGCTTGAGATAGGCGGTGGCGGTCGACGACCGCCGGCCGTCGCGGATGGTGTATTGGCTGTGGCCGAAGCCTTCGGCGCTGGCGCCGTTGTAATCCGGCGTATGCGGAATGCCGGCCGCCTTGCCGGCGTCGATCCAGGCGGCATAGAGCGGGTCGGTGGTCTTCGCCCACTGGGTGCCGAGCGGGCCGGAGCCGCCGCGATACTTGTCCTCGCCCCCCTCCCAGGTCTCGGCCCGTTTGAAATAGGGCAGCACGTCGGCGAACGACCAGCCGCGCGCGCCCTTCTGCGCCCAGCGGTCGTAGTCGCCGCGGTGGCCGCGCGTATAGGCCATGACGTTGATCGAGGACGAGCCGCCCAGCACCTTTCCGCGCATCGCCTCGATGCGGCGGCCCTCGAGGTTCGGCTCGGGCTCGGTGTGAAAGCCCCAGTCGTGCAGGCCGAGATCATGCATCTTGCCCATGCCCAGCGGGATGTGGATGAGCGGATCGCGATCGCGCCCACCCGCCTCGATCAGCAGCACACGCGCGCGTCCGTCCTCGCTCAGCCGATTGGCGAGCACGCAGCCGGCCGAGCCGGCCCCCACGATGATGTAGTCGTAACCCCTCCCCGGCACGCGTCGCTCCTCGCCGCTGCATCCCACGGGTGATTGATCCCGCGGCGCGGAAGGAAATCAAGACGAAATCAGGACCTGGGTAGGGAAGTTGCGGAGACGCCTAGCGACCCGTGAAGCTGTGGCGGAACACGCCGAAGGTGCCCCCTCCACTATGCTCTTGGGCTTGCACGGCGTCGCAGTCCGCCAAGGTTTCCGCGCCGAGCTCCGACGTCTGGTTGTCGAAATGGATCGACCGGCACTGGGTCTGGTCCTCGGTGGTGATGACCATGTGCCCGGTGCGCATCTGCTCGCGCGTCAGCTCGCTGCCGCGGAAGAGCATCATCATCCTCGTCATGTTGAAGCCGTAGACGCCGGCCGCAACCATGGCGAGGAGCCCGATGTACACCGCGATCGCACCGTAGCCGAGCAGGTTGAAGCGGGCCTTTTGCGCCTTGTCAGCCATGGCCTCCATCCGAGACGAGGAGAAAATATCCCTTAGCATCAAAGCGTTACCAGGACTTTACGGCCGCCCTGAGGTGTCGCGATGGAACCCTGACGTTCGTTAACCACGCGGTCCGGCTGGCGCTACCGCGAGAGCGCCGCCGCGAGCCTTTGCCAGTCCGCTTCCGGGCCCGGCAGGCCCAATCGCAGCCACGCCGGCTGCTCGACAAATCGTCGGGTGAAAATGCCGGCGCGGCCGAGATGCTCGAAGAGGCCGTGCGCATCTGGCGCGCGCACCAGACGAAAGAGGGTGGTGCCGCCTACGATCTCGAGCCCGGCGTGCAGCCCGTCCGCCATGAGCAGACGGTCGAGCCGTCGCGTCGCGGCCGCAAGGCGCACCCGCGTCGCCGCGATCCAGGCGACGTCCGCGAGCGCGACACTGCCGATCGCGAGCGCCGGGCCCGATACGGCCCACGGCCCGAGCGAGCCGCGCAGGCGCCCCGCGGTCGCTGCGCTCGCGAGCGCAAAGCCGAGCCGGAGGCCGGGCAGGCCGAAGAATTTGCCGAACGAGCGCAGCACCACGAGATTTGCCCCCTCGACCTCGCCCGCAAGAGTAGCATCGGCGGGCGCGACGTCCATGAAAGCCTCGTCGACGACGAGCAGACCGGGCGCGAGCGCGTCGGCGAGCGCGAGCAGGTCGCCTCTGGCCACCAGCCGCCCGTCCGGATTGTTGGGGTTGACGATGATCGCGAGGTCGGCGCCCACGAGCTCGCCGACGCTCATGACCTCGCGAACATGGTGGCCCGCGAGCGCGGCGACGCGCGCGTGCTCCGCATAGGTTGGCGCGAGGACTGCGGCCCGTCCGGGCGGCCGCAGCGCCACGATGTGCGGCAACAGCATCTGCACGCCGGGAGCCGCGACCACCTGGGCGGCGGCGGGCGCGCCATAGGCGGTAGCGGCGACGGCCGCGAGCTTCTCGACGCCGGCCGAAGGCGGCAGGCGGGCAAAAGCCGCATGATCGAGCGGCGGCGTCGGATACGAAAAGGGATTGATCCCCGTCGACAGGTCGACGAATGGTTCGGGCGCGGCGGGAAACAGCCTTTGCGCGACGCCGAGGTCGCCGCCATGCGCCAGCGGCGCTGCGAAATCCGGGAGCACCATGACGGTCGCGCTGACCCTGTTGGCCCTGCTGATCGAGGTGACGGTCGGTTATCCCGACTGGCTCGCGCGCGCAATCGGCCATCCGATAATCTGGATCGGACGACTGATCGGCGCGCTCGATCGGACCTGGAATCAGCCGGAGCGCGCAGGCCATGCGCGCCGGATGCTCGGCGTGCTGGCTGTGCTCGTCCTCGTCCTGCTCACGGGCGCGGTGAGCTTTACGCTGCAGCGGGCGCTGCTGGGGCTAGCGCTCGGCAGCATCGTGCTGGCGATCCTCGCCAGCGCCCTGCTGGCGCAACGCAGCCTTTATGCCCACGTCGCCCGCGTCGCCGATGCGCTCGAGCGCGAGGGCCTGAGTGCCGGCCGCGCCGCGGTCGCGCACATCGTCGGCCGCGACACCGCCGCCCTCGACGAAGCGGCCGTCGCGCGCGCCGCGATCGAGAGCCTGGCGGAAAACTTCTCCGATGGCGTGGTCGCGCCGGCGTTTTGGATGGCGATCGCCGGGTTGCCCGGCGCCGCGATCTACAAGGCGATCAACACCGCGGACAGCATGATCGGCCACCGCACCGAGCGGCACGAAGCGTTCGGCTGGGCCGCGGCGCGGCTCGACGATCTCGTCAACCTGCCGGCGTCGCGGCTCGCCGCGCTGCTGCTGATCGCGAGCGCAGCGCTGACCGACCGCAAATGCGCCGCCGCCGGCTGGCGCGCGGTGCAGCGCGATGCCCATCGCCACCGCTCGCCAAACGCCGGCTATCCGGAGGCCGCCATCGCCGGCGCGCTCGGCCTCGCACTCGCCGGGCCGCGCGTGTACGGCGGCGTGACGGTCGATGACGCGCTGATGGGGGACGGGAGGCGGGACGCGAGTGCCGCGGAAATTCGGGCGGCGCTGAGGCTTTATCGCAAGGCGGATGGGATTTTGATTGGCGTGATGGCGATCTGCGCTTTCCTCATTTGGGCACTCTGAGCTCGCCAAGAACGCAAGTGGCCCTCTCCCACGCTTGCAGCCGGTTGCAGGGGAGAGTGGGAGAGGGGCTGCTTTCCAGAAACGCATGCGCAAGCGGGCGAGAGCCCCCCTACCCTCCCCCACAAGCGGCCCGCAAGCGGGGAGGGGCGCAGGCAGCGGGCGTGTTGCGAGAAGATTAGCGCGCGAGAGCGAGCAGCCGATCGAGATCGATGCACTTCGCTAGATGCGCCGCCAAGCGATCGAGCGTCGTCTCGACCTGCGCCTCGTACGACACCACCGACGCCCCCGCCCCGAGCCGCGCGAGCCATGCCGCGCGTTGGCGATCGTCCGCGAAAAGTCCGTGGATATAGGTGCCGCTCACACGGCCGTCGGCCGACACCGCGCCATCCGGCGCGCCATCGGCGAGCCGCGCGAACGGGCGCGCGCGATCGGGGCCGTCGGTCGTGCCCATGTGGATCTCGTAGCCCGAGAAAGGCTGACCGTCCGCGGTCGTGCCGCTCGCCTGGGCCAGCCGCTTGTTGTCATCGAGCACGGTCGCGACATCGATCAGCCCGAGGCCCGCGACGCTGCCGGGCGGGCCTTCGTGGCCGGCCGGATCCGCGATGGTGCGGCCGAGCATCTGGTAGCCGCCGCAGAGGCCGAGCACATGGCCGCCGCGGCGCAGATGCGCCGCGATGTCGACGTCGAAGCCGGCGGCACGCAGCGCATTCATGTCGGCGATGGTCGCCTTCGAGCCGGGCAGGATCACCAGCGCGATGTCGCCCGGCAGCGCCATGCCGGGCTTGATCCGCACGAGCTCGACCGCAGGCTCGGCATCGAGCGGATCGAGATCGTCGAAGTTGGCGATGTGCGGCAGCACCAGCACGGCGATGCGCGCGCGCGCCGCGGGTTTCGCCGGTCGCGCCTGGTCGAGCGCGAGCGCGTCCTCGGCCGGCAGTAGGCGCGCGTCGGAAAAATACGGCACGAGACCGAGCGGCGCCCAGCCGGTCGCCTGCGCGATGCGCGCCATGCCATCCGCGAACAAGGCCGGATCGCCGCGGAACTTGTTGACGATGAAGCCGCGGATCAGCGCCGCATCGGCAGGATCGATCACCGCCTTGGTGCCAACGAGGCTGGCGATCACGCCGCCGCGGTCGATGTCGCCGATCAGCACCACCGGGAGATCGGCGGCGCGCGCGAAGCCCATGTTGGCGATGTCGTGCGCCCGCAGATTGACCTCGGACGCGCTGCCCGCACCCTCGACCAGCACGAGATCGGACTCGGCACGCACACGCGCGAAGCTGTCGAGCACGAAAGGCATGAGCTCGGGCTTGAGCCCTTGATAATCCGCCGCCTTGGCGGTCGCGAAGATCTTGCCCTGCACCACGATCTGGGCGCCGACCTCGCTTTGCGGCTTGAGCAGCACCGGGTTCAGGTGCACGGACGGGAGAACGCGGGCGGCGCGCGCCTGCAGCGCCTGGGCGCGGCCGATCTCGCCGCCGTCGGCCGTCACCGCCGCATTGTTCGACATGTTCTGCGGCTTGAACGGCCGCACACGCAGGCCGCGGCAGGTGAATGCGCGCGCGAGGCCGGCGACGATCAGCGACTTGCCCACGTCGGAGCCGGTGCCTTGGAACATCAGCGCGGGGGCGCCCACCGCTGTGCTCAGAACTCGATGCCGGGCTGCGCCTTCACGCCGGCGGCGAAATGATGCTTCACCAGCGTCATCTCGGTGACGAGGTCGGCGGCAGCGATCAGCTCCGGCTTGGCGTTGCGGCCGGTGACCATCACGTGCAGCGCCGGCCGGCGTGCGGTCAGCGTCGCGACCACGGCCGCAAGATCGAGATAGTCATAGCGCAGCGCGATGTTGAGCTCGTCGAGGATGACGAGGGCGAAGCGCTCGTCGGCCATGAGCTCCTTCGCCTTGCCCCAGGCGCGCTCGGCCGCCGCCATGTCGCGCGCGCGATCCTGCGTCTCCCACGTGAATCCCTCGCCCATGCTGTGCCATACGACCTGGTCTCCGAAGCGCGCGAGCGCATCGCGCTCGGCTGAATGCCAGGCGCCCTTGATGAACTGCACCACGCCGATGCGATGGCCGCGTCCCAGCATGCGCAGCGCGAGCCCGAAGGCCGCCGTCGATTTGCCCTTGCCCGTCCCGGTATGGACCATCAGCAGGCCCTTCTCGACGGTCTTGCCAGCGACCTCGGCATCCTGGACGGCCTTGCGTTTCTCCATCTTGGCGCGATGACGGGCGGCAGCGGCATCGTCGATCGGCGTGTTCATGTGCTTCCCTTTACGACCAGCGGCAGGCCCGCGACCATCATCACGACGCGGTCGGCGCGCGACGCGACGCGCTGGTTGAGCCGGCCCTGGGCGTCGCGAAAGCGCCGCGCCAGCGCATTGTCGGGCACGATGCCGAGGCCGACCTCGTTCGACACCAGCACCACCGGCACCTGGGCGTAGGCGAGCGCATCATCGAGACGATCGATCTCGGTCTCGATGTTCGCATCCGCCAGCATCAGGTTGGAAAGCCACAGCGTCAAGCAATCGACCAGCATGGCGCCGCTGGCCGGTGCGCTCGCGAGCACCGCCGCAACCTCGCGCGGCGCCTCGATCGTGCGCCAATCGGCGCCGCGCCGCGCCCGGTGTGCGGCGATACGCGCCGTCATCTCGTCGTCGTGTGCCTCGGCGGTCGCGATGTAGAGCCATGGCGGCGGCGCCGTCATGACGAGGGATTCGGCATGGGAACTCTTGCCCGAGCGGGCGCCGCCAAGCACCAGGGTCAGTCGCGGAGAATGGGTCGTCACCACAAGGTCTCAAGCCATGTGGGGCGACATTGTCATTGCCAAGCAGACGAAGCAATCCGCGCCGACAAGGCGCCGCACTACAAATTGGCCGCATATCCGGACCGGCGAACCGGTGCCGGCTTCGCCGCGATACGCACAGAAACTAGTTGCGCCCGTCGAGCACGGCCCGCAGATCGACCACCTCGCCCCGCTTGTGGAGTTCGCGCAACCGCTCGAGCGCGGCCGTCATGCGAGCGATTTCCTCGCTCAGCGCCCGCATCAGATCGGGCCCCTCACGCCGTCGCCAAGGTCCTTCGATGAGCTCGCCCATGCGCGGCCCTCCGCATCCCCATTATCCGCGCCGTGAGTAATGACTGATTCGGCCCCGTCGCACAGCCCATCGTCGCACGGCCCATCATCGCACGGCCCATCGTCGCACGTCCGATGGCGTTGACTTTCCGGCCGCCGTCCCATCCCGGGCGGACCGACTGGCGGCCTCGCCGCGGCCAGACCACGTCGTCATCGGGGCTGGTGCCGAAACGGCTCGCCCGTAGGTAGGCTATTCTTGGCTTGACAACAAATGCTATTGAGGCACCCTGCAACTTGGGCGGGCGCGTATACAACATTTGAGAACGAATAAGGTCCGCCTCGAGTGATGGGGGGGGGAAGATGTTGAGCGTCGGGCTGCTCGGAGGATTCCGAGTCGCGGGGAGCGATGCGCACGACTGGCATGAATTGGGACCAGCTGCGCGAAAATTGGCGAGCTTCCTTTTTACTTTTCCGGATCGCGGGCACCGCCGCGAAAGGCTGGCCGAGCTGTTTTGGCCCGAGCTGGACGCCGAGCGCGCGCGGCGCGCGCTCAACTCTGCGGTCTGGCGCCTGCGAAAACTCTTGGCCACGCAGTCGGAGAGCGCAAGCGAAGGGAATTTACAGACGTTCGGCAGCGAAACACTTCTCACCAACGCGCCTTGGCTCGATGTGGATATTTGGGCGCTCCAGCGCTTCGCCGCACCGATACTCAAGGATCCCCTAGCGCCTCTGGACCCACAGAGGCTGATGGCCATCACCGCCATCTTGCACCGCTACGAAGGGCCGTTCCTCGACGGCGACGAAGGCGATTGGATACTCGAGGAAAGAGAGCGGCTCCATTCGATCTTCGTACGCACCGCCACCATCACGGCACGTGGCCTCGGTACCGTCGGCCTGTATCATCAGGCCATAAGCCTCGCGCGGCATGCATTGCGGTTCGACCCGTTCCGGGAAGAGCTGATGCGCAATCTCCTGGTGCTGCTCGCACTCGACGAGCAGCGCTACGAGGCCGTTCGGAGCTACCAGCAATGGAGCAAGCTCCTCAAAGACGAATTGAACGTCGCGCCATTGCCAGCCACCCGTCGGGTCTTGGAAGAGATCAGGCTGCTCGATAGCGGAGAGGCATTCGAGCAGCTGCGCAATAAGCTCTTCGCTGTCCGGCTGTAGCCGCCCGATCCGCTCGCCAAACCTGGGTCACCACGTAACGTGCGGCGCGCCGGCCGCCGCACGCGGCCTTCCGCGATTCCGAATCCTCCACCCATCGCCGCGTGATCCCCGCGTGACGCGCGTGCGACAGCAAACGAGAGCGCCATCCGATCGCGCGCCGTTGCCGCGCGTAATACTCACGCAATCGAGAGCGGATCGTCCCGAGAGCGATGCATGCCAGGCTGGGCCCGAAATTCGCCGGACCGAGGTCGACGCATGTGGCCAGACGAAGTCTTCATACTCCGGTTCTGGCTGGAGGAGGCCAACGCCGACGATCAATTGCAGTGGCGTGCGCAGATACGAAGCGTGAATACGCAACAAAGGCAGATTGCCGACGATATTGAAGCAGCGTTCGGGCTCATTGCGACCCGGTTGCGGGCAGCCTTGTCGGCACAGAAAGAAAGTTTGAAATGACGGGGGGTTCCTTGATTGCGATTTGCAAGCGACCGCGATCGCGACTCGGCCGATCGAGCTTGAGCGCGATCCTGATAACCATCGCCGCGCTGATTTCGGCATGCGATCCCGTCACGGAGAACCAATACTATCGCGAGGGCATCGGAACCAACATTCCAAACTCGAATATCGTCTCCGTCACCGAGCTCCAGGATGTCTACCTGGATGAGCTCTGCCGCCAGGCGGGCGTCACGCCGCCTTCGAGTTCGACCACGGCATGTCAGCCGGCCGGATTTTCGCCGGGCTGGGGCCTCATCGTGCAAGCGGGCTTGAACGATATCGATGCGCGATGCGATGCCTATCTCGCATGGCTCGACGACAAGCGGCGCTCACAGGCGCCGATCGTCGCCGAAATCAATTCGCTCAACACGGCGGCGCAGGCGATCATGCGCGTCACCGGCGTCGGCGCAAACCCCATTACCCTGGTCGGCGTCGCATTCGGGCTTGCGTCGGATACATTCACGAATATCCAGTCGCGCCTCCTGCTCGAGGTCGATCATTCGACGGTGCAGTCGGTCGTCTTGAGTCGACAGCAGTCTTATCGCGAAGAAATCAACACCCAGACGATCGATAACCGCGCCGCCGCGATCTATGCGCTTCGGTCCTATCTTCGGCTCTGCATGCCGATGACGATCGAGATGAACATCAATACCACGGTCACGATCTTCGAGCACAATGGCCCGCAGGGCCTGGACGACAAGAAGCCTCTCATTGATCCACATCTCGTGGGCGGCGTTGCCCTGCACGCCACCCAGAAGGTGACCAAGCCCGACCGCCGTCCTCAACAACCGGCGCTTCCCGCCGACGTCGCCGAACTTTTTGTCGCGCCGCAGAGTATCTCGCTTTCATACTACAAAACCATTCAGAAAACGCTCTGTGTTCCTGACAGCGAATCCGGTCAGGCCGGAAACTATACCAAAGGTGCAATCAAGATATTCTTGGCGGCATTTCATGCCAAGGATACCAAGCTCAACGGTAACGAGATCGATGAAATTATCGGACTCGGAAAGTGTCTTCCGGACCGGGGGCAGAATTATTTCGAAAAAAATACCTATGACACGCCTGATCCTTCCGACGGCATCCAGGCGCTCCATCAATTGATCAATGGACTGAACGCGGCCCAACCGACGCCGAAGACACCGCTGTCATGCGACATCAAGTCGATCGGCGATAAGGACTTGCGCGCCAGGATCGCGGCCGTCCGCCCGCAAATCAAGCCGGCGCTGCTCACGCTTTCGCTGCCCAAAGCCTTCTCGAACCAGGTGACGCCCGACCTTTTGCTGGCATTGCCGCAACCAACTGACGGGGCATGCAAATGAAATACCGCACCACCAGGATCACGGGTTTCTTCGACAAGCCTGGCGGCACCCAGCTTTTCCAGCTGTTTCCGAACGAGGTCGTTGACGCAACCGGCCAGACCAACGGTGCGTTGATCGAGGTCGTGTTGAAGGTGGGCGACCGCGGCTGGATCAGCAGCACTGATTGCAAGCCCGACTCGGGATCGCGGCTGCCCGTCGATCGTGAAATCTTTGTGGATACCTGCATCGACATCGAGACCGCGATGAACGGCCTCGACACCACGGCGCCGTGGTACGTGGCGGCTGATTTCGTCATCGCCCGCGGACTGATCGAGACGAATCTCATCAATGTCGCCCCGGCGATCGGATCGACCGCCGTTGGCCCGTTGAAGGTCACACAGGCGGAGTGGGACGCCTCACTGGCCTTCCTGCAGAATGACGGAAAAACTCTCGGTGCTGGTCCGTTCCAGGAGGGCGATTTTGATCACTGGCTGAAGCAGATCTGGGGCGCGATCTATCGCATGTATGCCGACGCCAAGGCGATCAGCGCCAAGCAGACCGCGGCGGCGGGACTGACGGACAAGTTCGTCCCGAGCTATCTCGATCTCTTCCACGCATATCTCGCGAGCGTGGACGCGGCGGTCGCGATTCTCGACGCGAGCGGCGACGATCAGGATCAAACCAAAACCGTGCTGGCCGTGCTCCAGCCTATGATGGCGCAAGCCGACCTCGACGCGTTGTTCGCGACGCGCAGCCAATACACCGGGACGCTGACGTCGCCCAAGACGATCAAGGATTTCGTCGCAGCCACCGGAGCTGCGCTCGATGACGCGCTCAAGAACGCGTTCGACCTCATCAAGCAGTTCGCCCCGGAGGAATTGCTGCAGATCAAGCAGGGCGAGGCACCCTGGTTCGACGTCGCGCTCAAGGCCGAGGCCGACCATATCGCCGAGGCAACGAACGCCAGCGACATCGAAAGCTATTTCGACGCCACCGATCTCGGTCATCAGAACCACATTCTCCCGTGGTGCGGCGCGTTCGCGGCTCATTGCATGAAGGACAGCGGCAATGCAACGGCGGCCGCCTCGATTCCCAAAGGCGCGGCAGCCGCGGTCAATTGGAGCAGCTGGGGCACGGCGCTCCCGGTCCGAGCCGACGCGGTGCCGCAGGGTGCGGTGGTCGTTCTGTCCAAGACGCCGGGGACGGACGGGACGGGTCATGTCGCCTTCTGCGTGCAATTTCTCGACGACGGAAAGTCCATCCAGCTGCTCGGCGGCAACCAGAGCCATCGGGTCCAGCGGTCGACTTTTCCGGCGTCGAAGATCCACGCGATCAGATGGCTCGACCTGGAGGGCGACAACGTCAGGAGCGCCGGAGATACACAACCCTCGCAGACGAAGATCTCGCAAGCGGCATTCGATCTGATCGTTGCGTGCGAGGTCAGCAGCCAGGCGGTCTATGAGAAGAAGCTCACTCACCCGGAATGGCCCGGCGAGCAGTCGGGCGTCACCATCGGCATCGGATACGACGTCGGATACGCGACGCAGAACCAGCTGCGAAGCGATTGGGCGGGTAACATTCCCGGCCCCATGATCGACGCACTCGTGCCCGCCATCGGCAAAACCGGCCCGGCGGCGCGCCCCCTGGCCAGCCAGCTCGGCGCCGTCGTCACCGTTCCCTGGGACGCCGCCATCCAGGTGCACAAGAACGCGGTCATCCCGCGCTGGGTCGCGATCGTGCAGAACGCGCTGCCCAACACCAACCTGATCGGTCCGGATTGCTTGGGCGCCCTGGTGTCGCTGACCTACAACCGCGGTGCATCGTTCAACCGACCGGAGCCGCGCTACAGCGAGATGCGCGATATCAAGCAACACATGGAAAGCAAGCAGTTTCAGCTGATTCCCGATGACTTCCGCCACATGGAGCGTTTGTGGCCCAATTCGGCGGGTCTGCGCGATCGGCGCGAGCAGGAGGCCAAATTGTTCGAGCGAGGCCTGGCGAGCTTGCCGACCTCCTGAGCGGCCAATCACCAAACGAATCGATCGACGCCGTCCAACCAATCTCGCGAGGAAACCCGCCAATGATCAGCAAGAAAATCGTGCGCGTGATCATCATCACGGCGATCGCGTTCCTGGTCATCACCGGGGTGCTGGTGGCAGCCATGTTTCTGCATCCCGGCGCGAACTCCGCTGTGATCGAGCCGGAAATCATGTTGCCGATCTTTATCATCGGCGGGGTGCTCGTGCTACTGGTGACGCTCGCGCTCACGGCCGTGGTGTTCGCCGGCGTCGACCTGACGGACCGGACCCAGGCTCTCGGCCTCCCCGAAGGGTCCGTACGCTCCGTCATCGCCTTGAGCTTGATCCTGCTGTTCGCGATCGTGACGATCTTTCTCTACAGCAGTCTGTCGTCGAACGGCAAAATCGTCGCGAGCCCTCCGCTGTCCCAGGAGGCGCGCGACTCGTTCAAGAAAGGACTGCCCAACGCGCAATACCTTTTCGACCAGCCGAGCGGGACAGGCGCCGATCAGAAATATGTCGTCTATTACCGGGACATCGCAAATCCGGCGAGCGAGGACTTCGCCAAACAGCTGCTGGCCATCCTCGCAACGCTAGTGACGGCGGTCTCGAGCTTCTATTTCGGCGCGAAGACGGCGACATCGGGCGGCCAGGATCCGACGCATCCGACACCGGTGATCCGCGGCGTCAATCCAGCCAAAGTCGTTCGGGGGACCGCGCCCAAGCTCGAGCTGACGGGCGATGGATTGGATCTGATCAAGGAAGTCAAGATCGCATTCGGCGGCCGTCAGATTCTTGCGACCAGCGTGCTGTCGAACGCGAGTTCCATCACTTGTCAGCTTGCCGTCGACGCGGATGCACCGGTCGGCGCGTGGGACGTCATCGCAACCGACGGTAAGGGAGCGCAGGCCAAGCTGGGCGGCGGATTGACCGTCGCCTAGACCCGGCTGCAGCGGGCCGGAGAATCGACGCGTGGACATCTCGTCCAGGCATCCGCATTGACAATCCGGCCACGCCTGTCTTTAGTCCCCGCGCAATCGACGGTCTCTCGTTTCGAGAGCGAACAGGGAATGCGGTGCGGGATGTCGCGCGATTCGCGAACGGTCTCAACTCCGCAGCTGCCCCCGCAACTGTGAGCGGCGAGCCCGAGCCACTGAGCCACTGGGATGTCCCGGGAAGGCGGTGACGGGCGCCGAGCCGCGAGCCAGGAGACCTGCCGTCGTGACGATTGCCGGTCCGGGCGGGGTGCCTCGGGCGGGATCGCATGACACACGGCACCCCAAGGCGGAGGCTTGCTCCGCGGAGCATGCGCGGGTGGCGCAAGGTCATCAGGATCATCTCGCGACCGTCTATGTGTGCATCACCTGCCGACGCGCGGGCGAGCCCGATGACGTCGAGCCGCGCCCGGGCGCGCTGCTCGCCGATGCAACCGTGCGCGCCGCGCACGGTTCGGGCGTCGCGGTCCGCCGCGTGCGCTGCCTCGCCAACTGCACGCGCGGGCCGAGCGCCGCGGTGCGCGCCAACGGCGGCGGCAAGGAATCTTGGGCCTACATCTTCGGCGGGCTCGATCTCGCCGGGGCGCCGGCGCTGATCGAAGGCGCGCGCCTGCTCGCGGGCGCCGCCGACGGCATCATGCCGTGGCGCGGCCGGCCCGAGCCGCTCAAGCGCGGCCTGATTGCCCGCGTGCCGCCGCTCGACTTCATCGAGGAGATGCCATGACCGCCGCGCGCGCACCGACGCGAGTACCTTGCACCATCGTCACCGGCTTCCTCGGCGCCGGCAAGACGACGCTGATCCGTCACGTGCTCGCCAATGCGGGCGGCCGCCGGCTCGCGGTGCTGGTCAACGAATTCGGCGATGTCGGCATCGACGGCGAGATCCTCAAAGGCTGCGGCGACGCGGCATGCCCGGAAGAGAACATCGTCGAGCTTGCGAACGGCTGCCTGTGCTGCACGGTCGCTGACGAGTTCGTGCCGGCGCTCGACCAGCTGCTGGCGCGCCAACCCGCGGTCGAGCACATCGTGATCGAAACCTCCGGCCTCGCGCTGCCGAAGCCGCTGGTGCAGGCGTTCCATTGGCCGAGCATCAAGAGCCGCGTCACCGTCGACGGTGTCGTCGCGGTGGTCGACGGCGCCGCGCTCGCCGCCGGACAGGTCGCCGCAGATGTCGAGGCGCTGGCGCGCCAGCGCGGCGCCGATGCGGCGCTCGACCACGACGATCCGATCGAGGAAGTGTTCGAGGACCAGATCGCCTGCGCCGACCTCGTGGTGCTCAACAAGCGCGATCTGCTCGATCGCGCCGGGATCGACGCCGCCGTCGCAGCCGTCGCCCGCGCGCTGCCGCGCGCCGTCAAGGTCGTGACCGTCGCCGACGGCAAGGTCGATCCCGGCGCGCTGCTCGGCCTCGGCGTCGCGACCGAGAACGACATCGAGAACCGCCGCACCCACCACGATGACGAGGAAGATCACGACCACGACGAGTTCGACAGCTTCGTGGTGCCGCTGCCCGAGATCGCCGATCCGGCCGCGCTCGCGGCGCGCGTCGCCGCCACGGCGGCGGCCGAGGGCGTGCTGCGCATCAAGGGCTTCGCGGCGGTGCCGGGCAAGCCGATGCGGCTCCTGGTGCAGGCGGTCGGCCCGCGCGTCGCACACCACTTTGACCGGGCGTGGAGCGCCGGCGAAACCCGCGCCGGCGCGCTCGTCGTGATCGGGCTCAAGGGCATCGACCGCGCCGCGATCACCCGCGGCCTGTTGGGATAGGCATGCATATCCTCGCGACCAGCGCCGCGTCGCTCGACGACATCGTCGCGCCGGTCGACCTCGGCCAGCCGCCGGGCGACATCGCGGTGCTCTCCTTCGCCGACAGCGACCTCAGCGGGCTCGCGGCCGCGTGGTCGGCGAGTGGGGTGGCGGATGGGGCGACCGAGCACGGCCGGCTGCCGAGCGTGCGGCTGGTGCAACTGCGTGATCTCAAGCATCCGATGTCGGTCGATCTGTGGATCGATCGCGTCGGCGCGCATGCCAAGGTCATCGTCGTACGCCTGCTCGGCGGTCTCGACTGGTGGCGCTATGGCGTCGAGCGCCTCTCGACGCTCGCGCGCGAGCGCGGCATCGCACTGGCGGTATTGCCGGGGGAAGATCGCGACGACCCCCGCCTCGCCGAGGCCTCGACGCTGCCGCCCGACGAGCTCGCGACCCTGCTGCGCTTCTTCCGCGAAGGTGGACACGAGAATCTCGGCGCGCTCCTGCGACGGCTCGCCCACCACGCGGGCGCCGAGCTCGAAACGCCGGCGCCGCGCCCCGTGCCGCGGCTCGCTGCCTACCTGCCGAGCGCGGGCGCCATCGATCTCGAGCGGCTTGCCGCGGCGCTGACGCCCGGCCGCCCCGTCATACCGATCATCTTCTACCGCGCGATGTTGCTCGCCGCCGACATGACGCCGATCGACGCGCTGTGCGCCGCGCTCGACGCGCGCGGGCTCGCGGCCGCGCCGCTGATGGTGCCGAGCCTGAAAGATGCTGACGCCGCCGCGTTCGTGCGCGCTGCGTTGGCGCGGCTCGCGCCGGCGGTAATCATCACCACGACGGGATTTGCCGCCGGCGGCGAACCGGGCGCAACCACGCCGCTCGATGACGCGGACGTGCCGGTGCTGCAGGCCGTGATCGCGACGACCAAGCGCGCCGCCTGGGCCGAGAGTGCGCGCGGTCTCGGCGCCGCCGATCTCGCCATGCACGTGGTGCTGCCCGAGCTCGACGGCCGCGTGCTCGCCGGCGCGATCGCGTTCAAGGATCCGCTGCCGGTGCACGCGGACCTCGCCTTCACGGCGCTCGCCAACCGGCCGGAGCCGGATCGGGTCGAGATGCTGGCCGCCCGCGTGGCCGCGCTGGTCGGATTGCGCGCGATGCCGCGCGCCAAGCGCCGCATCGCCATCCTGATGCCCGACTATCCGGGCGCGCCGGGCCGCACCGGCTATGCGGTCGGGCTCGATGTGCCGGCGAGCGTGCTGGCGCTGCTCGACGACCTGCGCGCAGCCGGCTATGCGGTCGCCCCGTCGCCGCCGAGCTCGCGCGCGCTGATCGATGCGCTCGATGCCCCGACTGGCGATGCAAAGCTCACGCTCGATGATTACGCACAGCTGCTCGCCGCGCTGCCCGCGAGCGTCGCCGATCGCATCACCTCGGCCTGGGGCGCGCCTGCGGATGATGCGGATGTACGCGACGGGGCTTTTCGGTTCCGCGCCAAATCCTTCGGCCACGCGATCGTCGCGCTCGCCCCCGACCGCGGCCGCACCGTCGACCGCCGCGCCGACTATCACGACGCGGCCCTGCCGCCGCGCCACGCGCTCGTCGCCTTCGGGCTGTGGTTGCAACATCGCGCCAAGATCGACGCCCTCGTGCACATGGGCGCGCACGGCACGCTCGAATGGCTGCCCGGCAAGGCGGTCGCGCTGACGCAGGCGTGCTTTCCCGAGACCGTGCTCGGAGCGCTGCCGGCGTTCTACCCCTTCATCGTCAGCAATCCGGGCGAGGCCGCACAGGCGAAGCGCCGTCTCGCCGCGGTGACGATCGGCCATCTGCCGCCGCCGCTGGTCGGCACGGGCCTTGCCGGCGAGGCGCGCGAGCTCGAGCGCCTGCTCGACGAATACGCGCAGGCCGACGGCCTCGACCGTCGCCGCCGCGAGCGCCTCGCCGGCCTCATCGTCGACACCGCCCGCCGCAGCGGGCTTGCACGCGAGGCGGGCGTTGCGAGCGACGTCGCGCCAGACGAGGCCCTGCGCCGCATCGACGCCTGGCTGTGCGATTTGAAGGATCTGGCGATCAAGGACGGCCTGCATGTGTATGGGCGCGGCGCGACTCCCTCGGCCCGCGACGTCTCATCTCCTTCTCCCCATCCGGCGGGAGAGGGTCGGGGTGAGGGGGCAGCTCCGCAAACTCCGAATCGCGAGGGCACGACTCGCGGTGAGGCCGCCTCAGCCCTGAAGGGGGAGAGGGGGTGCGATACCGCGTATGCGGCTTCGGCTGCCGCCGAACGCATTGCCCTGCTCGCCGCACTCGAGGGGCGCCGCGTGGCGCCCGGCCCGGCGGGGTCGCCGCAGCGGGCGCGACGCGACGTGCTGCCGACCGGGCGCAACCTGTTCACCGTCGATCCGCGCGGACTGCCGACGCAGACGGCCATGGACCTCGGCCGCCTCGCGGCCGACGAGGTGATCCGCCTCTATCTGCAGCAGCACGGCGAGATGCCGCGCGCGCTGGTGATCGACCTGTGGGGCAGCGCGACGCTGCGCACCGGCGGCGAGGAGATCGCCCAGGGGCTCTGCCTCATGGGCTGCCGGCCCATCTGGGACGCCGGCACCGGGCGCGTCACCGGCATCGAGGTGCTGCCGACGGCCGCGATCGGCCGCCCGCGCGTCGACGTGACATGGCGGATCTCCGGCCTCTTTCGCGATCTCTTTCCGGCGCAGATCGCGCTCATCGATGCCGCAACGCGCGCAGTCGCGACGCGCGAGGAGAGCGACGAGGAGAATCCGCTGGCCGCGGCCTGGCGCATCGCAGGCGAGACAAACCGATCGCGCATCTTCGGCACTGCGCCCGGCGCCTATGGCGCGGGCGTCGAGGATCTGATCGGCGCCGACCACGCGCGCGACACGATCGGCGCCGCCTATCTGGCGGCCGCCTCGCACGCCTATGCGGGCGCGGATGGCGCCGCCAGGTCGTTGCCGGGCGGCTTCGCGGCGCGCGTCGCCGCGGCCGACCTGCTGCTGCACACGTCGGACGATCCCGGCCGCGACCTGCTCGAAGGCGACGCCGACGTGAGCCACGTCGGCGGCTTTGCGGCCGCGGCCGCCGCGCTCGGCCGCGCGCCGGACCTCTTGATGCTCGACGCGACCGACCCGCGCCGGCCGCGCGCACGGCCGCTCGGCCAGGCGATCGCGCGCCTTGTGCATGCGCGCGCCGTCAACCCGCGCTTCATTGCCGGCCAGATGCGCCACGGCCCGCGCGGCGCCGCCGAGCTCGCCGAGACGGTCGATCGCCTGGTCGGTTTCATGCAGACCACCGACGCGGTGCCGGGCGAGCTGCTCGATCTGGTGCACGCAGCCTATGTGGCCGACCCGCAGGTGCGTGCGTTCCTGCTCGCCGAGAATCCGGCTGCGGCGCGCGCCATCGCGGAGCGCCTCGAATTCGCTCGTCGGCGCGGACTCTGGCATCCGCGCCGCAACGACATCGACGCGGACCTCGCGGCATTGCGTCCGGAGGCGGGCGCATGACGGCCGCCCGCACAAACCTACGCCGCGGCGCCTGCCCGGGCCTATCGACGCCCATGCAGACCGGCGATGGCTTGCTGGCGCGGCTCACGCCGATCGGCACCGTCAGCCTGGACGCCATGGAGGGTTTAACGGCTGCGGCCCGCCGTTACGGCAATTGCATCGTCGAGATCACCTCGCGCGGCAGCATTCAGGTCCGCGGCCTGACCGCCCAATCGGCGCCGTCCTTCGCCGATGCGGTCGCCGCCCTCGGCATCGCCGCGGACGACGGCGTGCCAATCATCACCGATCCGCTCGCGGGTCTCGACCGCGACGAGCTCATCGACGCTGGTGCGCTGGCGGCCGCGTTGCGCGGCGCACTGGCCGCTGCTCCCTTGGCGAAACTCAACCCGAAGGTCTCGGTCGTGATCGACGGCGGCGGTGCGCTGCATCTCGACGCGTTGCCTGCCGATATCCGGTTGCGCGCCATCGCGGCGCCGGATGGTCCGCGAATTCACATCGCGGTCGGCGGCGATGCGGCGAGCGCTGCGCCGTTTCGGACGGTCGCGCCGGCCGATGTCGTCGATACGGTCGTGCGCCTCCTGGGCGAAATCGCTGCGCACGGCCCCGAGGCCCGAGCGCGCGATGCGATGCGCCGTGCATCCGCGGATACGGATGCGCCGGCACGGGAGCCTGCTGATCCGGTCGGGCTGCACCGCCTCCGCCGCAATCGATTGGCCGTCGGGGTCGGCCTGCCGTTCGGGCACACCGACACCGGGGCGCTGAACTCGCTTCTGCGCGCGGCCCGCGTGGTCGAGGCCTCCGGCGTGCGCACCGCGCCCGGCCGCGCGCTGCTCGTCGTCGGCCTCAGGCGGCTCGAGGCGGAGCAGATTGCGGCTACGGCCCGCCGGCTCGATTTCATCGTCGAGCCGCGCGATCCACGTCGTCGCCTCATCGCGTGCGCGGGCGCACCGATCTGCGCGTCAGGCGAGATCGAAGCCCGCTCGCTGGCTCGCGAGGTCGCACGCCATGCAATGCCGCTCATGCGGCGGGACGAGACGATTCATATTTCGGGTTGCGCAAAGAGCTGCGCCTACCAGGGCGTCGCCACGTTCACAGCGACCGGACGTGGCGGCGTGTGCGACCTGTTGGTCGAAGGCGCCCCGGCAGGCTCGTGCGAATCCTGGCAATTGGCCGAGCGACTCGGAAAGATTGCTGTCGACCGCATCTCGAAATCGAAATCATGAGTGAACCGCACGCCTATCTCCGCGATGGCCCCGCGATCTACGCGCGCTCCTTCGCCATCATCCGCGCCGAGGCCGATCTTACGCGGTTCTCGCCCGAGGAGGCGGAGGTCGCGGTGCGGATGATCCATGCCTGCGGCCAGGTCGAAGTCGCGCAGAGTATCGCGTTCGGCCCCGGCCTCGTCGCGGCGGCGCGCGCCGCGCTGGCGGCCGGCGCACCTATCTTCTGCGACTCCGAGATGGTGGCGCATGGCGTTACGCGCGCGAGACTCCCGGCGAGCAACGAGGTGGTCTGCACGTTGCGCGATCCGCGCGTGCCGGCGCTCGCGCAATCGCTCGGCACGACGCGCTCGGCGGCGGCCCTCGACCTCTGGGCCGACAAGCTCGCCGGCGGCGTGGTCGTCATCGGCAATGCGCCGACCGCGCTGTTTCGCCTGCTCGAGCTGATCGCCGCCGCTGCGCCGAAGCCCGCCGCGATCCTCGGCATTCCGGTCGGCTTCGTCGGCGCGGCCGAATCGAAGGAGGCGCTGGCCGCCGATCCGCACGGGGTGCCCTGGCTGATCGTGCGCGGCCGGATGGGCGGGAGCGCGATCGCGGCGGCTGCCGTCAATGCGCTGGCGAGGGCCGGGCTGTGAACGGCAAAACCGACCGCAAGACGGATCGAGAGACCCAACGCGAGACCGGCCGGCTGCTCGGGGTCGGCGTCGGGCCCGGTGACCCGGAGCTGGTGACGCTCAAGGCCCTGCGCGCGATCGAGGAAGCCGACGTGGTCGCCCATTTCGCCAAGGATGGCCATCCGAGCCACGCCCGCGCGATCGTCGCGCCGCACCTGCCCGAGGGCATCGAGGAGCTGGCGCTGCGCTATCCGGTGACGACCGAGACGCCCAAGGACAAGCCGGCCTACCGCGACGCGATCCGCAAATTCTACGACGAGGCCGCCGCCGCGATCGCGCACCATCTCGACGAGGACCGCACCGTCGCGGTGATCGCCGAGGGCGACCCGCTGTTCTACGGCTCCTACATGCATCTGCACGTGCGGCTCGCCGCAACCTATCCGACCGAGATCATCGCCGGCGTCACCGGCATGGCGGGCTGCTGGGCCGAGGTGGCGGCGCCGATCGCGCAGGGCGACGACGTGTTCACCGTATTGCCGGCGACGCTGCCTGCCGAGGAGCTCGAGCGGCGCCTCGGCGACAGTGATGCCGCCGTGGTGATGAAGCTCGGCCGGCATCTCGCCAAGGTGCGACGCGCGCTGGCCAAGACCGGGCAGCTCGCGCGCGCGATCTATGTCGAGCGCGGCACCATGGCGGGCGCCCGGATGATGCGGCTCGCCGAGAAGAAAGACGACCGCGCGCCCTACTTCGCGGTCGTGCTGGTGCCGGGCTGGGAGGCGCGGGGAGAGGCCCCGGGGGGTCCCAGATGAGCGGCCGCCTCGCCGTGGTCGGTCTCGGCGCCGGCAGTGCGGGCTGGGTCACGCCGGATGCTTCCGCCGCGCTCACTGAAGCGGAAGCGCTCTACGGCTATGCCGGCTATCTCGACCGCGTGCCGCCGCGCCCGGGTCAGAGCCGCCATCCATCCGACAACCGCGAGGAGGTCGCGCGCGCCCGGGCGGCGCTGGAGGCGGCGGCCGCCGGCGTCAAGGTCGCGCTGGTCACGGCCGGCGATCCGGGCGTCTTCGCGATGGCGGCCGCGGTATGCGAGGCGATCGAGCACGGGCCGGCGTCGTGGCGCGCGCTCGACGTGGCCATGGTCCCGGGCGTGACCGCGATGCTCGCGGTGGCGGCGCGGGTGGGCGCGCCGCTCGGCCACGATTTCTGCGCGCTGTCGCTCTCCGACAACCTCAAGCCCTGGGACACGATCGAGCGCCGGCTCGACGCGGCGGCCGGCGCCGGCTTCGTGCTCGCGCTGTACAATCCGCTGTCGCGAGCGCGGCCATGGCAGCTCGGCGCCGCGTTCGAGCGGCTGCGCCGACATCTCGCGGGGTCCACGCCGGTCGTGTTCGGGCGCGCGATCGGGCGCGCGGACGAGCGGCTGATCGTCACGACGCTGGCGGAGGCGGATCCCGCCAATGCCGATATGTCGACATTGATCATCGTCGGCTCCGCCACGACGCGTGTGATTACGCGCGACGGCCTTGCGTCGCTCGTCTACACGCCGCGCACCGGGGAGCTCGGCCCATGATCGGCACGATCGAGCCAGGCCACCGCCTCGTCGATCGTGGTCACCGCCGCCACGTCGGGCAGCGCCGGCCGGCGCAGGAGGATCACCTCGATGCCGAGCGCGCGGGCGGCCGCGATCTTGCCGTAGGCACCGCTGCCGCCGCTGTTCTTCGACACCACCACGTCGATTGCGTGGGCGGCGATGAGTGCGCGATCGTCGGCTTCGCTGAAAGGCCCGCGTGCCTGGATGTATACCGCCTGTGGCACTGCGAGCGGTGGCTCGACCGGATCGACGCTGCGCACCAGATAGCGATGCTGCGGCGCCGCCTCGAACACCGCGATCTCGTTGCGGCCGAGAGCGAGGAAGACGTTGCGCGGCGCCGATCCCAAGGCGCGCGCGGCGGCGTCGGCGTCGGCCACGTCGGTCCAGCGATCGCCCGCGATGGCGGTCCAGGGCGGACGGCGCAAGGCGAGCAATGGGACGCCGGTCAGTTTGGCGGCGTGCGCAGCGTTTTCCGAGATGACCGTCGCATAGGGATGGGTGGCATCGATCAGACGGTCGACACCTTCGCCGTTCAGATGATCCGCGAGGCCTTCGGCGCCGCCGAAGCCGCCGACACGCAGCGGCACCGGATGCGGCACCGGATGGATCGTGCGGCCGGCGAGCGACAGGGTGACGTCGAGATCGCGGCGCATGCTGAGGCGCTCGGCGAGACGCCGCGCCTCGGTGGTGCCGCCGAGAATGAGCACGCGCATGGCGCTTTCTAGCCCGACCGCGCCGGCCACACCACGCCGCTGGCTCGCCATCGTCGGCATCGGCGAGGACGGCGCCGATGGCCTGAGCCCGGTCGCGCGCAGCCTCATCTCCGGGGTCGAGATCGTGTTCGGGGGCGAGCGCCATCTCGCGCTCGCCGGCGCGCTGGTGCGCGGCGAGGCGCGCGCGTGGCCGAGCCCGTTCGAGCGCGGCGTCACCGAGGTGCTCGCCGCGCGCGGCAAGCGCGTCTGCGTGCTCGCGTCGGGCGATCCGTTCCATTACGGCGTCGGCGCCGTGCTGGCGCGCCATGTCGATCCGGCCGAGATGCTGGTGTTGCCGGCGCCATCCGCCTTCAGCCTCGCGGCAGGCCAGCTCGGCTGGGCGCTCGCCGGCTGCGCGCTGGTCTCGCTGCACGGCCGCGCGCTCGACCTCGTCCGCCCGCATCTGCAGCCGGGCGCGCGCGTGCTCGCGCTCACCTCGGACGGCGCCGGCCCGGCCGCGCTCGCGCGGCTGCTGGCCGACACGGGCTTCGGCGATTCGCGCATCACGGCGCTCGAAGCGCTCGGCGGGCCACGCGCCCGCGTGCGCACCGCGCCGGCGGCAAAATTCGATCTCGGCGAGGTCGATCCGCTCAATGTCGTCGCGATCGAGGTCGTGGCTGCGCCCAATGCGCGCGTGATCGCGCGCGCGCCGGGGCTCGCCGACGAGCTGTTCGAGCACGATGGCCAGATCACCAAGCGCGAGGTTCGCGCCATGACGCTGTCGGCGCTCGCGCCCCGCCGCGGCGAGCTGCTGTGGGACATCGGCGCCGGCGCCGGCTCGGTCGCGATCGAATGGATGCTGGCCGATCCCTCGATGCGCGCGGTCGCGATCGAGGCGCGCGAGGATCGCGCCGCGCGGATCGCGCGCAATGCGGCGGCGCTGGGGGTGCCGGGCTTGGTGGTCATGCGCGGCAGGGCGCCCGACGTTCTCCCGTCCGTCATCGTCCGCGAAAGCGGGCGACGCAGCCCGGGCGCGCCGGGGGTTACCGGATGCCCCGCTTTCGCGGAGCATGACGGAGAATCACCTGATGCCATCTTCGTCGGCGGTGGCTGTGACGACGCTGTGCTCGACGCCGCGATCGCGGCGTTGCGCGCGGGGGGGCGCCTCGTCGTCAACGCGGTGACGCTCGAGACCGAGGCGCTGCTGATCGCGCAGCAGCGCGAGCGCGGCGGCACGCTGGTGCGCATTGCGATCGAGCGGGCCGAAGCGCTCGGCGGCATGACCGCGTGGCGGCCGGCCCTGCCGGTGGCCCAGTGGTGCTGGTCGAAGCCGGAGGCGGCGCCATGACGGTGCATTTCATCGGCGCCGGTCCCGGCGCCGCCGACCTCATCACGCTGCGCGGACGTGACCTCCTGGCGCGCTGCCCGGTCTGCCTCTTCGCCGGATCGACTGTCGCGCCGGAGCTGCTCGCGCATTGTGCGCCCGGCGCGCGCCTCGTCGATACGGCGCCGATGTCGCTCAACGCGATCGAGGCCGAATACGTCGCGGCGCACGCACAAGGGCTCGACGTGGCGCGGCTGCATTCGGGCGACCTCTCGGTCTACAGCGCGCTTGCCGAGCAATTGCGCCGCCTCGATCGGCACCGCATTCCCTACACGCTCACGCCGGGCGTGCCGGCCTTCGCGGCGGCCGCGGCGGTGCTCGGGCGCGAGCTGACCGTGCCGGAGGTAGCACAGACCGTGGTGCTCACCCGCGTGCCCGGCCGCGCGTCGAAGATGCCGGATGGCGAGCAGCTTGCGGCCTACGCCGCGACCGGGGCGACGCTCGCGATCCATCTCGCCGTGCACGCCATCGACCGCATCGTCGCAGAGGTCGCACCGCATTACGGAATCGATTGCCCGGTCGCCGTGATCGCCCGCGCCACCTGGCCGGACGAGCGCGTCATCCGCGGCACTCTCGGCGATATCGCGGCGAAGCTCGCGGCCGATCCGATCGAGCGCAGCGCGCTGGTGCTGGTCGGCCGCGCGCTGGCGGCCGAGGAATTTCGCGAGAGCGCATTGTATGACGCAGACTATCGGCGGCGGTTTCGTGGGAGCGGAGCGTGAGCGCACCGCCGCGCATGAGGGCGCCCGTGCGGCCATGACGCGCGCTCTACTCATCTCGGCGCCGCGCTCGGGCGCGGGCAAAACCACGGTGACGCTCGGGTTGCTGGCGGCGCTCAGACGGCGCGGCATCAACGTGCATGCGGGGAAATCCGGGCCCGACTACATCGATCCGGCGTTTCATGCGGCCGCGACCGGTGGAGCGAGCCTCAATCTTGACAGCTGGGCGATGCGGCCGGCGCTGCTCGCGGCGCTGATGGCACAGGCCGCGCACGACGCCGACATGCTGCTGATCGAGGGCGCCATGGGGCTCTTCGACGGGGTGCCGGGCGAAGCCGGGCGCAGCGGCGCCGCAGCAGAGCTGGCCGCCCGCTTCGACGTGCCGGTGCTGCTGGTGCTCGACGTCTCGGGCCAGTCGCAGTCGGCGGCCGCCGTCGCCGCGGGATTTGCCCGGTTCGATCCGGCGGTGCGGGTCGCCGGCGTCGTGCTCAACCGGGTGGGCAGCGAACGTCACCGCGCGCTCGTGGCTGACGCGATCACACGGATCGGCGTGCCGGTGCTCGGCGCCATGCCGCGCGACGAGACGCTGGTGCTGCCGGAGCGGCACCTCGGGCTGGTGCAGGCGCGCGAGCATGCGGATTTGGAAGCGCGGCTGGCGCGGCTGGCGCAGGCCATTGAGAAGCACTGCGACGTCGACGCGATTTCGGCCATCGCGAAGACGTGGATGACCGGGACAAAGGCGAGCGAAGCGACGCCGTTGTTACGGCTATGCCCGGCCATGACGGAGCGTGACGCCGTTGCCCTCGCACCGCCGGGGCAGCGAATTGCGCTGGCAGCGGATGCGGCGTTCTCGTTCGTCTATCCGCATCTCGTCGATGGCTGGCGCCGCGCGGGCGCCGAGATCGCGACGTTTTCGCCGCTCGCCGACGAGGGACCGCCGGCGGACTGCGACGTCTGCTGGCTGCCGGGGGGCTATCCGGAGCTGCATGCCGATGCGCTCGCCGGCGCGCAAAACTTCAAAGCCGGGCTCGCCCATTTCGCGGCAACGCGGCGCGTGCACGGCGAGTGCGGCGGCTACATGGTGCTGGGCGCCGGGCTCGTCGATGCCGCGGGCGCACGCCACGCCATGACGGGGCTGCTCGGCCATGCGACGAGCTTTGCCAAGCGCAAGCTGCATCTCGGCTATCGAGCGGCGCGGTTGCTGGCGCCGTGCCCGATCGGGGTCGCGGGCGCGCGACTGCGCGGACACGAGTTTCATCATGCGTCGATGATCGAGTCGGGCAACGATGCACCGCTGGCGGAGATCCGCGATGCGCAAGGCAAGCCGGTGGAAGAGACGGGAAGCCGGCGCGGCAACGTCAGCGGGACGTTCTTCCACCTGATTGCGCAGGAGTAGATCCGTAGGTGGGCAAAGGCGCGTCTCCTCCCTCGTCGCCTGGGTAAAATCGCCGATGCGCCTTTGCCCATGCGGGGAGAGAAGAGCAGGCGATTTTGCCACCCTACGACCCGTCGGCGACCCCCGCCTCGGCGAAGGTCGCCATGCCGGTGTGACAGGCGAGCGCGGCGCGCAGCAGCAGGACCGCGAGCGCGGCGCCGGAGGCTTCGCCGAGGCGCATGCCGAGGTCGAGCAGCGGGGCGAGCTCGAGCTCGTCGAGCAGCGTGCGGTGGGCGGCTTCGGCGGAGACGTGCGCGGCGAGCGCGTGGTCGAGCCCGTCGCGGCGCAGCCGCGCGAGCGGCGCCGCGGCGGCGGTCGAGACGAAGCCGTCGAGCAGCACCGGGATGCCGCGTACGCGCGCCGCAAGCGTTGCGCCGAGGATCGCGGCGAGCTCGCGGCCGCCGAGCGCCGCCGCGAGCGCGAGCGGATCGCCCATCAGCGGCGCATGCCGCGCGAGCGCCGCATCGATGGCGGCGCGCTTGCGCCTCAGACCTGCCTTATCGACGCCGGTGCCGCGGCCGGCCCAACGCTCACCGTCGCCCCCGAACAGCGCCGCGGCAAGCGCTGCGGCCGCCGTGGTGTTGCCGATGCCCATCTCGCCGAGGCAGATGAGGTCGGCGCCGGTGCCGACCGCGTCGTAGCCGGCCCCGACCGCGGCAAGGAAGGACGGCGCGTCCATCGCCGGCGCCTGGGTGAAATCCTGCGTCGGCTGGTCGAGCATCAGCGGGATCACCCGCAGGCTCGCGCCGGCGATGCGGGCGAGCTGGTTGATGGCGGCGCCCCCGGCGGCGAAATTCGCCACCATCTGCGCCGTCACGGCCGCCGGATAGGCGGAGACGCCCCGCGCGGTCACCCCGTGATTGCCGGCAAAGACCAGCACCTCGACCCGGTCGAGGCGCGGCTCATGGCTCTGCCAGGTCGCGAGCCAGGCGACCACGTCCTCGAGCCGCCCGAGGCTGCCGGGTGGCTTCGTGAGCTGCTCCTGCCGGACCGTGACCAGCATCCCGGCGGCTACATCGGCCGGCGGCAGGTCGAGGCAGGCGGCGCGCAGGGCGGAGAGGGAAGAGAAAGGGGCGGGCAAGAGGACTCCAAAGAACGAAGTGGGATCGGCTCTTTCGTCCTCTCCCCCGCGCTTGCCGAGGAGAGACACAGAGGAGGCGCCGCTTGCTCCGAGCTCGCGGAGAGAGCCCCCTCCCCCCTCCCCTGCAGGCGGGAGGAGGCGATAGGCCGTCCGCCTGCGAGAAGAACAACCGACGCGCGTGCGGTAGCAATCTAGCTGATTTCGATCCTATAACTACCGCATGCCTTGGCAGGACCACCTCGAGCGGCTGCGCAAGTACTTTGCCGACCTCCGGCTCGGCGAGATGCGGCTGACCGACCTCGGGCGGGCCGCGCGGGAAAACGTCGGCCGCGCGACGGCGGGGCTGGGCGGAATCGAGCTCGGCGGGCTCGCGACCGATCTGCGGGTTGCGCTCGCCTTCTACACGCGCCTGCCGATGGCGCAATCGACGCCGATCGACGGCGCCGCGGTGGCGCGGGCGAGCTGGTGCTCGCCGATTGCCGGGGTGGTGATCGGGATCGTGGCGGCGTTCGTCTATTGGGCCTCGGTGCGGCTCCATCTGCCGCAATTCGTCGCCGCGGCGCTCGCGGTCGCAGCCTCGATGCTCTTCACCGGCTGCCTGCACGAGGACGGGCTCGCCGACACCGCCGACGGCTTCGGCGGGGCGACGCGGACGCAGGCGCTCGAGATCATGCGCGACGGCCGCATCGGCACGTTCGGTGCCTGCGCGCTCATCATCTCGTTCGCACTGCGCGTCGGCGCGCTCAACGACCTGCCGAAGACCAGCCTCGTCGCCTGGGCGCTGATCGGGGCGCATGCGGCGGCGCGCGCGGGCCTGCCGTTGTTCATGCGCGCGCTGCCGCCGGCGCGGCCCGACGGGCTCGCGGCGCAGGCCGGCGCCCCGACGCCGCGGCGCGCCATTGCGGCGGCGCTGCTCGGCATCCTGATCCTATGGATCGCGCTCGGCACGGCGGCAGCACTGGTCGCGATCGTGTACATGCTGATCGGCAACCTCGTGCTTGCCCTCGTCGCCCGCCGCAAGCTCGGCGGGCAGACCGGCGACGTGCTCGGCACCGCCGAGCAGGTCGGCGAATGCATCGTGCTGCTGACCACCGCGGCGTGGTTCTAATAGCAGCGCTTTCAACGTCATGCCTGGAATGCGACGTGAATGCGGGCATCCACGTCTTCCTCGCCAGAATCGCAAAGACGGGGATGCCGGCACAAGGCCGCACAAGGCCGGGCATGACGCTTCTTCATCTCGCAAAAACACTGATGCCCGGGCTTCTGCCCGGGCATCTACGCAACGCTACGTCGCCAGTGAAGCTTGAATTCGTTACGAGCGGCGCTCCGCGGTCCAGGTGCCGGCGCAGGCGCCGCCGCTCCAGGAGCCCGAGCCCATGGTGCCCGAGAGACGGCCGACGCCATGGGCGCTCTGGTCGCCGTAGCTGATCTTGACCGCCACCGCGCCGTTGCCCTGCACGCGGCCCTGAATGTCGAACGCCGTGTCGCCGGCATTGATCAAGGTCTCGCCGCGGATCGCGATCGGATAGCGGTAGGCGCGGTCGCAAGTGCCCTTGGTGGTGACCACCACCACGCTCCACTTGCCATCGAAATTGCCGGTCGCCTTGGCCGGGATGGCGGTGGCCGCGAGGCCGAGGCCGACGATGGCCGCGAGGGTAAGCTTGGCGGTGCGCGAAATGCTCATTGTTCTGGCTCCCTGTCTCGGTCAGGCGGGCTGGAAGGTACCCTGTAGGGGTGAAATTTCGGTTCCCTCGGCGCGCCCGTTCGCTCCTTATGTCTCCCCGGACCGCCGAAAGGTTCACGCCAAGTTACGGAAAGCTTGCCCCGTGGTTTCGGGACATAGGTGGTGGGAGCTTGCCGGGATGGGTAGAATTTTAGCGACCGATGCCGCAGATGTGAGCGCCACGTGAAGGGCCCGCCACCATCCCTGCTGAACTCGCCCCCACCATGCCTGCCTGACTGGGTTCGATGCCATCCATGAACAATGCCGATCTGATCGTTGCGACCCTGCGGGCCGCCGGAATCCGTCGCGGATTCGGCGTCCCCAGCGGCAATGTCCTGCCGCTGATCGATGCCATGCGAAGGGGCGGGGTCGAGTTCGTGCTGACCGCGCATGAGGGTTCGGCGGGTTTTGCGGCGGACGTGAGCGGCCGGATGACGGGCGCGCCCGGACTGGCGATAGCGACTCTCGGACCGGGCGCGACGAATCTCGCGACCGGCGTCGGCTGCGCCTTTCTCGACCGCTCGCCGATGATCGCGATCACCTGCAACCTCAATACCGACCAGCTCGGCCGCCGCATCCAGATGTGGATCGATCACCACCAGCTGTTCGCGCCGATCACCAAGGCGAGCTTTCGGCTCGAGCCCGGTAAGGTCGCCGCGACGGTCGCGGAGGCGATCCGCATCGCCATGAGCGAGCCGCGCGGGCCGGTGCATCTCGATCTGCCCGAGGACGTGGCGCTCGCGGCCGGGCGCGAGGAGGTGCCCGCGATCCCGTCGCCGGCGAAAGTGCCGCCCGCGGCCGGCGAGGCCCTCAGCAAGGCGCACGCGGTGCTGGCGCGGGCGCGGCGGCCGATCGCGGTGCTCGGGTCGTCGGCAATGCGCGTGGCCGATCCCGGCCTGCTGCGCGCCGTGATCGCGCGGCACGGCCTGCCGTTCGCGACCACCACGATGGCCAAGGGAATGATCGACGAGGATCATCCGCTCGCGTTCGGCTGCATCGAGCGCGCGTGCCGGCAGGTGCAGCGCAAGCTGCTGCGCTCGGCCGACCTGATCGTCGGCCTGGGCTACGACACCATCGAGGTCGAGTACGAGGCGTGGATCGGCGACGTGCCGCTCCTCGCCATCGACATCGAGGCCGCGGATGTCGCGCCTTCGGTGAAGCTCGTGCACCAGGCGGTGGGCGATCTCGATGCGTCGCTCGCCTGGCTTGCGCAGCAGTCACCCTGCGCCAACGCCTGGCGCGGCGAGGAGCTCGCAACCCATCGCGCGACCTTCCAGGCGGCGCTGCGCCCGGCGACCAATTCCTTCTCGGCGCATGCCGCGATCGACGCGGTGCGCCGCGCGCTGCCGCGCGACGGCGTGCTGGCCTTCGACGTCGGCGCTCACACGCACCAGATCGGATCGCAGTGGAGCGCGCATGCACCGCGCGATTTCCAGATCACCAATGGCTGGTCGTCCATGGGCTTCGGGCTGCCGGCCGCGATCGCGGCGAAGCTTGCCGAGCCGCAGAGGCCGGTGGTCTGCCTGATCGGCGACGGCTGCTTCCAGATGACCTGCGGCGAGGTCGCCGTGGCGAAGCGGCTCGGGCTGACGCTGCCGATCGTCGTGCTCGACGATCGCTGGCTGGCACTGATCAAGGTCAAGCAGATCCGCCGGCAGTTTCCCCTCTACGGCACCGAGCTGCAGGCGGAGGAGTATCGCGACCCGCCGGCGCACTATTTCGGCGTCCCGGCGCGTGGCGTGCGCGACCCCGCGGCGCTCGAGGCCGCGGTGCGCGAGGCGCTCGCCGCGACGGGACCGACCGTGATCGAGGCCGTGGTCGATTCGGAGCATTACGTCGACACAGTCTATGATTGATCAGTCTTCGGCATCATTGCGAGGAGCCGAAGGCGACGAAGCAAGCCCGATCAGCAGGCGCGTGTCCCTGTGGCGCGAGATTGCTTCGGGCGCACCCAAGTCGGGCCCGCCCGACTCGGGCGTCATGATCGCCTACCTTGGGTAACCCGAGATAGGTGCGCCCTCGCAATGACGGAGTAAAAAACCAATGCCCCAGCCCATCGACTATGCCGCAGCATCGCCCGCGGTGCGCGCGGTGTTCGACGACATCAAGGCGACCCGCAAGGTCGCGGACGTCAACAATTTCTGGAAGTACCTCGCCAACGATCCGGTGACGCTCGAGCGCACCTGGGAGAGCATCAAGGAGGTGATGGCGCCGGGTGCGCTCGATACGCTCACCAAGGAGATGGTCTATCTCGCCGTCAGCGTGTCGAACGGCTGCGGCTACTGCATCGCCAGCCACGGCGCCGCCGCGCGCAAGGCCGGCATGAGCGAGGCGATGTTCGGCGAGCTGATGGCGGTCGTCGGGATGGCGAACGAGACCAACCGCCTGGTGCACGGATATCGCGTGCCGGTGGATGAGGCATATGAGTGGTGAGGTAAGGCACGGTGCGGAGGGCCCCCTCCCGAATACGCGCGAAGCGCCGGAGGGGGCAAGTAGGGCGGCGTCCGGACTTGTGGCGAGAGCCCCCTCCCCGCCCTCCCCCGCGGCGGGGGAGGAGCGAGAGGCCGGCGCAAGCGGCCTTATTCCTTCCAGAATTTCTTGTGCTGGCCGACGAGGCTGCGCTGCGGGATGCGCACCTTCTTGTCCGCGTCGGCGACGGCGTGGCCGATCACCTGGGCGGTGCGGCCATGCTGCTTCAAAATTGACAACGTGAGGTCGACATCGGCGGGCGCGACCACGTAGCAGAAGCCGATGCCCATGTTGAAGACCTCGTGCATCTCGCCATCGTCGACGCCGGCGTGGCGCTGGATCAGCGCAAAGATCGGGTGCGGCTCGATCAGGCGATCGATGACGAAGCCGACCGGGGCGGCGACGCGCGCGAGATTCAACAGCCCGTCGCTCGTCATGTTGGCGAGCGCTTTCACGTTCGGCACGCGCGCGAGGATCTCGAGCGCCTCCGGCACGTAGATGTGGGTCGGCTTGAGCAGCTCCTCGCCTATCGTGACGTCGAGCTCGGCGAACTTGTGATCGATGCGATAGTTGTGGTTCGGCCCGCCGAAGAAGGCCTTGCGGGCCAGTGTCAGGCCGTTCGAATGCACGCCGTTCGAGCGCACGCCGATGACGACGTCGCCTTCGCGCACGTCCTTGCCGGAAATCACCCGGTCGAGCGGCACGCGACCGACCGCCATGCCGACGAGATCGAACCCCGTCACGATGTCCTTGAGCTGCGCGGTCTCGCCGCCCGAGATCGAGACGCGCGCCTGGCGCGCGCCCTCGACCAGGCCGACCGCGACCGCGTCGAGCATGGCGGCATCGGTCTCGTGCAGCGCGATGTAATCGACGAGCGAGAGCGGCTCGGCGCCGACGCAGATCATGTCGTTGACGTTCATCGCCACGCAGTCGATGCCGATGGTGTCGTACTTGCGCATCATGTCGGCGATGATCGTCTTCGAGCCGACACCGTCGGTGCAGATCGCGATCCCGACCCCGTCCATCTCGATGACGTTGGCGAAGTAGCCGATCGGCAGCACCACCCGGCCGCGCCCGCGCGCCGGCCAGGTGCCCTGCACGCGCCGGATGATGTTCTGCAGGCCGGAATCCGCCTCGGCGGTGTCGACGCCGGCTTCGCGGTAGATCTCGGCGCGCGCGGCGGATGGGCTGTCGGATGCTGCCATGCGCGCGTTGTGGAGGAAGACCGATAGCGGGTCAATCAGCGGCGCACGGCGATCCCCAAGGCTTTGCGAGGAGCGCCGGCGGCGCGCGGGGTCGCGCGCGGCCGGCGCGATCCCTTTGTGGTTGCTCCTGTTATCCCAGTTGGGTTCGTTCTGGAATTTTGCGGACGCGCCGGGTTTGCGAGCGGTAAGGGGTTTAGCGAACAGATTGCCGCGTCCGCGGCTTCTATGCCGGGCACATTTGTGATCATTCGATTTTTTGACTTGGCTTCGTTCTGCCAAACGCCTTCGGCTCACGGTGGTATCCTTATACAGTCTCCCCTGTCGATCAGCTATCCCGAAGCATTTCAGCGCAATTTCGCGATTCCCCGTGCTCGGCCGCGACCTCGCCGGGCTGCGGCAACAGATCGGACTCCTTGCGTCGACCAACGCTCGCCGCTGGCGTCGCAGGCGCCGAAATCGCGTTGTCATGCAGGGTGGACATCGCGGTTCGCAGAACGGCGCGACCAACACACCGCAGCCGCAATTGCGATGTTCGTGGCGGCAAACCGGAACGGAGCAGACGTGACCATGCGTGTCGGACCTCTCATCATCGGAATTTTCGCGATCGGCGCGACCATCGGCGTCGGTGCAGTGCAGGCGCAGGATGCGGCCGCGCAGGACAAGGCCTTGGAAGGAACCTATACGCAGAAGCAGGCGTGCAAGGGCGACGGCAGCAGCGCCGACCAGGCCAAGAATCGCGTCGTGATCGGCGACAAGCAGGTCGACTCGAATTTCGGGCCGTGCACGTTGAGCGACAAGAAGTGGAACGGCAAGGTGCTCACGGCGTCCGGGACGTGCAAGAACAAGACCGGCAGCACGTTCGACGTGAGCCTCGAGTTCACGCTGAAGGACGACAACACCGTCGGCTTCGTCGAGGAAAGCAGCCAGTACAAGTCGACGCTCTACCGCTGCCAGAGCGCGGCGAAGTAACGGAGCAGGACGATCGCCCGCTTTCCCGGGCGATGACGGTCGGAGCATTGAGGCGATTAGGGGCTTACGCCGCGCTGACCTTGCGCGTGTCGACGGCGAACAGCGCGTCGATGTCCTCGAGCGGACGGGCGGGGCTGTAGAGGAAGCCCTGCATCTGGGTGACGCCGGCGGCACGGATGATGTCGAGCTGCTCGACGGTCTCGACGCCCTCGGCCGTCGTCGTGACGTCGAGGGCGCGGGCGAGCCGCACCACCGCCTCGATGATCACGGCGGAGAGGCTGCCGCGGTCGGCGAGATCGCGCACGAACGAGCGATCGATCTTGATCTTGTCGAAGCGGAAGCGACGCAGGTAGTTGAGCGACGAGTAGCCGGTGCCGAAGTCGTCCATCACGATCTTCACGCCGAGGTGGCGCAGCTGGTCGAGCGTCGCCAGCACGTCCTTGGTGGCGGCGAGGAACGCGGCCTCGGTGACCTCGAGCTCGAGCCGCGTCGGCGACACGCGGGCGGCCGCGCAGGCGGCGATCACGGTCTGGGCGAGGGTGCGGCTGCGGAACTGCACCGGCGACAGATTGACCGCGATGCGGATGTGCTCGGGCCAGCACGCCGCGTCGGTGAGCGCGCGGCGCAGCACCCATTCGCCGAGGGGAATGATCAGCGCGCTTTCCTCGGCGACCGAGATGAACTCGGACGGCGGCACCATGCCGCGCTCGGGATGCGGCCAGCGCAGCAGCGCCTCGACCCCGGTGACCTCGCCGGACGCGACGTCGACCACCGGCTGGTAGTACAGGCGGAAGCCGCCCACCGCGATGGCGTCGCGCAGGTCCTGCTCGATCGCGTGGCGCAGCCGCATGCGTGCGTCCATCTCGGGCTGGAAGAAGCGGTAGACGCCGCGGCCCTCCGCCTTCGCGCCGTACAGCGCCATGTCGGCCTGCTTGAGCAGCGCCTCCGGCTCGGTGGCGTCGGTCGGCGCGACCGCGATGCCGATCGAGGCGTTGCACACCGCCTGCACGCCGCCGAGATCGAACGGCTTGCCGATCTCGTCGCGGATGCGCTGGGCGAGACGGGCCGCGTCCGCGGCATCCTCGATAGGGCACTGGATGATGGCGAACTCGTCGCCGCCGAGACGCGCGATGGCGTCGACGTCGCGCACGCAGCCGCGCAGGCGGGCGGCGACCGACTTGAGCAGCTCGTCGCCGACGGCGTGGCCGAGCGCGTCGTTGATGTTCTTGAAGTTGTCGAGGTCGAGGCAGTGCACCGCGAGCTTGTCGCCGCGCTCGACGCGCGCGAGCGCCTCGCGCAGGCGCGCCTGGAAGCGCGTGCGGTTGGGCAGATCCGTGAGCGCGTCGTGCAGCGCCATGTGCACGACCTGCTCCTCCGCCTTGCGCCGGTCGGTGACGTCCTCGAACACGGTGATGAGATGGCCGGGCGTCTCGTCCTCGCCGCCGACGGCGAGGCGCAGCGTGTTGATGATGCGCTCGCCGCGCGGCGTTAGCGCCGGCAGCTCCGCCTTGATCAGATTGGTGCTGCCGGTGCGGGCGGCCGCCGAGGCCGCATTGTCCTGGTCGACGATCGGCTGGGCGTGCTCGACCGGATAGAGGTCGTAGACGGTCTTGCCGATGATGTTCTCGCGCGGCCGGCCGATGAACTCCTCATAGGCCTGGTTGACGAAGGTGAACTTCTGCGTCTGGGGATCCTTGACCACGAGCGGCATCGGGATGTTCTCGATGATCGTGTCGAGGAAGTTCTTGGTGCTGCGCAGCTCGCGCTCGGCCTGCTGGCGGCCGGTGATGTCCTCGTGCGTCGCGACGAAGCCGCCGCCGGGGATCGGCAGCTGGGTGATGTTGATGGTGCGGCCGTCGCCGAGCCGGCTTTGCACCACGACGGGCTTGCCGGCCGCGATCGAGGCGAGCAGGTCGCGGGCCCGCTCGGCCGGGTCGCCGACGGTGCCTTCCCGGGCGAGGCGGTGGGCGATCAGTTTCTCGACCGGCGTGCCGATGGCGGCGAGCTCCGGCGGCATGCCGTACATGTCGAGATAGCGGCTGTTGGAGACGAGCAGGCCGCCGTCGCGATCGTACATCGACACGCCGTGCGGCATGTTGTTGAGGGCGGCGTGGAAGCGCGCATTCTGCAGGCGCTGCTCCTCCGAGGCGCGGCCGAGCCGCAGCGCGCCGTGCACGCTCTGGCCGATGGCGGCGAGAATGAGCGCCGTGAGGATCGCCGCGATGGTGTTGTAGGAGCGCTGCTTGGCGGTGACGGACGCGAAGATCTCCTGGGTCGAGCGGCCGATCGAGACGATGAGGGGGAAATCCTTGATGGTGCGGTAGACGACGAGGCGGCGGATGCCGTCGACATGCGGGCTGTCGCTGTAGAACCAGCCGTCGGGCTGGGTCTTGAGCAGCGTGAACATGCGCGACGTGGTGATGTCGCGGCCGGGCTCCTCCTGCACGCTGCCGCCGGCCGCGCGGATGATGCCGTCGGTGCCGATCACGTGGATGTAGCCGTCGGCGCCGACCGCGACGGAATCGTAGAGCCTGGCGAAATAGGAGGGGTCGAGGCTCGCCGTGATGATGCCGCCGAAGCTGCCGTCGGCGCGCTCGATGCGGCGCGACAGCTGGATGGTGGGGCGGTGGGAGATGCGCCCGATCACCGGCTTGGAGATGTAGAGGATGTCGTCGCGCGTGGCGGCGAGCGCGCGGAAATGCTCGCGATCGCCGACATAGACCGGCTCCCACTGCGCGGCGCTCGACCCGCGCACATGGCCGTCGGCGCCGACGATCGAGATCTGGATCATCTCGCGGCCGAAGCGGCCGCCGTCGTTCCACAGGCGCAGGTCGAAATGGTCCGGGTCGCGCAAATAGTAGGCGCGCATCACGCCGAGCGTGCGGCTGATGTCGGCGAGCGACTGGGAGAGATGGGCGTCGAAGGCGCGAGCGAGGTTCTTCGAGTTTTCGATCGCGGCCTGCTCGGCGTTGTCGCGCTCGATCGAGACGTGGAAGGCGAGGCTCATCCAGATGAGCCCGATCATGCCGAGGCCGAGCAGCGTCGAGCTCTGCGCAATCGCGTAAAGCCACCGCAGGAAGGGCTGTTGGCTGGTCCCCGACGGCTGCGTCATCGGCGGGCGACCTCCCGTTCGCCTGCATGCACATTATGCACGTTCGCCTAGCGGCTGGTTGCCGGGAGGGCAATTGTACGCGGCGTGGCTAAGGAGAGGTTAGCGAAGGGTGGCGGCGCGTAGCAGTTCCGCCGCCAATGCGACGAGACCCAGCAAGGTTGCGTTAAGCATCCGCGCCCCTGCGCACGATTTGCACGAGGGTTCGGCGCGCGCCGCGCGTCCGCTATGACCAGGGGTCGATCTCTACGGCGAGCAGCGTCTGTATCATGGCGGCCATGAGCGCCATGGCGGCAGTCTTCGCGATGTGCATGGCGTAAGGGAATGTGGCCGGCATACTTCCGTAGAGCTTGACCGAGCAGATAAATCCCTTGTTGCCCGGCGCGGGGACGATTTCCATCGGGCGCCCGGGCAGGAGCTCGTTGAACAACTTCATGGCGTCATCGATCGAGGCCGTCCACCGCGGCGGCGCTTCGGCGCCGCCGGGGAGCCGGCCCAGGACGGTTGCAATGTCCTTGTCGAGCTGAGGACTCGGTCCGTTCGAGGCCTTCATCTTGGTCAGCAAGGATCGCAATTCCCCAATGTCGGGCATCGCGCCGGATCCTCCGCGGGCTCGCGTTCCAATATGGATGCCGATCGCCGGCGAGCCAGGCTGCGCCCATTCTCCAATTTGATGAGCAACCACACGCCGCGATGGCGATAAAGATCGGCATCGCGACGCTGCCGAGGCCAGCCGAGCCGAGCGCCGGTATGTTCTCTCAGTATCGCCCCGTAAGGCTCAGCATCCAAATTTGCGACGCCACGGCGGTGTCGATGTCCCGCCCTCGCTTATAGCTCGCAGTGAGGCCAAGATAACTGTTGACGAGATTGTACGTCACCGACGCCTGGGTGTTTTCGACACTGCGATAGAACCCGGTCACGCCGTACATGTATGTCTCGGTGACGTTGAAGGTGACGGATGGAAAATTATCCGTGGTGAGGACGAGCCCGACGCGCGAGCCGATCCGATCGAAATCCCGGTTGGCGGTAACGATGGCGGGCATGTTGCCCCGATTTGTGTAGGTCCCCGCATCGTTCCTGATATCGAACAGGATCTGACCCCAGGTCGGACCGGGCAGGAAGGGCAGCTCGCGAAAGGTATTCAGGTTGAAGAACGGCGAGTCGATCCAGGGCGCGTAGATCATCCGCGCGCTGGCGAGTTGGCTGTGGTCGGTGGTGTTGCCGAGGTACTGCGGCTTGATCGAGAGGACATGGGTGATCTCGGGACGATCGGGATTGAGGAAAAAGCGCTCGAACAAGACGCCCGCGGCGACGCTGTTCGTCGGATCCTTCACGCGTGGCTTGAGCTGGGTGTCGGTCAGGCTCTCGTTGATCGACACATAGGGGACGATCTCAGTGTTGAACGGGAGGTCGAACGTGTATCCCAACGACGCCGTGATCTTGGCGGTCGAGGTATGCGCCGCGTGCGTGTCGTCGCTGAAACTGCCGCTCGCGGCGGTGGTCGCCTTGAAGTTGGGGTTGGTGCGATCGATGTAGAGATCGTCGGACAGCCCGCGCAGACGCAGCTTGGAGAGCGGCGAGGTATCGTTGAGTGCGTTGTAGGGCGCCGGCGGAGCCGGCGGCTCGTCCGCCGTGCAGGCGATGCTGCTCTTCGTGTCCCGGTCGTCGTTCGCCGTGCCGGCTGCGAAGAACAGCTCGACCTGCGCCGGGATGCCGACCGCAGGATCCGGATCATTTCCATTGAGCTTGAGAAGCGCCTGGCTCGGCGCATACGCTTTCGTCGACCTGTGTATATGGACATTGACATTGACGGCCCGAAAGAAGGAAGTCGCGGCATCCTGGGCTGCAAGCTGGTCGGACTCGCAGGATTTCGCGGCTTTGCAAGCGTCGCTCTTGGGGTCCTTCGCACAGACCGTGATCGACGGCACCGGGCAGAAATGGTCGTCGACGAAAATCCGGTGCCACAGGTCCGGGCCGGCGCTGATGCGCATGATTGCGTGAGTGGCCTTTACGTTCACCAGCAACTGATAGGCAAGCTGCTTTTTCGCCACGAAGCCGCCGCTGCACACGTCGGCGTGCCGCGGCAGGTTCGGATCGATGTCCTTGTCGCCGGGCGACGCCGCACTGGCGGGCGGCACGGCCGCGAGCACCCCGATCACCGATCCGATGACAACGAAACGAAAGGCCATGACATCCCCCACACGCTCACGCTGAGCACACGCCTTGCCGCCATTCCGCCCGCAGCGGTCAAGCGATGTTCGGCACGAACCAGTTCACCAGATCGTTGAGAGTCCCGTTGAGCAGCTGGTCAAGAAGATGACCCCAGTCCGCGGAATCCGGGCTTGGCGTTGGCGTGTATCGATACTTCTTGCCCTGCAGACATTTCGCGACGCCGGCAACGAACATGTTCATCTCGACACGGCCACCGATGTGAAAATCCGCGATATTCTTGGTGTAGGTCCTCGATTCGACCTCGGTTGCTCCCTTGTCGCGCAACCACTTGCTGACGCAGCTTTGGGTGTCGACAATCTTTTGAAGTTGCGAATGGACCAAGGCGAGCGCGGCGGTGTTCTTGTTCAATGCCGCCGTCAGCGCCTGCTGCGCGCTGGCGGCGGCGCGCAGGGCCTTGGCGTGCTCGCCGGGTGCCTCGGTATGCTTGTCTAGCGCGGCTGCGTGCTTTTCGGCTGTGCTGAGGTCAGCCGATGATGCCTTTGCGCCGCTTCTCGCTTTGCGTGCCATGCGTCCCCCCATGTCGACGGTATGTTTTTCCTCTCTATCAAAAGGCGCAGTTGGTCGGGACGCAACCGGCCGCGCGGTAAAGTTTCGCTACCGTGTCATTTGTACAACAGCCGACGCTGCGCCGACTTTGCGAGCACAAACGCCAAGTGCGAGGGAGTGTTTGAGAACCTAAGTGCCGGTGCCCCAAGAGGGATTCGACCCGCGAGCCCCTCATTACGATGATGCGCTCTACCGGCTGAGCCATTGCGGCATCCAGAATCGCGCGGCCCGCGGGCGGCGGGGCGATTTTTTGGAGCAACAGTTGGCGCGGCGCCGGAATGCGGCACCCGGAAGGTGCGATCAAGCTTGTGCCGCGGTTCCTGGGGGGAGGCGGAAAGCACGCGGTATCCGAAGACGGCCCACGGCCGAAGCCGCTCGACGGCGCGGCCTACTTGCCGACCCTCTTGGCCTGCAAGATATCGGCAATCCGCTTGACGGCAAGGACGGCGTTCTTGGCCGCCGGGGCTTGGCGGACCTTGGCCTGCTCGGGGGTGGCCCCAGGGCCGATGATCCCGAGGCCGATGGGCTTTCTGACCTTAAGCTGCAACTCGACGAGTGCGCGGTGGACGACGTGGCCCATCACTTCGCCATGCAGCGTCTCGCCTCGCTCGATGTATCCGAGCGTGATGAGGCCTTCGACGTTGTGATCCGCGATCTCGATCTCAGCCACCAGGGGCAGCTCGTAGCAGCCGGGGACATGCAAAAGCCTGAGGAACGGGAGGCCGTGTGCCTTCATCTCCTCGCGCGCGATCTCGACCATGCCGTCGGTGAGCGGCTTGTTGAACTCGGCCGCGATGATGGAATATCCGCTCTTCGTCGTCACTGGTCATCTCCTGTGGATTTCGGCAGGTGCGTGGATTTCGGCAGGTGCGTCATGGCGTGGATGTCGGGATGAAACTCGAATCCGTATTTTTCGTAGAATTCCTTGTTGTGCGTAGCCGTGAACAGGCCGAGGATCACCAGCTCCTTGGCATGAGCACAGCGCAGAAGCTCGTCGAGGATTTTCGCGCCGATGCCGCCATGCTGCATCGACGGATCGACGGCCATATCCCAAATGCTGCCATAGAATACAGAGTCTGACACCATCCTCCCAAACCCCACAAGCCTGTTTCCGTCGTAGGCCGCATAGACATCCGTCGAGCCCGCAATGGCAGCGCTCATGCGGCCCGCTGGCCGAGGTCGCATCTGCACGGACTCGAAGAGCTTGCTGAGGGCGTCGAGGTCGATATCGTTCGCCGACTCGATCCTGACCACCGTGACGGCTGCCCGTTCGTCACGCGCCATCTATCTCACCCTCTCAAATCGATCGAGCCGAATCCAATATCAGGCTCTGCCGGAGCAGATTCGGATCCGCCACGGCAAAGAGCGGCAACGGCGCCGCCGCGTCTTCGTTCAAACGTGTCGTTTCGATCAATCCGACGCGTTGCGGCGAGGTTGCCAGCAAGCCGGCTTCCTTGATGATGGAGATGGAGAACAGCGCTGCGAACGGTCCATCCGCGTAGCCCCTCGCCTCCCGTGCAACCTGGCTTGTCAGCTCGACCGTATCGCCCACCACCGTATAGTATCGACGGTCGCGCGATCCGATGTCACCCGCGACCACCGCGCCGGAATGGATCCCCATGCTGACGACAAGCCCCACGATGTCCTTGCCGGCGAGTCGGCCGCTGAGCTGGCGGAAGGCGTCCAATGCGTCGATGGCGCATTGCATCGCCGAGCTGGCATGGTTCTCCTCCTCGCGGGAACCGAAGATGACGAGGGTCTTGTCGGGATCGAAGTACTCGACCTGGCCACCGAATCGCTCCACTGCAGCCGCCAGACAGTCGAAATAGGCGTTGAGCCAGGCAACCAGCGTCTGCGGCCGCAGCGTACGCGCCGCTTCGCCGAAATTGTTCAAGTTGAACACGATCAGCGATACGGTTCTGCGCTTGATCTGAGTGATCTTTCCGCTGAGGATGCGTTCCGCCTCTTCCTTGCTGGGCATTTGCCGGCGGATCGCCTGCTCGAGCTGCCACGCATGGCGCGCATGGCGCACAGCCACTCCGATGGAGATCAGCAGCGACACCGAGGTGGCGAGGACCAGCCAGCGAAAAGTGGCGCTGTTTCCCGCCAGCTCGTGAATCTTATCCCAGGGATTCGGGATATCGATTTCTCGAAGCCGGCTGGTGACAAGAAACAAGCAGGCGCTGATCGACAGGAAGAGAGTGACTGTCCCCGGCACCGCGTGCGCAAGCGTCAGTCCCACCCACCCGGCCCAGCGACTTTCCGTGGCCCATCCGGTGGGCCGGCGCAACGAGCCGATGACCCGGTGCAGCCAAATGCCGGGAAAAACCGCCGGGGTGAAGTTCTCCGCGACCCAGAAAAACGTATAGGTGAGCACATCCGAGTCGTTGGCGCCGACCCCGGTCCAGCTTCGCAGCCACCAGGCGAGCAGTGCACCGCAGATGCTTGCGCAGATAACGGCCAGGATCAGGTATTTTACGATGTCCTGGATCCGCGGCAGGCTCGGATCGATGCGGCCGAGCACGAACGCCGCGAGGATGAGAGCGCCCTGCAGTGCGTTCGATGGCAGGTAAAGATACGCGGGCGCCCCGCCGATCATCAGGAGCGACGAGACGATCGGCGACAGCAGGATCACCAGAAGTCCCCATCCGCGGAAAAACGCGATGGCGAGCGCAGACACCATATAGGCCGGCCAGTACGGGACGTACGAGAAGAGCATGGATCCGAGCGTTGCCAGCATCGAATTCAAGGCGAGCAGGAATGCCGTGACGGCAACGCCCTGAATGAGCGTGAGGCGGATCGGCGCCAGGTTGGGCCCGGCGTCCGGCTGCGGCGGCGCGCGGGAATCGACGTCCTGCAGCGTCGTGTCGTGCGGTTCGTCACCGGTCGGCGGCGCGCGACGTACGGTATCGCCAGCGGCGATTTCCGCCGGCGCGGTGGCGACGAGCGGCGCCACCGATGGCGCGGGCTCGAGCGGCCGCTTGATGTCCTTGTTGAGACGGCTGATCAGCCGATCGATGTGATGATGGAAGTCCGGGCCTTCATCGATGTGAAACCCGGTCCGGTAAAGCAGGCGCTCCAGGCACGGCGGTACTTGAGACTTCGTCGGCAATCGCGCGGTGCCCACCAGCAACGGCACGACCGGAATATTGCGATCCAGGGCGGATTCGATTTCGAGCCTGACGTAATCATTCTCGTCGAACAAGCGACAGGGGGCATCCGACGACACTCCGGCCGTCCATCGCTCGCCGATCAGGACAAGCACCACGTCGCAAGCTTCGATCTCCGAAACGATGAAGCTGCGGAAATCGGTCGCCAGCGGGATCGTGTCGACATCCAGGCAAACCGAGCTGACGCCGTATTTGGCGCGCAGTCGCTCGCTGATTCGACCTGCAAACCCTAGCGTATCGGCGCGACGGTATGAGATGAAAATCCTGAGCAATGTGATCTACCGCAGCGTTGAAGCCGAGGCGACGATATTTACACCCTCTGGATGGGGCAAGCTGATTCTGCTCACCGAGGTTCTCATCGGTCGAGACGATGTGAACGGCTGTGCAGCGACGGCTTCCGCCGTTCTCTTCTTTGCGCGACACGTGGCGTCGTTCCCACGGGCCGCCGCAAGCGTCGCCCGAAACGCGTCGTGCGAGAGCATGTTCACGCGCTCGGGGAACGATGGGTCCAACGCCATACCTTGGTGCCGCCAGGACGCGAGGGATACGACTCATCGCCCACCGCCGACGCGGCGCTATGTGCGATGCCGCCGTTCAGCGAGGCTTGTTCGACCCGCTCAGGCCTTGTACCGCACCTGCTTTGGTTCCTCAGCGGTCCGCTCGGCGACGAATTCGGCGCCGAAGTCGCTCAACAGACCCATCTCCTGCTTGGAAAGCACGATCTCGATTTGATTTCGCGTACCGCAGACGGCGATCCCGTAGGACACGACGACGCGGCCACTATCAGCTGCAGACGACTGAGAAATGGAAGACAGCGGATTGAACCACTGCATGCCGTGCTGTGATGCAAACACGAACAGCTGGTTCAATGACCCGTGAGCGTCGAAACGGATGTCCCCAGCCGTGACGAAGGCCGAGGCGCGTTTGCCCCTCCAGCCGCCTTCCGCCCAGATGTCGATGGTCTGGTCCATGAATCGCTTGAATTGCCCGGAAACGCCCCCGAAATAGGTCGGGGCGCCGAAAATGAGGCCGCTGGCGGCGTGGATGTAGTCCCAATCGTCTTTCGTAAGAAATTCAACGTTCAACAGCCGGCATTTATTGTTATTTTTACTTGCAACGCCCGCGTAAATATTTCGCGCGACCTTGTTCGTGAAGCCGTTGGCGCTGTGGTATACTATGGCGGTACTTTGTGACATCCCTTTGGTCCGAGATTAGCCGGCTGCTATTCACAGAGGCAGCAGTGTCGTCTAAGATTAAGATGGGTCTCATCCACTATATTCGATGGATCGGGGAATGGGAAGAAAATACAAGAGTGCGCTCGTTCAGGCAATTTTCCGTAGATCCGGACCTGACCTCATCTCGAAAGCCGCCATCGAGGCGGCAGCTGCAATCGATATATAGCTCGTGCCGGTTGCTATGTTCGCGCCAAAAGCATTTGCACTCTCGCGCCGGCTCGGCTGGCCGCACAGCCAGCGCGAATGGGAGATCATGGAGGGACTTGGGGAACTGTACGTCCTCGGGAATGATGAGCGGTTGTGGGCAACGTCGCTGATCACGAATGTGTCTGCGAACTGGTTCAACATCGGGATGGTGCTTGTCGATCCTGATTTTCGCAAACGCGGAAGCGGATCGCTTATCACCAAAATCTCGATGAGCGACTCGCTGACCGAGGGAAATATCGTTTCTCTGACATCCTCGCTCGTTGCGGAACGGGTTTACAGGAATCTCGATTTTATCGAGATCGCGTCGATGCACGACCTCCAACGCGAGCCCATGCCGAACGGCGCGGTCCGCGCCCAGAGCAGATGTCGCGATATGCGTGCGGAGGATATGCCGAAAATACTGGCTCTCGAGCATCAGTGGCTTGCCGTCGATCGGCAAACGATCCTGACCGCTTGGAACGCGTTTGCCCAGCAACGTGTCGTGGTCGAGGAGAAAGGCGAGATCGTGGGTTACGGCTGCATGATCGAAAGGGGCAGTGGCCCGAGCCGCTATGGTGTCATTTGCCCGCTGGTGGCAAGAGACATCGAGGCTGCGAAATCGATTGTCGGTCATATCGCCGAGACCTATCCGCACAGGATCGAAATATTCGTGATTGATGTCCCGACGGATGCAGCGATCAACAGCTCAAGAGCCGTTTTGATGGGTTTCCTGGACGGCCTCGGTTTCAGAAAGAAACAGGTTCTCCCGATCATGACGTGGCAAGGACATCCTCTGCCGGCCTATCGAGCCGCGGAGAACTGGTGCCCGGTGTCTCTCGCACTTGGGTGAGCGCGGCTTGCGAGAGCGCCAGGGCCGGCAGTGGTTTGCTCCGCCACAGCCTGCCGACGAGGCACGAAGGACGGCGCATGTTTGCAGAACATCCCAAGATCGGATGGGAATCGAACGCGACCGGTTCTGAGTAGTGCTGGTGCCGCAAGAGGGACTCGAACCCCCGACCCCATCATTACGAATGATGTGCTCTACCGGCTGAGCTATTGCGGCGTCCGGAATCGCGCGGCCCGCAGGCCGGCGGAGGTTTTTAGAACGAAGCGGGACGGAACGCAACGCAGAGGCTTGCTCCGGCGGCCGCGCTCCGTCTCCCCGCGCTTTTGCGAGGAGAGGGAACCCAGCCGCAGGAGCAAGCGTCATTAAGGCCCCGCCGCGTCGCTGCTCCAGCGCGTGAACAGCGAGGTCGACAGCAGCCGCTCGCCGCCTTCCTCGGCGATCGCCACCTCGCCGCTTTCGAAATGGCCGCCGCGGCCCGCGAGGGCCTCGCGGGCGAGGAGGTCGATCGATACCGACGACGCGCGGATGGCGTAGGCCGTCAAGATGAGAAAGGCATGCGCCGGGTCGAGGAGCTGCGCCAGCGTGCGCATCAGGGCGGGGAGGTGGTCGAAGAGCTCCCACACCTCCTTGTTGGGGCCGCGGCCGAATTTGGGCGGGTCGACCAGGATGCCGCGATAGGTGCGGCCGCGGCGGACCTCGCGGGCGGCGAACTTGCGGGCGTCGTCGAGCATCCAGCGGATCGGGGCGCGGTCGAGCCCGGAGGCTGCCTGGTTTTCCTTCGCCCAGTCGATGGCGCGCTTGGAGGCGTCGACGTGGGTGACGTGGGCGCCGGCGGCGGCGGCGAGCAGGGAGGCGACGCCGGTGTAGGCGAACAGGTTCAGCAATCGAGGCGGCTCCGTACCGCTGCGCGGCAGCTTTGCCAGCATCCACTCCCATAGCGGCAGCTGCTCGGGGAACACACCGACGTGACGGAAATTGCCGAAGCGGCAGGTGGCCGTGACGCCCTTGAGGCGCATCGGCCAGCTCGCGGGCGGGCTGCCGTTGAGGCGCCAGCGGCCGTCCTCGCCTTCGGCATCGCCGACGAAGACGCCGTCGGCGCGGGCCCAGTCGTCGGCCGAGAGACGCGGGGCCCACATGGCCTGCGGCTCGGGGCGGTCGACGCGGACGGCGCCGAAGCGCTCGAGCTTGCGGCCGTTGCCGGAGTCGAGGAGAGCGTAGTCGTCGAAGCCGCGCGCGACCGCGAGCGCGATATGGGGGGATGGGGGTCCTGCGGGTGTCTCGTTCATCCGGGGTCGCGGCGTTGGCAAATGCGGCGGTTCTATATATTCGGGTCCCACCACGCCGTCATGGCCGGGCTTGTCCAGGCTTGGCCCGGCCGTCCACGTCTTCCTTGCGGCAGGCAAGACGTGGATGCCCGCCTTCGCGGGCATGACGGGTGACGAACTCAGGGACCCTCATGCCTGAAAGGCTGGCCATCGACATTGCGGCGCGTGCCGGGAACGGCAGCATGGCGCGCGCCGGCGTGCTGCGCACGAGCCGCGGCGACATCCATACGCCGGCGTTCATGCCGGTCGGGACCCATGGCGCGGTCAACGGAATGGTGCCGGCGCAGCTCGAGGAGCATGGCGCCGAGATCATCGTGTGCAATGCGTTTCATCTCGCCCGCGCGCCCGGCCGCTCGGTGCTGCGCGGCTACGACAGCCTGCACAAGTTCATGGGCTGGCCGCGCGCGATCCTGACCGACAGCGGCGGCTTCCAGGTCTACCGGCTGGAGAACCGGATCGTGCGCGACGAAGGCGTCGAGTTTCCCGATCCGGCCGGCGGCAAGACCATCTGGCGGCCCGAGGACGCGGTCGACATCCAGGCGGTGCTCGGCTCGGACTTCGTCATGCCGCTCGACGAATGCATCGCGCTGCCGGCGCCGAAGGGCAAAGCGAAGGCGGCGCTCGACCGCACGCTCGCCTGGGCGCAGCGCTCGCTCGATGCTGCAAGGAATCTCGGGCCCACGCAGACGCTGTTCGGCATCGTGCAGGGCGGCACCTATCCGGATTTGCGCGAGCAGTCGATCCGCGCGCTCGACCGCATGGGCTTCGGCGCCTTCGCGATCGGCGGGCTCAATGTGGGCGAGACCGAGGACGATTTCCGCAAGACGCTCGACTTCACCATCCGGCACCTGCCCGACGAGCGCCCGCGCTACCTGATGGGGGTCGGCCGGCCGGCCGCCATGCTCGACGCGGTCGCGGCCGGCGTCGATCTGATGGATTCGATCATCCCGGTGCGCTACGCGCGCGAGGGCTCGCTGCTCACCTATCGCGGGCTCCTCTACATCCAGAAGCCGCGCTACGCCAAGGACCGGATCGCGGTCGACACCAGCTGCGACTGCTATACGTGCCGGAACGTGAGCCGCGGCTACCTGCATCATCTGTTCGCCACCACGCGCACCACCGCGCAGATGTTCGCGACCATCCACAATGTGAATTTCTGCCTGCGCATCATGCGCGATGCGCGCGCCGCGCTGATCGCGGGGCGGTTCGCCGAGTTCCAGCGCGAGTTCATGCAGGCCTATCGGCGCGAGAAGAGCGTCGCGGACGAGGTCCGTTGAGGCCGATTTCCGGGAAGTTCAGGCCAGACCTTCCGTTTTGCCGCTCGAATCCCTATAACCCGCCCTGATCACGCCCCTTGGAACGGGTTGCGCGATGCCTGGCCGGCCGCTGAGCCGCACGCCCGCAGGAATGCGCGCGCCACGAAGGACGAGCATGACCTACAGCGTCAAAGAGCTGTTCAAGACCCTGCAGGGCGAAGGCGCCCAGGCCGGGCGCGCGGCCGTGTTCTGCCGCTTTTCCGGCTGCAACCTGTGGACCGGCCGCGAGGAGGACCGCGCGACGGCGACGTGCACGTTCTGCGACACGAATTTCGTCGGCACCGACGGCGATGGCGGCGGCAAATTCGACACCGCCGAAGCGCTCGCCGACGCGATCGTGCGCACCTGGAACGGCGCGCCAGGTCGTCCGTTCGTGGTGTTCACGGGCGGCGAGCCGCTGCTGCAGCTCGATGCGCCCCTGGTCGCCGCCGCGCATGCGCGCGGCATCGAGATCGCGATCGAGACCAACGGCACGCTCGCGCCGCCGGAAGGCATCGACTGGATCTGCGTCAGCCCGAAGGCCAAGGCGGCATGGACCCTGCGGCGGGGGGACGAGCTCAAGCTCGTCTACCCGCAGGATGGACTCGGACCGGACGACCTCGCCGACTTCTCCTTCCGGCATCTGTGGCTGCAGCCGATGGATGGGCCGCAGCGCGCCGCCAACACCGCCCGCGCGGTGCGCTACTGCCTCGAGCATCCGCACTGGCGGTTGAGCCTGCAGACGCACAAACTGATCGGGATTCCGTGATGTTCGAGCTGTCCAAGCAATTCCGCTTCGATGCCGCGCACACGCTCGAGCGCGCGATCGAGACCGAGTCGAGCCGGCGCATCCACGGCCACTCCTACCGCGCCGAGGTTACGATCCGCGGCGAGCCGGACCGCACGAGCGGCATGCTGATGGATCTCGGCCTCTTCGCGCGCGCGCTCGACGATGCGCGCGAGGCGCTCGATCATCGTTTCCTCGACGAGATCGACGATCTCGGCCCGGCGACGATGGAAAATCTCTGCGCCTGGATCTGGCGGCGGCTCGCACCGGCGGTGCCGGCGCTGGCGCGCGTCACGGTGCATCGCGACAGCAGCGGCGATAGCTGCAGTTATTTCGGGCCAGCGACCCGATGAATCGACCCGATGCCCAGCGAATGCCTGGTATCTACGTCTTTCTCATTCGGCAAAGACGTGGATGCCCGGGACACGCCCGGGCATGACCGCGCGCGCGCCGAGGGCTTGACTCATCCATATCTCGCTGGTTATACATCGATCAATAACCGACGGGTTATCGACGACGATGACGCATGCGCACGACCTGCTGTTCAGGACGCTCGCCGATCCGACCCGGCGCGCGATCTTCGAGCGGCTGTGCCGCGAGGGCGAGAAGACGGTCGCGGCGCTCACGGCGCGCGCCGGGGTGTCGCAACCGGCGGTCTCGAAGCATCTCGGCGTGCTGAAGCAGGCCGGGCTGGTACGCGATCGCCATGAGGGGCGCCAGACGCACTATAGCGCCCAGCTCAGCGCGCTCGCGCCGCTGATCGATTGGACGAGCCAGATGGCGGGCTTCTGGCAGGGGCGGTTCGACCAGCTCGAGGATCTGCTCAAGCGAATGGACCAATGACGAAGGAGCCGGCCATGAAGATCAAGCTGACCAGCGTGTACGTGGACGATCAGGAGAAAGCGCTGCGCTTCTACACCGACGTGCTCGGCTTCACCAAGAAGGCCGATTTCAGCAACGGGCCGTTTCGCTGGTTGACCGTGGTCTCGCCGGACGATCCGAACGGCACCGAGCTGCAGCTCGCGCTAAACAACAACCCGGCCGCCAAGACCTACCAGCAGGCGCTGCGTGCGCAGAACCAGCCCGCGGTCATGCTCTTCACCGACGACATCAAAGGCGACCACGCGCGGATCACGGCGCGCGGCGGCACATTCACGATGCCGCCGACCGAGGTGACCGCCTCGACCATCGCCCAGGTGAACGACACCTGCGGCAATCTCATTCAGATCACGCAGTTGGCGCGCTGGTAGATCGCCTTTTCGGGAGAGTCGCGGCGCGGCGGAGCCATGAACGAGCGATCGACCGAGACGCGTTCCGTGGTGGTGGAACGCGAGTTTCCGTTTCCGCCGGAAAAGATCTGGCGCGCGCTCACGCAGCCGCACTTGATCGAAGAGTGGCTGATGCAGAACGACTTCATGCCGGTCGTCGGCCATCGCTTCAATCTGCGCCGGAGCCCGCGACCCGACGTGAACATCGCGATCGATTGCCAGGTCGTGGCGATCGAGCCGAACAAGACGCTGTCCTACACCTGGGACGCCTACGGTCTCGAGAGCGTGGTTACCTGGACTCTGACGCCCACGCGCAGCGGGACCCACCTGCGCATGGAGCAATCCGGCTTCCGGTCTGATCAGCGGCAGGCCTACGGCGGCGCCAGGAGCGGCTGGGAGCAGTTCATGACAAATCTCGAGCAGGTCGTGGCGCGGACCGACTGACATCGCGGCTGGGCGCGGTTCACATGGAGCACGGTCAATGATGAGAGGCACAACCAATCCTTGGATCTTCCGCTGGATTCACATCATCTGCAGCATTCCGATCATCGGCTACATCTACAGCCCGTTCGATCAGATTCCGAACTACGCGCCCGCCACCCGCTTCGTCTTCCTTCCGGTGATGTTGCTGTCGGGCCTTTGGATGTGGAAAGGCCATCTCCTTCGACGGCTCGTCGCGAAAAGAGCGGAGGAGAAGCGCGCATGAAGAAGGCGGCGCCGCCGAAGGGAAAATCCCCAACGGCCGACCTCGCAGGGTGGGCAACCGCGCAAGCTCATCCGCGTCGGCGTCGGCAAAATCGCTTCGGCGCGGTGCCGACGCGGCACTATCTGCTAATGCGGTTTTGCCCGCCCTGCGGCGTCAGTTGCGGCAGCATCAGCGAAACTGGCGCCGCCACCAGCTGTCCTGCGGCACGGGCGCGGGCTCCTCGGCGAGCTCGCCATCGGGGCCGGGATCGTCGGGGCTGTGCACGAGAGGGATCACGGTGTCGGCGAGATGCGCATCGGCCGCGGCCGGGCGGCGCGGCAGGACAGCGGGAAGGATCACCTCCTCGCGCTCGGCTTGCGCGGCGGGCTCCTCGGGCTCGGGCGCTTTCTCCTCGACCGGCTGCGCCGCCGGCTCGACGGGTGCGGACGCAGGCGCCGGTGCGGGGGCGGGCTCGGCTTGGATCAGCTCGATCACCGGGCCCGGCGGGGTGAGGTCGGCGAGCGGCACCTTCCACTGAAACGCGTCGAGCTTGCCGGTCGCGGGCGAGACCGGCAGCCACTTGTCCGAGACGAGCCCATCGGCGGTCCAGGCCGGATCGCGCGTCGCGCTGAGCGCGCGCGCGAGCCACTCGCGGGCGCGGCCGACGTCGCCGGTGTCGCCCTGCTCGATCTCCGCCATCATCAGGGCGACGCGGCGGCTCGGCGCTGCCGTGAGCGGGCCGAGCGCGCTGCGGGCAATTGCGAACTCGCGCGCATCGACCGCGGCGCGGGCAACCGCCAGCGGGCCCTCGAGATCGCCGCCGCCGAGCTTCGCCAGCGCCTGCACGCGGGCGAGGCGATCGCGCGCCGAATCGCCGGGCCGCACGTGCGCATAGGCGACGGCGAGATCGGGATGCGGATTGATCCGCCAGGCGGCCTCGAGCGCGCGACTCGCCTTGCGCACCTCGCCGGCCTCGGAGAGCAGGCGGCCGGCAAGCGCCGCCGCCGGCACGAGGCCGGGCGCGAGCTTGACCGCCTCGAGCACGTCGGCGCGGGCCGCCGCGCGGTCGTCGCCCGACAGCGCCCGCGCGGTGAGCAGCACGGCGCGGCTGCGGCGGAAAGTGGCCTTGTCGATCAGGCCGCTCTTCAGGTTGGAATCGAGCGCCGCGAGCGCGCCCGCCCAATCGCCCTGGGCGCAGCGGAAATCGAGCACCGCCTGGCCGGCCCAGCCGGCGGCCGGGTTGGCCTCGACGGCCTCTTCCGCGACGGCGCGCGCGGCCCCCATGTCGTTCTTGCGCTGCGCCTCGACGAACAGGCCATGCAGGCCGAGCAGCCTGGTCTCGCGTCGATCCGCCATCTGGCGAAACGCCACCTCGGCGGCGGGCCGGTTGCCGGCGAGCTGTGCGGTCTGCGCCGCGAGCAGCAGCGCGAGCGGCTCGTCGCCGGCAAAGCGCTTCGCCTCGCCGGCAAAGCGCCGCGCCGCCTTGACGTCCCCGGATCCGACCGCGATCAGCCCGCGGGTGATCGCCTGCAGACCGCGCGCGGAGCGGCGCTGGCGCCGGCCGGACGCCATGCGGCCGGGCGCGCGAATCAGCATCAGCAGCACCGACCACAGCACGATCGAGACCACCGCGATCACGAGGATCAGCAGCGGCACGGGCGGCTCGGCGTGATAGCCGAACCAGGTGATCGACACCTGGCCGGGCTGATCGGAGAGCAGGACGGCGGCGCTCGCCACGAGGCCGACAGCGACGAAGAAAAGGACGACGCGGATCATCGGTCGGGGGTGCCTTGCGCCGCGTTGCGGCCGAGATGGTCGAGGGACGCGGTGGCGAGGCGCCCTGCGGCGGCGAGCGCGGCATTGCGCGCCTGCACGCGCGCGACCCACGGCGCGATCGGGCCGCGGGCGGGCGCCGGCAGGTTGCCGGCCTCGGCCAGGACGCCGTCGATGTCGTTGCGCGACGCCTTGAGCTCGAGCCGCGCGATCACCGCGTCGGCCTCGTTGCCCGGCACATTGCCGACCGGCCGCAGCCGGATCATCCGCTTGGCATTGACCCACAGGCGCGACCACACACCTTCGGGCCGCGAGATGTCGGCGGCCGTCACCAGCGCGGGCACGAGCGCCACGGCATCGTGCGCGAGCGCCGCCGCGCTCGGCACGCCGCTTTTGGCGAACGGCTCGAGGGCCGAGATCGCGCCCGCGTCGGCGAAGGGGCGCATGGCGTCGAGCTCGCCCGCGTAGGGCGTGCCGCGGTCGACCGCGTCCTTGAGCGCGATCGCGAGCACCGCCTGGCGGGCATCGCCGGAGGCTGCGCCGCTGGTGCTGTTCATATGGGCGAGTTGCTCGCCGATCGCCTTGGTGGTGCTCTCGAGGCTCGCCAGTCGCGCCGCCAGCGCATCGAGGTCGGCGCGCTCGACCTGCGGCGCACGGGCGCGCTCGGCATTGAGCTGTGCCAGCTGCTGGGCCACATCGGCGAGCGATTTCGCCGCCGCGTCGGCGCGCTGGCGCGCGATCTGCGCGGCCGCCGCCGCCTCCTGGTCGCGGCTATCGATATCGGCGAGGCGATCGGCCAACGGCTTGATCTGGCGATCGACCGCGGATGACTGCTGGGTGAGCGTCGCTTCGATGCGGGCGAGCCGCTGGGTCACCTCGTCGGGGAGCTTCGGCTCGCTCGGCGCCGGCGCGGCGTGGGCGAGCGCGGCGAGTTGGGTCTCGATGCGGGTCAGCCGCGCGTTGGTCTCGCCGTTGTCCTCGACGCGCTGCGCCACGGGTCGCGCCAGATTCCCACCGAGCAGCACCCATGCGCCGGCCGCGAGGGCAAACGCGATGACCGCGCCGAGCACGGCCGCCGCAACCAGCGGCCAGCGGCGGCCGGAACGCTTCGGGTCTGCGGAGGGCGAGGCACCGGACGCGGTCTGATCGGCATGGGGGAGCGCCGACACGTCCTTTGCCTCGACATCGATCGTCGGCGGCGGCACGCGGCGACGCGGCTGCGGATCGACGCCCTCGACGGAACCGGGCTCGTCATTCGCCATCAACTGCATCTCCAGCGAGGACCGACCGATTGAGTGCATTATCGCATAATGTGACGCTGTTGCGGCGGCGGGGCGACCGAGCATGATCCGAAAAAATGGTCGGCGATTTTCGCAAAGGTCGTCCTCAAACAACGCGATTCAAGTGCCATCGATGAGCGCGAGCAGCGCGGCCTCGTCGGGCGACGCCGCGATCATGGGCGCGTCGACGCCCACCTGCCGTAACGGCTCGGCGACCTCGGCCGATAGACAAAAGTGTTTCGTTGCCAATCGCTTAAGATCGATCACGGCGGCCAGCGCGAGAGCCGTGAAGGCGTCGGCGCTGCGGCGCGAGTAGTGCAGCACGCCATCGATCGCGCCCGCCGCGAGCGCATCCCTGACGTCGGCCGGCAAGCTGGTGGCGACGACCGCGCGATAGACGACGACGGTCTGCGCCGCGACGCCCTGCGCCGCGAGCGCACCGGCGAGATCGGCGACGCGATCCTCGCCCGCGAGATAGAGGAGCGGCAGGCGCACCTGCGGCTTTTGATCTTGCGTGCGGTCTTGCGCCGCCACCAGCCGGGCGAGCGCCGGGGCGTCGCCGTCGGCCGAGACTACGTCGGCGAACCCCTCAGCGCGCGCCGCCTCGGCGCTGCGGCGCCCGACGGCGAACAGCCGCAGGGATGTGAGCTCATCCTTGCGCGGATGCTCGGCGATCGCGCGTACCGCGTTGGCGCTGGTGATGAGCACGCCGCCCCATGGGCCGGGGCCGAGGTCGGGCGCCGGCTCCGGCTCGATGAAGAGCAACGGTGCGAGCATGACGTCGTGCCCGCGCGCGCGCAGCGCAGCCGCGGTGCGCTCACCATCCGGCGCGGGACGGGTCACGACGAGGCGCATGCTTGGGGCTCCCCTCCCCCCGCGAGCGAAGCGAGTGGCGGGAAGAGGTCGCAGGTGGGGGGCGCCGCTTGCTCGGAGCGCATTGAAGTCGCGCTTGCCGCAAACTCGGAGCAAGCGTAGGCCCCCCGCCCCTCGCTCAGCGGCTCCGCCGCTTCACTCGACCCTCCCCGCCTACGGGCGGGAGGGTGACAGCCGCGAGCGCTTGCCATCCTGTTTCTCATTGCCATCACACCGAAAAAAAATCCGTGCCGGCCCGGCTGCGCAGCTCGCGCCCCGCATCCTCGCCCAGCATCGCGGCATCGGCTGCATTGCCGCGCCGCTCTGTCTCAAACGATTCGCGGCCATCCGGTTTCACGATAAGGCCGCGAAAGTAGAGCCCGCCGCCGTCGAGCCGCGCATGGCCCGCAATGGGGGTACGGCAGGAGCCGTCGAGCATGGCGAGGAAGGCGCGCTCGGCGGCGAGCGCGGTCGCGGCCGCCGCGTCGTTGATCGCGGCGAGACGATCGCGCGTGCGGATATCGTCGGCGCGCGTCTCCAGCGCGATCACGCCCTGGCCGACGGCGGGGAGGAATTCGTCGACGTCGAGCGGCGCGGTCGCGGCGGCGGCTAGGCCGAGCCGGTTGAGGCCCGCCATGGCGAGCAACGTCGCGTCGACCTCGCCGGCATCGAGCTTTTTCAGCCGCGTCTCGACGTTGCCGCGCAGCGGCACGACGGCGAGATCGGGCCGCAGCCGCCGCACCATCGCGGCCCGACGCGGTGAGGCGGTGCCGACCACCGCGCCTCGCGGGAGCGCCGCAAAGCTCGCAGCCTTGCGGCTGATGAAGGCGTCGCGCGCGTCCTCCCGCGGCAGGCAGCAGGCGAGCGCGAGCCCGTCCGGCAGCACACCCGGCACGTCTTTGGCCGAATGCACCGCCAGGTCGATGGCGTCGTCGAACAGCGCCTGCTCGATCTCCTTGACGAACAGGCCCTTGCCGCCGATCTCGGTGAGCGGGCGGTTCTGGATCGCGTCGCCGGTGGTCTTGATCACTTTGAGCTCGATCGCGGCCGGCGCCATTCCGAGCGCCGCCGCGAGCCGCGCCTGCACCTGATGCGCCTGGGCGAGCGCGAGCGGGCTGCCGCGCGTGCCGATGCGCAGGAGATGCGCGGAGACGGAGGGCACCGGAAAACCTCGCGATGTGCTAAAGCGTTGTGCCGTGTTTATAGGGATCGAATGATGAGGGTTAAAGCGGCAGCCGCACGCTTCCACCCTCCCCTGCAGGGGGAGGGTCGACTGCAGTCGCGAAGCGACTGCGGTCGGGGTGGGGTGGCGGCTGAGCAAAACATTGATGGTGTCACCCCCACCCGGCGCGCTGCGCGCGCCGACCTCCCCCCTGCAGGGGGAGGTGAAGGAAGAGTCCCATGATCGTCCTCGGCATCGAGACGACGTGCGACGAGACCGCGGCGGCCGTCGTCGAGCGGCGCGCCGACGGGCGCGGGCGCATCATGTCCAACGTGGTGCTGTCGCAAATCGCCGATCATGCGGCGTTCGGCGGCGTCGTGCCGGAGATCGCGGCGCGCGCGCATGTGGAGGCGCTCGATCTCCTCATCAGCCGGGCGATGCACGAGGCGGAGCGTGGGTTCCATCAGCTCGACGGCGTCGCGGCGGCGGCGGGCCCGGGCCTGATCGGCGGCGTGATCGTCGGGCTGACCACCGCCAAGGCGATCGCGCTGGTGCGCGAGAAGCCGCTGATCGCCGTCAACCATCTCGAGGCGCATGCGCTGACCGCGCGGCTCACCGATTATGTGCCGTTTCCCTATTGCCTGTTTCTCGCCTCCGGCGGGCATACGCAGATCGTCGCGGTGCGCGGCGTCGGCGACTATGTGCGGCTCGGCACCACCCTCGACGACGCGATCGGCGAGGCCTTCGACAAGACCGCAAAGCTGCTCGGGCTCGGCTACCCGGGCGGCCCGCAGGTCGAGAAGGAGGCGAAGTTCGGCAATGCCGATCGCTTCGCGCTGCCGCGGCCGATGGCGGGCCGGATCGATTGCGACTTCTCGCTCTCGGGACTGAAGACGGCGCTGCGACTCGAGGCGGAGAAGATCGCGCCGCTCACCGATGAGGACGTGGCCGACCTGTGCGCCGCCTTCCAGCAGGCAGTGGTCGACGTGGTGGCGGATCGGCTGCGCTGCGGCCTGCGCATGTTCCGCGACACGTTCGGCATGCCCTCCTCGCTGGTCGCCGCCGGCGGCGTCGCGGCGAACGAGGCGATCCGCAAAATCCTGCATCGCCTCGCCTTCGAGGCCGGCACCGTGCTGGTGCTGCCGCCGCCGGAGCTGTGCACCGACAACGGCGCCATGATCGCCTGGGCGGGCGCCGAGCGCCTCGCGCTCGGCCTGATCGATACGCTCGATACGGCGCCGCGCGCGCGCTGGCCGCTCGGCGAGGTGGCAAAGGCCGCAAAGCCGGGGCGGCCGGCGGCGCCGGCCACGGCGGCTGCGCCAGCGGTACCGGCCGCTGCGCCGGATGCGGAAGCGCCGGCGCCCGACGCGCCGACCACCTGACCGCAATGACATTCGACCGCATCGCCGTGGTGGGCGCCGGCGCCTGGGGCGCGGCACTCGCCAATGCGGCGGCCCGTGCCGGGCGCCAGGTCGCGCTGATCGCGCGCACGCCGGATGCGGTCGCGTCGATGCGCGGGATGCGCGAGAGCCGCCGCCTGCCGGGCGTGCGGCTCGACGAGCGCATCGCGGTGACGGACGGCGGCGCCGAGCTCGGTGCCGCCGACGCGGTGTTGCTCGTCGTGCCGGCACAGGCGCTGCGGTCGGCCGCAAGCGCGCTCACGCGCGCGATTCGCCCCGGCACGCCGGTGATCGCATGTGCCAAGGGGATCGAGCGCGGCACCCGCAAGTTCATGACCGAGGTGATCGCCGAATGCGCGCCCGAGGCGGTGCCGGCCATTCTGTCGGGCCCGAGCTTCGCGGCCGACGTGGCGCGCGGAATGCCGACCGCGGTGGCGCTTGCGGCACGCGAGCGCAAGACCGCCGAGGCGCTCGCCCGTGCGCTCGGCTCGCCGACGTTCCGCCCCTACCACACGACCGACCTGCGCGGCGTCGAGATCGGCGGCGCGGCGAAGAACGTGCTGGCGATCGGCGCCGGCATCGTCGCCGGACGCGGCCTCGGCGCGAGCGCCGCGGCCGCGCTGACGACGCGCGGCTTTGCCGAGCTGATGCGCTTCGGCAAGGCCTATGGCGCACGCAGCGAGACGCTGACGGGATTGTCCGGCCTCGGCGACCTGATCCTCTCCTGCTCGAGCCCGCAGTCGCGCAACTTCTCGCTCGGCGTCGCCATCGGCAAGGGCGAGGAGCCCGCGGCAGCCGCGCACGGCGCGCTCGCCGAGGGCGCATTCACGGCGTCGGTGCTGATCGACATGGCGACCGAGCAGAGGATCGACATGCCGGTCGCCGCCGCTGTCGCGGCCGTGCTCGACGGCACGCTCAGCGTCGATACCGCGACGGAAGCGCTGCTGACGCGCCCGCTGCGAGGAGAGTGAAGAAGAACGTCATGGCCGGGCTTGTCCCGGCCATCCACGTCTTTCATTCTGCGCGACGCAAAGACGTGGATGCCCGGCCTTCGCCGGGCATGACGAGGGAGGCGGAAACGATGGCGTACTGGCTGGTGAAATCGGAACCGGACGCGTGGTCGTGGCAGCAGCAGGTCGAGGCCGGCGCCAAGGGGACGGCGTGGACCGGCGTGCGCAACCATACCGCCAAGCAGAACCTGATGAAGATGGCGAAGGGCGACCGCGCCTTCTTCTATCACTCGGGTGCCGGCAAGGAGATCGTCGGCGTCGCCGAGGTGACGCGCGAGCATTTCCCCGACCCGACCGACAAGAGCAAGATGTTCGTCGCCGTCGACCTCAAGGCGGTGGCGCCGATGCCGACGCCGGTGACGCTCGCGGCGATCAAGGCCGAGCCCAAGCTCGCCGACATGGCGCTGGTCAAGCAGTCGCGCCTCTCGGTGCAGCCCGTGACGGCAGCGGAGTGGAAGCAGGTCTGCGCCATGGGCGGATTGAAGGGCACATGAGCCGGCGTTAGTCTTTCGTCCAAGACCGCGAGAAGAGTCCAAGAAGCCGGTCGCGGAGGAAATGCGTGATCACGTTCCTGCTCATCATTCACAGCCTCGCGGCCGTGACGCTGCTCGGGGCGCTGACGCATCAGACGATCAGCGTGCTATGGCCGGCGCGTCAGCGCACCGGCTCGTTCGTGTCGAGCCTGCGCTCGGTTCCGTCGATGACCTACACCAATGCGATCATCGTGCTGTACGTGCTCACCGCCATCGTCGGCAGCCTCGTCTATCCCGAGTATCGGCTGAGCGTCCGCACGACGCTGCACGATTTCCGCCTCTACGGTCCGGAAGGCGCGTTCGAACTCAAGGAGCACATGATCAGCATCGGCCTCGGCCTGCTGCCGGCCTATTGGTACTATTGGAAATATGCGGGCGCGAAGGAGCAGGCGGCGACGCGCACGATCGTCACCGGCCTCCTCGCCGCGATCGTCTGGTACGGATTCCTCACCGGCCACGTGCTCAACAACATCCGCGGGTTCGGCTCATGACCATCGCACGCGCCAATGCCGCACGAGCCTTGCCGGTGTTCTCGATCGCGTTCGCGGCGATCTACATCGCGAGCGTCAACTACAACCTCGCGCTTCTCACCTATCATCCGCAGCTTGGCCAATGGGCCGTGCTGGTCGACCCGCCGAAGGAGGGGCCGGCCATGTACTGGTACGGCTGGCTGCTCACGTCGGCGCTCGGCGCCGGCGCGGTCGCGGCGCTTTCCCTCGCGCTGCCGGCAAGGCCGGTCGAGCGCGCCAGCGCGGTGCTGGTGTGGCTCGTACCGGTCGCGATGATCGCGCTGATCGGGTATATTCTGCGCGGCTATTTCCTGCGTTAGGGGCACAGGATGACGCGCGCTTCCCTTTCCGCCCGCCTGGCCGCCAGCGTCGCGATCCTTCTCGCGATCATGCCGGTCGCATGGGCGGGCGGCTCGGGCCTCGACGAGCCCGACGATGCGGACGTCGGCACGCCTTTTTTCGGCATCGTCAAGGATCTCGACAATCGCGGGCGGGCGATGCCCGACGCCAAGGTGACGGCCTCGCTCAAGGGCGGCAATACCAGCTTCGTGATGCGCGCCGACGCGCAGGGGCATTTCAAGTTCACCGGTTTCGCCAAGGATGTCGATCCGAACGCCGTGGAGATCGCCTGCTCGGTCGACGGCTACAAGCTCGAGCGCACGGTGCGGCGCAAGCTGTCGAACGACCCGGGGGCGCCGGTCGAGGTCGACTGCCTGATGGCGAAGCAGCAAGCCGCGCCGCCGCCCAAATGACGTGGCGATGCGTCGTCGCGTCCGCGCTCCTGCTCGCGTTCTGGGCCGGCGCCGCCACGGCACAATCGTCCGTGCTGACCGGCGAGGTCACGTCGGCGCAGGAGGGCGCGATGGAGGGCGTGCTGGTGAGCGCGCACGCCACGGGCTCATCGATCACCGTCACGGTGGTGACCGACGCCCACGGCCGCTACGCGTTTCCCGCCGATCGGCTGCCGGCCGCGACATATACGCTGACGATCCGCGCGGTCGGCTACGAGCTTGCGGCGCCGGCGAGTGCAGAAGTCGCCACGGGGCGCACCGCGACCGCCGATCTGCGGCTGCGGCCCGCCACCGATCTCGCGGCGCAACTCACGAGCACCGAATGGCTGATCAGCATGCCGGGCACTGCCGAGCAGAAGCGGCCGCTGATCGAATGCATGAGCTGCCACACGCTCGAGCGCGTCGCGCGTTCGAAATATACGGCCGACCAGCTCATGGGCGTGCTCGCCCGCATGGAGAATTACGCCAACAACTCGACCACGCAGCATCCGCAGCTGCGCGTCGCCAAGCGCGAGATGTCGCAGAGCAAGGCGCGCGAGCTCGCCGACTACGTCGCCACCATCAACCTCGCGGGGCGCGAGACCTGGACCTATCCGCTCAAAACGCTGCCGCGCCCGCATGGCCGCGCGACGCGTGTGATCATCACCGAATATGCACTGCCGCGCCCGACGATCGCGCCGCACGACGTGCGCCGCGATGCGCAGGGCTACGTCTGGTACTCGAACTTCGTGGAGCCCTATATCGGCCGGCTCGACCCGAAGACCGGCGCGCATGCCGAGTTTCGCTACGACCTGCCGAAGCCGAATTTCCCGGCCGGCGCGCTCGCGCTCGAGCCGGACGCGGACGGCAACTGGTGGCTCGCCATGATGTTCCAGAGCGGGCTGATGCGGTTCGATCCGCGCACGGAGAAATTCCGCTACTTTCCGATCCCGCCCGACATGATGACGGATGCGACCCAGCAGTCGCTGCTGATGCCCGCGCGCGCCGATGTCGACGGCAAGGTATGGACCAACGACGTCTCGACCCACGAGATCCTGCGGCTCGATCTTGCGAGCGGCCGCTATGAGCGCATCAATCCGTTCGTCGGCATGCCGAAGGGGCGCCTGCATTCGCCCTACGGGATGGCCGTGGACGCGCAGAACGATCTCTATTTCATGGACTTCGGCGACGAGAGCATCGGCCGCGTCGACGCCAAGACGCTGCGCACGCAGCTCTATCCGACGCCGACGCCGCGCTCACGTCCGCGCCGCGGCATGATGGACGCCAAGGACCGGCTGTGGTTCGCCGAGTTCGCCGCCAACAAAGTGGCGATGTTCGACACCAAACGCGAAGACTTCAAGGAGTGGGACGCGCCGACGCCATTTACCTATCCGTACGACGTCTATCTCGACCGCACCGGCATGCTGTGGAGCGCCGGCATGTCGAGCGACCGCGTGCTGCGCTTCGATCCGGCGAGCGGGCAGTCGGTCGAGTACCTGCTGCCGCACCCGACCAATGTCCGTCGCATCTTCATCGACGAAACGACGACGCCGGCGACGTTCTGGGCCGGCAACAACCACCACGCCAGCATCGTCAAGCTGGAGCCGCTGGATTGAGCCGTCATTGCGAGGCGTGCGCAGCACGCCGAAGCAACCTCGATTCGCGAACGCATGACTCGCGGCTCGAGATTGCTTCGCTTCCCGCGCAATGACGGGCTAAGATGAACCCTGAGAGGGAGGAACGCACCATGCCATTCGCCGGAGTGAGCTACCTCGCCATCCTGATCGCGGCCGTCGCGGCGTGGCTCGCGGGCGCGGCCTGGTACTTGTCGCTCGGCCGCATCTGGGCGGCGGCCCTCGGCATGACGCCGGCCCAGATGGAGGAATGCCGCAAGCGGCCGTACGCATGGTGGCCGTTCGTGCTCGTATTCATCACCCATCTGGTGATGGCATGGACCCTCGCCGGCATTCTCGGCCATTTCGGCATGGTCGACGCCAAGGACGGCGCCATCACGGGCGCGCTGTGCTGGTTCGGCTTCGTGCTCACCGCCATGCTCGCCAACAACGCCTTTGCGATGCGCAGCCCACGGCTCACCGCGATCGACACCGGGCATTATCTGCTGGTGCTGGTCATCATGGGGGCGATCATCGGCGCCATGGGAGTGAAGTAGCCATGCGGGCCATCCCGATCACCGCCGCCGTCGCGACCATCGTGGTCGCGGCCGTCGCGCAGACCCCGCAGGCGCCGGCGCCGGCGCCGACGCCCACCACCCGGGGCGGACCCGCGAGCACGGCGCTCAACTACGTGCCCGGCGTCGGCGACCTGATGAACCTGCTGGTGCAGCCGCGCCACGCCAAGCTCGGGCTCGCGCTTGAGGCCGGCAACTGGGATCTCGCCGCCTATATGCACAAGGAGCTGACGCAGGCGTTCAACACGGTCGCGACCGTGCAGCCGAAATACATGAAAGTCACCGTCGCGGAGGCGATTCAATCGATGACCGGCGATGCGATGCGCGGCCTCGACGACGCGATCCGCGCCCGCGATCCCAAACGCGCCGCCGCCGCCTACTCGGACCTGACCGACGGCTGCAACTCCTGCCACACCGCGCTCGACCACGCCTTCGTGGTCATCAAGATGCCCGAAGCCTCGAGCTTCCCCGATCAGGAGTTCAAGACGCCGTGACGCGGCCGCGGCGGCGACAGACAGCGCCGTCGCCTCGTGCCCGACCAAAGTGTGACAACCGGTGCCTTGTCGCTGCCGATGACGGTGGCGCATAATTGGCTCAAATCGGTCTCAAAGAGACCAAGTCCCGAGGAATTGCCCGCGGAATTACGGCCCAAGAGGCGACCGAGGCCGCCGCAGCGTGGAGGAAAAAGTCATGGCCGAAACAATTCGCGAAGTTCCCGCCGAATGGTCGAAGCGCGCCTACGTGGACGACGCCAAGTACAAGGCGATGTACGAGGCCTCGGTGCGCGATCCGAACGCGTTCTGGGGCGAGCACGGCAAGCGGGTCGATTGGATCAAGCCGTACACCAAGGTGAAGAACGCCACCTACGCGCCGGACGTCTCGATCAAATGGTACGAGGACGGCATCCTCAACGTGGCTCATAACTGCGTCGACCGGCACCTCGCCAAGCGCGGCGACCAGGTCGCGATCATCTGGGAAGGCGATGATCCGAAGGACGACAAGAAGATCACCTACAAGCAGCTGCACGCCGAGGTCTGCCGCTTCGCCAACGTCTTGAAGGCGCGCGGCGTCAAGAAGGGCGACCGCGTCACCATCTACATGCCGATGATCGTCGAGGCCGCCTACGCGATGCTCGCCTGCGCGCGCATCGGCGCGATCCACTCGGTGGTGTTCGGCGGCTTCTCGCCCGACTCGCTCGCCGGCCGCATCGAGGACTGCAAATCGCCCATCGTCATCACGGCCGACGAAGGCATTCGCGGCGGCCGCAAGATCCCGCTCAAGGCGAATTCCGACGCCGCCGCCGACAAAGCGGGCGGCGTCACCACCATGATCGTGGTGCGCCACACCAAGGGCGCCGTGAACATGAAGGCGGGCCGCGACTTCTACTACGACGAGATCGCCAAGACGGTGCCGGCCGATTGCCCGTGCGAGCCGATGAGCGCCGAGGATCCGCTGTTCATCCTCTATACCTCGGGCTCGACCGGCAAGCCGAAGGGCGTGCTGCACACGACCGGCGGTTACCTCGTCTATGTCGCGATGACGCACCAGTACGTGTTCGACTATCACGACGGCGACATCTACTGGTGCACGGCCGACGTCGGCTGGGTCACCGGCCACAGCTACATCGTCTATGGGCCGCTCGCGAACGGCGCCACCACGCTGATGTTCGAGGGCGTGCCGAACTATCCGTCGAACTCCCGCTTCTGGGAGGTGATCGACAAGCACAAGGTCAACATCTTCTACACGGCGCCGACCGCGATCCGCGCGCTGATGCAGGCGGGCGACGGGCCGGTGAAGAAGACCTCGAGAGCAAGCTTGCGCTTGCTGGGCAGCGTCGGCGAGCCGATCAATCCGGAAGCGTGGGAATGGTACTGGCGCGTGGTCGGCGACGGCCGCTGCCCGGTGGTCGACACCTGGTGGCAGACCGAGACCGGCGGCATCCTCATCACGCCGCTGCCGGGCGCGACCCGGCTCAAGCCCGGCTCGGCGACGCGGCCGTTCTTCGGCATCCAGCCTGCGATCGTCGATGCGGACGGCAAGGTGCTCGAGGGCGCCGCGACCGGCAACCTGTGCATCGTCGAATCGTGGCCGGGCCAGATGCGCACCGTCTACGGCGACCACGAGCGCTTCGTGCAGACCTATTTCTCCACCTACAAGGGCAAGTACTTCACCGGCGACGGCTGCCGCCGCGACGAGGACGGGTACTACTGGATCACCGGCCGGGTCGACGACGTGATCAACGTCGCGGGCCACCGGCTCGGCACCGCCGAGGTCGAGAGCGCGCTGGTCGCGCACACGAAGGTGTCGGAGGCGGCCGTGGTCGGCTTTCCACACGACATCAAGGGCCAGGGCATCTATGCCTACGTGACCTTGATGGCGGGCGAGCAGCCGACCGACGATCTGCGTAAGGAGCTGGTCTCCTGGGTACGCAAGGAGATCGGCCCGATCGCCTCGCCCGACATGATCCAGTTCGCGCCGAGCCTGCCGAAGACACGTTCGGGCAAGATCATGCGCCGCATCCTGCGCAAGATCGCCGAGGACGACTACGGCGCGCTCGGCGACGTCTCGACGCTCGCCGACCCGAGCGTGGTGGACGATCTGGTGAACAACCGGCAGAACAAGAAGGCCGCCGCCACCGCGAAGGCGTGATTGCAATCTCTGCGTCATGGCCGGGCCTGACCCGGCCACCCACGTCTTTCCGGCATCGCAAAGACGTGGATGCCCGGCACAAGGCCGGGCATGACGGCGAAGACGCGCTGCAGCAACGGCTCACTGCCGATCTTTACGCTTTGGTTACCATGTTGTGAGCTCGCACGCGGCACGCGCGCGACTCGGACTATGATTTTCTCTCGGATCGGGCGGGGAAGCTCACATGCGTCTTCATCGTTTCGCGGCTCTCGTGGCCGTGGCGTTTGCGTTCGTCGTCGGCGCCGCACAGGCGCGCGAGATCGTCCCGTTCAGCGATCCCGGCGTCTCGGCGGGCACCATCGTGATCCACACCAGCGAGCGGCGGCTCTACTACGTGCTCGGCAACGGCCAGGCGATCCGCTACGTCGTGGGCGTCGGCCGCGCCGGCCAGCAGTGGGCCGGCACCTCGCGCATCGACGGCAAGTATCTCCATCCGGCCTGGGCGCCGCCGCCGGACATCAAGCGGGAGAATCCGCGCTTGCCGGACGTGATCCCGGGCGGCTCGCCGCACAATCCGATGGGCGTCGCCGCCCTGACGCTGATCGGCGGCGAATACGCGATTCACGGGACCAACACGCCGGGCTCGGTCGGCCATTTCGTGTCGCACGGCTGCATCCGCATGTACAACGCGGACATTACGGACCTGTATCAGCGCGTCGCGGTCGGAACGACGGTCGTCGTGACGCGATAGCTCACGGCTGGCTCATGCGGCCCTCTCCCCGCGCTTGCGCGAGAGAGCGGGAGAGGGGGCGCCGCTTGCTCCGGCCATGATGGCTCGCATCCATGACTTGCCCCCTCCTGCGCGCTTCGGGCGTATTCCTCCCCGCAAGCGGGGAAGGGAAGAAAGCAAGCACTCAAAAATCGCTGGCTATCCCCTTCGCTTCCCAATCGCCGTAGCGCGTCGGCTCGGGCCCAGCCCGCCCGCTCAATTCCTTCGGCTGCTCGGCAACCTTGCGATCGATCTCGGCGCGGCGCGCGGCAGCTTCGGCGAGCGCGCGCTCGGCCGCGGGCGTCAGCTTCTTCGCCGGCGAGGCGGCGGACAAATCTTGGTCATGTTTCGCGGTCATCACGGAACCACGTAAGCGTTCGCGCGCTATCCGCAATGTCGTAGCACGCACACATTCGTTGCGCATGATCTCTTCGCGATCATCTTCGCGATCATGCGCGTGGGGACCGGATGAGCCACCCGCAGCAGCAGACGCGCGACGACGCGCCCGGATTCGCGGCGCGGCGGGTCGCCGCCGACATCATCGACGGCGTGCTGCGGCGCGCCCGGCCGCTCGACGAGCAGCTCGACGGCCGCGGCGCGCATGTGGCGTTGGCCCACCTCGCCGACCGCGACCGCGCGCTGGTGCGGCGCATCGTCGCCACGGTGCTGCGCCGACTCGGCTCGCTGCGCCATGTCATCGGCGGCTTTCTCGAGCGCGGCCTGCCCCGCGACGCGCCACGCGCCGAGACCGCGCTCCTGATCGGCGCGGCGCAGATCCTGCTGCTGGACGCGCCGGCGCATGCGGCCGTCGACCTCTCGGTGCGCATCGCCCAGGCCGATCGGCAGGCCGCGCGCTACGCCGGACTGATCAACGCGGTGCTGCGACGAATGACCCGCGAAGGGGCGGCGCGCCTGGCGGCGAGCGATCCGGCCGCGCTCGATACGCCCGAATGGCTGCTGCGCCGATGGAGCGAAGCCTACGGCGAGGCGACGGCGCGCGCCATCGCGACCGCGAATGCGAACGAGCCGGCACTCGATCTCACCGTCAAGGACGACGCCGCCGAGTGGGCCGGCAAGCTGCGCGGCCGCGTGCTGCCGACCGGCTCGCTGCGCACGCTGCCGCACGGGCCGGTGCCGCTGATGCCAGGCTTCGCCGAAGGCGCGTGGTGGGTGCAGGACGCCGCCGCCGCCCTGCCGGCGCGGCTGCTCGGCGACATCAAGGGCGCGCGCGTCGCCGACTTCTGCGCCGCGCCGGGCGGCAAGACGCTGCAGCTCGCCCAGGCCGGCGCGCATGTGACGGCGATCGACCGCTCCGAGCCGCGGCTTGCCCGGTTGCGCGAGAACCTCGAGCGGTGCGGACTGGCCGCCGAGGTGATCGCGGCCGATGCCGCCGAATGGACCGGCGGGCCGTTCGATGCCGTGCTGATCGACGCGCCATGCTCCTCGAGCGGCACCATCCGTCGCCATCCCGACATTGCCTGGCTCAAGCGGGCGGCGGACCTCGGCCCCCTGACGGCCCTGCAGCGCCGGCTGCTCGAGCGGGCGATCACGTTGGTGCGACCGGGCGGATGCATCGTCTTTTGCACCTGCTCGCTCGAGCCGGAGGAAGGCGAGCAGATGATTGCGGCGGCCCTGGCAGACCATCCTGAGGTCCGCCGTCGGCCAATTTCGGTCAATGAATTCAGCGGCTTGCATGGCATGATCACCCCCGCCGGCGAGCTGCGCACCCTGCCCTGCCAGTGGCCCGACGCGGAGCCGCGCATGGCCGGACTCGACGGTTTCTTCGCCGCCCGGCTCGAACGGATTTAACCGCTCCGCCAAGCCGTTATTGGCCGGTTAGGACCCCTTCGATATGGTGTCATAATCGTGCATGCCGCGGCGAGGTGGACGCCGGGGCCCTTGCGCAATTTGCAACGTGGCGCAGGCAAGCCTGCGCCGGCGGGTCGGGGACGGCCCCGCACATTTTGGAGGGGGCACCGCCGCAAATGGCGCGCGTCTCATTGCGAAACCGCGGCAAGCTGTCGTGGCTCGCGCTGCGGCGCGGCCTCGACCACGCGGTCGCGCGCGTCCTTACGTCCCCGCTGCTGCAGTGGCCGAGCTTCCTGCGCAAGGCCGACCGGGTGGTGATCGCCCCGCAGGACCTGCGTACCGCCGACCCCACGCGCGCCGCCGAGATCTACGGCGGCCGCTTCGCGTTCGCCGGCAAGGTGGTGGTGTGCGACGGCCGGTCTGCCTTCGAGATGATGCCGCCGTCGGAGGAATGGGCCGAAACCCTGCTCGCGTTCGGCTGGCTGCGCCACCTGCGCGCGGCCGAATCGGCGATCACCCGTGCCAATGCACGCGCGCTGGTCGACGAATGGATCGGCCTGCAGGGACGTTGGGACGCGCTCGCATGGCGGCCCGAGACGCTGGCGCGCCGGGTGATCTCCTGGCTCACCCAGGCGACCCTGATCCTCGACGATGCCGACGTGCGCTTCTACCGCCGCTTCCTGCGCAACCTCAATCGCCAGGTGCGCTACCTGCGCTGGATGGCGAGCGACACGCGCGATGGGGTGCCGCGCCTCACCGCCCGCATCGCGCTCGCCTATGCGTCGCTCACCATGTCGAGCCAGGTGCGCCACCTGCGCAAGGCGACGCGGAAGCTCTCGGCCGAGCTCGACCGGCAGATACTCCCCGACGGCGGCCACATCAGCCGCAATCCGGGCGCGCTGATCGAGATCCTGCTCGACCTGTTGCCGCTGTCGCAGGCGTTCACGGCGCGCAACGTGCCGCCGCCGCCGGCGCTCACCCATGCGGTCGACCGCATGATGCCGATGCTGCGCTTCTTCCGCCACGGCGACGGCACCTTCGCGCTGTTCAACGGCATGGGGCCGACCTCGCCGGAGCTGATCGCGACGATTCTGGCCTACGACGACGCGCGCGGCGAGCCGGTCGCCAATGCGCCGCACTCGGGCTATCAGCGCATCCAGGCCGGCAGCACCGTGCTGCTGATGGATACGGGCGTGCCGCCGCCGATCGAGGTGTCGTCGGATGGACATGCGGGCTGTCTGTCGTTCGAGATTTCCGCCAAGCAGCAGCGCATCGTGGTCAATTGCGGCCTGCCCGCCGCCGGCAAGGAGAACTGGCGCCAGGTCGCGCGCGCGACCGCCGCGCATTCGACCGTGACGTTCAATGATTCGTCCTCGTGCCAGTTCATCGAATCGGGCGCGTTCCGCCGCCTGTTCGGCACGCCGATATCGGCGGGACCGACGCGGGTGCCGATCACCCGCGAGGCCCGGCCCGACGGCGGCACCATGCTGCGCGCCGCGCACGACGGTTATGTCAGCCGCTTCGGCATCGTTCACCACCGCGTGCTGCAGATTTCGGCCGACGGCAGCAAGATCGACGGCGAGGACCTGTTCATGCCGCCCGACGAGCGCCTGTTCCCGGCGCATGCGCACGACGAGTTCGCGCTGCGCTTCCATCTGCATCCCGGCGTCAAGGCGACGCGGCTCACCGATGGGCACGGCGTGATGCTGATCCTGCCCAACAAAGACGTGTGGAATTTCTCCTCGCACGAGGACCGGGTCGAGCTCGAGGAAAGCGTCTACCTCGGCGGCCAGGAGGGCCCGCGCCGCACCGTGCAGATCGTCATCACGGGCGAGGCGCGCAAGGTCGGCCGCGTGCACTGGACGCTGAGCCAGACCGCGCAGCCCGCCGGCACCCGCCGCAGCGGCCGCGGCGAGGAACCGCAGCTGCCGCTGTAGGCCGTCACCATCGTCATACGCGGGCTTGTCCCGCGCATCCGCGTCTTCTACATCCGAGCGCCAAAGACGTTAATGGCCGGACGAGCCCGGCCACGCCGGACGGATGAATAGCCCTCATGACCGACCGCCGCATCGAACGCGCGCTGCTTTCCGTCTCCGACAAGACCGGCCTCGTCGACTTCGCCCGCGCGCTCGTGGGGCGTGGCGTCGAGCTCATCTCGACCGGCGGCACCAGGAAAGCGCTCGCCGATGCCGGCCTCGCGGTGATCGACGTCGCCGAATTGACCGGCTCGCCCGAAATGATGGATGGGCGGGTCAAGACCCTGCACCCGAAGGTGCATGGCGGCCTGCTGGCGATCCGCGATAATGCCGAGCACGCCGGCGCGATGCGCCAGCACGGCATCAGGACGATCGATCTCCTCGTCGTGAATCTGTACCCGTTCGAGCAGACGGTCGCGCGCGATGCGTCGTTCGACGAGTGCATCGAGAACATCGACATCGGCGGCCCGGCGATGATCCGCGGGGCGGCGAAGAACCACGGCGACGTCACGGTGGTGGTCGAGCCGGCGGATTACGCGGCCGTGCTCGCCGAGATGGCCGCACATGGTGGGGCGACCACCCTGGCGCTGCGCAAGAAGCTCGCCGCGAAGGCTTATGCACGAACGGCGGCTTACGACGCCGCGATCTCGAGCTGGTTCGCCGAGGCGCTCGACGATCCAGCGCCGGATTTCCGCGCGATCGGCGGGCGGCTGATCCAGCCGCTGCGCTACGGCGAGAATCCGCACCAGAGCGCGGCATTCTATCGCGTGCCGGCGCGCCGCGCGGGCGTCGCCACCGCGCGGCAGGTGCAGGGCAAAGAGCTCTCCTACAACAACATCAACGACACCGACGCGGCCTACGAATGCGTCGCCGAGTTCGATCCGGCGCGCACGGCCGCATGCGCGATCATCAAGCACGCCAACCCGTGCGGGGTCGCGGAAGGCGACAACCTGATCGAAGCCTATCGCCGGGCGCTCGCCTGCGATCCCACGTCGGCCTTCGGCGGCATCATCGCGGTCAACCGGACGCTCGACGGCGACACGGCGCGCGCGATCACGGAGATCCTGACCGAGGTCATCATCGCGCCGGACGCGACCGAGGAGGCGATCGCGGTCGTCAAGGCGAAGAAGAACCTGCGGCTGCTGCTCGCCGGCAGCGTGCCCGATCCGCGCGCCGCCGGCGTGACGGCGAAGACGGTCGCCGGCGGGCTCCTGGTGCAGTCGCGCGACAACGCGACGATCGACGAGATGCAGCTCAGGACGGTGACCAAGCGGGGGCCCACCGCCGCCGAGCTCGCCGATCTGCGCTTCGCGTTCCGCGTCGCCAAGCACGTCAAGTCGAACACCATCGTCTACGCCAAGGACGGCGCCACCGTCGGCATCGGCGCCGGCCAGATGAGCCGGGTCGACGCCGCGCGCATTGCGGTGCGCAAGGCGGAGGACGCCGCGAAGGAGCTGGGTACGACGACGTCCCTGACCAGAGGCTCGGTCGTCGCGTCGGATGCGTTTTTCCCGTTCGCCGACGGGCTCCTGGTCGCCATCGAGGCGGGCGCGACCGCGGTGATCCAGCCGGGCGGCGGAATACGCGACAAGGACGTGATCCAGGCCGCCGACGATAACGGCATCGCCATGGTGTTCACCGGCGTGCGCCATTTCCGGCACTGAAGCGAGGTGAGGTGAAAGGCGCGTTCGTCAGCGCGCGAGCGCCGTGCGCGACTCATCCTCGCTGCGCACGATCGGCAGCAGATCGAGCAGGCCCGAGGTCTCGATCGATCTTCCGGTTGCATCGCCGTTCGCGATGCTACCGGATTTGCCGGCGCGCAGAACGAACCCAATCTTCGTTCAAGCCATTGCGTGTGCGGCATTTTCAACGCTGGCGCCACAATGCTGTCGCAATGACAACCAGCCTGCTTTTTTCGAATGAAAATACAATCGATTTACAATGGACATTCCACGTCAATTACAATGCAAGGCCTTGCGCAGGCGAGAGAAAAGCCGTCGACGCAAGAACAACGGGTATCAATGGGGAAAACAATGCGCATGACAACGGAGACGAAAAATACAGAAAGGCATCGCGACGTTCGGTCGTAGCCCCAAAGGCGATCGTGACAGCAACGCAAAACAAAGCCCGCCCGAAGCGGTGCGGCTGCCGACGCGCGAATGTCACTCTGCACTTGCTGCCATGCGCCGTTCGCGCCGCCAATGCAAGCCGGATTCGATCTATCCCCGCTATTCAGGGGTGGCGCCGATCTGATCGCCGATCCGACGCATCACGCCAGGCGATGAGCAAGCGGCTTCCCCCGTCCTTCCTCGCGAGCGCGGGAGAGCGAGCGCAGGCGCAGTGCTCACCTTACTGAAGCTAAATCACTCCAATCCGCCGCCGAGAAAAAGCTGACCGATGCGCGGGTCGGCGAGAATTTTCTCGGCGCGATCGGACATGCGCATGCGGCCCTGCTCCAGCACAATCCCGTCGTCCGAGTGGGTCAACGCCTGCTTGGCGTTCTGCTCGATCATCAGCACCGTGATGCCGCGCGCGCGCATGTCGGCGAGCAGGGCGAACAGCCGCTGCACCAGAACGGGAGACAGCCCGATGGAGGGCTCGTCGATCAGCATCAGCTTCGGCTCGAGCAGCAGGCCGCGCGCGATCTCGAGCATCTTCTGCTCGCCGCCCGAGAGCGTCGAGGCCTGGGCGCTGCCCTTGCGGCGCAGCACCGGAAAATGGTCGAGCGCGGCCTCGAGGCGCGGCGCGAGGGCAAAACCCTTCGGCGCCGCGACACCGCCGAGCTCGAGATTGTGGAAGACGGAGAGCTCGGGAAAGATGTTGCGACCCTGCGGCACGTAGCAGATGCCCGCCGCGATCAGGTCGCGCGGCTCATGGTTGGTGATGTCGCGCTCATCGAACCAGATGCGCCCTTCGCGCACCCGCAGCATGCCGAACAGCGCCTTGAAGGCCGTCGACTTGCCGGCGCCGTTCGCGCCGATCACGGTCGTGATGGTGCCGCGCCGCACGCCGAAGCTCAGCCCATGCAGGATCGTCTCGCGTCCATAGCCGGCGACGACGTTATCGAAGCGCAGGATGTGCTCACTGGCCAAGATAGGCCTCGACGACCCGCGGATCGCGGCGCACCTCGGCCGGATCGCCCTGGGCGATGATGCGTCCCTCGGCGAGCACCAGGATGCGGTGACACAGCGCCATGACGAACTCCATGTTGTGCTCGATCACCACGAAGGTCGCGCCGCGCTCGGCGTTGATCGCCTTGAGCCGGTCGCGCAAGCCCGCCAGCATGGTGAGATTGACGCCGCCGGCCGGCTCGTCGAGCAGCACGAGGCGCGGGCCGGCCATGAACGCCATGGCGGCGTCGAGCAGCTTCTGCTGGCCGTAGCTCAAGCCGCCGGCGCGCTCGTCGCCGAGCTCGGCGAGGCGGAAAAAGCCGAGCATCTCGTCGGCGCGTTGCGACAGGCCGGCATCGCGCCGGCCGAGGAGGCGCGACAGCAAGGTGCCTTGGTGCTCCTGGCCGGCGAGAATCAGGTTCTCGCGCACGCTCAGCTGCGGGAAGATTTGCAGCAGCTGGAAGGTGCGGCTCACGCCCAGACGGTTGAGATCGCACGGGCGCATGCCGGTGACGGCGCGGCCGTCGATCCGCACGTCGCCGGCGGTCGGCTTGAGCTGGCCGAGGATGCAGTTGAACAGGGTCGACTTGCCGCTGCCGTTCGGGCCGATGATGCCGAGGATCTCGCCGGCGCGGACGTCGAACGAAACGCCGTCGACCGCGACGATGCCGCCGAACCGCTTCGCCAGCCCGTGCACCTCGAGGACGGCACTCACGGTGTTGCCCTTGGCGCCGCGGCGCGGCGCGCCCGCAACAGGCGATCCGCCAGGCCGAGCAGGCCCGCCGGCGAGACCGCCATCAGGAAGACGACCAGGACCGCATAGGCCATCAAATAGTAGCCCTGGGTGAAGCGCAGCCATTCGGGCAGCAGCACCGCGACCACGGCCCCAAGATAGGGCCCGAAGAAATAGCCGGAGCCGCCGACCACCACCATCAGCAGCAGGTTGAGCGACAGCCCAAGCGCGAACGGCGAGGGATCGATGTACTGCACGAGCGGCGCATAGAGCGCGCCCGCGATGCCGCCGAGGCCGGCGCCGAGCGCGAACGCGAGCAGCGTATAGCGGCGGGTGTCGACGCCGAGCGAGAGCGCGCGCAGCGGGTTCTCGCGCACCGCCACGAAGGCGCGCCCCCACGGCGAGCGGATGAGCCACCACGTCGCGAGCGACACGAGCACGAGATGCGCGAGGCAGAAATAATAGAAGGCGCGCGGCGGCTCCATCGAGAGGCCGAGCACGCTCGGCCGCGGAATGTTGCTGATGCCGTAGATGCCGCCGGTGAGCCATTCCTCGTTGCGGAAGACGAGATAGACGAGGGTGGTGAACGCGAGCGTCACGAAGGCGAGGTAGTGGTGCTGCACGCGCAGCGCCGGATAGCCGAGCAGCCAGCCGATGGCGAAGCAGGCGAGGGCGGCCAGCACATAGCCCGACCAGAACGGCCAGCCGTGCGTCGTCAGGTACGCCGTGACGTAGGCGCCGATGCCGACGAACGCCGCCTGGGCGAGCGAAATCTGTCCCGCATAGCCGAGCGTGAGGTTGAGGCCGATCGCCGCGATGCTCATCACGGCCCACATGCCGAGGATGAACACGCCGTAGGGCTTGAAGGCGAAGGGCGCCGCCAGCAGGAACGCGGCGATGAGCGCGAGCGCGACGGCGGCGAGGAGGCGCCTCATACGGTGCGCTCCTCCACGCGGCCGAGCAGGCCCTGCGGGCGGAAAAGAATGACCAGGATCAGGATCAACAGCGGCAGCGCCAGGCGATACTGCGACGAGACGTAGGCGGCGGCGAAATCGTCGACGACACCGAGCAGCAGCCCGCCGACGATTGCGCCGCGCACCTGATTGAACCCGCCGACGATCGCGGCAATGAAGGCGTAGAGCCCGAGCCATTCGCCGTTGGTGAACTTGGCGAGATAGATCGGCGTGATCAGCACCGAGGCGAGCGTGACCAGCGCGGCGTTGATCAGAAAGGTGTAGAGAATCATCCGTTCGACCCTGATGCCGAGCACGCGCGCGACCGTCGGGTTCTGCGCGGTCGCCTGCATGCAGCGGCCGGTGCGGGTGCGGGCGAGAAAGAGCTGCAGCGCGCCGACCGCCGCGATGCACAGGGCGAGCACGACGACGTTCTGCAGCGAAAAGGCCGTGCCGAGAACGGTCACGTTGGCGTCGGTCGCGAGCGGCGGAAACGGCTGGGCATCGGCGCCGTAGAATTCGCGCACCGCCTCCTTCATCAGGATCGACAGCCCGATGGTCGAGATCACCAGCGGCAGCACGCCGTGGCGGATCAGCGGATCGACGATGAGCCGCTTGAACAGGAGCCCGAGCACGACCACCGAGACCGCCGTCGCGACGCCGACCGCGGGCCAGAACGCCAGGCCGAAATGGCCCATGGCGATGAGCACGAAGAACGCCGGCAGCATGACGAACTCGCCCTGGGCGAAGTTGATCGTCTGCGAGGTCTGCCACACCAGCGTGAAGCCGATCGCGACCAGCGCGTAGATCGCACCGGTCGCGAGCCCGGCGACGAGGAGCTGAAGGATATCGGCGAGCATGGTCTCGACCTTTCGGTCGGCCGATCGCGCCGGCCTATTTGCCCAGCTTGGGCAGAATTTTCGTGATCTTCTGCTGGCCGTTGACCACCTCGGCGAGGAAGCTGATGCGGTCGATCTCGCCTTTGTCGTCCCAGGTGGTCGCGATCAGGATGCTCGGCTCGTCCTGCGGCGTGATGGTGAGCCCGTGCATCGCGGCGGCGAAGCCGGCGCGGTCGAATTTCTCGAGCTTCTTCTCGGTCACGTACTTGATCGCATAGACCGCCGTGTATCCCTTGATGCCGTTGTGGTCGGGCTTGTAGTTGAAGCGCTTCTGGAAGCGCGCCGTGAATTCGGCGACCGCCGGGATCGGCGCGTCGGCGCTGAGCCCGACGTGGCCCATCGCGCCGTTCGCGGCCTCGCCGGCGAGCTCGATCGCCTTCTGGCTCAGTAGCGTCGTGTCGCCGATGAACGGGCCTTTCAGGCCCTGCTTGCGCGCTTCGCGCATGATGCGCGCGCATTCCTCCTCGTTGCTGTAGACGAACACCGCGTCGGGGTTGGCGGCCTTGAGCTTGACCACGTCGGCGGCGAAATCCACCTGGCCGGACTCGGTCGACACGTCGGCGACGACCTTGATGCCGCGCGCGGCCATCTCGCGCAGGAACTGATCGCGCCCGCCCTTGCCGAAATCGTTGTTCACCCAGATGATCCCGATCGTCTTCGCCTTGATCTCGTCGTGGATGAAATTGGAGATCTTCGGGATGCCGATCTGCTGGCCGAACGAGGTGCGGAAGAGGTACGGATCGCTCATCGCGGTGAGCTCGGCCGCCTCGCCGCCGATGAGATGCGGTATCTGCGCCTGCCGCAGCAGCGGCATGGTCGCCTTCACGTTGCCGGAGAAGATCGGGCCGAGCACCACATAGGGATCGGCGTCGATCGCCTTCTGCATCTGCGCCCGCGCGACGCCCGGATTGGACTGGGTATCGAACTGGCTCAGCGCGATCTTCTCCCCGAGAATGCCGCCCTTGGCGTTGATCTCCTCGCTTGCCAGGATGATGCCATCGCGGAAATTGCCGCCCGACACGGCGCCGGCGCCGGAAATCTCGCCCACGTACACGAGCTTCACCTCGGCCGCCGATGCGCCGCCGGCGAGCAGCATCAGCGCCGACAGCGCAAGCCCCAATACCTGTTGCCTCATGACGCCCCTCCCTCGTGGTGCGCCTCGGCGGGCCCACCGTCACGTGGATTATGACGAGGGTGCAGCGAGGCGCAAGCTTTCGCGGGTCGATCCGGGCAACGACCGGCTGAGCGTGTCGCCCGACAAAAAGGCGCGGGGACGCGAGGGTTCAAACTTTGCGCGGCGTCCCGATTTCACCCACGCCGCATTCCAGGCTCGCACGGTCCCACCTCGCCGTGTTGGCCGCCGCCTCATACGTGCTCTGCAGAAATTCCATCAACGCAGATTCCGCATCGCGCGCAGTGCGCACCGCATCGTAGGGCAGGACGAACTCACCCAGCTCCTTGTTGAAAAAGGCTTGCGCGGGACCCACCGGCGCGGCGGCAAACCCCTCCGGCGCCGGATAGGCATAGGAATAATAGGCCGGGTAGTCGATCGGCCCGCCCCCGGGCCAGAAGCCGGCGCTCGACACCTCGTGCGAATAGGCCTCGCGCACGACCGCGTCGGACAGATGCGGGATGCCGCCCGGATGCAGCGGCGCACGGCGGCCGGAGAAACGCGTCACCGCAAGATCGAAGCTGCCCCAGAAGAAGTGCACCGGGCTCGCCTTGCCGAGAAAGCCGGTACGGAAATCGGAGAGCACGGCATGCGAGCGCACCAGCACGCGCCAGAAGCGATTGGCGAAATCGGGATCGTAGGAAGCGTGCGCGCGATCCTGATCGAACGGGACGGCATCGGCGATCTCGTTCGGCATCGTGTCGATGGCGAGCGCGATGCCGAGCTCCTCGAGTGCGATCATGACGTCGGCGTAGAACTCGGCGACCGAGACGGGCCGCAGCATGACCTGGCGAAACTCGCCATCGGTCAGGCGGATCCACAGCGTGTGGTCGATGAAGTCGAACTCGATCTCGAAATCGCGCTTGGCGGTCGAGATCAGCGGCGTCACGAGGCCGCGGGCGCTGACGCGCAAGGTCACGTGCCACGAATGATTGAGCCACGGCGTCGCCGCGAGGCGCACCTTGCCGACGATCTGCGTCCATAGCTGTAGGGTAGCGGCGGTGTCTTTCCACGCCGCGTAGGGAAGGTCGGGCCAGCGATCGGAGCTTGGTGACATCATCGTCTCCTCGCGAGCGCCGTCACCCTCCCCTGCAGGGCCCCTGCAGCGGACGGTGAAGCGCAGTCCTACTTCGCCAGATCGCCCAACATGCTGGCGGCGACCGACAGCTTCGACAACGTCAACCCGGAGGCCGCGATCTCGTGCACGGCCATGCGCACGCGCTCGACGTCGTCGCGGCGCGCCGCGACCCATTGGTCGACCGCGCCGGCGCCGGCGGCGCCGTTGGCCATCATCTCGCCGGTGATGCGGCATTCGGCGGTGCCGATCGCCGCCAGCGCGCGGTCGAGCGCGAGGCGATCGAAATAATCGGCGACCGGAATGCCGCGCGCCGCCGCGGCGATGCGATCGACCTGGAAATAGGCGCCGGCCGCGAAATAGGTCGCCGCCACGTCGGCAACCGCCTTCTTGCTGCTGTCCGCCACCAGCACGATGTCGGCGGCGGGAATGAGCCATGGCAAGTCGGCGATGCGGCCCGCCACCGCGGCGGGCACGCCGGCGGTCGTGAGCTCGGCAGCGCGGGCGCGGCGCGTGGTCAGCGCAGCTTCGGTGAGCACGCCGTCGAGCACGGCGGCCACGATGGCGATACCGGCGTGATAGTGGTCGATCACCGCCGCAAGGCCCCGGCTGAGATCGACGCTGCGCAGGAACCAGACCAGCCGGTCGAGAATGAGATCCTGCACGGCGGTGAACAAATCGAGCTGCAGCTTGCCGGGGATCTCGTTGTCGAGCGCCTCGATATCGGTGTTGAGCCCGATCAGGTCGTAGCTGTTGCGCACCGCCGCGAACGCCGCCGCGATGCGCGAGGGCGGCGCGCCGGTCTCGTCGGCGATACGCACGACCAGGGTCGGGCCGCCGCGATTGATCATCGAGTTGGCGAGCTGGGTCGCGATGATCTCGCGGCGCAGCCGATGATGCGTCAGCGCGTCGGGATATTTCTCCGCCACTGCCGGCGGGAAGTAGCGGTTGAGCTCGCGGCCGAGATAAGGATCGTCCGGCACTGACGAGGCGAGCAGGTCGTCGTTGAGCGAGAGCTTCGCATAGGCGAGCAGCACCGAAAGCTCCGGCCGCGTCAGCGGCTCGCTGCGGCGTCGCCGCTCGGTCAGCTCGACGTCGTCGGGCAGGAACTCGACGGCGCGGTCGAGCAGGTGGCGCGATTCGAGGATCTGCATCATGCGCTGCTGGAAGCCCAGATCCTCGAGCCCGCGCCGCTCGGCGAGCGAGAGCGCGAGCGTCTGCTGGTAATTGTTGCGCAGCACGAGCTTCGCCACGTCGTCGGTGAGGCTCGCCAGCAGCGTGTTGCGTCCCTCGCGCGTGATCCGCCCGTCGCGCATCGGCCGGCTGAGCGCGATCTTCAGATTGACCTCGACATCCGACGTGTTGACGCCGGCCGAGTTGTCGATCGCGTCGGTGTTGAGACGAATCTTCCGCCGCGCCGCCTCGATGCGGCCGCGCTGCGTCATGCCGAGATTGCCGCCCTCGCCAATCACTTTGCAGCGCAAGTCGGCGCCGGTGATGCGGATCGCGTCGTTGGCCCGGTCGCCGGCCGCCTCGTCGCCCTCGGTCGTGGCGCGCACGTAGGTGCCGATGCCGCCGAAGAACAAGAGATCGACCGGCGCCTCGAGAATGGCGCGCATCACCTCCTGCGGCGTCGCCTTCGCCTGGCTGAAGCCGAGCGCGGCCTGCGCCTGCGGCGAGAGGTCGATCTCCTTGTGGGCGCGCGAGTAGACGCCGCCGCCGTTCGAGATCAGCGACTTGTCGTAGTCCTGCCAGCTCGAGCGCGGCAGGTCGAACAGGCGCTGGCGCTCGACGAAGCTCTTCTCGGGATCGGGCGACGGATCGATGAAGATGTCCCGGTGATCGAACGCGGCGAGGAGCTTGGTGGTGCGCTCGCGCAGCATGCCGTTGCCGAACACGTCGCCCGACATGTCGCCGATGCCGACGCAGGTGAACGGCGTCTTCCCGATGTCGATGTCCATCTCGCGGAAGTGGCGTTTGACGGATTCCCAGGCGCCGCGCGCCGTGATGCCCATCTTCTTGTGGTCGTAGCCGGCCGAACCGCCCGACGCGAAGGCGTCGTCGAGCCAGAAGCCGTGCTCACTCGCGATGCCGTTGGCGATGTCGGAGAACGTGGCGGTGCCCTTGTCGGCCGCGACCACGAGGTAGGGATCGTCGCCGTCGTGGCGTACCGTGTCGACGGGCGGCACGAGCTTGCCGTCGGCGCCGAAGTTGTCGGTGATGTCGAGCATGGTCGACATGAAGATGCGGTAGGTTGCGACGCCCTCGGCCGCGATCGCGTCGCGGCTCGCGCCGGCCGGGATGCGCTTGGGCACATAGCCGCCCTTGGCGCCGACCGGCACGATCACGGCATTCTTGACCTGCTGCGCCTTGACGAGGCTCAGGACCTCGGTGCGGAAGTCCTGCGGCCGGTCCGACCAGCGGATGCCGCCGCGCGCCACCTTGCCGAAGCGCAGGTGCACGGCCTCGAGCCGCGGCGAGTAGATGAAGATCTCGCACAACGGCCGCGGCAGCGGCATGCCGTCGACACGATGGCTGTCGAGCTTGCAGGCGATCTCGGCCTTGACCCGGCCGTCGGCGCCGAGCTGGTAGAAGTTCGTGCGCGTCGCCGCCTGCACGATGTTGACGAAGTGGCGGATGATGCGGTCCTCGTCGAGGCTGTCGACCTTCTCCAACGCAGCGTCGATCTCGGCGGCGAGCGCCGCCTCGCGCTCGGCGCGCGCGCCCCCCGTGGCGCCGAGGCGCGGATCGAAGCGCGCATGAAACAGCGCGGCGAGCTTCGCCGCGATGGCGCCATGGCGCACCAGGGTGGCCCACAGGTAGTCCTGCGAGTAGGGCACGCGGATTTGCCGCAGATAGCGCGCGATCGCCCGCAGCAGCGCGATGTCGCGCCACGGCAGCTGGCCGGCGAGCACGAGGCCGTTGAAGCCGTCGTTCTCGGCGAAGCCGCGCATGACCATGATGAAGCAGGTCTCGAGATGGCTCTTGAGCGACGCGAGGTCGAGCTTGCCGCCGCCCACGAGCGTGAGCGCCATGTCGTGCAGCCAGAAATCGGGCGCGTCGCGGCCAAAGCTCTGGGCGTGATAGGTCGATTCGTCGACGACGCGGAAGCCCATGTGCTCCAGCACCGGCACGCGCTCGGACAGCGGGATCGGCCGGCCGTGGCTCCAGACCTTGAGGCCGAGCGACGACCCATCTTCCCAGACGCGCTGGTAGAAGTCGACCGCGAGCGGGCGCTCGGGCGTGAGGGTGTCGATGGTGCGGATGTCGGTGACGGCATCGAGCGGCGAGAACGCCTCGCGGTACGCCTGGCTGAAGGCGTCCTGGTAGCGCGCGAGCAGCGCGCTCGCCTTGGCGGGATCGCACGCCTCGGCGAGGGCGTCGGCGAGCGCATCGCTCCAGGTGCGCACGATGTCGGCGACGCCGCCTTCGAGCTCGGCGCGCGACGGCTCGGGCATCGGGTCGCGCCCGCGCGCGACGATGAAATGCACGCGCACAAGCGGACCTTCGGGGAAGAACGGCGCGAACGACGCGATGGTGCCGCGATAGGCGTCGCCCAGGAAGGCGCCGATCTGCTCGCGGATGGCGCTGTCGAAGCGGTCGCGCGGCACATAGACGAGCACCGAGGTGAAGCGATCGAAGCGATCGCGCCGCGCCAGCACGCGCACGCGCGGGCGCTCGTCGAGCTGCAGGATCAGCAGGCCGAAGCGCAGCAGCGTCTCGGTGTCGATGGCAAAGAGCTCGTCGCGCGGATATTGCTCGAGCACGACCGCGAGCGCCTTGCCGGAATGGCTCGACGGGTCGAAGCCGGCGCGGGCGATCACGGCGGCGGCCTTGCGGCGCAGATATGGGATGCTGCGGGTCGAGCGCGTGTAGGCGGTCGAGGTGAACAGGCCGACGATGCGGAAGATGCCGACGACCCGGCCGGACTTGTCGTAACGCTTGACGCCGACCAGATCCATGGTGACGCGGCGATGCACGCGTGCTTCCTGGTTGGTCTTGATGATGACCAGCGCCTGCGGCTCCTTGAGGAACTCGCGCCCGGCGGCCGGTACGTCGAGCCGCTCGCCGCCCGATGTCATCACCTCGCTGGCGCGATGGCGCAGGATGCCGAGCACCGAGGCGGGCTCCTCGGCGAGCACGCCGCTCGCCTCGTCGTAAGCGTCCTCGCGCACCCCCAGGAAGGTGAAGTTCTGGTCCACGAGCCATTCGAGGAACGCAATCGCCTCGGCGACTTCCTCCTGCGGCAAGGGCGGCGGATTCGCCTTGAGCTCGGCCGTGATGGCTGCGACGCGGTCCATCATCGGCCGCCAGTCGGCGACCGCGAGGTTGACCTCGGTGAGCGTATCGCCGACGGCAGAAAGGATCTTCGCCTTGCGCTCCTCGTTCTCGATCCGGTCGAGGTGGATGTGGATGAAGCTTTCGCGCGCCCCAGTGGGGTCAAGGCGGGTGATCCGGCCGTCGGCGCCGCGGGCGACGCCCAGCACCGGATGGGCGACGAGCCGCACGCTGATGCCGAGCGCCGCGAGCGCGCCCATGGTGGAATCGAGCAGGAACGGCTTGTCGTCGTTGATGATCTCGAGCACCGAGATGGCGCCGGTGTGGTTGCCGCCGCGCGGCGCCTGCAGTCGCATCTTGACCTCGCCGGGCTTGCGCTCGGCGAGCAGACCCCAGGCCTGTCGCGTCAGCAGCGCGAGATCGCCCGCCGTGTAGGCGAGCACGTCCTCGGGCGCGGCGCGACCGAACAGGCGCTCGGTGAGCTCGGGCGGTATCGGAGCAGGGAGCAGCGCGCCCGCGGCCTTGATCAGGTCGCGCGCACGCTCGCCCCCGTCATCGGCGACGGGCAACACCTTGGAGGTCTTGTCGTGCGGCTTGTCGTGCATGGGCTCTCCGCCGATTGTTCCCGGAAGCGGGCCGACCTTTGGGATTAGATCGAGCCTGTCACTGCGCGCGTCCCGACGCAATCTCGATCGGCCGACGCCTCTCAGTTGTGCGCAGGCGGTTACACGAGCCGTGCCGGCAGTTGTAAGCTGGCGCGGAAGCGATGCCAGCAAGGGAGCGCGCCGTGAACGACCAGCGACAGAAATCCGGCAAGAGCGTCAAGCCAAAGCCCAGTGAGGCGCCGCGCCCGCGCCAGGCGGCGGACGACGACACCACCATCACGGCGCTCGACCTGAAGGAAGCGGCGCCGACCGACGCGATGGCGGCCTATTTTCGCAAATGCGAAGAGAAGCTCGGCTTCGTCCCCAACGTGCTCAAGGCCTACGCGTTCGACATGCCGAAGCTCGAGGCCTTCGTCGCCATGTACAACGACCTGATGCTTGCGCCCTCCGGCCTCTCCAAGCTCGAGCGCGAGATGATCGCGGTCGCGGTCTCGTCGGTGAACCGCTGCTACTACTGCCTCACGGCGCACGGCGCGGCCGTGCGCGCGCTGTCCGGCGATCCGGTGCTGGGCGAGCTGATGGTGATGAACTATCGCGCCGCGCGCCTCTCGCCCCGCGAGCGCGCGATGCTGGATTTCGCCGTGAAGCTCACGGAAGAGCCGTGGGCGGTCGAGGAAGCTGACCGCGAGGCGCTGCGCAAAACCGGCTTCTCGGCACGGGATATCTGGGATATCAGCGCGGTCGCGGGATTCTTCAACATGTCGAACCGGATCGCGAGCGCGACGGATATGCGGCCGAATTCGGTCTATCATGAGCAATCGAGGTAGTCTGGCTCCCACGTGCCGTCCTTGCTACCGAACCGACTGCACCTGTCGCGGGCGGCTATAGCTGGCGTTCTCAGCAGGTGGTTCTATTTGATGCCACTTGACGGCCGGTTGTAAGGCGCTCCAATATCAACTTGGGGAGCAGCCCGGATGAATGTCGATGTCGCGCGGCTGAAAGAGATCGCAGCCGCGAACAACCGCTATGACGTTCAATTGTCGCGCCTAACTGAGGCCGGCAAGCAGACATCTTGCATCAAGGATGCGGTTGAAAAATCGATTGAAAACATCCAGAAGGGCCACGAACGTTCTTTCGTGATTTACGGAGAGCCACAGAGCGGCAAGACAGAGATGATGATCTGTCTGACCGCTCGATTAATCGACGCTGGATTCAGCATTGTCGTTCATCTGCTCAATGACAGCGTGCAACTCCTTCAACAGAACCTCGAACGCTTTCAGCGCTCACGACTTGCTCCAGCTGCCAAGAATTTCTCCGACGTCCTCGACCCCGATATCTCGCTGCGGACCGGCCACCATGTGATCTTCTGCAAGAAAAATACGCACGACTTAAATCGACTGATTGAGAAAATCGGCACTGCAGCATCCAAGGTCATAATAGACGATGAGGCTGATTTTGCCACCCCGAATGCCAAAATCAATCAGGGAGAAGTCACGAAAATCAATCAGCTCGTCGGCGATCTCCTCGGGACATCGGGTATCTACATCGGCGTAACAGCGACACCAGCGCGTCTCGATCTGAACAATACGTTTAATAATAACAACGAAGTGTGGGTCAACTTCCCACCGCACGAAGAGTATACCGGCCAAGATGTTTTCTTCCCAGTAGACTCGTGGCCGAACGGGTACAACCTGAAGCTTCTACCTGATCAAGATGATGGCCCCAGATTTCTACGCGAAGCCGTACATCGATTTCTGGTTCGTGTCGCATTCATGAATCTGAGCGCTCAAAAAGAGCAAAACTTCTCCATGCTCATTCACACGAGTGGAAAAAAAATAGACCATAAGGCGGATAAAAAGCCGATCGACGATGTATTTCAGGCTTTAGTCGATACCAGCTCTGCGAAATTCGTGAAGGCAGTCACTGAAATTAAATCCGCTGCCGATTCTCTCTACGAACCTGGAATGTCTGACCGAATTCTAGATTATGTGGTCGCAAATAAAGATCGCTTCAACACGATCATTCTCAACAGCGAACGAGATAAGAACACTGACTTTAAATCGGCCACAAATCCCTCCGCATTATTCACCTTTGTAATTGGCGGAAACATCGTCTCTCGCGGAGTGACATTCGATAATCTTCTCTCGATGTTCTTTACGCGCGACTCCAAACATAAATTGCAGCAAGACACTTATATTCAACGCGCTCGCATGTTCGGATCGCGAAAGGCCTACTTGCAGCATTTTGAGCTGACAATTCCGAATCAGCTTTTCGCAGAGTGGCACAAATGCTTTGTATTTCACAAGCTGGCACTCGCGGCCATTAAAGCGGGGCTTGGCTCTCCCGTATGGCTCGGAGACATGCGTATTTCGCCGGTTTCGGCAGCGAGTATCGATCAAGCCAACGTCTCCTTGGATAGAGGAGAAATGTCGTTCCGGCTTTTTGACTATGACGAGCGACTTGTAAACGTTATCAGAGCTCCAGACGCTCCGCCAAAAAAGTTGAAAAAGATTCAGGACCTCATCGGAGATAAAGCGCTGCCTGACTATGTTATCCGCTATGTGGAAAGCACTTCGGCCCAAGTTAACTCCATCGCAATCCACGAGCCGGTGAGCATCGAAAATTACCGCGACGCTGACGGTCTAGACAAAGACAAGATTGAACGTAAGAGAGGCTTCTTCGGAAAATCCCAGCGTGACAAATTTCCTGATGCTGTCCACCACTTCGCTGTCTTCCGCAATGGAAAGGGGAAGGCTCGCGTGATATACAAGTTTGTAGGCAACATCACCTTCATCAAGAACTTGAAACATGTCGGATGAATACGAATTCTATCAGGGCGTAGTGTTACGCCAGCTGATAGTCGGCGCCGAGCTGTCACTGATAATGCGGCCTTTCGTCAAAGAAGGGCGCATAAATGCCTTTGTGATCAATGGAAAGGTGGGCGTCTTTATCAAGCATTCCGCAAAGCGCATGTCGCCTTGGCGCTTCACTTTTACCCTCGAGCAGGTATCTGACCTTCTGGATTTGGAAGCGGTCTGCTTCGACTCATTTGTGGTATTTGTCTGCGGCGACGATGGATTGGTGACGCTCGACGTTGGCAGCCTCCATCAAATAGTCAGCTTTGATGAGAGCGAACATGCGTGGGTACGGGTCGATCGCAAGCCGCGAGCGCAATATGATGTATCCGGAAACCGCGCCGAGCTAGGTCACAAGATTGCTAATGGCACAACTCTGATTCACCAACGGCTCTTAAACGCAATTCGTGAGCGCCGCGCATCATGAGTCGAGCGCAGAGGGGAAGTATCTACGAGGTGCTAGGGAGGAGCCCAGTGCACCCTTTCCCGGCGCGGATGGCTCCGGGTATTGCGGTTTCCTTTCTCTCAAGCTCGCAAAAGCGCCTTCGCGTTCTCGATCCAATGATGGGCTCTGGAACTGTCGTTGCCTTGGCGAGAGCAAAGGGACACCACGCTATCGGCGTGGATATTGATCCTCTTGCCGTATTGATGACAAAGGTTTGGACCACCACAGTTGACTGCTCGCGAGCTCGCCTTAAGGCTCGACAAGTTCTCGCCAGGGCGCAATCTATGAATGTGACCTTGCGGACGGCGTATCCTAAGAATGCCGACGATGAAACCCGCAGATTCGTACGATACTGGTTCGACAGGCACACGCGACCGCAAATGGTTGCGCTCGCAACGTCAATCCACCGTGTCCGCGACAATAAAATGCGAGACGTGCTCTGGTGCGCATTTTCGCGCCTGATCATCGCTAAGCAAGCTGGCGTATCCTTGGCGATGGATCTTGCTCACAGCCGGCCCCACAGAGCCTTCCAACGAGCGCCCATAAAGCCTTTTCCGAATTTTCTTGCTGCCGTAGACCGCGTCCTACAGAATTGCATTTCGACCTCAGATGCGGACCGCGGGCCAGCTCCGCATTTGCGCGGCGGCGACGCAAGGAATTTACGGGTTCCCGATCGAAGCATCGATCTCGTCTTAACATCACCTCCGTACATAAACGCGATCGACTATATGCGATGCAGCAAGTTCTCGCTTATCTGGATGGGGTTTACAGTCAAAGAACTGCGAGAGCTTAGAAGTCGTAGTGTCGGGTCAGAAGTTGGGCAATACCGGCCTGCAAACCATTCCGCTAAGATACTTAAGGAGTTCAAGCTTGCTAACCGCCTTTCCTCGCGTAATAGGGCTGTTTTAGCGCGCTTTATCGAAGACATGTCCGTGGCGCTTGGCGAAGCCTGGCGCGTGTTGGTGCCTGGTGGTCGAGCAGTGTATGTCCTCGGTGATAACAATTTGCGAGGCACTTACATTTCGAATTCCCGATTGATTCGCGTACTGGCCTCTCGCGCTGGCCTGAAATTCGTACACCAGCAGACGCGTGCTTTGCCGCCCAATCGGCGCTACCTTCCGCCGCCATCGCGGAATAAACCCAAGGATTCACTCGACGTGCGCCTCCACAGAGAGGTTGTCCTGTCGTTTAGGAAGCCTCTCGACCGGAAGCAACGCAAATAGACCAAGGCGCGACCACGACGGGAAGGCCAGGGCCGCTCATCCCGTGATCGACTTCGGAAGAGGGACGGCTTCGCGAACACCGTAGTCGTCTTCCGTAGGATTGAGGAACCAGACACGGCGTTTGCGCTGGATAAAAAAGTCAATCTCTCTTGAGATGCCTGAGCTCTCGCGCCAACCGTCCAACGGCAGGATCGCCATCTCAGCACAGACCTCCATAAATGCCTCGTCAAAAGAGACCCAAAATTCTGAACCGAGGGTGCCGTCGAAGCCCGCAATGATGGAGTCAATTGGATGGGTCATGGTTACGGGACTGAAGACGATGTATCCGCTTTGAATTAAGGATGCCGCTGCCTTTGTTGCAGCTACAAAGCGTTGCTCTCTTATATCAGCACACGAATGCGTGTAAGGGCACGCGAGATAAATTATTTTATTGCTTTTGGGCGCAACCATGCGGTCCACTCTGCTGAGGAGTTCATTGAACGCGTCCTGGGAGACTACACCGTGAACGGGCCGACCGCTACTTCTGAGCAACCCACCGCTGGTCTCAATGATCGTCAGGTGTGGGACGATGAATACCGAATTGTCCAAGCAATTCCGAGTACAATTCGGGTGAATCCGTCTAAAGCGCTGCTCCTAGCCGAGACTCTGCTGAACTTCCAAGTCATCCGCCGAGTCTTCGATGCTGGTACCGGCAACGGTCGCAATGCGGTTCATTTGGCGGCGAGGCCCTGCACTGTCGTCGGTGCCGATTTTTCCCCGTTGGCTCTTCTCCGTGCGCAAGACCTGGCGAGGAGAGCAAGATTGGACGGACGCACCTTATTGGTGCGATTGAACCTGTTGGAAGAATTGCCGTTCGACGACGGTGTTTTTGATCTGTGCCTCGATTCGTACGTGTCCTGTCATTTCTTGGAAAACGTGAACTTCTTGAAATACTGGCATGAGCTCTCGCGAGTGGTGCGGAAGGACGGCTACATCTTCACCTCAATGTTCGCGACTGATGACGAGTATCTGGCGGGCATCAAGGATCCAGAGCAATTTGATGGGTATCGGATCGTGACCGATCCTAGGAATGGGATCACCAAGCGAGTTCTGGATGAGACACAATTCGAGACACTTTTTCCGAAGCCGCTAGAGATGCGATACTTGTTGAAGTTTCAATTCTCAGATATGGTGGTTGGAGAGATCTTTCGGCGCAGCTTGCTCATCGCGATTTTGCAGAAGCCTGCATAGATGCCCGATCCAACCTCGGAGCCTAACGGCGATCGCGCGGCAGAGAAATTCCGGATCGACTTCATCGATCCGTTGTTTGCTGTAGCTATTCATATTGGCTTCGTTGAAGGCCTCCTACAGGAAGCTTGGTGGAAAGACGAGCGGCTTCCAGCGCTTGGGGCTGAGTTGGGGCATCTGAGTTTTTTTTTAGCAGGGCTCGTCGTACTCGTTGCGAGTTGGACCGGCTATCATACCTCTATTGCTCTGAAGCCGATACGGAAAGAGCCGCGGTTTTGGCTCGATATCGTCCTTCTGGTCGCTTATATCTTTCTCCTGCTGTTGTTTCGAAGGCCAGCGGCACTTGCCGTGTCAATGGCGATTATCTTTATCGTTTATTGCCTCTGGGATTTTTTCAAGACGCTTGAGTATGCCGATCTATATTATGAGCCTGCGGGCGCGGCGGGAATAAGTGAATACATGCGCCGCTGTTTCTTGGGTTGGCTTTCCCTTCGACCGTCACACGAATGGATTGGCGGAATCGTAAATATTGGTTGGACGGCCTTTTACATCGTTTTAGCGCCGATTTCATTTGTCAATTGGTTTACCTCTCCGCTTGGCAACGGTGTTCTTGCTCTGATATTTATCGTAACGACGGTGGCCTATCGCTACGATAAAGCCAATCAGGGTTGGCTTATTTGTTCGGTTCCGGCAAAGCTGATCATAGCAGTCATGCTATTGTTCGCGTTTCTGCTGTGCTCGGATGCGGCGTGCTGCAGTTGAGTCTGGTTCGGGATTCGGCGAAGATTGGGGTCCACTCGGGTCGTGACCGTACTGGCGCACCGGCGACGCGAAGCAAATCTCATGGGGAACGGCATGCTCACCAAGCTCATCCTTGCCTCTGCCGTCACGTTGTTTGCCACGCCGGCGCTCGCACAAGCACCAAAGATCGTCATGGAAGAGATGATGGTCCCCGCCGTCGATCCCGGCATTCAGATCTACGTGCGCAACAAGCACCCGGCGAGCCTCACCACATTCCGCCCCGACCGCACCGTGCTGTTCGTGCATGGCGCCACTTATCCGGCCTCGACCGCGTTCGATCTGCCGCTCGGCGGCATGTCGTGGATGGATTACCTCGCGCAGCATGGCTACGACGTCTACCTGCTCGACATCCGCGGCTACGGGCACTCGACGCGCCCGCCCGAGATGGCGCAGCCAGCGGCGGCGCATCCGCCGATCGTGCGCGGCGACGTCGCCATCAAGGACATCGGCGCGGTCGTCGACTTCATCTTGAAGCGCCGCAGCATCGCGCGGCTCGACCTGATCGGCTGGTCATGGGGCACGGTGCTGATGGCGGCCTATGCGTCGCAGAACAACGCCAAAGTCGACCGGCTCGTGCTCTACGCGCCGGTATGGATCCGCCAGACTGCCTCGCTGGTGCAGACCGGCCCCGGCCCGCTCGGCGCCTACCGGATGGCGAGGCGCGAGCAGGCGAAGACGCGCTGGCTCACCGGCGTGCCGGAGGACAAGAAGGCCTCCCTCATTCCGGCCGGCTGGTTCGATCAATGGGCGGATGCCACCTGGGCGACCGATCCGGATGCGAACACACACACGCCGCCCGCGATCCGCGCGCCCAACGGCGTCGTTGCCGACGGGCTCGACTACTGGTCGGCCGGCAAGGCTTATTACGATCCGGCCAAGATCACGGCGCCGACGCTCTTGGTGCAGGCCGAGTGGGACCGCGACGCGCCGCCCTACATGGCGCAGACGCTGTTTCCGCTGCTCGTGAATTCTCCCGGCAAGCGCTACGTCATGCTCGCCGAGGGCACGCACACCATCATCATGGAGAAGAACCGGCTCGAGCTGTTCAAGACGGTGCAGAGCTTCCTCGATGACGGTAGGGGGTCGTGAAGAAGTGCGAATAGCGAGTAGGAGTAGCGAATAGCGAAAACCGTCATGGCCGGGCTTGTCCCGGCCATCCACGTCTTTCTTGATTAGCGAAGACGTGGATGCCCGGGCGAGCCCGGGCATGACGGCATTGTTAGCTGTTCGCCACTCGCTATTCGCATCCTCTCATATCTCCACCAGCTTGTCCGGCAGCTCCTTGGGCTGCACGGCGCCGGGCGGGCGCGGGAAGTGCTCGGCCAGCACGGCACCGCAGCGCTCGACAGCGCCGACGAAGCCGTCGCCGGGGCGGCCATCCTTGATGGCGGCGATGAGGACGTCGATCGCGCCATTCCAGGTCTCGGGATCGACCTTCTGGTGGATGCCTTCATCGGCGATCACGGTGGCGTAGCGCTCGGCCTGCGCGGCGAAAATCAACACGCCGGTGCGCTCCCGGCTCTTGTGCAGGCCTTGCGCCGCGAACTGGCGCATGGCGGTGAGATGCGCGCGGGCGCGCTGGATCGCGCGCGGCACGAGGTGGATGCGCAAACGCGGCAACGAGAAGAACGCGAGCGCGAAGGCGAAGCCGGCGAGCTGGACCACATAGATGCGGCCGGCGGATTCGTCGGTGAGCATGATCGCCCACAGCGGGATCAGCAGCGCAAACACGGATGCCCAGGCGAACGGGGCGAGCGGATAGCGGCTCGCATACTGCGCCACCACGCAATAGATCTCGCCCATGGTTTTCGCCTCCGCGGCCCGGATCGCGTCGGCAACGCGCTGCTTGTCCGACTCAGGAATCATGCGTCTCTCCTCACCAGCTTCCCGACGACCCACCGCCGCCAAAGCTGCCGCCGCCACCGGAAAAGAATCCGCCCGACCAGGATGAGCTGGACGAGCCAGACGACCAGTGCGAATGCGACGACGCGCTCGGCGCGTAGTTGAGCCAACTGAAGAATTGGAATTTCGCCCGCCGCTCGAGGAGCTGGCGCAGGCGGTCCTGCCACGTCGACATCCCGAGCCAGATGCCGATATGCAGCCCCAGCGGCAGCAGCAGCCACAGCCAGAGCATCGTCACCAACGAGCAGCCGCAGGCGAGCACGAACAGGCCGACGATGACGATCATGTCGCCCGGCATGTACGACAGGATGCCGCCGACGCCATGCATCACGCGGGTGAAGCGCGCCGGGCGTGGCGGCGCGGGATGGCCCTGCGAGGTCGCGGCATCGCCGTCGAGCAGGCGGATGATCTCGTCGACGCCGCGGGTGACGCCGCCCGAGATGTCGTTGGCGCGAAAGCGCGGGATGATCGTGTTCTCGATGATCAGCTTGGTGGCGGCATCGGTGAGCACGCCTTCGAGGCCGTAGCCGACCTCGATTCGCACCTTGCGCTCCTGCGGCGCGACGATCAGCAGCGCGCCGTTGTTCTTGTCCTTCCGGCCGATCTGCCATTGCCGGCCGAGACGCACGCCGTAATCCTCGATGGTGTGGCCCTGCAGCGAGCGCACTGTGACCACGACGAGCTGGTCGGTGGTCTTCGCCTCGAGGTCGGCCAGATCCGTCTCGATCGACGCGCGCACCGGCGCATCGAGGACACCGGCCTCATCCACGACGCGGCCGGTGAGCTGGGGAAAGGTCTGCGCCAGGCCCGGCGACGCCAGCGCGGCGACGACGATGGTCGTCGCCAGCGCTATCCGAGCCGCGTGGCACAGGCCCATGTCGTATCCCCCGGACGTCCGCGGCTATTGCGCTGCCGCCGCGCGCTGCTTCCACGACTCCGCATCCCCGGACAGGACCGCGACGATGTCGGTGATGCCCGCGGTCACGCCGCCGGTCATGTCGCCGGAGCGGAAGCGCGGCAGGATCGCCTGGTCGATGATGTATTTCGCGACGCCGTCGGTCAGCGTGCTTCCAAGCCCGTAACCGACCTCGATGCGCACCTTGCGCTCGCTCGGCGCGACCAACAGCAGCACGCCGTTGTTCTTGTCCTTCTGGCCGAGGCCCCAGCGGTTGGCCAGGCGATTGGCATAGACCTCGATCGAGTCGCCTTGCAGCGACGGCACGGTCGCGACCACGATCTGGTCGGAGGTTTTCTCCTCCAGGCCGGCCAGGATGGCGGCGAGCGCCGAGCGGGTCGCCGGATCGAGAATGTCGGCCTCATCGACGACGCGGCCGGTGAGGGCCGGGAACGTCTCGGCCGACGCCGGCGCCGCGATCGCGAAGGCGGCCGCGCATGCAACGAGAAGGATTTGCAAGATGCGAAGGATGCGCATGGACAGCTCCGTGGATTTCATTTCGTGGGTTTCGTGACGGACGTAACGATCACCAGCTTCCCGAGGCGCCGCCGCCGCCGGACGAGCCGCCGCCGCCCGAGAAGCTGTCGGAGGAGCTGGACGAGCTCCATGAGGCGAACGAGCTGGCGCTCCAGAAGCTGCTCGACGAGCTCGATGAACGATGGGAGCGCCGGAGGCTTCGCGGATCGACCGGTGGATCGAAGCGGTTGAGCCACGACCAGCCCCCCTGGCGGTCCTTCGCGTGCGGCAACAGGTGGACGAACACGAGCAGCCGCAGGATCGCCGTCAGGATGGCGAATCCGATCATGCCGAAGAAGAGGAGGAACGCGCCGCCGAACACGACGAGGAGCAGGATCGACAGAAAGGACCCGGGCTGGATGACCCCCACATCATGGACATGCGGCCCCGACGGGCGCGCCCGTGCCCGCTGCTGCCACTCGGCCGCGTGCCCGGCCAGCACGTCGACGATATCGTCGACGCCGGTGCTCGCGGCCACGTCGTAGCGGCTCTGGCGCAGCCACGGAATGAGGTGGCTCTCGATGATCAGTTTCGCCACCGCGTCGGTCAGCGTGCCTTCGAGGCCGTAGCCGACCTCGATGCGCACCTTGTGCTCGGTCGGCGCGATCAGCAGCAGGACGCCGTTGTTCTTGTCCTTCTGCCCGAGTCTCCAGGCGCGAAACAGCCGGTTGGCGTAGTCCTCGACCGAGTAGCCCTGCAGCGAGCGCACGGTCGCGACCACGACCTGGTCCGAGGTCTGGTCTTCCAGCGCCTTGAGTCGCTGCGCGATGCCGTCGCGCATCGCGGTGTCGAGCACCGTCGCGTCGTCGACGACGCGCCCGCTCAGCCGGGGAAACGTCTGCGCCGATGCCGGCAGCCCGATGGCGAGCGCCGCAACGAGGGCGAGCGCGGCAGCCCGGATCTTCAGCCGGAGCGAAGGCATGACGTCACCAATTTTGACCAATGCCAAGGTGCACGGGGCGCTCAGAACTTCGCTTTCAGAACTTCACTTGCGGGGTGCGCTTGGCGTCCTCGGCGATGGTGAATTCCGCCATCGGCTTGCTGGTGCCGTAGAGCAGCTTCGCCCACAGGATGCCCGGATAGGTCTTGAGCTCGGTGTTGTAGAGACGCACCGCCTCGATGTAGTCGCGCCGCGCCACCGCGATGCGGTTTTCGGTGCCCTCGAGCTGCGCCTGCAGGGCGAGGAAGTTCTGGTTCGACTTGAGATCGGGATAGCGCTCCGACACGGCGAGCAGGCGGCTCAGCGCGCCGGTCAGCTGGAGCTGCGCGTCCTGGAATTTCTTGAACGCATCGGGATTGTTGACGAGATCGGGCGTCGCCTGGATCGAGGTCGCGCGCGAGCGCGCCTCGGTCACGGCCTCGAGCACCTCGCGCTCCTGCTTGGCATAGCCCTTGACGGTCTCGACCAGGTTGGGGATCAGATCGGACCGGCGCTGGTACTGGTTCTCGACCTCGGACCACTTCGCCTTGGCTTGCTCCTCGTAGGTCGGAATCCTGTTGATGCCGCAGCCGGACACCAAAAGGCCGAGAAGCACCGCCAGGGTCGGCGCAACAATGGGAAAACGCCGGCGCCGCGCCGCCGTCGCGACCGCATATGTCATGATCATCTCTCCCAGCCATCCACGAGATGCCGGCCCGCTCGAGGAGACATGTCGAGGAGACATGTCAAAGCAGACATGGGGGCTTGGCACGCCCGGCGTCCTGGCGCTTGCATGACCGGGCAAAGCTTAGTCAAACCATCCGGCGAAAAGGTTCAGAGTTGCGTAACGGCTTCATGATGCGTGTGAATTTCCAGCTGACCCGACGCGCCTTCGGCGCCGTGCTGCTTCTGACCGCCACGCTCGCGCCGGCCTGCGGGCAAGCGCCCGGGGCCGCGCCGAGCACGGCGCCGCCGCCGACGCATATCCAGCCCGTCACGGCGCAGCACGGCATGGTGGTGACGCAGGAGGAGCGCGCCTCGCGCATCGGAGTCGATATCTTGCGGCGCGGCGGCAACGCGGTCGACGCCGCAGTCGCGGTCGGCTTTGCGCTCGCCGTGACCCTGCCGAGAGCCGGCAATCTCGGCGGCGGCGGCTTCATGGTGGTGCATCTTGCGGCCCATGACGGAGAGGCCGCGCGGGACGTCGCGATCGACTTTCGCGAGGCGGCCCCGCACGACATGCAGGCCGACGCCTTCCTCGACGCCAACGGCGAGGCCGATCCGCGGAAGTCGCGCGACACCGGGCTCGGCATCGGCGTGCCCGGCTCGGTCGCGGGCCTCGCGCTTGCGCGCGAGCGCTTCGGCTCGGGCAAGCTCACCCTCGCGGATCTGATCACGCCGGCGCTCGCGCTCGCCCGCAACGGCATCCCGGTCGACGGCGACCTGCTCGACGCGCTGCTGCTGGCGCAGCCGAAGCTTGCGCGCTTTCCATCCTCGGCGAAGATCTTCCTCAAGCCCGACGGCGCCCCGCTCGCGCGCGGCGATCTCCTGGTGCAATCCGATCTCGCCGCGACGCTCGAGGCGATCGCGCAGGAGGGCCCGCGCATATTCTACAATGGCCCGATCGCCGACGAGATCGTCGCGGCCGCGCGGGCGGCCGGCAGCCCGATGATACGCTCCGACCTCGAGCATTACGAAGCGATCATCCGCGAGCCGCTGCGCGGCACCTATCGCGGCTACGACATCGTGTCGATGCCGCCGCCGTCGTCGGGCGGCGTGCATCTGATCGAGATGCTCAACATCCTCGAAGGTTATCCGCCGCGCGAGCTCTCGTCGCCCTCGCCCGCGAATCTGCACCTGATGATCGAGGCAATGAAGCTCGCCTATGCGGACCGCGCCCAGTTTCTCGGCGACAGCGACGTCGTCGACGTGCCGATCGCGCGGCTGATCTCGAAGCCCTATGCGGACCAGCTGCGCGCCACCATCGACCCGCGCAAGTCGCGGCCCGCGCGTGACATCCGCGCCGGGGGCGCGCCGCCGTCGGAGGGCAACAACACAACGCATGTGTCGATCGTCGACGAGCAGGGCAATGCGGTCGCGATGACGTATTCGCTGAACTTCAACTTCGGGCTTGGGCTGGTCGCCGGCTCGACCGGGGTGCTGCTCAACAACACGCTCGATGATTTCGCCGCCAAACCCGGCGCGCCCAACGCGTTCGGCCTCGTCGGGGGCGCCGCCAACGCGCCCGGGCCGGGCAAGCGGCCGCTGTCGTCGATGACACCGACCATCGTGCTCAAGGACGGCGCGCTCGCCTTCGTCACCGGCGCCCCCGGCGGCAGCCGCATCATCAGCACGGTGCTCGACGTTCTCGTCAACGCGATCGATTTCAAGAAGCCGATCGCCGAGGCGGTCGCGGCACCGCGCGTCCACGACCAGTGGGTGCCCGACGAGGTGCTGGTCGAGCGCACGCTGCCGGCGGAGACGATCAAGGCGCTGGCGGCGCGCGGCCACAAGGTGCGCGTCGGTCCGACCGGCGGATCGGCAAACTCGATCGCGGTGACGCCGGCCGGGCTGGTGGGCGCCGCGGATACGCGTGCCCATGGTGCATTTGCGGCGGGTTATTGAAGGTGTTGCGGTTTCCCCCCTCCCGCGCGCTTGCGGGGAGGAATACGCGCGAAGCGCGCAGGAGGGGGCAAGTCGCGGCTTATGCGCAAGCGGCGCCCCTCCCCGTCTCCCCCGCAAGCGCGGGCGACGGGGCGCGGGCACCGAGCAAGCGGGGAAGAGCGATGATGCCCGAAGAGACGATCCACTACAGCGTCAGGGACCAGATCGCCGAGATCCGTCTCAACAATCCGCCCGTCAATGCGCTGACGCTTCCGACGCTCACAGCGCTCGTCGCGGCGTTCAGGCGCGCCGGCGAAGATGACTCTGCACGCGCCGTGCTCCTCACCAGCGCCGTCCGCGACCGCTTCAGCGCCGGCCTCGATCTCAAGATCGTCGCCGCGCAGCCGAGCACCGTGCGCGCGCTCCTCGACAAGCTGTATGTCGAGCTGACCGACGCGCAATACCATCTCGGCAAACCATCGATCGCCGTGGTCGACGGCGCGGCGCGCGGCGGCGGGATGACGCTCGCGATCTCCTGCGACGTCATCATCGCGAGCGACGTCGCGACCTTCGGCTATCCCGAGATCGATCTGGGTGTCGTGCCGGCGATCCATTTCGTTCATCTGCCGAGGATCATCGGCCGGCACCGCGCCTTCGAGCTTCTGTTCAGCGGCCGATCGTTCACCTCCGCCGAGGCGCTGACGCTCGGTCTGGTGAGCCGCGTGGCGCTGCAAGCGGATGTGGTCGCCGAAGCCAAAGAGCTCGCACGCGTGTTCGCCGCCAAGCCGCCGAATGCGATGCGACTTGCGCGCGCCGCCTTCATGCGCGCGAACGACCTCGACTATCGGCGCGGCGTCGAATATGCGGCCGAGCTCTTCTGCAACGTCGCCGCCACCGACGAGGCGCAGGAAGGATTGCGCGCCTTCGCCGAAAAACGCCCGCCGCGCCGGTGACCCCAATGCCGACCACCAACGACAACACACCCGCCTTCGATCCGCGCACCCACCGGCTGGTCCCACAGCGCTGGTTCGACGATTTCCGCATCGGCGAGCGCTTCCCGCTGCCGAGCCGGACCATGACCGAGGCGATCTTCCTCGCCTTCCAGGCGGCGAGCGGCGACAACCATCCGATCCACTACGATGTCGAATACTGCCGCGCGCGCGGCCTGCCGGGCATGCTGGCGCACGGATACCAGGTCGCAATCCAGACGGTGGTGGGCGCCGGGCTTTTTGCCCATATGGTCTCGGATTCGCTCAAGGCGTTCCTCGAGCAATCGACCCGGTTTCTGCAGCCCGTCTTCGTCGGCGACACGCTCTATCCGGCGCTGGAGATCGACGAGCTCACCCCCAACCGTACCACCGGCGTCATCGGCCTGCGCTGCACGGTGCACAATCAGAAGGGCATTCTCGTGCTCGACGGAAGGCATCGCTACCTGGTGCGCCGATCCGCCGCGAAGGTCACCACACGAACGGAATGAGCTTCTTGGTGCGCGCCCGGTAGGCCGCGTGCGCGTCGCCGAATTCGGCCGCCATCATCCGGTCCTCGATCTCGGCGCGGATCAGCAGAGCGACGGTCCCGGAGGCGACCCCGATCCAGCTCGCGAGCGTGCCGATGGTCAGCGCGGTACCGACCATCGCGCAGATGAAGCCCGTATAGATCGGATGGCGGACAATCGCGTAAGGGCCGTGCTGCACCAGTCCCTGCCCTTCGCGTACCGAGACGATGAGCCCGGACCAGTTGCGGCCGAGGGTGAGCCGCGCCCAGATCGCGAAGGCGACGCCGGCGACGGCGAGGATGTCGCCGAGCACGCCGAGCGCCGGCGTCCGTGGCGTCAGCAGAAGGCGAAACCCCAGCCGCGGTCCCGCGAACATCAGGAAAAAGCACGCATAGAGCAGCAGCGGCGCGACGATCTGCGCGGCCGGATAGGGCGTCGGCGCCTTGCGCGCGCGCAGGCGCAGGAAATAACCCGGCAGCCAGACGAGCGCCAACGCCCACCAGCATACGAGGGCGACGAACGTATAGTGCGTGAACATCCAGCGCATCAGGGCATCGGGTTGTCGCAACAATTACCGCAGCGGCCACGCGAAGCTCAGCTCATGGCCGTCCGGATCGGTCAGGTGAAAGAACCGCTCGCCCCATTCGGCGTCGCGCGGCGCCGCATGCGGACGCAAGCCCGCCGCGACCGCGCGCACATACAAGCCATCCACGTCCGAATGATGGAAGATGACGCGGCCCCACCATGACCACTGCCGCTCGCTTTCGGCGATCAGGTTGAGAAAGCCGGGTCCGGCGCGCAGGCTGGTGAATGCCGCATTCTCGCCGCCATGGGCGATCTCGAAGCCGAGCGTGCGATAAAAGCGCACGGCGCGCGCCATGTCGCGGGTTGCAAGCGTGATCGCGCTGATGCACTTGATCATGGCTGGCCTGTTCCTGGTATGAACGGGTCGGCGGCCTCCGGTGTTCCGGGACCGCTGGATCAGGTTAGATCATCGGTATCTTATTGCGGAGCCATCTCATGAGCACGAAGACCGTCGCGGTGCTGGTCGGCAGCCTGCGCAAGGATTCATTCAATCGAAAAGTCGCAAACGCGCTGTCGGCCCTCGCACCGGCGTCGCTCAAGCTGCAGATCATCGAGATCGGCGCGCTTCCGCTTTACAACCAGGATGACGACGTGCCCGGCAAGGTGCCGCCCGCCTGGCAGGCGTTTCGCGACCAGCTCAAGGCCGCCGATGCGGTGCTGTTCGTGACGCCCGAGTACAACCGCTCGGTCCCGGGCGTGCTGAAGAACGCGATCGATGTCGGCTCGCGGCCCTATGGGCAGAGCTCGTGGGACGGCAAGCCGGGCGCGGTGATCAGCGTGTCGCCCGGCGCGATCGGCGCCTACGGCGCCAACCATCACCTGCGCCAGTCGATGGTCTTTCTCAACGTGCCGATGATGCAGCAGCCGGAGGCCTATGTGGGCGGCGCCGCGACCCTGTTCGACGACAAGGGCAACCTGAGCAACGCGGGCACGCGCGAGTTCCTGGCGAAGTTCATCAACGCCTTCGCGGACTGGATCGAGAAGACTGGAAAGAGGTAGAGGGTCGCGGAACCGAAGAGGCGTCCACCCCGCGTCGGCGCACCCGCGCCGGGCGCGGGAGAAAAAACGAGGACGATGTCACAACGGGGGCTCCTGTCTTGTCATGATTATGACAAGGAGTTCGCCGGATGCCTGAGCCTGCCACCGAGTTCAATCCGCTGCGGCCGAAACTGATCCGCATCGCCTATCGCATGCTCGGATCGGTCGCCGATGCCGAAGACATCGTTCAAGAGGCGTTCATCCGCTGGATGAATGCCGACCGTGCGGCGGTGCGCGAGCCGGAAGCATTTCTGCGCCGCATCGTCACCAATCTGTGCCTCAACGAGCTCGGCTCCGCCCGGCACCAGCGCGAGACCTATGTGGGTCCGTGGCTGCCGGAGCCGGTCGTCGAGTCGGCCGAAGACGAGGTCGACGATGTCACGCTGCCGCTGATGATCGCGCTGGAACGGCTCTCGCCGCTCGAGCGCGCGGCCTTTCTGCTCTACGACGTGTTCGGCGTGAGCTTCGAGGAGATCGGCGCGACCGTCGATCGCGATCCAGCGGCCTGCCGCCAGCTTGCCCGCCGCGCCCGCGCCCACATTCGCGCCGCGCGCCCCCGCTTTGCGGTGCCGAAGGAGCACGGCATGCGCATCGCCGCGGCGTTCTTTGCGGCGTCCCGCAATGGCGACATGCGGACGCTGCGGTCGCTGCTCGCGACCGACGTCGTCGCCTATGCGGACGGCGGCGGCAAGATCCGGGCGACGCTGAGACCGATCGTCGGGCTCAAGAACGTCATGCAGCTGCATGCCGGGCTCGCGCGCAACTTCGCCAAGTCGACGTCACGGCTGGTGCGCTATGCCTTCATCAACGGCCTGCCCGGCTTCGTCACCATCGAGAAAGGCGAGACGCTGCAGACGACCGCGCTGGCGCTAAATGATGGCGCGATCAGCGCGATCTACGTCATGCGCAACCCGGAAAAGCTGCGGCATCTGCGCAGCAATGCCATTCACTGAAGGAGCAGACCCCGTGAAGATTCACATCGCCATCGTGTATCACAGCGGATACGGCCACACCGCGCGACAGGCGCAGGCCGTCATGGCCGGCGTTGCGCAGGTGGCCGGCGCCGAAGCCGCGTTGCTGCCGATCGACGAGGCGCAGGCGCGCTGGAGCGATCTCGCGCAGGCCGACGCCATCATTTTCGGCGCGCCGACCTACACCGGAAGCGCGTCGGCGGCGTTCAAGGCCTTCATGGAGGCGAGCTCGCACGCGGTGATGACCCAGGGCTTCGGCTGGAAGGACAAGGTCGCTGCCGGCTTCACCAACTCGGGCTCGCGCTCCGGCGACAAGCTCGCGACGCTGATCCAGCTCGCGCTGTTCGCCGCGCAACACCAGATGCATTGGGTCAACCTCGCCTTGCCGCCGGCCAACCACGCCTCGACCGGATCGGAGGCGGAGCTCAATCGCCTCGGCTTCTGGTTGGGCGCGGCGGCCCAGTCGAACGTCGACCAGGGCCCGGACCTCGCGCCGCCCGAGTCCGATCTCGCAACCGCGCGCCACCTCGGTCGGCGCGTCGCCGAGGTGACGATGCAGATGGTCCGCGGCCGTGTTGCGCCAAAGCAGCTGGAGGACGCGTAGCTCCACGCTCGCTGCCCGCAGCCCCGCTCTTCCCGCGAAGAGGGCCGCAGGATGGAAAAGGCGCACGCACCGAGCGTCCGCGTGGGCAAAATCGCCGATGCGCCTTTGCCCACGCGATTGGCGAGTGCAGGCGATTTTGCCCGCCCGACGGCTCCACGAGTCGTGACGCGGAGCTTGTGGAAGCGCCCTTCATCCGACCTTCTCCCCCGAAGGGGAAGAAGGGGCGCAATCAGCGTGTCTTTTTCAGATCCGATCCGGATAAGGCATGATGAAATTGTCCCGGTTCGGCATCTTCACCTTCGGCAGGGTCTGCGCGTCCATCACGTCGTTCTCGCCGATGAGCTTGTTGAGGCTCAGGATGTAGGCGGTGAGCGCGTAGACCTCGTCGTCTCTGAGCGAGCGCGGCGCGTTGTACGGCATGGCGCGGCGGACGTAGTCGAAGATCGTCGTCGCATAGGCGTAGTAGTTGGCGATCGTCTTCGGCGTCTCGATGCCGTTGGTGAGCGGCGCGCCGCCGACCAGCGCCGGGTAGAACGGCGCGACGCCGCCGCGTCCCTGCTCGCCGTGACAGGCCGAGCACTTCTCCGCATAGACCTTCGCGCCCTCCTGCGGTGTGCCATGCCCGGCCGGCAAGCCGACGCCGTTCGGCAGGATCGCGATGTCCCAGTTCTTGACGTCCGCCTCGGAGATCGGCCGGCCGAGACCGGGCGACTTGGTCGAGGCCGATGACGTCGACGTGTTTGGCGATTGCGCCGGAGCCGCGACGGCGCCGAGGAGAACCGCGACGAGGGTCGGAAAGATCGTCTTACGAATAGACATGCGCGATCTCCCCTTTGGCGTTGATGCCCCAGCTGGTGATGCTGTTGTAATGCTGGTTCGGGAAGGCGAGCGGCGTCGCCACCGGCTTCTTGGTCTCGCCGCGCGCGGCGACGAACTCGGCGCGCAGCGGCTGCACGTTGCCGGCCTCGTCCCAGGCGCGGCTCTGCAGCACCGCCGGGCCGCCGTCCCAGCGCCACGGCATGACGAAGCGCGTGAACGCCTTGTCGTGCACCGGCGACTGCAGCGCGGCCTCGCCCCAACTCTTGCCGCCGTCGGCCGATACCATCACCTTGGCGATGCGCCCGGCGCCCGAGTAGGCGACGCCCGAGATCGCGTAAAAGCCGGGCTCCTTGAGATGCAGCCCGAACGACGGGTAGGTGATGAAGCTCTTCACCTCCATGAGGAAGTGGAAGCGCCAGGTCTTTCCGCCCGGCAGGATCTGCGAGTAATTCTTCGACTCGAAGTACGTATAGGCGGGCTGATCGACCGCTTTGAGGCGGCGCAAGAACTTCACATTCATGTTGCCCTGATAGCCGGGCACCAGGAGACGCATCGGATAGCCGTTGCCGGGCATCAGCCGCTCGCCATTCTGGTAGATGGCGACGAGCGCGTCGTCGTAGGCCTTCTTCACCGGAATGCTGCGGTCGAGGAACTGGGCGTCGCCGCCCTCGGCGACCAGCCATTTCGCCTTCGGATCGATGCCGGCCTCGTCGAGCAGGACCGAGAGCGGCACGCCGGTCCATTCCGAGTTGGAGACGAGCCCGTGGATCAGCCCGGCCGATGCCTGGATCGGCTCATTGGAGAACATGCCGGCCGAGTTGCCGGCGCATTCGACGAAGTGCGGCCGCGTCACCAGCGGATAGCGCGACAGCGTCTCGAGCGAGAACTCGAGCGGCTGGCGCACCATGCCGTGGATGACGAGCCTGTGCTGGGCCGGATCGATGTCGGGGATGCCGCAATGGTTGATGGAGAAGTGCAGCGAGTTCGGCGTGATGGTGCCGTTGATCAGCTGGTGCGGCGTGCGCGCATGCGAGTTGCGAAACTCGCCGTTCGGATTGCTCAGCGCGCGCACCACGTTCTTCTCGAAGCGCGACGGCGTCTGCAACGGCGGCGTGACCTCGCCGAATGCCTTGCTCCAGGGAGCGTCCTCAAGTGGTGCATCTTGCAGCGGCTCGGCTGCGGCGCCGGTCGCGCTGCCAATCCCCATGGCGCCGGCCAGCGCAATGCCGCGTCCCAGCAAAGCGCGGCGGTCGAGAAGGCCGTTGCCCGCAACGGCATCGAGCGAGGGCGCGCGCCCTCGTCTGTCTGCTTTGACCATGATGTCCTCCCTGGACGGAGGGACGTCTCATGTAGACCTTCGCGGCCCCTCGCGTCGCACGCACGGGATGCTGCACCTCGGACTTTCGATTGTCCAGACGAGCGGGTGCTGTCGCGCGACTTGCCTCGCCACGTCCTGGCGGGCTTGGCCCGGCCATCCACGTCCTTCTTGCCAAACCGCGAAGACGTGGATGCCCGGCATTCGCCGGGCATCGACGGCTCAGTGCATTGATCGCTACGACACGACGCGGCGCGGGTCGATCATCCGCGCGAGGCGGCGTCGCTCGAGCGCGCGGCGCGCATCATGCGCATCGAGGCGGATGAGGTTCGCCGCCGGGCACTTGGGAAGAAAGCGACCCGCCACGCGCTGGTATCCGCCGCGCGCGCGATCGGTGGGCTCGCCCAATAACCTGATTGGGTTCAGCCGACGGTGCATGCAGGTCCCCCCAACACAAGCGCGCCCTTTTCTGGAGCGCGTCACATCATGCCCGGGGGGTCGAACATTTGGAGCGGGCGAAGGGATTCGAACCCTCGACCCCAACCTTGGCAAGGTTGTGCTCTACCCCTGAGCTACACCCGCATCCTGTTCCGGCAAGGCCCCATGCCGGAGGGCTTCCTATGCCAAAACGACTAAAGCTTTGCAACAGCTTCGGCCAATTGACAGGTAAATCAGTTAGCGTGTGCTCTTTCCGCACGGTTCCATAGCAGTACCTTTCTACCATGGCCGCAACGCCCGCCGATCTGTTCGCCTATCTCGATGGCCTCGGCATCCCGCACCGGACCATCCACCATCCGCCGGTGTTCACGGTCGAGGAAGCCCGCACCTTGCGCGGGCCGATCGCCGGCGGCCATACGAAGAACCTCTTCCTCAAGGACAAGCGGGGCGTGCTTTATCTGGTGGTCGCAATCGAAAGCGCCGCGATCGAGCTCAAATCGCTGCACCGTCGGCTCGGCGCCGGCGGCCGCTTCTCGTTCGGCCCGGCCGATCAGATGCGCGAGACGCTCGGCGTGGAACCGGGCTCCGTGACCCCGTTTGCGGTGCTCAACGATACCGCTCACCGCGTCACGGTGGTGCTCGACGCCGGCATGATGGCGCACGAGACCCTCAACTTTCACCCGCTGGTCAACACCATGACGACGGCAATTTCCCGCGACGATCTCGTCCGCTTCCTCACCGCGACCGGCCATCCGCCGCGGATCGAGCCGGTTGCGGGGCCAGCCGAAGAGGTTTAAGGCGCAGGTAGCTACGCGGCCCGGACGCGATTGCATTCGGCCGCCATATCCACCATTTAACTGCGGAACCCAAGCTTTGAGGGGGCCCAAGGGGCCCAGAGAATGCGGCCAGGGATCTGACCATGCTTCAGAACGCGGGCGCTACCGCGACGGCGCCGGATGGTTTCGTCAAGGATACGACCACACAGGCCTTCGTCAAAGACGTCATCGAGGAATCGAAGCGCCAGCCGGTGCTGGTCGACTTCTGGGCCGAGTGGTGCGGCCCGTGCAAGCAGCTCACTCCGGTGCTGGAGAAGGTCGTCCGCGCCGCCAAGGGCAAGGTCAAGCTCGTCAAGATGGACATCGACAAGCATCCGAGCATCCCGGGCCAGCTCGGCATCCAGTCGATTCCCGCGGTGGTCGCCTTCGTCAACGGGCAGATCGCCGACGGCTTCATGGGCGCGCTTCCCGAGGGCCAGGTCACCGCCTTCATCGAGCGGGTGACCAAGGACAAGATCGGCGGCGCCGCCCAGGACCTGCTCAAGGAAGCCGAGGCGGCGCTGGCGGGCGGCGACCCGGCCGGCGCGGCCGAGATCTACGCCGAGCTCATCGCCGAGGATGCCGCCAACGTGGCGGCGATCGCCGGCCTCGCGCGCTGCTATTTCGAGACCGGCGCGGTCGACAAAGCGAAGCAGACGCTCGCCACGGTGCCGGAGGCCAAGCGCAACGATCCGGCGGTCGCGGCGGTGCGCTCGCAGATCGAGCTCGCCGAGCAGGCCGCCTCGCTCGGCCCGGTGGCCGAGCTGGAAAAGCAGGTCGCGGCCAATCCGCTCGATCATCAGGCGCGCTTCGACCTCGCGGTCGCACTCAACGCCCAGGGCAAGCGCACCGAGGCGCTCGACCACCTGATCGAGATCGTGCGGCGCGACCGCAAATGGAACGACGACGGCGCCCGCAAGCAGCTGGTGCAGCTGTTCGAGGCGTGGGGGCCGACCGACGAGGCGACGGTCGCGGGACGCAAGCGGCTGTCGTCGGTGCTGTTCGCGTAAACGGCGCAATCGCGTAGGGTGGGCAAGGCGCGTCGCACGGCCTCGCCGCGTGGGCAAAATCGCTGAAGCGCCTTGCCCACGCCGTGAGACATCCAGGCGATTTTGCCCCCTACGATCGACGCGAGGGAGGTGGATGACGCGATGCCGATGAACGCGGTCTATCGCGGCCCTGCCGATCTGCCGGAGACGATCCCGGTTTTTCCGCTGCCGGGCGCGCTGCTGTTGCCGCGCGGGCAGATGCCGCTCAACATCTTCGAGCCGCGCTATCTCGCGATGGTCGATGACAGCTTGCGCGACGGCCATCGCCTGATCGGCATGATCCAGCCCGACACCAGCCATCCGGGATCCGAGCAGAAGCCCAACCTTTACCGCGTCGGCTGCGTCGGGCGCATCACCCAGCTCGCCGAGACCGGCGACGGCCGCTACCTGCTCCAGCTCACCGGCGTCGCCCGCTTTCGCATCGAGGAAGAACTCACCGTCGCGACCGCCTATCGGCAGTGCCGCGTCACCTTCGCGCCGTTCGCCGACGACTTCATCGCCCGCAAGGGCGAGGAGGCCGTCGACCGCAAGGCGCTGCTCGAGGCGCTGCAGGCCTTCCTCAAGGCCAACAATCTCAAAGCCGACTGGCAGGGAATCGAGAACGCGCCGAACGAGGCATTGGTTAATGCACTCGCCATGATGTCGGCCTACGCCCCGGCCGAGAAGCAGGCCATGCTGGAGGCCCCCGATCTGAAGACTCGTGCCGAGATCCTGATCGCCGTCACCGAGATCGAGCTCGCCAAGGGCGCGGCCGATGGCGAGCCGCCGCTGCAGTAGCCATCCATGACCATCGAGGAGTCGACATCGCCATCAGTGGCGCCGCTACCGAGCGCGCGGAGAGGCCCACCGGGTCTGATCGTGCGGGCGCGCGAGCCGGGCGACTGGGAGGCGCTCGCCACACTCATGCAGCTGCCGCGCGTGCGCTGGGGCACGCTGCGCCTGCCCTTCGCCAGCGCCGACGAGACCCGCAAGCTCATGGAGAAGCCGCCCGAGGGCAGCGTCTTCATCGTCGCGATCCTGGACGACCGCCTGGTCGGTGCGGCGAGCATGATCCGCTACAAGGGCCGCCGCAATCACGTCGGCGACATCGGGATGTTCGTGCATGACGACTTCCAGGGGCGCGGCATCGGATCCGCGCTGCTCGCCGCGCTCGTCGACACCGCCGACAAGTGGCTGAACCTGCAGCGCTTGGAGCTTGCCGTCTATGTCGACAACGAGCCCGCGATCCGGCTCTACAAGCGCTTTGGCTTCGTGATCGAAGGGACCCGGCGCGCCGCCGCGTTCCGCGACGGCGCCTTCGTCGATGACCACGTGATGGCGCGCCTGCGCGGGATCTGACCCGCGGCGCACCCCGCTTGAATACGCCGTGGCGAGACATGCTAAGGTCGTCCGAGCCATCCGCCACGGACCCGCCCATGACCGAGCGTCCCGCCAACTCCGTCGACCCCAAGCTGCTCGAGATCCTGGTCTGCCCGCTCACCAAGGGGCGGCTCGAGTACGACGCCGAGAAGCAGGAGCTGATCTCGCGCGCCGCCAAGCTCGCCTATCCGATCCGCGACGGCATTCCGATCATGCTGCCCGAGGAAGCGCGGCGGCTGGAGTGAATTTCGCAGACTGTTTCACACCGCCATGGCCGGGCATAGCCGTTCGAAGAACGGCTATGCCCGGGGCATGACGGAAGACAACATAGGGGAGGATCCATCATGAAAATCTGGGGCCGCACCACGTCGTCGAACGTGCAGAAGGTTATGTGGGCGATCGGCGAGATGGGGCTCGCGCACGAGCGCATCGACATCGGCGGGCCGTTCGGCAAGAACCGCGAGGCCGCCTACTTGGCGATGAACCCGAACGGGCTCGTGCCGACGCTCGAGGAGGACGACGGCTTCCTGCTGTGGGAGTCGAACTCGATCGTGCGCTATCTCGCCGCCAAGCATCAGGCCACGCTCGAGCCGAAGGATTTGCGCACGCGCGCGCTCGCGAGCAAATGGATGGACTGGCAGCTCGCCGTGCTCGGGCCGGCGATCACGCCGGTGTTCTGGAACCTGGTGCGCACCCCGCCGGAGAAGCGCGACGCCGCCGCGATCGCGGCCGGCAAGGAGAAGACAGGCGCCGCCGTGAAGATGCTCGACGAGCAGCTCGGCAACACCAAGTATCTCGCGAGCGACGAGTTCTCCTATGGCGACATCCCGGTCGGCATCATGGTGCGGCGCTATCGCGACCTCGTGCCCGAGCGGCCGGTCTTCAAGAATGTCGAGCGCTGGTACGCCGCGATCGCGGCGCGCCCCGCCTTCGACGAGCACGTGGCGAAGATTCCGCTGGTGTGATGCGATACATGGCGGACCTGCCATGACGGCGTACGTGATCTCCGAGGTCGAGGCGCGCGATCCTGCGGCCATGGAGCAATATCGCGCGCTCGCCCAGGCCTCGATCGCCCGATACGGCGGCCGTTATATCGTGCGCGCCGGGCCGGCCGAGCTGATCGAAGGCGGCCCGCCGCCGAAGACGGTCGTCATCGTCGAGTTCCCGAGCATGGCGCGCGCCAAGGAATGGTATGCGTCGCGGGAGTACGCCGAGGCATTGCGGGTGCGGCAGACCGCGCTCGATCGCCGGCTGATTTTCGTCGAGGGCGTGCCCGCGGGTTAACCCGGGCCGTGGGCGCCGCGCGCCAGCCGGCGCGCGAGCCGTTCCTTTGTGCGGCCGGCACGCAGGCCCGCGATCAGCGCCGTCGCACGCTCCGGCGATAGCCGCGCAATGATGTCGCGAAAGAGGCGCTCGGTGCGCCAGCCGCGGTTGGGATCGCAATAGACGAGCGCGCACGCGATGATCGGGGCGCGCATGGCATCCCCGCCCGCGAACGTCTTGGCCCAGATCAGCGCCAGCGCAAAGGCGCGCGAGTTCGCCGGCTCGACCGTCGGGATGCGGCCGAGCGCCTCGCGCAGGATCTCGGCCGCGAGAGCGCTCGCGCCGCGGGCGAGCGCCGCCTCGATCACGAAGGCGAGGACCGCGATGCGCTGATAGCCGTCCGCTCCATCGGCGGCGGCCGCGCGCGCTTGCCGGAAAGCCTTGGTGGCAAGCTCGCCATGCGCTTCGCGCGCGATCGACGCCATCGCCTGGCAGCGGTACCAGGGATGTGCGATGGCGCGCGCGATGGTGAATGCGCCCGCCGGATCGAAGGCGGCGAGCTGGCCGACCCGCATGCGGCCGGCGACGCCGGCGGTCCCGCTGGGATGCGATGCGGTCTTGAGTTCGGCGATCTTGTATTCGGGCTTGGCCATCGATCGGGTCACGCTGTACGACCCCGAGTTAGTCGGCCGGAACACGAGCGAGGTTCACGGCGTGGCGCGTAGGTGGGCAAATCAAAGGCGCCTGCACCGGCCGGTCCGCTCCAGCAGGCTCGCCGACGCGCCGTGCCCACGCGGGCGCAGCGGTGGGCGCGCTTCGCTTTGCCCACCCTGCGGCGCTACAGCGCCTCGCCCTTCAGCAGCTTCGGCACCTCGCCGGTGAGGCCGGCGGCTTCGCGGATGAAGAAGCTCTTCACGCCCGGAAGCCGCTCGACGACGCCGAGACCGATGTCGCGGGCGAGGCGCAGCACGTCGGAGCGGTTGGAGAAGAGCCGGTTGAGGCCGTCGGTCGCGAGCCCCATCGCCATGGTGTCGAAGCGGCGCCAGCGCTGGTAGCGATCGAGCACCGTCGCGCCGCCCGGATCGAGGCCGAGCCGCGCCGCATCGACGATCGCTTCGGCCAGCGCCGCGACGTCGCGCAAGCCCATGTTGAGCCCCTGCCCGGCGATCGGATGGATGATATGCGCGGCATCGCCGACCAGCGCGACGCGCTCGGCGATGAAGCTGCGCGCCACCGCAAAGCCGAGCGGAAAGGCGCGGCGCGGGCCGGCCACCGCGATATCGCCGAGGTGCAGCCCGAAGCGCTGCTCCAGCTCGGCGTGGAAGCCGATGTCGTCGAGCGCCATGATGCGCTCGGCCTCGGCGGCGTCTTCGGTCCATACGATCGAGCTGCGGTTGCCGGTGAGCGGCAGGATGGCGAAGGGCCCGGCGGGGAGGAAATGCTCTTCGGCGCGCCCGTGATGCGGCCGCTCATGCGCGACCGTCGTCACGATCGCGGACTGCCCATACGACCAGCCGTGCGATTGGATGCCGGCGTGCTCGCGGATCACCGACCGCGCGCCATCGGCGGCGACGAGGAGCTTGGCGCGGATCGCGGCGCCGGAGGCGAGCCGCACGGTCACGCTGCGTGAGTCGGCGGTGAAATCCGTGACCGCGGCGGGAAGCAGGGTCACGTCGTCGGATGTCGCCTTCTCGACGAGGGCCGTCAGCACGTCGCGGTTCTCGATCATGTGGGCGAACGGCTCGCCGGGCTGCACGTCGCCCGCGAAGGTCAGGAACGTCGGGCGCATCGCGTCAGCGAGCTTGGAGTCGGTGATCGCCATGTCGACGATCGGCTCGGCATGCGGCGCGACTGAGTCCCACACGCCGAGCGCCTCGAACAGTCGGCGCGCAGCGGCGACGATCGCCGACGCGCGCCCGTCGCCGACGGGGCGTCCGAGCGTCGGATCAGCCACCGCGACCGCAAAGTCGGCACCCAGCGCCTGACGCAGGGCCAAGGCGAGCGCGAGCCCGGCAAAGCCGGCGCCGCCGATCAGCACGTCGACGCGGTCCGGTGCCTGAGCTTGCGCGTGTTCCTGGCTCTCGGCCATCGTTCATCTTGCCTTGCCGGCTCGACCGGCGGGACGCACCAGCATAGCATCCCTGCCGTGAATCTTCAGCGGAGCGGTTTGATGGTCTCGGCGGCGGTACGCGAGCTTCTCGACATTCTCGACCTCGAGCCGCTCGAGGTGAACCTGTTTCGCGGCCGCTCGCCGCAATCGCGCTGGCAGCGCGTCTTTGGCGGCCAGGTCATCGGCCAGGCCCTGGTCGCCGCCTGCCGCACCGTCGATGACGTGGCGCAGCGCCCACCGCATTCGCTGCACGCCTATTTCCTGCTCGCCGGCGACCCGAAGGTGCCGATCATCTACGAGGTCGACCGCATCCGCGACGGCCGGAGCTTCACCACCCGCCGTGTGGTCGCGATCCAGCATGGGCACGCGATCTTCTCCATGTCGGTGTCGTTTCATGTCGCCGAGCCGGGGTTTTCGCATGCGGCGCCGATGCCCGCCGTGCCGCGGCCGGACAGCCTGCCGAACGAGGCCGAGCTGCGCAAAGCGGTGCTCGCCAACATGCCCGAGGCCGTGCGGCGCTACTACGAGCGCGAGCGACCGATCGACCTGCGTCCGGTCGAGCTCGACCGCTACCTCGGCAAGCCGACCCCGGACGGCAAATTCCACGTCTGGATCCGCGCGATCGACCGCCTGCCGGACGAGCCCGCAATCCACCGCTGCGTGCTCGCCTATGCGTCCGACATGATGCTGCTCGACGCCTCGACCATCCCGCACGGGCGCACCCTGTTCGAGCCCACCATCATGGCGGCGAGCCTCGATCACGCCATGTGGTTCCACCGCCCGTTCCGCGCCGACGAGTGGCTGCTCTACGCCCAGGACAGCCCGAGCGCCTCCGGCGCCCGCGGCTTTGCCCGCGGGATGATCTTCGCGAGCGACGGCACCCTGGTGGCCTCGGTCGCGCAGGAGGGGCTGGTGCGGGAAAAGCGCAGCAGCACGACGTGAGCTTGGAGCCTAGCGCCCTCGCTCCCGCTTGCGCGGAGAGACAAAGAGGGGGCGCTCCTTGCTCCGAATGTGCGGAGAGAGCCCCTCCCTGCCCTCCCCCGGATGCGGGGCGGATGCGGGGGAGGAGCGCACGCTCGGAGCTTGCGGCCTAGGCGCAAATCTATTCCCACACCCGCCGAAAGCCTGTAATCAATCCTGGGCGTCGCCGGGCGCCGGGCTGCGGAGGCTCTAGCCTCCTGCGGCCGCGATCGTCTGTGACCGGCGCATCCCTGGGGATAAGCCGGTCCATGAAGCTCATCATCGCGATCATCAAGCCGTTCAAGCTCGACGAGGTGCGCGAGGCGATCAGTCGTCTCGGCATCAGCGGCATGACGGTGTCGGAAGTGAAAGGCTACGGCCGCCAAAAGGGCCACATGGAAATCTATCGCGGCGCCGAGTACGTCGTGAATTTCCTGCCCAAGGTGCGCGTCGAGGTGGCGGTACCGTCCGAGCAGGCCGACCGGGTGATCGAGGCGATGAGCGCCGCGGCACGCACCGGCCAGATCGGCGACGGCAAGGTATTCGTCATGCCGCTCGATCACGCGGTGCGCATCCGCACCGGCGAGACCGACAGCGACGCGCTGTGAGCGGGGGAACGCGCGTGAGCATGCGGATCGGGTGGCCGCTCGCGGCCGCGTTGGCGCTTGCGTCGTCGGCGACGTCGGCGTTCGCGCAAACATCCTCCATCAGTCAGAAGATCGACGGCGCCGACACGGCCTGGATGATCGTCGCGACCGGTATCGTGCTGATGATGACGCTGCCGGGCCTCGCGCTGTTCTACGCCGGCATGGTGCGCAAGAAGAACGTGCTCGCCACCATGGCGCAGTGCCTCGCTGCGACCGCGCTGGTCTCGGTCCTGTGGGTCGCGGTCGGCTACAGCCTCGCGTTTCGCGGCGACGGCGCCCTGATCGGCAACCTCGATCGCGTTTTTCTGCAGGGCATGGGCATGGATGCGATCAGCCCGTTCGCGCCGACCCTCCCCGAGGCGCTGTTCATGCTCTACCAGATGACCTTCGCGATCATCACGGTCGCGCTGGTCGCGGGCTCGGTCGCCGACCGCATGCGCTTCTCGGCGTTCCTTTTGTTTTCCGCGCTGTGGCTCTTGGTCGTCTACGTGCCGATCGCCCATTGGGTGTGGGGCGGCGGGTTCCTCGGCACCGCGGGCGTGCTCGATTTCGCCGGCGGCACCGTGGTGCACGTGAGCGCGGGCATAGCGGGTCTCGTGGCGGCGCTCGTGCTGGGCGCGCGGCGCGGCTACGGCTCGGAGAATCTCGCCCCATTCGATCTCTCGATGGCGGTGGTCGGCACCGGGTTGTTGTGGATCGGCTGGTTCGGCTTCAACGGCGGCTCGGCGCTCGCCGCCAACGCGCGCGCCGTCATGGCGATCACGGCGACGCATCTCGCGGCCTGCGCGGGGGCGCTCACCTGGATCGCGCTCGAATGGAAGCTGCGCGGCAAGCCCTCGGTGCTCGGCATGATCTCGGGCGCAGTCGCGGGGCTCGGCACCATCACGCCGGCGTCCGGCTTCGTGCTGCCCTGGCACGGCCTCGTCATCGGCGTCGTCGCCGGCGGCGTGTGCTACTGGGCCTGCACGGTGGTCAAGCTGCGCTTCAAGTACGACGACTCGCTCGACGTGTTCGGCGTGCATGGCATCGGCGGCGCCACCGGCACCCTGCTGTGCGGCATCTTCGCGACCGCGGCGGTGTCGGCATCGCCGAGCACGCCACATGGCTTCTCCGGGCTGCTCGAAGGCCACCCGATGCAGCTTCTGATCCAGCTCTTTGGAGTCGTTGCCACGGCGCTCTGGTGCGGGCTCGCGACCTACGGCCTGCTGCGGCTAGTCGGCGTCGTCTTTCCGCTGCGCGCCTCGCCCGAGGACGAGATGGCCGGGCTCGACATCTCGCTGCACGGCGAAGCCCTACAGTAAGGATTTCGGACCCAGGCGAGGATTTTGTGGTTGCCCACAAATTAGGCAATCCTGGCTCGTTATTGTGCGCGGCTTCCGATCGGGTCCGCCACCCGGCCGCGCCGAGCCTCGAAAATCAATTCTGACCAGTAACTTACATCTAAAGCCCGGAAAAATCCCAGCTTGGCATAGGGCTTGATAGGCGACCCCGGCAACAAGCTGGGTGCGATCGCACGCGGGGCGTTGCGATCCACCGCTCCGTCGGTTCGGAGCGGGCCACCAGGGGAATCAATCCCATGAAAATCGTCATGGCCATCATCAAGCCGTTCAAGCTCGACGAGGTCCGCGACGCTCTGACGGCGGTTGGCGTGCATGGCATGACCGTCACCGAGGTCAAAGGTTACGGACGCCAGAAGGGCCACACCGAAATCTATCGCGGCACCGAATACGCCGTGAGCTTCCTGCCCAAGCTGAAGATCGAGGTCGCGGTCGCCAGCGACCAGGTCGACAAGATCATCGAGACCGTCACCAGCGCCGCCAAGACCGGGCAGATCGGCGACGGCAAGATCTTCGTGCTCAATCTCGACCAGGCCGTCCGCATCCGCACCGGCGAAACCGACGCGGCGGCGCTCTGAGTCCCGCCCTCACAGGAGTGAAACAATGAGATTCAAAAAGCTTACCCGTGCGGGCGTTCTTGCTCTCACATTGACGGCGCTGGTCGGCCTCGGCTTCACGCTGGCGCCGCTGTTCGGCCATTCGGCCGCCCATGCGCAGACGCAGGCGCCGACGGCTGCGCCCGCGGCTCCCGCTGCGCCTGCCGCTGCCCCCGCTCCCGCGGCGGCCGCGCCTGCCGCGGCAGCGACGCCACCGGCCTGCGACGCCAAGGTCCAGACCAAGTGCACCGTCAACACCGGCGACACCGCCTGGATGCTGACCTCGGTCGCCCTGGTCCTGATGATGACCGTGCCGGGCCTCGGCCTGTTCTACGGCGGCATGGTGCGCAAGAAGAACGTCGGCGACACCGTGATGACGAGCTTCGCGATCACCTGCCTGATCACGATCCTCTGGGTGGTGTGCACCTATAGTCTCGCGTTCCGCGCCGGCTCGCCCTTCATCGGCGGGCTCGACCGCGCCTTCCTGCAGAACATCCTGAGCGACATCTCCAACAACACCGGCAATCCGAACGCGCTGGCGCCGACGATTCCAGAGAGCGTCTACATTTGCTTCCAGCTCACCTTCGCGATCATCACCCCGGCGCTGATCGCCGGCGCCTTCGCGGAGCGCATGAAGTTCTCGGCGATGCTGTGGTTCGTCGGCCTGTGGGCGATCTGCGTCTATTCACCGGTCGCGCACTGGGTATGGGGACCGGACGGCTTTCTCTCGAGCGGCAATGATGCCGCCTGGGTGAAGGTGCTCGACTTCGCCGGCGGCACCGTGGTGCACGTCAACTCCGGCACCGCCGGCCTCGCCGCCTGCATCATGCTCGGCAAGCGCAAGGACAGTGGCCCGGGCCACAACATGATCCTCACCTTCATCGGCGCCGGGTTGCTGTGGGTCGGCTGGTTCGGCTTCAACGCCGGCTCGGCGGTGACTGCCAACATGCAGGCCGGCATGGCCATGCTGGTGACGCAGATCGCCACCGCCACGGCCGCCTTCACCTGGATGCTGGTCGAGTGGATGCTGCGCGGCAAGCCGACCGTGATCGGCATCTGCTCCGGCGCGGTCGCCGGCCTCGTCGCCATCACGCCGGCCTCGGGCTTCGTCGGCCCCGGCGGGGCGCTGGCGATCGGCGTCGCCGCCGGCATCATCTGCTACTGGGGCGTCACCGGCCTCAAGCACATGTTCGGCTATGACGACGCGCTCGACGCCTTCGGCGTGCATGGGCTCGGCGGCGCCGCCGGGGCGATCCTCACCGGCGTGTTCGCGATCAGCGAGTACGGCGGCACCAAGGGCCTGATCGAGGGCAACGCCGCGCAGGTGCTCAACCAGTGCGTCGGCGTCGGCATCGTGTTCGTCTACGACTTCATCGTCTCGCTGATCATTCTCAAGATCATCGACCTCGTGATCGGCCTGCGGGTGAAGGACGAGGTGGAGCGCGAAGGCCTCGACCTCGCGCTGCACGGCGAGACCGTGCAGTAGGCGCGGTCAACAAGCGATACGGTTCGGAGCGGCTACCCGGCAACCGCTCCGTCCGTTGCGGGAGGCCCTGGCGCAAGCCAGGGCCTCTTGTTTTTTGATGACTGTCAGACGTCAGGCCGCCTTCGGCTTGTTCAACGTCTCGTCTTCGAGGGTCTTGTGCAGCTGGCGTTTGGCGATCTCGACGTCGGTGGGTCCTTGAACCCGGCGATCGCTGATCCTGGCACGAGATTGTGCTGGAGTTCACTGATGACCAAGCTTCTCGATCAGGCGATCGCCAAGGTTCGCGAGCTCGCCGAGGAAGATCAGGATGCGATTGCGATCGCGGTCCTGTCGATGACCACGGCGGACGCCGCGAGCTTCCCAATCGATCCCGAAACGCGGGCCGCGATTCGCGAGAGGTTGGCGCAGGCCGAACGCGGGGAGTTCGTCGACGATGACGTCGTAGCCGAAGCGGACAAGCACCACGGCATATGAGGGTCCGCTACATGCCGCGTGTCTTCGCGGACCGGGAAGCGATATTCGCCTACCTCGACGAACGAAATCCGCGCGCGGCGCGCCAAGTCAAAGCCTACATCAAGAAACGCATCCTCGACCTCGGCAACCTGTCGCGGCGCGCGCCTCGTGTTGCCGGCCTGGACGCACACGCCCTCTTGGCTTGGCCGTTACCCATATATCGTCTACTACCGGGTGAACCGGGAGGAAGTCTCCATCATCCAGATCAGGCATGCCGCCCGGCGGTCTTGGTCCGGCGACTGACTGCCGCCTCGGAAGAGCGTCTCCCGCCCCGTGGCCAAATCTCAAAAAATCAGCCAAAATCCGATGGTTAATCGCGCCTTAACCTCACCTCTCCTAAGGTGTCTCCTTCAGATAAGCGGCCGGGGCGCCTGCCGCGTATGTAGAGTGTCATGATCAGCGTTGCCGCCGAGTCCAAACGCGAGACCGATCGCGAGTCCGCGCCCGAACCAGTCGCGACCGGTCCGAACGCCAATATGCGTTCGCCGTTCATGCGGCTTGCCGACCTCATCGGCGGCATCGAGCCGGGCAAGCCGGTCATCGACCTCGGCGTCGGCGAGCCCAAGCACCCGATTCCCGAATTCGTCGGCCCCGTGATGGCGAAATACGTCGCCGACTACGGACGCTATCCGCGCAACGAAGGCATTCCCGAGTTCCGCGCCGCCGTGTCGGCCTGGACGGCCCGCCGCTACCAGCTCGAGCGGGCGCCCGATCCGAACGGCGAGGTGCTAGTGCTCGCCGGCTCGCGCGAAGGCCTGTTTCTCGCCGCCATCGCGGCACGCCGCTTCGTGCCGCCGCGTCCTGGCCGCCCCGCGATGCTGGTGCCGAACCCGTTCTACGCCGCCTACTCGGCCGGCGCGGTCGCTGCCGACTGCGAGGTGATCTACCTGCCGGGCACGCGCGAGACCGGCTTCCTGCCCGACCTCGACGCGATCGACCCGGGCGTGCTCGCCCGCACGGTCGTGTTCTATCTCGCGTCGCCCTCCAATCCGCAGGGCGCGGTCGCGAGCCTCGGCTATCTCAAGCGCGTGGTCGAGATGGCGCGCCGGTACGGCTTCCTCGTCTTTTGCGACGAGTGCTACTCGGAGATCTATTCGACCGCGGCGCCGGCCGGGATCCTGCAGGCTGCCGGTCCGAGCTTCGAGAACGCGGTGCTGTTCAACTCGCTGTCGAAGCGCTCGAGCCTGCCCGGCCTGCGCATGGGATTCGTCGCCGGCGACCGGCGCTTTCTCAAGCGGTTTCTCGAGCTGCGCAGCGTGTCGGCGCCGCAGGTGCCGATCCCGCTGCAGCAGGTCGCGGTCGCGGCCTATTCGGACGAGACCTACGTCGAGAAGAACCGCGATCTCTATCGGCGCAAGTTCGATCTCGCCGACCAGATCATCGGGGATCGGTACGGCTACAAGCGGCCCGCGGGCGGCTTCTTTCTGTGGCTCGACGTCTCGGCCCACGGCACCAGCGAGGCGGTGACCGAGCGGCTGTGGCGCGAGGGCGGCGTGCGCGTGCTGCCGGGCAACTACTGCGCACGCGAGCAGCAGGACGGCAGCAATCCGGGCGCGGGCTATATCCGCGTCGCCATGGTGCACGATCAGGAGACCACGGCCGAGGCGCTTCATCGCATCGTCGCCGTGTTGGGCTAGCGCATGTCCCGGCGAAGTGGGTACCGGTTCGCCGATGAAGGACATGCGCCAATAGTGTTGTAACGAGTCAGGGGCGAGCGTGGCGATCTCGACTCTTCATCGCGGTTTCGATGCCGGCGCGTTCCTGCCGGACGACCTGAGCGCGGCCCTGCGCCGACGCCTGCGCGAGATCTGCGGGCTTGGCCTGATCGGCGCCGCCGTGATGGCGATGGCGGCGCTCGCCAGCTGGTCGATCAAGGATCCGAGCTTCAGCTACGCGACCGGCGCGCCGGTGCGCAACCTGCTCGGCGCCCATGGCGCGGTCGCGGCCGACTTGCTGATGCAGCTGTTCGGCCTCGCCGCCCTCGCGCTGGTGCTGCCGCTCGCGCTGTGGGGCTGGCGGCTCATGACCCACCGCCGGCTCGACCGCCTGCGGTTGCGGCTCGGGCTGTGGCTCGGGGGCGCGCTGCTGGCGGCCGGTTTCATCTCCTGTCTCACCCGCCCGCACACCTGGCCGCTGCCGACCGGGCTCGGCGGCGTGGTGGGCGACACGCTGCTGCGGGTGCCGGCCTGGTTCGCCGGCGGCGTCCTCTCCGGCATGCCGCGCCTCGTCATTGCGCTCGTGCTCGGCTGCGCCGCATTCGTGCTGATCGTGACGGCGTGCGGGGTCGGCCTGCATGCGCCGGTCGAGGATGACGCGGCCGTCGATGAAGACGATGAAAATGTGGATGACGGCGAGGGCGTGCTCGAGATCGCGCTCGGCTGGATCGGCCACCAGGTGCTGAGCCTGCGCGCCGCGGCGGCGCGCGGCATCGCGGGCCTGTTCGCGCGGCGCAGCGCCGCGAAAGCCGCCCGCAGGGCGCCGAAGCAGCGGATCGAGCCGCGCCTCGTGCCGTCGGACGATCCGGAGCCCGAGTCCGCCGAGGACGAGGGGGAGGGAGAAGGCGACGCGGAGGGAGAGGACGAGCAGGAAGAGCCGCGCGCATCGATCAAGGTCACCCGCGGCAAGCCGGCGCGCGCGGCCGCGAAGCAGCCCGCGCGCAAGTCGTCGAGCGGCTACGAGCTGCCATCGCTCAGCCTGCTGGCCGCGCCGAAGGCGCAGGAGCGCTTCGCGCCCAGCATGGAGGCGCTGCAGGAGAACGCCACCGCGCTCGAAAGCGTGCTGGGCGATTTCGGCGTGCGCGGCGAGATCATCAATGCGCGGCCGGGCCCCGTGGTCACGCTCTACGAGCTCGAGCCCGCGCCCGGCATCAAGTCGTCGCGCGTGATCGGCCTCGCGGACGACATCGCGCGCTCGATGAGCGCCGTATCGGCGCGCGTCGCCGTGGTGTCCGGCCGCAACGCCATCGGCATCGAGCTTCCCAATCCGACGCGCGAGAAGGTCTTGCTGCGCGAGCTGCTCGCCACCGAGGACTACAACAACTCCAATGCCAAGCTGCCGCTCTGCCTCGGCAAGACCATCGGCGGCGAGCCGGTGATCATCGACCTCGCGACGCGGCCGCACATGCTGATCGCCGGCACCACCGGCTCCGGCAAATCGGTCGGGATCAACACCATGATCCTGAGCCTGGTCTACCGCCTCGGCCCGAGCCAGTGCCGGCTGATCATGGTCGATCCGAAGATGCTGGAGCTCTCCGCCTACGACAACATCCCGCACCTCCTCACCCCGGTCGTCACCGATCCGAAGAAGGCGGTGGTCGCGCTCAAGTGGGCCGTGCGCGAGATGGAGGACCGCTATCGCAAGATGGCGAAGCTCGGCGTGCGCAACATCGGCGGCTACAACGACCGGCTCGCCGACGCCAAGGCCAAGGGCGAGACGCTGTCGCGCACCGTACACACCGGTTACGACCAGGAGACCGGCGAGGCTCTCTACGAGAAGGAGGAGTTCGATTTCGAACCCCTGCCCTACATCGTCGTGATCGTCGACGAGATGGCCGACCTCATGATGGTCGCCGGCAAGGACATCGAAGGCGCGATCCAGCGGCTCGCCCAGATGGCGCGCGCCGCCGGCATCCACGTGATCCTGGCGACCCAGCGTCCCTCCGTCGACGTCATCACCGGCACCATCAAGGCGAATTTTCCCACCCGTATCTCGTTCCAGGTGACGTCGAAGATCGACAGCCGCACGATTCTAGGCGAGCAGGGCGCCGAGCAGCTGCTCGGCCAGGGCGACATGCTCTACATGGCGGGCGGCGGCCGGATCAGCCGCGTGCATGGGCCGTTCGTCTCGGACGAGGAGGTCGAGAAGGTCGTGCGTCATCTCAAGACGCAAGGCCAGCCGCAATATCTCCAGGCCGTGACAGCCGATGAGGAAGGCGAGGGCGAGGATGGCGCCGTGTTCGACGCGACCGCCATGGGCCAGCCCGAGGGCGGCGACCTCTACGCGCAGGCGGTGCAGATCGTCAAACGCGACCGCAAGGCCTCGACCAGCTACATCCAGCGGCGGCTGCAGATCGGCTACAATCGCGCCGCCTCGCTGATGGAACGGATGGAGAAGGAAGGCATCGTTGGCCAGGCCAATCACGCCGGAAAGCGCGAAATTCTTATCGAGGGCGACGAGGACGAGGCGTTCTGACCCTGCTTCGGCGTTATAGTCGATCCATCGATCAGGGTCGCGAAATCGCCACAGGGCGCGCCTAGCCAAAACCTGCTAGAGCTTGAGTCGCGGGGCGCACGGAGATCAAAGACATGCGGAAGACGGCGTTGGCAGCGCTCATCGCAGTCCTATGGGCTGGTGCGACGCTCGCGGCACCGGCGGAGAATATTCCGCTGCCGCAGCCGTCGCCGAAGCGGCAGCAGGCGGCGCCGCAGGCGGTTCCGCGGCCGCCGGTTCCGATCACGCCGAGCGCCGCCACCCCGCCCGGCCAGGCCACCGCGCTCGACGACAATCAGCGTGCGGTGGTCAACAAGATCAGCAAATATCTCTCGAGCGTGCAGACGCTGGTCGGCGATTTCGTCCAGGTCGGCCCGGATGGACGGCGCACCGAGGGCCAGTTCTACATTCAGAAGCCCGGCAAGGTGCGCTTCGCCTACAATCCGCCGAGCCCGATCGACGTCGTCGCCGACGGCCAGTCGGTGGTGGTGCGCGACCGCAACCTCGCCACCCAGGATCTCTACCCGCTGTCGCAGACGCCGCTGCGCTTCCTGCTCGCCGACCACATCGACCTGATGCGCGACACCAACGTGATCTCGGTCTCGTCCGACGATACGTTCGTCACCCTGGTGATCGAGGAGCATCAGCTGGTCGCCGGCACCAGCCGGCTGATGATGATGTTCGGCGCCAAGGACATGCAGCTGCGCCAATGGACCGTGACCGACCCACAGGGCTATGACACCACCGTCGCGGTCTACAATCTCGACACCACCAAGAAGCCCGACCCGGATCTGTTCGTGATCAACTATCCGGACCACCATCAGCAATAGGTCGCAAGTTCCTGGGGTTGTCGTCATCGCCGGGCTTGTCCCAGGCTTGTCCCGGCCATCCACGTCTTTATGTATCAATGCTGCGCGAAAGACGTGGATGCCCGGCATTCGCCGGGCATGACGGAAGCCCATTTGATTCCCGATGCACCTCACGATCTCGACCTGGAACATCAATTCGGTGCGGCTGCGCATCAATCTGGTGGCGAAATTCATCAAGGCGGAGCGGCCGGACGTCCTGTGCCTGCAGGAGACCAAGTGTCCGGACGACAAGTTTCCGCGCAAGCGCTTCGCCCGCCTCGGCTACACCCACATCGCGCTCAACGGGCAGAAGGGCTATCACGGCGTCGCGGTGGTCTCGCGCGTGCCGTTCGACCTCGTCGACAAGCGCGACTTCTGCAGCAAGAGCGACTGCCGCCATATCGCGGTGACGTTCGGCGAAAAGGCCGGCCTGCGCGATCCCGCGACGGTGCATAATTTCTACGTGCCGGCGGGCGGCGACGAGCCCGATCGCGACATCAACGTGAAGTTCGCCCACAAGCTCGACTTCCTCGACCAGATGACGCGCGAGGCGTGGCTCCGGCCGGCCGACAAGGCGCGCGCGATCCTGGTCGGCGACCTCAACGTCGCGCCGCTCGAGCACGACGTCTGGAGCCACAAGCAGATGCTCAAGGTGGTGTCGCACACGCCGATCGAATGCGAGAAGCTCACCGCGGCGCAGACGTCCGGCGGCTGGTTCGACGCCATGCGCGCCTTCGTGCCGGAGCCCGCCAAACTCTACACCTGGTGGAGCTACCGCGCCGCCGACTGGGCCGCCGCCGACCGTGGCCGCCGGCTCGATCATATGTGGGTGAGCCCGGAGCTCGCCGACCGCGTGTCGTCACTGAAGATCCGCCGCGAGGCGCGCGGCTGGCAGCGCCCATCCGACCATGTGCCGGTGACGGCCAAGGTGGAGCTGTAGGTGGGCAAAATTGCCGTGCGCGACCTCCGCGTGGGCAACCGCATGCGAGGCAATTTAATTTTCCCACGCGGCACACGGGCGCGGTTGCCCACCCTATGCGCCTCGCGATGACGCTCACCTTCGCCGCGGCGGCGTTGGGTCGAGCGTGGCGCGTACGTTGATCATGTCCTGCGCGGCCTGATTGGTGCGCGCCGCGATGTGATCGCGCATGCGCCGGGCGGCGTCCGGATAGCCTTCCAGCATCTTGAGGAAGAGGCCGCGCGGGACGCGGATCACCGTCGAGGGCTCGGCCGCGATCGCGGTGACGGGGCGCGTCGTCTCGGTGAGCAGCGCGAGCTCGCCGAGCAGGGCGCCGCGCGTCACCGTCATGGTCGCGCTCGCCGTATCCGTGTTGTCGGTCGAGAGCGTGAACGAGCCGTCCTGGATCACATAGCCGGCGTCGGCCGGATCGCCGACCGTGAACAGCGTCTCGCCGCTGTGCACGTAGCGGGGCTCGGCACCGATGGCGAGGATCCGCAGCGCATCGCGTCCGAGGATCGCGAAGCTCGGGACCTTCTCCAGAAACGCGATGTCGTCCTCGATCGTCATCCGACTCGGACGCTTTTGCACATGGCCCGGTCCGAAAACCGATTCCCACCTTGCGGGATCATGCGCTATGGCACCAGCTTGTAGCCGCCGGCTTCGGTGACGAGGATCGCCGGCATGGCGGCGTCCTTCTCGACCTTCTGGCGCAACCGATAGATGTGCGTTTCCAGCGTGTGCGTGGTGACCCCGGAATTATACCCCCACACCTCCTGCAGCAGCACCTCGCGCGACACCGGCCGCTGCCCGGCGCGATAGAGATAGCGCAGGATCGCCGTCTCCTTCTCGGTCAGCCGCACCTTGTTGCCCTTGGGGCTGAGCAAGAGCTTCGAGCTCGGCCGGAACGTGTAGGGGCCGATGGTGAAGACCGCGTCCTCGCTCGCCTCGTGCTGGCGCAGTTGCGCGCGGATGCGCGCGAGCAGCACCGCGAATCGGAACGGCTTGGTCACATAGTCGTTCGCGCCCGATTCGAGACCGAGGATGGTGTCGGAATCGGTGTCGTGGCCGGTCAGCATGATGATCGGCGCCTTGAAGCCATTCTTGCGCAAGAGCCGCACGGTCTCGCGACCATCGATGTCGGGCAGCCCCACATCCATGATCACGAGGTCGATCTGCCCCGCACGCGCGACCTGCACGCCTTCGGCCCCAGTCTTGGCCGCCACCGGCTCGAATTCCTCGTGCAGCGACAGCTGCTCGACCAGGGCGTCGCGCAACTCGGCGTCGTCATCGACGATCAGGATCTTGCGGACGTTGGACATGATCGTGCCTGGAAATGCCCGGCTGAAATGCGTCGCCCCTTCGGCGCATGGCCGCAATAGACCATGCGGGCGGAAAAGAGCAAGTGGTTGACACAATTGAGATTCGACCTAGCGGCCGAAATATCGGCTATAACGGATTGATGCATCAGCGCAGTTTTGCCCGCCTGCGTGTCCGCCCCAGGCCGGCCAATCGCAGCCAGGGCTGGCTCAATGTCGGATCCCTGACGATTCCGGTTGCGCTCGGCCGCACCGGGATTCGCGCCAACAAGCTCGAAGGCGATGGCTCGACACCGCGGGGCGAATTCCGCTTGCTGCGCCTGTGGTTTCGCGCCGACCGCCATCCGCGGCCGCGCTCGTCCCTGCCGGTGCAGCGAATCACCCGTGACTTGGCCTGGTGCGAGGATCCGACCGACCGGCGCTACAACCGGCCGTTTCGCCGCCGCGACGGCGAGCCGGGCGATCGGCTGCAGCGCGGTGACAACCTCTACGATTTCGTCATCGAGATCAGCCACAACGCCCGGCCGCGAATCGCGCGGCGCGGAAGCGCTGTATTCATTCATGTGGCGCGACCCGGCCTCGCGCCGACGGCCGGCTGCGTGGCCCTCCCCTTGCCGCGCCTGCGCCAACTCCTGGAGCGCATCGGCTCGCGGACGCTCATTTCGATTGGATAATCAGATCAATATCTTACCGCGCAGCATAAGCCGGGCTTAGTGGCGCGCCCCGAAAATCGCGCTGCCCACCCGCACATGGGTCGCACCGAACCTGATGGCGACCTCGTAGTCCGCACTCATACCCATGCTGAGGAGTTCGAGCCCGTTGCGCGCGGCGATTTTCGCGGTCAGCGCGAAATGCGGCGCCGGCGGCTCCTCGGCGGGCGGAATGCACATCAGGCCCGAGACCGTGAGCCCATAGGTCGCGCGGCAGTCGCGCAGGAAGGCGTCAGCGGCCTCCGGCAGGATGCCGGCCTTTTGCGGCTCGGCGCCGGTATTGATCTCGACGAACAATAGCGGCGAGCGGGCCTGTTTCTCGATCTCCTTGGCGAGCGCCGTGCAAAGACTAGGGCGATCGACCGAGTGGATGGCATCGAACAGCGCCACCGCCTCCTTGGTCTTGTTCGACTGCAGCGGGCCGATCAGGTGCAGCGCGAGACCGGGATGGCGCGCCTGCAGGTCGGGCCATTTCGCCTTCGCCTCCTGCACGCGGTTCTCGCCGAACACGCGCTGGCCGACCGCGATCACCGGCGCGATCGCCTCGGCGGCGAACGTCTTCGACACCGCGCAGCGTCACGGCGGCCGCATCGCGGCCGGCCTCGTTGCAGGCCTGCACGATCTTGCGGCGAACCTCGGCCAACCGCTCCGCCGCCGCGACATCGAATGGTGAATCGTTCATGCACCGCCTCGCGCGCGGGTCGATCGCGCTCGATTTTGGGACAGAGTTCCAAAATCGCGCCTACGGCTCAAATTTTATCTTTCCCGCCAAACCGATCTTCACGCGCCCCTCGGTACACTCCCGCGAGGGGTGGGACAATCATGCAACGCGACGACATCCCCGATAGCGGCCCGATGACGCGCGCAGGTCCACGCCTGAGCATCCGTGCGCGGCTGATGCTGCTTGCGCTGCTCGCCGTCGTGCCGCTCACCCTCGACCGCGTGCGCCTGCTCGAAAGCAGCCGCACCGAACGGCTCGACATGGCTGCGGCGGAAGCGCTCGACCTCGCCAAGCGCGGGGCCACCGCCCAAGTCGAGATGATCAACTCGACCCGTGCCGTGCTCGAGGTGGTGGCCCGCGCCTACATCATGATGGCGCGCAACGGCCAGGACTGCACCGATTTCCTCTCCGCCTTCGCGGTCGATGTGCCGTGGATCCGCGGCCTGTCCGTGGTCGGGCCGAACGACCGCATCCTGTGCTCGACGCGCAAGATGTCGATCGGCCTCAATGTGGGCGACCGCCAGTACATCCAGGATGCGCGCAAAAGCTGGGGCTTCGTGCTCAGCGATTACCTGATCGAGCGCACCACCAACCAGCCGGCCGTGATGGCCGCCTACCCGACGCTCGGCAAGGACGAGAGCGTCAACGCGATCATCGTCGCCTCGGTCGACCTGCAATGGGTCGGGCAGCTCTCCGGCCTCTTGGAGACGCACCCGGCCGCGAGCGCCATCCTGCTCGACCACAACGGCACCGTGCTCGCCGAGTTTCCCGAACACCTCGAGAGCGGCAGGACCTACACGAACAATGCGCTGTTCAAGGAGGTGTTCTCCCGTTTCGACGGCACCGTGACGATGGCGGGGCTCGACGGGGTGCGGCGCATCTTCGCCTTCGTGCCGCTCGCCGGAACCAATGCGCGCCTCCTCGTCGGCCTCGACGAGGCCGAGATCCTGCGCCGTATCGATCGCGAGATCGGCATCGCCTATCTGCAGCTCGCGCTGTTCGGCGCGCTCACGCTGCTGGCCGCCTGGTTCGGCGGCGAGCGCTTCATCGTCGAGCCGATCCGCGCGCTCGCGCGCACCGCGAGCCGCATCGGCCGCGGCGATCTCGAGGCCCGTCCCAACCGCGACAAGCTCGCGTCCGAGTTCGCGCCGCTCGCGACCGCGCTCACCGACATGGCCGTCAAGCTCGGCGAACGCGACCGCGAATTGCGCACCGCCAACCGCCACCTCGAGACGCTCGCCTCGATCGACAGCCTATCCGGGCTCGCCAACCGGCGCAGCTTCGATGCCCGGCTCGAGGCCGAGTGGCAGCGTGCCGCCAACCTGCAGCGGCCGATCGCCCTGATGATGATCGACGTCGATCACTTCAAGCTCTACAATGACAATTACGGCCATCTCGAAGGCGACCACTGCCTGCGCATCATCGGCGACGCGCTGGCGGCCGCGAGCAGCCACAAAGCCGATTTCGCCGCCCGCTATGGCGGCGAGGAATTCGTGCTGCTCTTGCCCGACACCAATCTCGTCACCGCGCTCGAGATCGCCAACCGCCTGCGCGGCGCGGTCGCGACGCTCGCAATCGCCCACCGCTTCGCGCCGCGCGGCCACGTCACCGTCAGCATCGGGGTCGCCTGCTTCACGCCCGGCGACGATGACGGGCCGCAGGCACTGATCGAGGCCGCCGATGCGAGCCTCTATGCGGCCAAGCGCAACGGTCGCGACATGGTGTGGACCGAGCAGGGCGCGGTGACGCCGGCGGCCTGATTCCTCGATTTTGCGATTTTGGCCCAATCCGTTGACCGGGCGCGCGCTTTCATGGCCTAGTCGGCGCGCTTTTCGCGCCCTATACGACCATCCATGACCGCTGACCGCTACAACGCCCGCGACGCCGAGCCGCGTTGGCAAAAATTCTGGGACACGCGCGAGATCTTCGCGACGAAGAACGACGATCCGCGCCCGAAATACTACGTGCTGGAGATGTTCCCCTACCCGTCGGGGCGCATCCACATGGGGCACGTGCGCAACTACACCATGGGCGACGTGGTGGCCCGCTACAAGCGCGCCAAGGGGTTCAACGTGCTCCATCCCATGGGCTGGGACGCGTTCGGCCTGCCGGCCGAGAATGCGGCCATGGAGCGCAAGATCAATCCCGGCACCTGGACGCAGCAGAACATCGCGGCGATGAAGGCGCAGCTCAAGTCGATGGGGCTGTCGCTCGACTGGCGGCGCGAGATCGCGACCTGCGATCCCGAATATTACAAGCACCAGCAGCGCATGTTCCTCGATTTTCTGAAAGCGGGGCTGGTCGAGCGCAAGCAGTCGAAGGTCAACTGGGACCCGATCGACCAGACCGTGCTCGCAAACGAGCAGGTGATCGACGGCCGCGGCTGGCGCTCCGGCGCCGTGGTCGAGCAGCGCGAGCTCACTCAGTGGTTCTTCAAGATCACGGCTTATGCGCAGGATCTGCTCGACGCGCTCCACCGGCTCGAGCGCTGGCCGGACAAAGTGCGCACGATGCAGAAGAACTGGATCGGACGCTCCGAGGGCCTGCTGGTCCGCTTCGCGCTCGATCCGAAGACCACGCCCGCGGGCGAGGACGAGCTCGAGATTTACACCACGCGTCCCGACACCCTGTTCGGCGCCAAGTTCATGGCGCTGTCGCCCGACCATCCGCTGGCGGCCGCGGTGGCAAAAAAGAATCCGGCGCTCGCGGCCTTCATCGCCGAGTGCAAGCGCATGGGCGTCGCGCAGGAGGTGATCGACAAGGCGGAGAAGCTCGGCTTCGACACCGGGATCAAGGCCGTCCATCCGTTCGATCCGAGCTGGAAGCTGCCGGTCTACGTGGCGAACTTCATCCTGATGGACTACGGCACCGGCGCGATCTTCGGCTGCCCGGCGCACGACCAGCGCGACCTCGATTTCGTCAACAAATACGGGCTCGGCAACACGCCGGTCGTGTGCCCGCCCGATGTCGACCCGAAGACCTTCATCATCACCGGCACCGCCTATGAGGGCGATGGCCGGATGATCAACTCGCGCTTCCTCGACGGGATGACGATCGCGCAGGCGAAGGAGGAGGTGGCGCGGCGGCTCGAGAAGGAAACGCGCGGCAACCGTCCGGTCGCCCAGCGTCAGGTGAATTTCCGCCTGCGCGACTGGGGCATCTCGCGCCAGCGCTACTGGGGCTGCCCGATCCCGATCATCCACTGCGCCAAGTGCGGCGTCGTGCCGGTGCCGATCAAGGATCTTCCCGTCAAGCTGCCGGTCGACGTCGACTTCGACCGGCCCGGCAACCCGCTCGACCGCCACGCGACCTGGAAGCATGTCGCCTGCCCGCAATGCGGCGGACCGGCGACGCGCGAAACCGACACGATGGACACGTTCGTCGACTCGTCGTGGTACTTCGCGCGCTTCACCGATCCATGGGACGAGGACACGCCGACCGACCGCAAGGTGGTCGACCACTGGCTGCCGGTCGACCAGTACATCGGCGGCATCGAGCACGCGATCTTGCACCTGCTTTACAGCCGCTTCTTCACCCGCGCCATGAAGGCGACCGGCCACGCCGGCATCGACGAGCCATTCGCGGGCCTGTTCACGCAGGGGATGGTGGTGCACGAGACCTATCGCGCCGCCGACGGCAGCTGGGTCGCGCCCAACGAGGTCGACATCGCGGGCAGCGACGACGATCGCCGTGCGACGCTCAAGGCCGGCGGCGCGCCGGTCGAGATCGGCCCGATCGAGAAGATGTCGAAGTCGAAGCGCAACACGGTCGACCCGGACGACATCATCCAAACCTACGGGGCCGACACGGCGCGCTGGTTCATGCTGTCGGACTCACCCCCCGAGCGCGACGTCAACTGGACCGAGCGCGGCGTGCAGGGCGCTTGGCGTTTCACCCAGCGCCTGTGGCGGCTGGTCGGCGACGCGGCCGAGCGCTCGGCGCCGCCGAGCCGACCGGCCGAGTTCAGCGCGCCGGCGCTCGCGCTGCGCAAGGCGGCACATGGGGCTCTCGCCAAGGTATCCGATGCGATCGAGAAGCTGCATTTCAACGTGGCGGTCGCGCATATCTACGAATTCGCCGGCCTGCTGCAGGGGACCTTGTCGGAGGCACAGACCGGGCGCAGAGCGCCCGACGTCGATTGGGCGATCCGCGAGGCGGCCGACATCCTGGTGCAGCTTTTCAACCCGATGATGCCGCACCTCGCCGAGGAGTGCTGGAAGGTGCTGGGCCACCAGACTGCCATTGCCGAAGCGGCGTGGCCGACGGTCGAGCCGGCCCTCCTGATCGAGGACACCGTTACTTTACCCGTGCAGGTTAATGGCAGGAGGCGGGCGGAGGTGACGGTTGCACGGGACGCTACGAACGAGGATATTCAGGCAGCGGTCCTGAAGCTCGACGCGGTGCAGAAGGCCCTGGAGGGGAAGGCCCCCAAAAAGGTCATCATTGTCCCGCACAGGATCGTCAATGTGGTAGCCTGAGTGCGCAACGGGGACGTGGGGAACTTGGGGATCTCGGGAGCGCGTCTGATCCGGCTGGCCGCGCCGCTCATGGTGGCGTGCCTGGCGCCGTCCCTGCTCACCGGCTGTTTCCAACCGCTCTACGGCGCGCATCCGACCGCCGCCGGTCCCAGCATCCGCGAGCAGATGCGCTCGGTCGACGTGGCGCAGATTGCGGCGGCAAACGGCACGCCGGAGTCGCGCCTCGCCGTCAACGTGCGCGAGGCGCTGATGTTCGGCTTGGGCGCCGATAACAAGCCGATCAACCCGCGCTATCGACTCGTGGTGCGGATGAACTCGACCCGGCTCACCGTGGTGGTCGATCTCACCAGCTCCCGGCCCGAGGTCGAGAACTTCGGCATCAATGCTCAGTTTCAGCTGATCGATCTGCAGACCAACAAGACCGTGGTCAGCGACCAGACCTTCTCGCGGGTGTCCTATGACATTCCGGGCGAGGAGCAGCGCTTCGCGCAAGCGCGCGGCCTGCGCGATGCGGAAAACCGCGCCGCCACGGAGATCGCAGACTCGATCAAGAACCGGCTTGCGTCGTATTTCGTCGCTGGGTCGTAAATGCTCTTTTCTCCGTCATGGCCTTGCTTGTCCCGGCCATCTACGTCTTGCTCGTTGCGATAGCCCAAGACGCGGATGCCGCGCATTCGCGGGCATGACGATCACTTGACTGGCTGGCCCATGGTCGCCCTCAAAAGTAGCGAGATCGATTCCTTCATCGCCCGGCCTGATCCCAAGCGCCCGATCGCGCTGGTGTTCGGGCCCGATGCCGGCCTCGTGCGCGAGCGGGTCGATGCGCTGATCAAGTCGGCGGTCGACGATCCCTCCGATCCGTTCGCCCTCGCCCGGCTCGATGGCGATGCGCTCGCCGACGAGCCGAGCCGGCTGGTCGAGGAAGCGCATACGATGCCGCTGTTCGGCGGCCGCCGCGCCGTGTGGGTCAGAGCCGGCGGGCGCAATTTCACCGAAGGCGTCGAGACGTTGCTCGCCGCGCCCCCCGCCGCCGATTGCCGCGTCGTGATCGAGGCCGGCGACCTGCGCCGCAACGCGCCGTTGCGCGTGGTGATCGAGAAGTCGCCGGTCGCCGTCGCGCTGCCCTGTTATCAGGATGGCGAGCGCGAGGTGATGCGGCTGATCGACGAGGAGATGCGCGCCGCCGGCCTGACGATCGCGGCCGACGCCCGCGCCCAGCTCGCCGCGTTGATCGGGGGCGATCGCCGCGCCTCGCGTAGCGAGATCCGCAAGCTCGCGCTCTACGGGCTCGGCAAGCCGTCGATCGAGCTCGACGACGTGCTCGCCGTGGTCGCCGACGCCTCCTCGCTCGCGCTCGATGCCGCGGTCGATGCCGCCTTTGCGGGGCGCGGGCCGGAGGCGGAAATCCAGTTCGCCAAGGCGCGCGCCGCCGGCACTTATCCGGGCGTGATCGTCGGCGCCGCGCTGCGCCAGGTCGCGCAGCTGCACCGCGCGCGACTCGCCGTCGAGGGCGGCGCGAGCGTCGGCGAGGCGGTGGCGAGCACGATGCCGGGCCTGCACTTTCGCCGCAAGCCGCTGATCGAGGCGGCGGTCGCGGGATGGACCGCGGCGCGGCTCGAACGCATCATGGCGCGGCTCGCGGAAGCGTCGCTCGACACGCGCCAACGCCCGGCGCTCGCCGAGGCGGTGGCGCAGCGCGCGCTGATGGCCGCCGCCGAGATGGCGCGGCGAAGATGAATGTGGAATCCGTCATTGCGAGTTGCGCGAAGCGCAACGAAGCAAAGCAAAAGCAATCTCGATCCGCAGAGACACGTGCAAGTGGAGCGAGATTGCTCCGCTCCGCTCGCAGTGATGCGGTCTGAGACTCAGCTCGTTTCCAGCCGGCGGATCACCTCGTCGAGCTGATCGAGATCGCGATATTGGATCAGCACCACGCCTTTTTCGCCGTGTCCGTTGATCGTCACCTTGAGGCCGAGCGCATCGGACAATCGCTTCTCCAGCGCCAACGTATCGATGTCCTTCGCGGCGCGCTTGTGCTGCTTCTTCGGCTTGCCGGCCTCGCGCGCGCGCTGCTGCGCCAGGCCCTCGACGTCGCGGACGTTCAGGCCGCGCTCGACGATCTCGCGCGCGATCGATTCCGGATCGGGCAGCCCGACCAGCGCGCGGGCGTGGCCGGCCGAAAGCTTGCCGGCATTGATGTAGACCTTCACCGTCTCGGGCAGCTTGAGCAGGCGCAGCGTGTTCGCCACGTGGCTGCGACTCTTGCCGACGATTTTTGCGATCTCGTCATGGCTGTACTTGTACTCGTCGGCGAGCGCCTGATAGCCCATCCCCTCCTCGAGCGGGTTGAGGTCGGCGCGCTGCACGTTCTCGATGATGGCGAGCTCGAGCGCCTCGGAGTCGCTCGCCTCGTGGACGATGATCGGCACCTCGTGCAGGCCGGCGCGCTGCGCGGCGCGCCAGCGCCGCTCGCCGGCGATGATCTCGAACTGCTCGGTCGCGCCGCCGTGCACGGTGCGCACCACGATCGGCTGGATGATGCCGCGCTCGCGGATCGAGCCGGCGAGCTCGACGATCTCGGCGTCGGAAAACACCTTGCGCGGGTTGCGCGGATTGGGCCGCAGGAACGCGATCGACACGCGGCGATGCCCGCGGCCGCCGCCGCGCTCGGGCGCTGCCGGCTCGGCGCCGGCGTCCCCGATCAGCGATGCGAGGCCGCGGCCAAGCCGCGACCGGTGGCTCTCCTCAGCCATCGACATGATCTCCTGCACCTCACCTTGTCGTCGACGATGTCATATTGCACTCATGCTGCGCAAAATGCTGCGCCGCAGCAATTTCAATATTGCGCACAAAGGAAGAAGCGCTTCCGATGGTCGGGACACTGAGGCACGACGGATTCAGCTCGCCCGCAGCTCCTTGAACTGCTTCTCGCGCTGGATGATCTCGGTTGCGAGCCGCAGATAGGCTTCGCTGCCGACGCATTTGAGATCATAGACCAGCACCGGCTTGCCGTAGGACGGTGCCTCGGACACCCGCACGTTACGCGGGATCACCGTCTCGTAGACTTTCGGCCCCATGAACTCGCGCACGTCGGCGACCACCTGGCCCGACAGGTTGTTGCGTGCATCGAACATGGTGAGCACGATGCCGTGGATCGTCAGATCCGGATTGAGCGTCTGCTTGACCTGCTCGACTGTCTTGAGCAGCTGCGACAGCCCTTCGAGGGCGAAGAACTCGCATTGCAGCGGCACCAGGATCGCGTGCGCCGCCGCCATCGCGTTGATGGTGAGAAGATTGAGCGACGGAGGACAGTCGATCAGCACGTAGCTGTAGGCCGCCGGCCCCATCGCGGCGTCGTTGATCTGGGCAAGCGCGTTGCGCAGCCGAAACGCGCGATCACGCGAATGGCCCACCTCGAGCTCGAAGCCCGAGAGATCCATCGTTGACGGCGCGATGTGCAGATGCGGCACCGCAGTGGCGAGCACCGCCTCGCGCAGGGGCTTCTCGCTCATGATCACGTCGTAGGTGGAAATCTGCCGGCTCTTCTGGTCGATGCCGAGGCCGGTCGAGGCATTGCCCTGCGGGTCGAGGTCGACGATCAGCACGCGCTCGCCGATCGCCGCGAGCGCGGTGCCGAGATTGATCGCAGTCGTGGTCTTGCCGACCCCGCCCTTCTGATTGGCGATTGCCAGCACTCGCGCCGGCAGGGCCGTGCTTGGCCGCACTTCACTGGGAAATGGCAGGATTTCGCCCGGGTTTTCCGACAAATCCGACATGGATGTGGTCCATCTGAGGCCGGTTCGGCCTTGGTTTTACTGCTTCCCGCCCCGGCGCCGCAATCCGTGCACGATCAAGATGCGGCTTGCCGGATGCGTCCGGCTGGGCACCAGCTCCGTATCCATAGTCCAATATTTAGCGGCCTCGGTCAATTCAACCTCTACATCTTGGCCCTTCGGCAACAGCGCTTTTGCACCTGATTTTACGAATGGGGCGACGTAGCCAAGCAATTTTGCCAGCGGCGCAACAGCGCGGGCTGTGATCATGTCCGGCGCGAGATTGGCCGACAAGTCCTCGATTCGCTGGTGATGGACCGTCGCCGGGAGGGCCAGCTCTCCCGCGGTCTGGCGGAGAAAGGCGGCCTTTTTTCCCTGGCTCTCGACCAGATGCACTGCCGCGCCCGGACGGTCCACGAGGGCGCACGCGATGACGATTCCGGGGAATCCGGCCCCCGAGCCGATATCGAGCCAGACTTTGGCGTCCGGCGCCAGATCGAGGAGCTGGAGCGAGTCCGCGATATGGCGGGTCCAGATCTCGCCTATCGTGGCGCGGCCGATCAGGTTGGTGTGGGCTTGCGTCGCTAGCAGGAGGACAACGAAGCGATCGAGCCGAGCCGCTGTTTCACGTGAAACAGGTGTGAGCGCCAGGGCGCGCTCGCGATCGGCCGCGAGATCTGGTGCCGTGGTCACGCGCCGCGGGCGGCTCGCCGCCGATTGTCGCGCCGGTCATTCCGGCGGATGTGCGCCGCAAGAAGGGTGAGCGCTGCCGGTGTCACCCCATCGAGCCGGCTGGCTTGGCCGACCGTGCGCGGCCGGTGGGCGGCGAACTTCTGCTTCATCTCGTTCGAGAGTCCGGAGACCTGGGTGAAGTCGAGGTCATCCGGCAGCACCAGGCTCTCGTCACGACGAAAGGCGGCGACATCCTGCGCCTGGCGGTCGAGGTAGACTGCGTATTTGGCCTCGATCTCCAGCTGCGCCGCGACCATCGGTGCAAGCTCACCAAAGGCCGGCCAAATGCGCACCAAGTCGGCGAGGCCGAGGTTCGGGTAGGCGAGGAGATCGAAGGCGGTGCGGCGCTGCCCGTCGCGATTGAGCGCGAGCCCGTGTCGCTGCGCCTCGGACGGCGTGAGCGAGACGCTCCGCGCCATCGCCCTCGCTGCCTCGAGCGCCGCCGTCCGGTCGCGATGGCGCGCGGCTCGCGCCGGCCCGACGCAGCCGATCGCCAGCCCCTGCCCGGTCAGCCGCTGGTCGGCATTGTCGGCCCGCAGCGTCAACCGATATTCGGCGCGCGACGTGAACATCCGATATGGCTCCGTCACCCCACGCGTCGTGAGATCATCGATCATCACGCCGAGGTAGGCCTGCGAACGGTCGAAGATGATGTCCGGGCCGTCACCGGCCCGCGCCGCCGCGTTGAGACCCGCCACCAGCCCCTGCCCGGCGGCTTCCTCGTATCCGGTCGTGCCGTTGATCTGCCCCGCCAGATATAGACCGCGCAGGCGTTTCGTCTCCAGAGTCGGCTTGAGCTCGCGCGGATCGACGTGATCGTACTCAATGGCGTAGCCGGACCGGATCACCCTCGCCTTCTCCAGGCCCGGGATGCTCGCCACGACCGCGAGCTGAACCTCCTCGGGCAGCGAGGTCGAGATCCCGTTCGGATAAACCGTGGTGTCGTCGAGTCCCTCGGGCTCGAGGAAAACCTGGTGCCCATCGCGCTCGCCGAAGCGCACGATCTTGTCCTCGATCGAGGGGCAGTAGCGCGGCCCCCGGCTCTGGATCTGACCCGAATACATCGGCGAGCGATGCACATTGGCGCGGATGACCTGGTGCGTCGCCTCAGTCGTGCGGGTGATGGCGCATTGGATTTGCGGATTGGTGATCCGCTCCGTCAGCGCCGAAAACGGCTCCGGCGGCTCGTCGCCGGGCTGCATCTCGAGGCTCGCCCAGTCGATGGTCGTGCCGTCGAGGCGCGGTGGCGTCCCGGTCTTGAGGCGCGCGAGCTCGAAGCCCAATCGCGCCAAGGTGCCGGACAGCCCGATCGCCGGCGCCTCCCCGACCCGACCCGCTGGCGTTTGCCGCTCGCCGATATGGATCAGCCCACGCAGGAAGGTGCCCGTGGTGAGCACCACGGCGCCCGCTGTCAGCTCGCGACCATCGACAAGCCGGACGCCGCAGACACGCCCGTCGGCGACGATGATATCTTCCGCCTCCCCTTCGATCACGGTCAGGCTCGGGATCGCCTGGATGGCTCGTTGCATCGCGGCCGCATAGAGCTTGCGATCCGCCTGCGCCCGCGGCCCGCGTACCGCTGGCCCCTTACGCCGATTGAGCACCCGAAACTGAATCCCGCCCTCATCCGCGATCCGACCCATCAGCCCGTCGAGCGCATCGATTTCGCGGACTAGATGGCCCTTCCCGAGCCCGCCAATCGCCGGATTGCAGGACATTGCGCCGATGGTGGAAAACCGATGGGTAACGAGCGCCGTCCGCGCCCCCATGCGCCCAGCCGCGGCCGCGGCCTCACAGCCGGCATGGCCGCCACCGATCACGATCACGTCGAGGCGCGCGCTCATTGCAGGGAATTCCGAAATTGCGGGCGTTCTACCCAACGAATCCGCGCCGGTCAAAAATCAAGTGTTTCACGTGAAACAGCCGGTCACTTCCCGATACAGAAATCCCTAAAGATCACGTCGAGGATGTCATCGACATCCACTCGCCCAGTCAACCGTCCCAATGAACGGCTGGCCAGGCGTAGCTCTTCCGCAATCACATCCTCACGCGCCGGCGCCGCTTCGCCCAAGGCTCTCTCCAGCGCCGCGATGGTTTCCTCCAGCGCTCGCCGGTGTCGCTCTCTCGTCACCAAAGCAGGTTCGGTTGATCCGAGGTACTGGCCGGCGTGAACCGAAAGCGCGGTTAAGAAAGGGTTAAAGCCCGTCCCATCCTGGGCGGAGATAAAATAAACTGGATAATCTAGCTTTTGGATTATCGATCTTAGGGTTTTGATCCGCAGGGGAGTCACAAGATCGATCTTGTTCCATATCAACCATTTCGTCGCTCCCGGGAATTCTTCCCCCAGTGCGTCCACAGCAATCTCCCCCGCCGCGGCGGCATCAAGCACCCACAGCACGAGATCGGCACCGGCCGCCCGCTCGCGCGCGCGCCGCACGCCTTCCTGCTCGACCGGGTCGACACTGTCGCGGATGCCAGCCGTATCGAGGAACGTCACCGGTGAGCCGTCGAGATCGAGATGCACCTCGATCACGTCGCGCGTCGTGCCGGCGATCGGCGAGACGATCGCGGCCTCCCGTCGGGCAATGCGGTTGAGCACGCTCGACTTGCCCGCGTTCGGCGGACCCGCGATCGCCACTACCAATCCCTCGCGCAGCCGCTCCCCCCTCCCCTGATCCGCCAGCACCTGCGCGATCTCGTCGCGCAGCGCGCGCGACCGCGCGAGCGCCGGCCCGATCAGGTCTTCTGGCACGTCGGCTTCGTCGGGAAAATCGATGCGCGCCTCGACCAGCGCCAGCGCTTCGATCAATTGCTGGCGCCATGCTTCCGCGCGATCGCCCAGCATGCCGCGCATCTGGCGAAACGCCTGCCGCCGCTGCGCCTCGGTGTCGGCGCCGATCAGATCCGCCAGGCCTTCGACACGGGTGAGATCGATGCGTCCATTCTCGAACGCTCGCCGCGTGAACTCGCCCGCGAGCGCTGGGCGGCAACCATCGACGCGTCCGAGCGCCGCCAGCAGCGCGGCGATCACGGCGCGGCCACCGTGCACCTGCACCTCGGCCGTATCCTCGCCGGTTTCGCTGTTCGGTCCCGGGAACCAAAGCACGACCGCCTCGTCGATCATCTCGCCCGCGCCGTCGCGAACGCGCGCGAACGCGGCATGGCGTGGTGGCGGAATGCGTCCGATCAGCGCCTGCAACGCCGCACCGGCATGCGGCCCGGATATGCGCACGACCGCGATCGCGGCGGGCGGCCGCCCCGAGGACAGCGCAAAGATCGTATCAGCCTCAGCCATTCACGGGGTTGCTGCGTCGATTGCACTTGGCGGCGAAAGCGCCCACGTTATGCCGACGCCATCGCCGCCGCGCAACGCGCCGCGCATGTTCCAAGGTCAATCATCATGTCGGCCCAGACACATTCCGCCAGTCCGCCGCGCGAAAACCGACTCGCGCACGAGACCAGCCCGTATCTGCTGCAGCACAAGCACAATCCGGTCGACTGGTGGCCGTGGGGCCCGGATGCGCTCGCCGAAGCCAAGCGCACCAATCGGCCGATCCTGCTGTCGGTCGGCTACGCGGCCTGCCACTGGTGCCACGTGATGGCGCATGAAAGCTTCGAGGACGACGCGACCGCGCGGGTGATGAACGAGCTGTTCGTCAACATCAAGGTCGACCGCGAGGAGCGTCCCGACATCGATCACATCTACATGTCGGCGCTGCATCACCTCGGCGAGCACGGCGGCTGGCCGCTCACCATGTTTCTCACCCCCGAGGGCGCCCCGGTGTGGGGCGGCACGTATTTCCCCAATACATCGCGCTACGGCCGGCCGTCCTTCGTCGACGTACTGCACGAGGTCTCGCGCATCTTTCGCGAGGAGCCGGCGAGCGTCGCCAACAACCGCGACGCGCTGCTCGCCAAGCTCGCCGAGACCGCACGCGCCGCCGACAAGGTGACGATCGGCGCGCGCGAGCTCGATTCGGCCGCGGTCGCGGTCGCGCGCGTCTTCGATCAGGTCAACGGCGGCTTTCGCGGTGCCCCGAAGTTTCCGCAATGCTCCATGCTGGAGATGGTCTGGCGCGCCGGCGTGCGCCGCGGCGACAACCGCTTCAACGAGGTGATCGAGCACACGCTCGAACGCATGTCCGACGGCGGCATCTACGATCATCTCGGCGGCGGCTACTCGCGCTATTCGGTCGACGAGAAATGGCTGGTGCCGCATTTCGAGAAGATGCTCTACGACAATGCCCAGCTCATCGAGCTGCTGGCGCTCGCATGGTTGCGCACCGGCAAGCCGCTGTTCGCGAGCCGTGCGCGTGAGACCGTCGCGTGGCTCGAGCGCGAGATGGTGACAGGGGAGGGCGCGTTTGCGGCCTCGCTCGACGCCGACTCGGAAGGCGAGGAGGGCAAGTTCTACGTGTGGTCGCTAGCCGAAATGAAGCAAGCACTCGGCGAGCGCGACGCCGAGCTCTTCGCGCGCCACTACGACGTGACCGAGGCCGGCAATTTCGAGGGCCACAACATCCTCAACCGGCTGCAGCGCGAGCCGACCGATCAGGCGACGGAGGCCCGTCTCGCCGCCCTGCGCGACAAGCTGCTCGCCGTCCGCGCCCATCGCGTCCGGCCCGGCCTCGACGACAAGGTGCTGGCGGACTGGAACGGCCTGATGATCGCCGGCCTCGTCAATGCCGGGCTCATGCTCGGCGAACCCCGCTGGCTCAGTCTCGCCCGCCGCGCCTTCGACTTCATCGCCGGCGCGATGACGCGCGGCGACCGGCTCGGCCATTCCTGGCGCGACGGCAAGCTGCTCTTTCCCGGGCTGTCATCCGACTTCGCCGCCATGGTCCGCGCCGCACTCGCGCTGCACGAGGCGACAGGCGAGGGCACCTATCTCGAGCGCGCGGTCGCGTGGCAGGGCGCGCTCGATCAGCACTATGCGGATCCGGCCGGCGGCTACTTCATCACCGCGGACGACGCCGAAGGCCTCGTGGTGCGACCCAAATCGACCACCGATGATGCGCTGCCGAACCCGCATGGTCTCACGGCCCAGAATCTCATCCGCCTTGCGGTCTACACCGGCGACGACGCATGGCGGCAGAAGGCCGATGCGCTGTTCGATGCGACGCTGCCGGCCGCCGCCGAAAATCTCTACAGCCACCTGTCGCTGCTCAATGCGCTCGATCTGCGTCTGCGCGCCGCCGAGCTCGTCGCCGTCGGCCGCGACGTCTCGCGCTATGCGGCCGCCGCGCTCAAGCTGCCGTTCATCGACCGCATCGTCCTGCGCGCACAGCAAGAGAGCGATTTGCCGGCCAACCATCCGGCACGCGCTGCGTTCGCCACCATCACGGAGACGGCCATGCTGGTCTGCGTTGGCGAACGCTGCTCGCTGCCGTTGACCGACCCAGAGAAGGTCGGCGACGCAGTCGCTCAGATGCGCGGCTAAATCCACTCCGTCATGCCCGGGCTTGTCCTGGCTTGTCCAGGGCATCCACATCTTGCTTCTTCCCCAGGCCCAAAGACGTGGATGGCCGGGACAAGCCCGGCCATGACGTCGTGATATCGGGAAAGCCCGCAGAGGAGCGCTACTACGTATTCATCGACTCGAAGAACTCGCTGTTGCTCTTCGTGTTGCGGAGCTTGTCGAGCAGGAAGTCGATCGCATCCATGGTGCCCATCGGGTTGAGGATGCGGCGCAGCACATACATCTTCTTGAGCTGATCGGGCGGGGTGAGCAGCTCTTCCTTGCGCGTGCCGGAGCGCGTGATGTCCATCGCCGGGAAGGTGCGCTTGTCGGCGACCTTGCGGTCGAGGATCAATTCCGAATTGCCGGTGCCCTTGAACTCTTCGAAGATGACCTCGTCCATGCGGCTGCCGGTGTCGATCAGGGCGGTCGCGATGATGGTGAGCGAGCCGCCTTCCTCGATGTTGCGCGCGGCGCCGAAGAAGCGCTTCGGCCGCTGCAGCGCGTTGGCGTCGACGCCGCCGGTCAGCACCTTGCCGGAGGACGGGACCACCGTGTTGTAGGCGCGGCCGAGGCGGGTGATCGAGTCGAGCAGGATCACGACGTCGCGCTGGTGCTCGACCAGGCGCTTGGCCTTCTCGATCACCATCTCGGCGACCTGCACGTGGCGCGAGGCCGGCTCGTCGAAGGTCGAGGAGATCACCTCGCCCTTGACCGAGCGCTGCATGTCGGTGACTTCCTCGGGCCGCTCGTCGATCAGCAGCACGATGAGGTAGGCCTCGGGGTGGTTGGCCGTGATCGAGTGGGCGATGTTCTGCAGGAGCACGGTCTTGCCGGTGCGCGGCGGCGACACGATCAGCGCGCGCTGGCCCTTGCCGATCGGCGCCACGATGTCGATCACGCGGGCCGAGAGATCCTTGCGGGTCGGATCGTCGATTTCCATCTTCAGGCGCTGCTCGGGATAGAGCGGGGTGAGGTTGTCGAAGTTGATCTTGTGGCGCGCCTTCTCGGGATCTTCGAAATTGATCGTGTTGACCTTGAGCAGCGCGAAGTAGCGCTCGCCTTCCTTGGGGCTGCGGATCTGCCCCTCGAGGGTGTCGCCCGTGCGCAGACCGAAGCGGCGAATCTGCGAGGGTGAGACGTAGATGTCGTCGGGGCCCGGCAGGTAGTTCGCTTCCGGCGAGCGCAGGAAGCCGAAGCCGTCCTGCAGCACCTCGACGACGCCTTCACCGATGATCTCGATCTCTTTCGAAGCGAGCTGCTTGAGGATCGCGAACATCAGCTCCTGCTTGCGCATGGTCGAGGCGTTCTCGACCTGATGTTCTTCGGCAAAGGCCAGCAATTCGACCGGGGATTTGGACTTGAGGTCCTGGAGTTTCATTTCCCGCATGCGGGTAGGTCCTGTTGAGAATCGACTGGCGAGGAAAAGCAGCCGGTCGGGGTAGGCGAAGGGAAGGGAATCGCAGGTCTTTGAGGAAGGTGCGGGGGATCTGGCCCCTGAACCCGATGTGACCGCCAGTCTTCGGACCGGTACGCGTCGCCATCTGCCTGCGTTCGGGGAGATGGCGGCAAAATAAGAAATGTTGGGTGAAGGCGCAAGAGGCGCGCCGCCCGGCATGTGGACGGCGCCCGCCGGTCAGAACGGCTTGAGCACCGCGAGGAGCACGATGCCGATCATCAGCAGTGTAGGTACCTCGTTGATAATTCGATAGAATTTCTGCGTATGCCGATTCCGGTCGGCGGCGAAATCGCGCACGTAGCGAGCCAGCATTCCGTGCACGGCGGACATCACGATGACGAGAACGAACTTGATCTGAAACCAAGTCGCGAACGCCCAGCCGCCTTGCCAGACGAGGGCGATTCCCAAAAGCCAGGTCGCGATCATCGCCGGATTGATGATCGCCCTGAGCAGCCGGCGCTCCATCACCTTGAAGGTCTCCGACTGCGCCGAGCCGACCTCGGCGTCACAGTGGTAGACGAACAGCCGCGGCAGATAGAGCATGCCAGCCACCCAGGCGATCACCGCGACGATGTGGAATGCCTTGATCCAGCAGTAGCCGCTATAGACAGTGCAAGCATCCATCGCGGGTTCCTATCCAGAGTTGCGCCGGACGCGCGCCAGCATCTGCTCCACATGCGCGATCGGCGTCTCCGGCAGAATGCCGTGGCCGAGGTTGAAGATGAAGGGTCCGGCCGCAAAGGCCTCCAGCACCTCATCCACAGCGCGATCGAGCGCGCTGCCGCCCGCCAGCAGCACCAATGGGTCGAGATTGCCCTGCACGGGCCGACGGCTCTGGATGTGTTCGCGCGCGAACATTCGATCGATCATCCAATCGAGCCCGACCGCATCGACCCCGATCTGCTCCACGTAGCGCCGCAACGACGTGCCCGCCCCACGCGGAAAGCCAATGATCTTCGCTCTCGGCACGCGCTGGCGCACATTGGCTACGATCTGCCGCATCGGCGCGATGCACCAGCGGTCGAAGTCGGCGCCGGCGAGCACGCCTGCCCAGGTATCGAAAACCTGCACCGCATCGACGCCGGCCTCGAATTGGCGAACCAGATATTCGCTCGACGCCTCGACCAGGATATCGATCAGCGTCGAAAAGCTCGCCTCGTCGCGATAGGCCAGCAGTCGCGCCGGCGCCTGGTCCGGTGTCCCACGTCCCGCCACCATGTAGGTTGCGACCGTCCACGGCGCGCCGCAAAAACCGAGCAGCGCAACCTCCGGCGCCAACGATCCGCGCACCTCCTTGATGGTCGCAAAGACCGGTTCGAGGCGCCCCAGGTCGATCTTGCGGCTCAATCGCGCGATCTCCGCCGCACCCATGGTCGGCGCGAGCAGCGGTCCTTCCCCGGCACTGAAGGTTACGTTCTGTCCGAGCGCATGCGGCACGACCAGGATGTCGGAGAACAGAATCGCGGCGTCGAGCCCGAACCGGCGGATCGGCTGCAGCGTCACCTCGGCGGCGAGCTCGGGCGTGAAGCACAGGTCGAGAAAATTCGGAACCTTTGCGCGGACTGCGCGATATTCCGGCAAGTAGCGGCCAGCCTGCCGCATCATCCAGACCGGAGGGACCTGCTTTCGTTCGCTCGCCAGCACCGCGAGAACCGTTGGTTCGGATACGACGGGCATTGGCCACACGCTTCCTTAAAACTCAGATCTAGATTCTATTTGTTGAAGTTGTTAGGCGCTGGAAAAGACTCATGAATCGTTGTTCGCACGTCATCAAGCCGATCTGCACACGTCACTCCTATCCGCACCTCACATGGCGATTCTTTGCTCTGGACTGAATCGAGTCGTGATTCCAGGTAGATATCTCCGCTACTGAGGTCGGCGGTAACGCTATCCCCGATCTTCTTGCCAACGCGCCAATTCGCTATCTGAATTATCCCGATCTGTGAGTATGTTGGCAGCCGTGCAGCCCTGACGGCAATCGGCTTGCGCCGCGCCGTCCGACATGGCCTTCTCCACAGTGTCCACAGGATTTCACAGACGTAGCGTCGATGGCCGCCAAGACCGCCAGCTTCTTCCATCTGCACCTCGTATCGGATTCGACCGGCGAGACGCTGATCACCGTCGCGCGTGCGGCGGCGGCCCAGTATGCCACCGTTCATCCGGTCGAGCATGTCTATCCGGCGGTGCGCACCAACAAGCAGCTTGATCGCGTGCTGGCCGAGATCGAGGACGAGCCCGGCGTCGTGCTCTACACGCTGCTCGAGCAGGACTTGATCGCCCGGCTGGAGGAGAAGTGTCGCGAGCTCGGCCTGCCGTGTCTGTCGATCCTCGGGCCGGTATTGCGGCTCTTTCAGTCCTACCTCGGCGCCGAATCGACCCATCGGGTCGGCGCCCAGCACATGCTCAATGCCGAATACTTCAAGCGCATCGATGCGCTCAATTACACGATGCTGCACGATGATGGGCAGTTGCCCGACGATCTCGACAGCGCCGATGTGGTGCTGGTCGGCGTGTCGCGCACGTCGAAGACGCCGACCTCGATCTATCTCGCCAACCGCGGCGTCAAGACTGCGAATATCCCGCTGGTGCCGGGCGTCGCGGTGCCGCCGCAGCTCGAGCAGGTGAAGCAGGCGCTAGTGGTCGGCCTCACGGCGAGCCCGGAGCGCATCGTCGCGATCCGGCAGAACCGCCTGCTCGGCCTCAAGGTGCATCGCGAGGACGACCAGTACATCGATCGCCAGGCGGTGGCCGAGGAGATCGCATTTGCGCGCCGGCTGTGCGCCAAGCACAGCTGGCCGGTCATCGACGTGACCCGGCGCTCGATCGAGGAGACCGCCGCCGCCGTCATTGCCTATCTGGCCGAACGACGCCGGCAGCCGATCGCATGAGCACCTCTTTATGGCTGGCCGCCGAGCCGCTCGTGCTGGCGTCGAAAAGCGCCGTGCGCCGCGCCATGATCGAATCCGCCGGCATTCCGCTCGAGATCGCGCCCGCCGACATCGACGAGCGCGCGGTCGAGAAGCGCATCGGCTCCGGCACCGCCGCCGATGCCGCCTCTCTGCTGGCCCGCGAGAAGGCGCGGGTCGGCGCCGCGCGCCTGCGCGGCCGCCTGGTGGTCGGTGCCGACCAGACGCTGGCGCTCGGCCGCACCCGCTTCACCAAGCCGGTCGATCGCGCGGGCGCAGCCGAGCAGCTGCGCATGCTGTCGGGGCAAACCCACGAGCTGCATTCGGCGGTCGCGCTCGCGCGCGACGGCCGGGTGATGTTCAGCAAAGTAGAGACCGCGAAGCTGACCATGCGCCAGCTCTCCGACGACTTCCTCGACGCCTATCTCGACAGTGTCGGCGAGGCCGTGACCACCAGTGTGGGCGGCTACCAGCTCGAGGGCCTGGGCAGCCATTTGTTCGAGCGGATCGAGGGCGACTATTTCACCATCCTCGGCCTGCCGCTGTTCGCCTTGCTCGACTTCCTGCGCCGCGACGGCTCGCTCGCAGGCTGAACCATGATCGTCCTCGGCCTGACCGGTTCGATCGGCATGGGCAAGTCGACCGCCGCAGGCTTCTTCGCCGACGAGGGCGTGCCGGTCTACGACGCCGACCAGGCCGTGCATCGGCTCTATGCCGGCGCAGCCGCGGGCGCGATCGAAGCCGCTTTTCCCGGCAGCACCGTCGGCGGCGCGGTCGACCGCGCCCTGCTGGGGCCGCAGGTGATCGGCGATCCGAGCGCACTGCGTCGGCTCGAGGCGATCGTTCATCCCTTGGTGCGGCGTGAGGAGGAGCGGTTCCTGGCCGAGGCGGAGGCCGCCGGCGCCGCGGTGGTGGTGCTCAACATCCCGCTGCTGTTCGAGACCGGCGGCGACAAGCGCTGCGATGCCGTGGTCGTGGTGTCGGCGCCCGCCGCCATGCAGCGCGAGCGCGTCCTGAGCCGGCCCGATATGACCGAGGAGAAGTTCGCCCGCTTGCTGGCGCAACAGCTGCCCGACGACGAAAAGCGTCGGCGCGCCGATTTCGTCGTCGACAGCTCGAAGGACTTCGAGTCGACCCGCGCCCAGGTTCGTTCGATTCTGCAGGCCGCGAAGAGCCTGCCGCGCCGGCGGCCCTAATGGGCTCCGTCATGCCCGGCCTGGTGCCGGGCACCAACGTCTTGCGGTCTGGTGAGAAAGACGTGGATGGCCGGGCCAAGCGCGGCCACGACGGCGAACAGAGCGCCACGGAATCTGCTATGGCTTTCCGGCGAATCGTCAGCGCGCTTCAGCCCTTGCGCACGACCCAGAGGCCACCGCTCGTATGCGCGAAATCGTGCTCGATACCGAAACGACCGGGCTCGATCCCCTGCGCGGCGATCGCCTGGTCGAGATCGGCTGCATCGAGCTCGTCAACTCGATCCCATCAGGGCAGCGCTTCCATCGCTACATCAATCCGCAGCGCGACATGCCGGAGGAGGCCTTCAAGGTGCACGGCCTCTCGGCCGAGTTCCTGGCCGACAAGCCGCTGTTTTCCGAGATCGTCGATGACCTGCTCGCTTTTCTCGGCGATGCACCGCTGGTGATCCACAATGCGAGCTTCGACGCCGGCTTCATCAATGCCGAGCTCGACCGCTGTGGCCACCCCGCGATCGCGCGCGAGCGGCTGGTCGACACGCTGACGCTGGCGCGGCGCAAGTTCGTCGGCGTGCGCAACAGCCTCGACGACCTGTGCGGGCGCTTCGGCATCGACACCTCGAAGCGCGTCAAGCACACCGCCCTGGTCGATGCCGAGCTCCTGGCCGAGGTCTATCTCGAGCTCACCCAGGCGCGTCAGGCGCAGCTCGGCCTTGCCGCGGCGACCGCGGGACCGGCGCGCGGGGTCGGCATCGAGGTGGCGCTACGGGTGCGGCCGATTCCGCTCCCGCCTCGCATCACCGATGCGGAGCGCGTCGAGCATCAAGCGTTCATCGCCACGTTGGGCGAGAAGGCGATCTGGAACGACTACTTGCCGGTGGCTGCGCCCGCTCAGGCCTGAGTCGGTGGTTGCGGCTGCTGTGCCTGCGCGACCTTCTGCTGATAGAGCCCGACGAAATCGACCGGCGGCAGCAGGAACGGCGGATAGCCGCCGCCCATCACGGCCGAGGCGATGATCTCGCGCGCGAACGGAAACAGCATGCGCGGGCATTCGATGAAGATCAGGGGTGCGAGCGCCTCCTGCGGAATCCCTTGCAAGTGGAAGATGCCCGCATAGGTCAAATCGAACGCGAACAGGGTGGTGGTGCCGATTTCCGCCTTGCCCTCGATCTGCAGCTCGACCTCGAAATCGGTGTTCGAGAGCTGCTTGCTGTTGATGCGGATGCTCAGGGCCGGCTGCTGCGGCTGCTGGGGCGGCTGCTGCGTGAACGACTGCGGCGCATTGGGATTCTCGAACGAGAAATCCTTGGTGTATTGCGCCATCACGTGGAACTGCGGCTGCCCCTGCCCTTGTGCTTGCGGGGGCGCAGCCGGCGTCTGGCCGCCATTGGTGGTCGACATGGATGCTGTCTCCGGCCGCGATGACGAAACGAGGCGCTGGGGCGCGGCGTTTTTTGCGGGCTTGGTTTGCGATGTGGTTGCGAGCTTGGCGGTCGCGCCGGGCGGTTGCTCCGGACCGCGGTGTGGCTAACACAGGCACCGGCGAGCCACAAGGATGCGAGCATTGGTGCGCCAGACGGCCCTTGAGGTGCCCGCCGCCCGGCGCTGATCACCCGCTGCGGGATCGGCGTGGTTTGCGGTCCGGAAGCGCCTTCCATTCGGTGGGGGCGAGATCGATCACGGCGCCGGGCCCGGTGGTTTGCGGCTTTCGCCGGATGGCGCGCCCCAGGGCCGCGCCCAAGCGGCGACGAAGGGGCGGGACGAGCAGCCCGGCGCCCAGGAGATCGGTGATAAAGCCCGGTAGAACCAGGAGAATTCCGGCAAATGCCACGAGCAGGCCGCCTCCCTGCATCGTCGTTGCGGCCACCTCGCGATCGCGCAGCACGCGGCGAAACGCAGTGAAACCGCCGCGGTTGATGCGGCGCAACACGAACACCCCGGCAAGCGAGGTCAGCAACATGAGCCCGAGTGCCGTCCAGAACCCGATCGCCCAGGCGACCAGCAGAAACACGAGGAATTCAGCGGCCGGCAGCAGCAGCAGAAAGGCGGCGATCCGGAGGGCCGATCGCATCGATCTGACTCTGGGTTAACTCGGGTCTTCCCCGCGCGGGCGCGGTTGGCGGCGCACCCGCGATGGTCTAAGGTCCGAGCCACGCTACGCTATCCCTCCGGCGCGTCGAGGCAAGCCTGATCTCGATCTCGGATCTGCTTGCCCGATCGATCGGACAAGACTTCGGGCAAAACTTGGGGCCAAGACTGGAGCAAGGCGCCTGGAGGTTCCTGTATCGCGTGCGACGGTCCGGGCCAGCCTCTGGATCGACAAAGTTGCGTGATTACATGATGAAGCGAGAACCCGGTGCGCCGTCCTCGATCGGCGCGGCTCGCCGAACCCCCTAACGGCTGCCGAGAGCATGCAGGACGTGTTCGACCTATACACCATCATTTTCCTGGCGCTCGCAGTGTTCATCTTCCTGCGGTTGCGCAGCGTGCTCGGTCAGCGCACAGGCCGGGAGCGGCCGCCGTTCGATCCCTATTCGACCCGCGACGCCGTGCGTGGCTCCGCCGGCGACAAGGTCGTCGCCCTGCCGCCGCGGGCAATCGAGCAGCAGCAGCCCCCCAAGCCGCCGCCGGCCGAGCCGGCCGAGCCGACCGACCGGTGGAAGGGCATCGCGCCAGCGGGCTCGCCGGTCGCCGCCGGCCTTGATGTGATTGCGGCGGCCGACAAGAGCTTCGAGCCGCGCCACTTCCTCGCCGGCGCGCGCGCCGCCTACGAGATGATCGTCGTCGCCTTCGCGCAGGGCGATCGGCGCACGCTGCGTGACGGACTGTCGAAGGACGTATTCGACAGCTTCGACAGCGTGATTCGCGAGCGCGAAGGCCGCGGCGAGACGGCGGAAACGCGCTTCGTCTCGATCGACACCACCGAGATCGTCGGCGCCGAGTTGCGCAATCGCACCGCCCAGGTGACGGTGCGGTTCGTGTCCCAGCTCGTCTCCGTCACCCGCGACAAGGCCGGCAATGTGACCGAGGGGAACGCCGACAAGGTCACCGACGTGACCGACGTGTGGACCTTTGCGCGTGACGTGACGTCGCGCGACCCCAACTGGAAGCTCGTGGCCACCGAAGCCGGTCACTAGCGCATGGTCCCGACAAGTGGCCGCCGGCTCTCGGAAAAGACCATGCGCTCTTGATGACCGGGAAGGCCGGCGCCGAGGCCGGCGCCCTGGCACGCCGCATCGGCTCTGGCCGCTGCGTTTGCGCAAGGCGATTGTCGCAATCGCAATCGGGTTGTCGCTTGCCTGCGCGCCGGCGCTTGCGGCGCGTCATCATGCAGTGGGCGAAAGATCGCGGACTTCGGTGAGGGCGCACAAGCCCGAAAAGTTCACGCCGACCGGGCCGGCGGTGCCCGAGGTCCCGAGCCCCTTCCACGTCGCCGACGCGAGCCTCGAGCCGATCGATTGGAATGATCTCGACGGCTGGGCCGCCGACGATCACGCGGCCGCGTTTGCGACGTTTCTCGTCAGCTGCCGCCCGATCGCCATGACGGCGCATCCGCCGGGCGAGACTCGGCCGGTCTACGCGGCGCTGCATGACATTTGCCGGCGCGCGCTGGCGGTGGGCAAGCTCGACGACACGGGGGCACGGCAGTTCTTCGAGCAGAACTTCCGCCCGGCGCGCATCGCCAAGCTCGGCGACGCGGCCGGCTTCCTCACCGGATATTATGAGCCGATCGTCGACGGCTCACGCTTTCCGACCGGCATCTATCACGTGCCGATCTATCGGCGGCCGCCCGATCTGCTGCCGCCCGCCGGCACGCCGAAAGGCGCGACGTTTCCCAACTCGGGTCAATCGCTGCGCCGCGACAGCTCCGGCAAGCTCGTGCCGTACTACGACCGCGCCCAGATCGAGGACGGCGCGCTCGACGGCCAGCATCTGGAAATCTGCTGGATCAAGGACCAGACCGACTTGCTGTTCATCCAGATCCAGGGCTCCGCGCGCATCCGCCTCGAGGACGGCCTCGTGGTGCGCATCAACTACGACAGCCACAACGGATTTCCCTATACGCCGATCGGCCGCATCCTGATCGATCGCAAGCTGGTGCCGCGCAGCGAGATGTCGATGGATCGCATCCGCCAGTGGATCCGCGACAACCCCGACGGCGCCGAGGAGCTGCGCCGGCAGAACAAGTCCTTCGTGTTCTTCCGCATCGTCGGGCTCGGCGACGACCAGCAGCCGCTCGGCGCGCAAGGCCTGCCGCTGACGCCGGGGCGCTCGATCGCGGTCGACAAGGCGCTGCATGTGTACGGCACGCCGTTCTTCATCCACAGCCAGCTGCCGATCGATTCCGCCACGGCGAAGAACCAGTTCGCCCGCCTGATGATCGCGCAGGATACGGGCTCGGCGATCGTCGGGCCGGCGCGCGCGGACCTCTACTGGGGCGCCGGCAAGGACGCGGCCCGCATCGCCGGGCGGATCAAGAACCACGGAACGTTCGCGATGCTGATCCCGCGCGAGCTCGATCCGGCCGAGGCCGGCGCAAAGATGCCGCTGCCGCTGCCGCGTCCGCTCGAGCTGATCGCCCGCCAGGCGCAGCCGAAGCTCGCGCCGCCCGGGCACGCCGCCGAGGCTGCCTCGCCGAGTGTCGCGCCCACCCCGGCGCCCACCGCCGCGTCCAATCCGGCGCCAAAATCGAAGCACAAGCCGTGAGCCGGCGCGAGCTCAGCGACGAGGAGCACGAGCTGTGGCGCGACATCGCGCGGTCGGTGAAGCCGCTGCGCAAACGCGCGGCGCGGCCGGTTGCCGACGCGACCAAGCCTGCGGCCGCCGCACCGGTGAAAGCCGCCAAGGCCGCCAGGTTTGTGAAGTCTGCAAAGCCTGCCAAGCCCATCAACATCGCCACGCCGCCCCCGACGGGGGTGACGCCGGCGCGGCCCGCATCGCTTCCGCGCCGCGAAAGGCAGCAGATCGCGCGCGGCCGTGTCGCGATCGACGAGCGCATCGACCTGCACGGCCTGACGCAGGCCGAGGCCCACACGGCGCTCGCCCATTTCCTGCGGCGTGCCCAGCACAACGGCGCCCGCTTCGTGCTCGTCATCACCGGCAAGGGCACGCGCGCCGGCGATCACGAGCGCGGCGTGCTGCGCCGCCAGGTGCCGCACTGGCTCGGCCTGCCCGAGCTTCGCGACGTCGTGCTCGGCTTCGAGGAAGCGCACGTCGCCCACGGCGGGGAGGGGGCGCTCTATGTGCGATTGAGGCGAATGCGCTGACAGACCGTCATGGCCCAGGGTCGTCCCGGCCATACACGCCTTTCACGTTGAGCGAAGATGTGATGCCAGGCACATAGGCGAGCGAAGCGATGCCGTTGTTCGAACGGCTATGCCCCGGGCATGACGCGTCTACAAAATAAACCGGCTCAAGTCCGCGTTCTTCGCCAGGTCCGCCACGCGGCTCTTCACATAGTCGCCGTCGACCGTGACGCTCTCCTTGGCGCGGTCGGATGCCGTGAACGAGATGTCGTCGAGCACCCGCTCCATCACGGTCTGCAGCCGGCGCGCGCCGATGTTCTCCACCGACGAGTTGACCGACACGGCGGCGTCGGCGATGGCGTCGATCGCATCCTCGGTGAAGGTCAGCGTCAGGCCTTCCGTCGCCATCAGGGCCACGTATTGCTTGATCAGCGAGCCCTCGGGCTCGGTGAGGATTCGGCGCAGGTCCTCGCGGGTGAGCGCACTGAGCTCGACCCGGATCGGCAAGCGGCCCTGCAGCTCGGGCAAAAGGTCCGACGGCTTGGCGAGGTGGAAGGCGCCCGACGCGATGAAGAGAATATGGTCGGTCTTTACCGTGCCGTGCTTGGTCGAGACGCTGGTGCCCTCGATCAGCGGCAGCAGGTCGCGCTGCACGCCCTCGCGCGAGACGTCGGCGCCCTGGCGCCCCTCGCGCGCGGTGATCTTGTCGATCTCGTCGAGAAACACGATTCCGTTGTTCTCAACCGCGTGGATCGCCTCCTGCACCAGCGCGTCCTGATCGAGCAGCTTGTCCGACTCCTCGTTGATCAGGATCTCGTAGGACTCCTTCACGGTCACGCGGCGCGTCTTGGTGCGATTCCCCCCGAGCTTGCCGAAGATGTCGCCGATCGAGATCGCGCCCATTTGGGCGCCGGGCATGCCGGGAATCTCGAACAGCGGCATTCCGCCCCCCGAGGCCTGCACCTCGATATCGATCTCCTTGTCGTCCATCTCGCCGGCGCGCAGCTTCTTGCGGAACGTCTCCTTGGTCGACGTGCTGGCGTTGGCCCCGGTGAGCGCGTCGACCACGCGGCTCTCCGCCGCGTCGTAGGCGCGCGCCTGCACGTCCTTGCGCTTCTTGTCGCGCGTGAGCGCGATCGCGATCTCGACCAGGTCGCGCACGATCTGCTCGACGTCCCGGCCGACATAGCCGACCTCGGTGAACTTGGTCGCCTCCACCTTGAGGAAGGGTGCGCCGGCGAGCCGCGCCAGCCGGCGCGAAATCTCGGTCTTGCCGACGCCGGTCGGGCCGATCATCAGGATGTTCTTCGGCATGACCTCCTCGCGCAGCTTCTCGTCGAGCTGCAGGCGACGCCAGCGGTTGCGCAGCGCGATCGCGACCGCGCGCTTGGCGTCGCCCTGGCCGACGATGAAGCGGTCGAGCTCGGAAACGATCTCGCGGGGAGAGAAGTCGGTCATGGCGCAAACATCATTCCCGAGTCATTGCGAGGAGGCCGAAGGCCGACGATGCAATGTCGTTCCACACGACCGGATTGCTTCGGCGTGCTGGCGCACGCCTCGCAATGACGATGACGAAGCGATTCGCTCATCTCTACAGCTTCTCGATCGTCACGTTGCGATTGGTGTAGACGCAAATGTCGGCCGCGATCGCCATCGCCTTCCTGACGATCGCCTCGGCGTCCATGTCGGTGTCGATCAGCGCGCGCGCGGCGGCGAGCGCGTAGTTCCCCCCCGAGCCGATGCCCATCACGCCCGCCTCGGGCTCGAGCACGTCGCCGGTGCCGGTGAGCACCAGCGACACGTCCTTGTCGGCGACGATCATCATCGCCTCGAGCCGGCGCAGATAGCGGTCGGTGCGCCAGTCCTTGGCGAGCTCGACCGCGGCGCGCATGAGCTGCCCCGGATACTGGTCGAGCTTCGCCTCCAGCCGCTCGAACAGCGTGAACGCATCGGCGGTGGCACCCGCAAAGCCGCCGATGACGTCGCCCTTGGTCAGGCGGCGCACCTTGCGCGCGTTGGCCTTGACGATGGTCTGCCCGATCGAGACCTGCCCGTCGCCGCCGATCACGACGGCGCCGCCCTTGCGGACCGTCAGGATGGTGGTGCCGTGCCAGGAATCTTGCGAATTGGTGGGATCTTGCATCGATGAGGAACCGTGTGGCGGCACTGATCTATGTGCTTCATGGCCCCAATGCAAACTGCCAGCGCCCCCTCTCCCGCGCTTGCGAGGTGCTTGCGGGGGAGGGGGCGGCGGCGCTTGCCGATGCGTTGACGACTTGCCCCCTCCTGGCGCGCTTCGCGCGCGCTCCTCCCCCGCGAGCGGGGGAGGGGAAGGCAGCGGCACCGCAGTAGCGAACTTCACCGTCCCCTGATAAAAGGCGCGCGAATTTCACCGGCAGGCACCCATGCGCAAAGGCTCGATCAAGCGCGTCACCAAGGAGACCGACGTCGAGGTCGCGGTCGATCTCGACGGCACCGGCGCATCGTCGATCGCGACCGGCATCGGCTTTCTCGACCACATGCTCGATCTGCTCGCCCGCCATTCGCGCATCGACATCACCGTGAAGGCCAAGGGCGACCTGCACATCGACCACCATCACACCACCGAGGACGTCGGCATCTCGCTCGGCCAGGCGATGAAGCAGGCGCTCGGCGACATGCGCGGCATCACCCGCTATGCCGACGTGCATGTGCCCATGGACGAGGCGCTCACCCGCGTCGCGATCGACATTTCGGGGCGGCCGTTCCTGGTGTTCAGGGCGGCGTTCACCCGCCCGAAGGTCGGCACCTTCGATACCGAGCTGGTCAACGAATGGTTTCAGGCATTCGCGATGAACGCAGGCGTCACCTTGCACGTCGAGACGCTGTATGGCGCGAACGACCATCATATTGCCGAATCGTGCTTCAAAGGTCTCGCCCGTGCGTTGCGCGCCGCCGTCGCAATCGATGGGCGCGCCAAGGGCGAGGTCCCGTCGACCAAGGGAATGCTGGGCGGGTAGCAAGCAGCTGCCCGTCATGGCCGGGCTGGTCCCGGCCGTCCACGTCTTGCGGAGCCGCATGAGACGTGGATGCGCGCCTCATAGGCGAGCGAAGCGGCGCCGTTCTTCGCACGGCTATGCGCGGGCATGAGGTACGGAGAAAGAACGAGGTCCGCCATGACGGTCTACATGGTGTTCGAGCCGCCGCCGGTGCACAGCCGTTCGAAGAACGGCGCCGCTTCGCGCGCCTATGACGCAACCGCGCTGGCGCGGGCGGAGGGCGCCGCTTTCGTGCCCGACCGCTTCGTCTGGAGCGCCTTCCTGTTCGCGCCGCTGTGGATGCTGTGGCATCGGCTGTGGATCGTGCTCGTCGGCTACGTCGCGGCGAGCGTCGCCCTTGCACTGGCGCTGAAATATGCGGATGCCCCGGCCAATGCGCGCGGCTTCGCGCTGCTGCTGCTCGCGCTGCTGGTCGGCTTCGAGGCCGCGAGCCTGCGGCGCTGGACGCTGGTGCTCAACGGCTGGCGCGAGGTCGGCACCGTGGTGGGCGACGATCGCGAGAGCGCCGAGCGTCGCTTCTTCGATCGTTACGTCTCGCTCGAGACCACCCGCGAGATGGAAGCCGCGCTGGCGAGCCCGGTGCCGCCACCACCGCCGGTGCCGCAACGGGACGGCACCGACGTGGTCGGCCTCTTTCCCCAACCCGGAGGCAGCGGATGAGCGTCGCGATCGTCGACTACGATTCCGGCAACCTGCACTCGGCCGCCAAGGCGTTCGAGCGGGCGGCGCGCGAGTCCGGCCACGACCAGCCGATCATGGTGACGCGCGATCCCGACGCGGTCGCGCGCGCCGATCGCGTGGTGCTGCCCGGCGTCGGCGCGTTCGCGGATTGCCGGCGCGGGCTCGACGCGGTCTCCGGCATGGTCGACGCGCTCAACGTCGCGGTGCGCCAGAAGGGCCGGCCGTTCTTCGGCATCTGCGTCGGCATGCAGCTCATGGCCGAGCGCGGCCGCGAGTACGAGGTGACGCCCGGGCTGGGCTGGATCGCGGGCGAGGTCGACCGCATCGCGCCGAGCGATGCGAGCCTGAAGATTCCGCACATGGGCTGGAACACGCTCAACGAGCTGCGCCATCACCCGCTGCTCGACGGCATCGCCACCGGCGCCGCGGGGCTGCACGCCTATTTCGTGCACTCCTATGAGCTGCGTGTCGCCGACCGCGCCGACCTCGTCGCGCAAGCCGATTACGGCGGTCCCGTCACCGCGATCGTCGCCCGCGACACCATGCTGGGCACCCAGTTCCACCCCGAGAAGAGCCAGCGCCTCGGCCTCGCCCTTATCGCCAATTTCCTCAAGTGGTCGCCGTAATGAATCTGGCCACCCACAGGCCTGGTTGACCCCCACAAACCTCATCTTGAGGAGCCTCGCGCCTTCGCGCGAGGCGTCTCGAAGGATGGGCGACGGAGAGCGAGCTTAAGACGTGATCCTGTTCCCGGCGATCGACCTCAAGGACGGCGTATGCGTGCGGCTCGAGCAGGGCGACATGGGCCGCGCCACCATCTTCAACCGCGATCCGGCCGCGCAGGCGCACACCTTCGAGGCCGAGGGCTTTCGCCACCTTCACGTGGTCGATCTCGACGGTGCCTTCGCGGGCAAGCCAATGAATGGCGCCGCGGTCGAGCGCATCCTCGAGACCGTCGGCCTGTGCGTGCAGCTCGGCGGCGGCATCCGCGACATGGCGACCGTCGCGGGCTGGCTCGGCAAGGGCGTCGACCGCGTCATCATCGGCACCGCCGCGGTGCGCGATCCGGCCTTCGTCAAGGAGGCGGCGCGCGCGTTCCCCAAGCGCGTCGCCGTCGGCCTCGACGCGCGCGACGGCAAGGTCGCGACCCAGGGCTGGGCCGAGACCTCCGAGCTCTCCGCGCTCGATCTCGCCAAGCGCTTCGAGGACGCCGGCGTCGCCGCGATCATTTACACCGACATTTCGCGCGACGGCCTGCTCAAGGGCCTCAACCTCGACGCGACCATCGCGCTCGCCGAGGCGATCTCGATCCCCGTGATCGCGTCCGGCGGCCTCGCCTCGATTGCGGACGTGAAGGCGCTGCTCGCGCCGCGCGCCGCGAAGCTGCAGGGCGCGATCGCCGGGCGCGCGCTCTATGACGGGCGGCTGGATGCGGCCGAGGCGCTGGCGATGATCCGGGCAGCGCGGGCCGCGTGAATATCCGTTGCGATCGTTGATGCGATGAAGGTTGGCGGCCGGTAAATTCCATTGCCGTCGGCACGGCGCGGGATGCGAGCCTCAGTGCAGCGTGCCGTGGCTCCTCTTGCTCTTCCGGGGAGCCGGCCGTGGCCGCGGAGCGCGCCACGCCTTCACCGCAACCGCGATTGCGTTGAGGTCGTCCTCGACGGCCGCGTCGATCACCGGAAGTTGGCGGGCGAACTCGGCGCACATGGCCGCGTCCTCGGCCTTGGGAGGTTCGGCAAACGTGTTGCGCCACCCGATGATCGTCTCGATAGCGCGTTCGACGTGGTGAACCCGCGCGCTGACACCCTCCGGCACGTCGAGCTCCGCCTGGCCGTAGGTGAAGCCTTTGAGGAAGCCGTCGAGCAGCTCCTCGACACGCAGCTTGGCTGCGGCGTGCATGGCGTCGCGACTGTCGAGCTTGTCGATCTTCTGCAGCTTGAGCGGGGGCGATCCGTCCTGCAATCCGGCGAGCACGTTCCAGAAGCCCATCATGTCCTGGAAAAACGCGTTCGCGGCGTGCGTGTCCGCAAACGGCGGCGGATTGCCGTGCCACAGGCTCGCCAACACCGCGACCGGCGCGCAATCCGGCAGGGGGCTCGCGATCGCGCCCCACAGGCGCATGCGCGCGGCATGAAAGGGCATCGGACAGTGGTAGCGCGCGAGCAGCCGCTTGATGGCGTCATCGCCGACGTAGGCCTGTATCGGCTTCAGCATTGATCGCGGGTCCCGGTGCGGCAACGGATGCCATTGTCGGTCGCATCGCGCCGGGTCGCAAGCCCATCCGATCAAGCCCGCCTGGTCAGAACCGCACGTGCCGCAGCTTCTCCGGATTGCGCGTGAAATAGACCGCGACGATGCGGCCGGCGTGATGCTCGAACGCGAGCGTCGAGAGCGATCCGTCCGGCTCGCGCAGCACGAAGCCGGGCAGCCCGTTGATGGTCGCGGGCCGGCCGACGAAATCGCGCAGCAGCGTGCTCTTGCGGGACAAACCGGCGATCAGCCGCACGATCTTGTCGGCGCCGCGGATCGGGTTGAGCGCGGCCTCGCGCTTGCCGCCGCCGTCCGAGTGGAGCACGGCGTCGCGGGCGAGAATCTGCGTCAGCGCCTGCGTGTCGCCGGAGGCTGAGGCCTGCGCGAAGGCGGCGGCGAGCCGCTGCCCCTCCTCGCGCGAGGCGGCGAAGCGCGGGCGGCCGGCCTCGATATGGACGCGGGCGCGCGCCGCGAGCTGGCGCGAGGCGGCCTCGCTGCGGCCGAGCGCACGCGCGACCGCGGCGAAATCGAGGCCGAACACGTCGTGCAGCAAAAAGCTCGCGCGCTCGAGCGGCGAAAGTCGTTCGAGCAGCAGCATCAGGGCGACCGAGATGTCGTGCGCGAGCTCGCCGGCGGCCTCGCCGTCGAGCGCCTCGTCGACCACCGGCTCGGGCAGCCATGGTCCCACGTAGGTCTCGCGCCGGGCCTGCGCCGACTTCATCCGGTCGAGGCAGAGCCGCGTCACCACGGTGCCGAGATAGCGGCGTGGGTGCTCGACCGCGGCGCGGTCGGCCGCGTGCCAGCGCAGATAGGCGTCCTGCACGACATCCTCGGCCTCGGCGCGCGAGCCGAGCATGCGGTAGGCGAGGCCCACCAGCGCGCGCCGATGGGCCTCGAAGTCCGCGACGCCGTCGGGGGTGGTGGTCACGCGCTTACGCCGCCTTGGTCACCGGACGCAGCACCGGCCGGGTCTCTCCGCCGATCGTCAGGCGGGTGCAGGCATGCCCATGGCCGAGCGCATATTTCAGTGTCGGGAAGAGGCGCGCCGAGGTCATTGCGAAGGCGAGCGAGATGAGGCCGCGGCGGCCCCACAGGCGCAGCACCTCGGCGCGCAGGTCCTCGGCCTCGGGCGCGTGGGCGAGCGTCTTCTCGGTGAAGCGCACCGCCAGCGCGACCTCGTACGGCATGGCCTGGAAATCCCGCGCCACGACCGCGCGCAGGATCTCGGGGTCGACGCCTCCGCGCTGCGCCATGTCGATGGCGAGCTGCGTGCAGGGGCCGCAGTCCTCGGACATGACGGCGACGATGCCGGCCGCAGCGAGCGGCGCCAGCGGTATGTCCTTGCGGTATTGGCTCAGGCCCATCACCTTGGCGAACGCCATGGCGGCGCGCGGATCGGCCTCGATCAGCTCATGGATATAGCTCGCGTCGTAGTTCCAGGTCCGCTCGAAGGCGCCGATCTGTCGTCGCAAAAACCATTTGAGCATGTTGATTCTCCGTCTGTTCTGCCGCGGACGGCCGGAACCGGCGACGCCGTCCACGTCCTGCCTTGAAGACGAGGCAGCCGGCGGCCGAGTGACATTGCGCCGCAAAAAAAGTGCCGACCCGCCGATCCGCAAATGTCCTGATCAGCAAGGCCGGCCTCCAACCGAGACGGAACCTTCCGGGACGCAGGCGCGTTCGGCAGTGCGGCGGGACGTAATTCCGGCGGGGCCCGTCTCCAGCTCCCGACACGATGTCCGGTCAATTGAACAGCCCGCCAATCAGCGCTTGGTGACTGTGGATCGGCAGATGGAAGCTGTTTCGGCGCCGCACGCTTTCGACCGGACCCCGATCGATGGCGGGTCGGTACCGGGCTCAGAAAAAGCGACGTCAGTTCGCGGGTCCCCGTTCCTGGCGGGCGGCGGCGACCTCGGGGCACTGATCCGGACATTCGACTGGGCGAAAACGCCGCTCGGCCCGATCGAAACCTGGTCGCAAAGCCTGCGCATGATGGTGAGCTTCCTGCTCGCCAACCGGTTTCCGCTGCTGTTGTGGTGGGGCCCGCATTACATCTCCATCTACAACGATGCCTACCGGCCCATTCTCGGCGCCAAACATCCTCGCGCCCTCGGCCGCCCCGTCAGCGAGGTGTGGTCGGAGATCTGGCATGTGCTCGAGCCTCTGATCGATACGCCCTTTGCGGGTGGCCCCGCCACCTGGATCGAGGATTTCGAGCTCGAGATGAACCGCTACGGCTTCCGCGAAGAGACGCATTTCACCGTCGCTTACAGCCCAGTCCCGGACGAGAGCGCTCCCCGCGGCATCGGTGGCGTGCTCGCGACCGTCCACGAAATCACCGAGAAGGTGGTCGGCGAACGCCGTGTCGTGATCCTGCGCGATCTGGGGTCGCTCGCCTCGCACGCCAAGGCTGCCGAGGAGGCGTGCCGCATGGCCGCCAGGGTTCTGGCCAATCACGCCAAGGACATCCCGTTCGCACTCCTGTACCTGATCGACCCGAATGGCGACGCCCGGCTCGCCGGAACGGCGGGCGTCGTGCCGGGCGCCGACGTCAGTCCCGAGCACATTCCCGCGCAAGCCGCCGAGCCGTCCTGGCCGTTGGCCGACCTGCTGCGCGACCAGGAGACCATCGTCGTCGACGAGCTGACGCGTCGTTTCTCCGAGTTGCCCAGAGAGCCAGGGCCCGACTCTGTCAATTCAGCGGTCGTCGTCCCCTTGCGGTCCAACAAGCCGGGCGAGCTTGCCGGCTTCGTGGTCGCCGGCGTGAGCCCGCGGCTGCGTCTCGATCATCTCTACCGCAGCTTCTTCGAGCTGATGGCGGCGCAGATTTCGACCAGCATCGCCAACGCGCGCGCCTACGAGGAGGAGCGCAAGCGCGCCGAGGCGCTTGCCGAGATCGATCGGGCCAAGACCGCCTTCTTCTCCAACGTCAGCCATGAGTTCCGCACCCCGCTCACGCTGATGCTCGGGCCGCTCGAAAGGGCCCTCGAGCTGCCACCGGAAGCCTTGCCCCAGCAGCGCGACGACCTCGCCATCGCGCACCGGAGCGGGCTGCGCCTCCTGCGGCTCGTCAATACGCTGCTCGACTTTTCGCGCATCGAGGCCGGACGCGTTCAGGCCTCCTATACCCCGGTCGATCTCGCGGCCCTCACGGCCGGTCTCGCCGGCGAGTTCCGCGCTGCCATCGAGAAGGCGGGCTTGCGATTCGTGGTCGAGTGCCGGCCGCTGGACGAGCCCGCATGGGTCGACCGCGACATGTGGGAGAAGATCGTTCTCAACCTCCTCTCCAACGCCTTCAAGTTCACGCTCGAAGGCGCCATCGCGGTGCGCCTGCACGGCGAGGAAGGTGGGGCGGTGCTCGTGGTCGAAGATAGCGGCATCGGCATTCCGCCCGCCGAGCTGCCGAGCATCTTCGATCGCTTTCATCGGGTCGAGGGCGCGCGCGGACGCACCCACGAGGGAACCGGCATCGGCCTCGCCCTGGTGCAGGAGCTCGCGAAGCTGCACGGCGGATCGATCGACGTCGCGAGCGCGCCGGGCGCCGGAAGCACCTTCACGGTCCGCATTCCGCTCGGCAACGCGCATCTGCCGACAGATCGCCTGCGGGCGGAAAGCACGCGCCAATCAACCGCGCTGGGCGCGCAACCCTATGTGCAGGAAGCGCTGCGCTGGCTGCCCGACATGTCGGTCCCGACCGATGCCCGCGCCGATGTCGAGGCCGGGCCCGCGCCGCTGTCCGCCGGGAGCGCCGAGCGCGCAACCGTGCTGGTCGCGGACGACAACGCGGATATGCGCGACTACGTCGCGCGGCTGCTGGCACCCCATTACGAGGTGCGCACGGTCGCGGATGGGACCCAAGCGCTGGCGTCGATCCGGCGGCAACGCCCCGACCTCCTGCTCAGCGACGTCATGATGCCGCACCTCGACGGCTTCGCGCTGGTGCGCGCGATCCGGGCTGACGCCGCGCTGGCCGACCTGCCGATCGTGCTCCTCTCGGCGCGCGCCGGCGAAGCCGAGGGAATCGAGGGCCTCGAGGCCGGCGCCGACGACTATCTGGTCAAGCCGTTCGGGGCGCGCGAGCTGCTGGCCCGACTTTCCGGCACTTTGAAGCTGGCGCGCCTGCGGCGCGGCTTCGAGCAGCGCATCGACGAGGATGTTCGCGCGATGCGGCGGCTGCAGGAGGTCGGCAACCGCTGCCTGCGCGCCGGCGAGAAGCCGGAGGATTGCCTTGCCGCCGTTCTCGACGCCGCGATCGAGTTCACCGCAGCCGACAAAGGCAACATCCAGCTGCTGGACCGCAAGGGCGATGTGTTTCGCATCGCCGCCCAACGCGGATTCGACAATGAGTTTTTGACTTTCTTTGCCGAGGTGGGCCATGGCGATGCCGCGACCTGCAGCGCCGCCTTGGGCTCGGGAGAGGCGGTCATTGCCGAAGATGTCAGCGAAAGCGCGATATTCGCCGGCACGCCGGCGCTCGACGTGTTGTTGCGGTCGGGGGTCCGGGCGGTCTTGTCGGTTCCCCTGCTGAGCAGCGCGGGCAGGCCGGTCGGCATGATCTCGACCCATTTCGGCCAGCCGCACCGTCCGGGCGAACGGCAGCTCCGCTTCCTCGACCTGCTCGCGCGGCAGACCGCCGATTACCTGGAGCGTCGGCAGGCCGAAGCGGCGCTGCACACGCGCGAAAGCCAGTTGCGCGCCTATGTGACGGCAACCTTCGACGTGGTGTATCGCATGAGCCCCGATTGGCGGATCATGCGGCGGCTGGATGGCAAGGAATTCATCGCCGATACGCTGGAGCCGAGCGAGACCTGGCTCAGCAAGTACATTCTTCCCGAGGACCAGCCGCGCGTCATGCAGGCGATCGCGGATGCGATACGCACGAAGGGCACGTTCGAGCTCGAGCATCGGGTGCTGCGGGCGGATGGCTCGGTCGGCTGGGCCTTCTCGCGCGCCATCCCGGTGCTCGACGATCGCGGCACGATCACCGAGTGGCTCGGCGCCGCAACCGACATCACGCTGCGCAAGCAGCACGAGGAGCACCAGCGCTTGCTGATCGACGAGCTCAATCATCGCGTCAAGAACACGTTGGCGACGATCCAGTCGATGGCGATGCAGACTTTGCGCGACACGCACGATGTCGTGCAGGCGCGCGCGCAGTTCGTCGCCCGCCTGCTGGCGCTCGCGAAGGCGCACGACATTCTCACGCGCGAGAACTGGCAAGGCGCGCCCCTCGGCGAGCTGGTCGACGGCGCCGTCGCCGCCCACCGCGTCATCGCGGCGAAACGTTTCAGCATCGAGGGGCCGCGCGTCTGGCTGTCGGCGAAGCAGGCGCTGGCGCTGTCCATGGCGTTGCACGAGCTCTGCACCAATGCCGCCAAGTACGGCGCGCTGTCGAGCGAGCGCGGTCGCGTGCGCATCGAATGGTCGGTCGACGGGGGGCAAGACGGGCGCGTGTTGCGGCTGCACTGGCGCGAGGCGGGCGGGCCGCCCGTCGCGGCGCCGTCGCGCCGCGGCTTCGGCTCGCGCCTGCTCGAGCGCGGGATCAGCCATGACCTGCGCGGCAAGGCGCAGCTCGATTTCGCCTCCACCGGCGTGACCTGCCGGATCGAGGCGCCGCTCGAGCGCTCCGTCCTGTAATAGATGAACCGGGAAGATCCTATGACATCACGTGACCCGAAAGATCTCAGTGTCATGATCGTCGAGGACGAATCCATGATCCTGATGCTGGTCGAGGACATGCTGGCCGATATGGGGTGCACCGTCGCGGGCGTCGCATCGGTCGAGGAAGATGCCTTGACCAAGATCGCGACGACCAGGTTCGACGCCGCAATCCTCGACATCAATTTGAATGGCGTTCGAAGCGAACGGATCGCCGAGAAGCTGCGCGAGCGGCGCATTCCCTTCGTGCTGTCGACCGGCTACGGCGCATCCGTCGACGCGCCGGCTTTCCGCGGCGCGCCCATTCTCGCCAAGCCCTTTCAGGAAACGGATCTCAGAGCGGCCCTGTCGGCGGCGATCGATGCCGACCGGATCAATGCCGCAGCGCCTTCAGCGCTGACGCCTTGAGCTTCTCGGGGTCGCGTTCGCCCCTGCGGGCCGCTTCGATGATCCGCATCGCCAGCGCGCGCGCCTGCGGACCATCTTCGACCTTGCAGCCGGTCGCCTTGCACACGCTGATGAAGGCGCGGCTCATACATTCGATCGTCCCTGCGTCGAACGCCCGATCTGCAATGAATTTTCGGATTGGCACCGAAGCACCCCCACAAGGCCTGCATATTGGCATAAGGCCCCTTGGCGGGCCAGACGAAGGACTCGTTGATGGAGCACATGGCACTCAAACGGAGGGACGACGTCGAAATCGTCGTCGATGATCTCGCAGGAGCGATATTCGGCACCATCATGCCTAAGCTGCGTCGGCAGGGGCCTTTACCACGTGAAACGCAGCGTACCCGTGCCGGCATAACCCTCCGAATCGTGGGCGAATTCGCCGTCGAACTTGGCGAGCAAGGACCACCTCGGCGTGAAGAACAGTTGGGCGCTGACCGAGGTCAGCGTCGAGTGGTGCGGGACGGGCGCGCCGAATACCGTGAAGCTCGCGCCCGCGAGCGATTCGAATGAGGCGTTCAGCCCGGGGCTGTTCGCCCAGTCGTGCGCCCAGGCGAGCCTGGCGCGCAGCATCAGCGGCATGGCGTCGATCGTGGTGCGTTTGTCGAACCGGCCGCCCAGCTCGCTGCGCGTATCGGCGCCATTCATCGCCGCATAGGAAAGCCCCAGGCCGCCGCCGGTCAAATCCGCCTCCTGGTAGGCTGGCGTGCGAAACTTCTGCGCCTGAAGCGCCGCGTAGGGGGCGATCCCGATTGGATGAGCAGCGACCGATAGGGCGAACCGATAGCCCACTTCGACGCGGGCGGCGCAGCTCTGGCCCTGGAAGGTCGCATGGAGCTGGTCGCCCAACGCCATGCGGTCGGTGGTGAACGCAACGTATCCCATTACCCGGCCCGACAGAGCTTCCTCTTACGCTCCGGCCGCGACGGGCCGTCAACCTAGCCGATCAGATAGCCTTGGCCGCCCGCCGTCAGATCAATCCGTGCAGGATGCCGACGGCGACCGCCTCGATGCGCGTTCGCACGCCCAGTCGTCGTTTTGCCGCCTCGACGTGAAAGTGTGCCGTGGCCGGCTTGATACCGAGCAACGTAGCGATGTCGTTGTCGGATTTTCCGGCCGCCGCCCATTGCAGGCATTCGATTTCGCGCAAGCTGAGCCGCGGGTGATCCGTATTGGAGATGCCGAATCCTTCCGATGTACGGCAACGCTCCCAAACGAACCGCGCCAGGATCTCCAGCATTGCGCAATCGGCGGCGCCGAGGCTGACCTCCGTGCGGGTCGCCATGGTGATGAGACCTTGAAGACTGCCGGGCCCGTGGATCGGGACCGCGAATACGTCCTTCCAACCGTACGCGTCGAAGGCCTCCACAAGCTCGAGCTGCTTCGGGGTGAGCTTCAGGTGCGGCATGAGGCTGCTGACCCACATCGCGCTGACGCGTCGGCGTGCTTCGATCGCCAACATATCGTGGTGAAAGAATCCGCCTCGCTCATAGAACTCGAGCCAATCCGGCGGCCAATCGACGAAGAAGAATCGATGCCGGCGGGTCCTGCCGACGCCGGCCCAAGCGCCGCACGCGCAGGCGGCAAACCCGATCTGCCGAATGATCGCCCGGAAGTGCTCGGCGCATTCGGCTGCGCCGAGCATCGAGCAGCGCTCGAGCGATTCCAACAGGAGCGCCTGACTCTGGGTACGCCCGTTCGTCCGCGGCTTGGCGGCGCTCGAGCGCTGCGCGTCCGACGGCTTCCCGCTGATACGGAAAGGTCGACTCATCCGGCACCCTTCGTGTCTTTGCTTGTCAGGATCTTCCGCAATTTTCGGGCCAGCTCCTCCTGCGTGAACGGCTTTGAAAGCATTTCGACGCCCGGGTCGAGGCGCTTGCCGTGGATGATTGCATTGTCAGTGTATCCCGAGGTGAACAGCACCCGAAGCCTCGGCAGGCGCTCTTGCGCTCTTCGTGCGAGCTCGCGCGCGTCAAGAGCTCCGGGCAGCACGACGTCGGTGAGCAGAAGATCGATCGAGGCGCCGCTTTCGATGATCGCCGTGGCGGAATCGGCCTCGCGCGCCTTCAGCACCCGATAGCCCAACTCATCGAGCAGATCAGCCGTCGTGGCGCGCACCTTGTCGTCGTCTTCCACGAGCAGAATTGTTTCGGTCCCGCCCTCCACTGCGGCGCTGGTGATCGGATCGGATTCCTGCTCCCGCAAATCAGACCGCGGAAGATAGAGTCGGACCGTGGTGCCACGGCCGATCTCGCTGTAGATCTTGATGTGGCCGCCCGATTGCTTGACGAAACCGTGCACCATGGACAAGCCGAGCCCCGTCCCTTGGCCGGCCGCCTTGGTCGTGAAGAATGGCTCGAACACCCGCTCCATCACGTCGGGCGTCATTCCGTGACCCGTATCGCTCACCGCGACCATGACGTATTGCCCGGCGCGTACTTCCGGGTGCTGAGCGGCATAATGGTCGTCGAGCCAGGCGTTCCCGGCTTCGATGGTCAGTTTGCCGCGACCGTCCATCGCATCGCGGGCGTTGACGGCGAGATTGAGAAGCGCCGTTTCCACTTGAGTGGGATCGACATAAGTCGTCCACAACCCGCCCCCGAGGATCGTCTCGATCTCGACCGCTTCGCCCAGCGCCCGGCGAAGAAGGTCGTCCATCCCACGTATCACGCGAGAGACATTGATCGCCTTGGGGTCCAGCGTCTGCCGGCGCGCAAACGTCAGGAGCTGCGTCGCGAGCTTCGCGCCCCGGGTAACCGCCTCGAGCGCATTGCGCAGGTGTCGCTGACCCCGTTCATCGACCGCAATGCCCTTCGAGAGCAGCTGAAGGCTGCCGCCGATCACTTGAAGAATATTGTTGAAATCGTGCGCCACGCCTCCCGTCAATTGGCCGATGGCCTCCATCTTCTGTGCTTGCCGCAGCCGCGCCTCCGCGGCGGTTCGATCGGAAATGTCGATGCAACTGCCGAAATAGCCGGCGAACTGGCCGTCACGATAGTAGGCCGATCCATTGTCGAGGATCTCTCGATATGCTCCGTCGTGCCGTTTCAACCTGTAGCTCATCGTGAAGGGCTTGCGCGCCTCGAATGAGGAAACGTAGGTTTTCAGGCAACGGTCGAAATCGTCGGGGTGAACATTCTCGGCCCACCCGTTCCCCACCTCCTGCTCCATTGTGCGGCCGACGAAATCGAGCCAGGGCTTGTTGAACCAGTCGCAGAGCGCGTCCCTCCCCGAGCGCCAGATCATGACGGGCGCGAAGTCGGCCAGCTCCTTGAAAAAGCGCTCGCCGGCGTCGGCGGCCCGATCAGCGGCTCCAGACGCGGTGTCGCGTTGCCGAGACGGTGGTCGTCGCATCGAATGTCCGCTCCTGGCGGTTATGCTAGCTTGGTGCGACCTGTGTGAGCACAGCCTGCAGGCGCTCGATGGCGAACGGCTTCTGGATGACGGGGCAACTCTCCCATTCCGGCGCGATGCCCTCGGCGCCGTAGCCGGTGGAAAAGACGATGGGTATTCCGCGATTGCGCAAGATCTCCGCGGCGGGAAAAATCATCTTGCCGCGCAGGTTGACGTCGAGGAGGGCGACCTGCGCCTGCGTTGCCGCAGCCCGGTCGAGCGCGGCTCCTACATTCGAAACCGAGTCGCTTATGGCGCATCCGAGCTCGACGAGCATGTCCTCGATCAGCTGAAGCACGTGGAATTCGTCCTCAGCGACGAAGACACGCAAACCGGCGAGCGCGCGCGCCGGTTCACGCGTGCTCATGCGTCAGCGGAATTCTTATTTCGCATCGCAGGCCGCCGGGCGCAAACTCGACCAATGTCTTGCCTCCGAGCTCGAGCTCGACGCCGCGCTCGAGAAGGCGAGTGCCAAAACCCTGATGACTCGGTTTCTGCACCGGCGGTCCATTCTGCTCGCGCCAGGACAGACACAGTTCCGCCCCCGCTCCATTCGCGTGGGTGGTCCACGCGAGGTGGACCCGGCCATCGGGCGACGACAATGCGCCATACTTGGCGGCATTCGTCGCGAGCTCATGCACGGCCATCGAGATGATCAGCGCGGCCTGCGGCGGCACCTTGACCGGGTCGCCGGCAAGCGTGACGTTGCCTTTGATCAGATAAGGCTCGAGACCCGCGCGCAGCAACTGCTGCAACTCCGCATCGCTCCAGCGCCGTTGGCTGAGCTGATTGTGAGCGTGACTGAGCGCGAGAAGTCGCCCTTCGAAGGCCTTGTGGAACTCGCGGGCGTCGACCGTGCTTCGCGCGGTCTGCGCGACGAGCGACTGCACGGTCGCCAAGGTGTTCTTCACCCGATGATTGAGCTCGTCGATCAGCAGCTTGCGCTGGCGTTCGGCCTCCTTCTGCTCGGTGATGTCGACCAGCATGTTGATCGCGCCGGTCAGGCGTCCCTCCGAATCGCGCAGCGGCGTCGGATAGGGCGCGAACCAGCGCCGCGTGCCGTCCGGCCGCTCTGCAATCGCTTCCGCGCCGCGGACCGGCAGGTTCTCCTTGAGCGCAATGGCCATCGGGCATTCGTCGTGCGGAAGGCGCGAGCCGTCCGGGTTGTAAAGGCGCCAGGTCACGCACCAAAGCTCGCCGAGCTGCGGACGCCGGCCGGCGAACTCCACGGCCGCCTCGTTGTAGAACGTGATCCGTCCCTCGGGATCGGTGGTGTAGATGGCGGCGGGCAGCGCTTGCAGAAGCTGACGGAAGCGATGCTCCGACTCCCGGATCTTGAGATCGTCCTGCTTGCGCTGCGTGACGTCTCGCGTGATCGCCAGCTGTGCGACCATGCCGTCGGGCAGGCGGATCGGCGATGCTTGGGTCTCCATCTGTCGTCGGGTTCCGTCGAGGCCGACGATGTCGAATTCCCAGCTGAGCTTCTCGCCGGCGCAAACGCGGCGGTGGTTTTGCTTCCATGTGTCGCGAAATTCGGGCGCGATCAGGTCGATGACATTGGCGCCTTCGACCTGATCGCCTTCCTTGGCCTCGATCATCTGGCGCCCGGCGGCGTTCATCTGCAGGAGCGTGCCGTCGGGGGCGACGATCTTGATGCACTCCGGCGTGGTCTCGATGATGCCCTCCAACAGCTGCTTGGACTGCATCGCGGCCTCTCTGCTCTCCAGCGCGGCGCGGCTCGCCTCGTTTGCGTCGAGGAGTTGCACCGTCTGATAGGCAGCCGCGGCAAAACGCGCCATGCTCTCGAGCTGGCGCAGGTCCTCGGCGTCGAATTTGCGCCGGCGGGTGTGGGCGATCGTCCAGATCGTCCCGACCGCCTTTCCGCCGACATAGAAGGGCACGAGCAGCCCTTCCTCGGCCAGCGGCGTCGCCTCGGCCAGGTAGGGATATCGCCGCTCCCAATGCTTGAACAGCAAGGGCTGATCGCGATCGAGGACGTCTCCGCACGGCCCGAAATCGCGCGGCGTACCTCCTCCGAGGTGCGGGCTCCAGGCTCCCGCGATTGCCGCCCAATGAAAATTCTTTCCGTTCGCGGTCAGAAGGCTCATGCCCGCCGAATCCGCCATGAAGACGTCGAGAAGCGTATCGGCCAAGGTCTGCAGAATGGTCCGGGGCGACCGCGCCAAGGCGTCGGCGAGCTTTCCGAGCGCCCTGCATTCCGCGGCAAAATCCGGGGGGCGTCGGGGACGGCGCCAGAGCTCTTCAGTGAGCAGGATGTCGTCCAGCGGCACCAGCCCCGCACCCGGCACATCGACCCCAACAGCCGAAGCAACCTCTGCCTGCGACATCAAGTCAGCCCTCGTCGATCAATTGACCAGGCCCGCAAGGACCTCTCGCACCACCCATGGCTTACCCTGGAGCGCCGTCCCCGCAAGGCGCTGTTCCAGGCCGCCGCCGCGCCGCAGCCCTGGCTCTGCGCAGTTCCCGCTGCCGATAAAGCCGAACTCAACGTAACGAGCCAACAATAGTAAAGTTCCGGCTCGCGAGCATGGGTTTTAAAAAAAATCCCTTTGCGGGACCTTCAGGCACTGCGTTAACTGTCCTCGCCTTTTCGGCCCGCAGCACATCGGCTGAAAAACATCGTCCATCAATTTGCCGACGCGCGTGAGCGATCGGGGCTGCCGTACAGCACTGGTCATTGCGTCGTTCGGAGGAGATCAGTGAGCGTCGAGCGCAAATCGGCTCAGCCGTCGAGTCTTGATTTCCTGTCGGGTGGCGGAGAGCTCGGGGCGTTGATGCGCGCCCACTCCTGGGAAAGCACGCCGCTAGGACCTCCCGGCTCCTGGCCGCACAGCTTGAAGATGGCGGTCAGGATCATGCTGACCTCCCGCCAGCCGATCTGGATCGGCTGGGGCAAAGAGCTGACCTACTTCTATAACGATCCCTACAAGTCGATCATCGGTGGCAAGCATCCGTGGGCCTTGGGACGGCCGACACGGGAGGTCTGGAAGGAGATTTGGCACGACATCGGGCCCATGCTGGATACGGCCCTCGGGGGTCAGCAGGGAACCTTCGTCGAATCGCAGCTCCTGATCATGGAGCGCAACGGCTATCCGGAGGAAACGTACTATACGTTCTCCTATAGCCCGATCCCGAACGACGACGGAAGCGTCGGCGGCATCATTTGCGCGAACAGCGACGATACGCGACGCGTCATCGGCGAACGCCAGCTCGCCCTGTTGCGCGATCTCGCGGCGGATGCGGGTCACGCCCGCACGTGGCAGGAGGTCTGCGAACGTGCCGCAGCAGCGCTCGGCAGGAACCGGCGCGATATTCCGTTCGCGCTGATCTATATCGCGGAGCCGGACAGCTTGGCGGCAAAGCTCGCGGGCACCGCAGGGATCGAGCGGAGCCATCCGGCGGCGGCGGATATGGTCGTGCCCGACACTGCCGGCTGCTGGCCGGTCGCAGAGGTGCTGCGCTCGCAATCCCTGCGGATCGTATGGGACCTGCGGCTCGCCCTCGGCGCCGACATTCCGGCCGGTCCCTGGCCGCATCCGCCGAGCCAAGCCGCCTTGGTTCCCATCCTGCCGACCGGCGAGACCGGCCGGGCAGGCGTCCTGGTCGTCGGCCTCAATCCCTTCCGCCTTTTCGACGACGATTATCAAAGCTTTCTGCGCCTCGTCGCGGGACAGATCGCCGCCGCCATCGCCAATGCGCAAGCCTACGAGGAGGAGCGCCGGCGCGCCGAGGCTCTCGCCGAGATCGATCGCGCCAAAACCACGTTCTTCTCCAACGTCAGCCACGAGTTTCGCACCCCCCTCACGCTGATGCTCGGACCATTGGAGGACGTCCTGAATGACGCCTCCACGACGGCTCTCGCTCCGCCCGTTCGCGGCCGCCTCGAAACCGCGCACCGCAACAGCCTTCGCCTCCTCAAGCTGGTGAATTCCCTGCTCGACTTCTCGCGTATCGAGGCAGGACGCGTCGATGCCCGGTTCGAACCGGTCGATCTCGCCAAGCTCACCACCGAGCTCGCGTCCAACTTCGAGTCGGCGACCGAGCGGGCGGGGCTTTTTCTCCGCATCAGCTGTCCCGATCTCGGCCGGCCGGTCTACGTCGATCGCGACATGTGGGAGAAGATCGTCCTCAACCTCATGTCCAACGCCTTCAAGTTCACCTTCGAAGGCGAAATCGCGGTCGAGCTCGGCAGCTCTGCCGACGGACGATGCGCCGAATTGATCGTGCGCGACACGGGCGTCGGCATCCCCGGCTCCGAGCTCCCCCGGCTGTTCGAACGCTTTCATCGCATCGAGGGCCAGCGCAGCCGTTCCTTCGAAGGCTCGGGAATCGGGCTCGCCCTGGTCCAGGAGCTCGTCAGGCTGCATGGCGGCGCCATCCGTGTCGACAGTGAGGTCGGCAAAGGCACGACCTTTGCGATCTCGATTCCTTACGGAACGGCTCGCCAGGATGCTTCCCAGCTCGGCAACGAACGGTCGCGCGTGTCGACGTCCTTGCGCGCTGAAGCGTTCGTCGAGGAGGCGCTGCGGTGGCTGCCGGCGGCCGAGGTCGCCGGCGAAGCGCCGGAGGACCGAGCCGAGGACGCGCCCGAGCTGCTCTTCGCCGCACGCACCGACGGCGCGCATATTCTCGTCGCCGACGATAATGCGGACATGCGCAGCTACGTTCGCCGGCTGCTGGGATCGCGCTGGCAAGTGGAGACGGTGGCGGACGGGCAGGCGGCCCTGGAGGCGATCCGGCGCAAAAAGCCGGACCTGCTCCTGACCGACGTCATGATGCCTCGCCTGGACGGCTTCGGCCTGCTGCGCGAGGTTCGCAAGAACCATGATTTTCGCGATCTTCCGGTGATCGTGCTCTCGGCACGTGCGGGCGAGGAAGCCAGAGTGGAGGGCCTCGATGCAGGTGCCGACGACTATCTGATCAAGCCATTTTCCGCACGAGAGCTCGTCGCGCGCGTCAACGCCAATCTCGAGATGGCGCGGGTGCGCCGCGAGGCGACGCGCGATCTCCGCGAGAGCGAGGCACGCTTCCGCAACATGGCCGAGCATGCTCCGGTGATGATGTGGATCACCGATCCGAGCGGCTCGCTCACGTACCTCAATCGCGTCTGGTCCGAGTGCACCGGACAGACGCAGGAAGAGGCGCTGGGATATGGGGCCTGGAAGGCCTTGCACCCGGAGGATCTCGAACAGGCGCAGCGCATCTTCTTCGCAGCCAATGCGGCGCGCGAGGCGTTTCGCATCGAGTATCGTCTGCGCCGTTCCGACGGAACCTATCGCTGGGCGTTGAGCGCTGCGGCGCCTCGCTTCGGCGAGGACGGCGAGTTTCTGGGCTATATCGGCTCGGTCATCGACATCGAGGATCGCAAGCAGGCCGAGCATATCCTGCGCCAGACGAACGAAGTCCTCGAGCAGCGCGTTGCGGCCGCGATCGCAGAGCGCACGGCGGCCGAGGCGCAACTGCACCAGTCGCAGAAGATGGAAGCGGTGGGCAAGCTCACCGGCGGCGTGGCGCACGACTTCAACAACGTGCTGCAGGTGATCGGCGGCAATCTTCAGCTTCTGGCGCGCGACGTCGCCGGCAACCTGCGGGCCGAGCAGCGGCTGCAGACTGCGATCTCCGCCATCTCGCGCGGCTCCAAGCTTGCCTCGCAGCTGCTCGCCTTCGGGCGGCGCCAGCCGCTCGCACCCAAGGTGATCAACATCGGCCGCCTGGTCCGCAGCATCGACGACATGCTGCGGCGAGCGCTGGGCGAGGGGGTCGAGATCGAGACGATGATCGCCGGCGGACTGTGGAATACGTTCGTCGACACGGTTCAGGTCGAGAATGCGCTGTTGAACCTGGCGATCAACGCGCGCGACGCCATGAATGGCCACGGAAGGCTCACCATCGAGGCAGGAAACGCTTTCCTCGACGACGAATATGTGCAGCGCCACGCCGAGGTGAGCCCCGGGCAGTACGTGATGATCGCCGTGACCGACACCGGGTGCGGAATTCCGCCCGAGCTCATCGAACGCGTTTTCGAGCCGTTCTTCACGACCAAGCCGGAAGGCCAGGGAACCGGCCTCGGCCTCAGCATGGTCTACGGATTCGTGAAGCAATCGGGCGGCCACATCAAGATTTACAGCGAGCCGGGGCACGGCACGACCGTCCGCATGTACTTGCCTCGTGCGCGGGAAATGGAAGACGTCGAAACCGAGATCGAGACCGGGCCCGCCACCGGTGGGACCGAGACGGTGCTGGTCGTCGAGGACGACGAGGAGGTTCGCGGTACCGTGATCGACATGCTGTCCGACCTCGGCTATCGGGTCCTCAAGGCCAAGGACGCTCAGAGCGCGTTGGCGATCATCGAGAGCGGCGTCCCGATCGACCTCTTGTTCACGGACGTCGTCATGCCGGGTCCCTTGCGCAGCCCCGAGCTCGCCCGCAAAGCGCAGGAGCGGCTGCCCGGCATCGCGGTGCTGTTCACCTCGGGTTACACGGAAAACGCAATCGTTCACGGCGGCCGGCTCGATGAAGGCATCGAGCTGCTGAGCAAACCCTATACGCGCGAAGCCATGGCGCGAAAGATCCGGCATGTTCTGCGCAACCAGCAGCAGCGAAGCGTGGCCCGCTCGCCATCGCCACGTCTGTCAGCGCCTCGTGCCGACGGGAACGGTGCAGACGTCGCGACGCGCCCGCTCCGTATCTTGCTGATCGAGGACGATCCCTTGATACGGACTTCCACCGCGGACATGATCAGCGCTCTCGGGCATTCCGTGAGAGAAGCCGAGAACGGCCGGGAAGCCCTCGATCTGCTCGATAGCGGCGCCTACGACGTGATCGTGACCGATCTCGCTCTGCCTGACATGTCGGGCGAGGAGATCGCCGCGCGCGCCGTCAAGCAGCGCTCCCAATTGCGCGTCGTTTTCGCGACGGGGTACGAAGCGCCCGCACGTGGGGCCCGCCAAAATGGTTTCGAGCCCGTGATCCTGCAGAAGCCCTATGACGAGCGGCAGATTGCCGCTGCACTGAAGAGCGCGATGTCGTCATCCACTGCGTAATGGCGGCGACCCTCGCGGCGATCGACCGCCGAAAATGACGCAATCGAGACATCGCCGGGCTGGGGATTAACCAGTGCTCCTGGCTCAGGCGGACCCTCGCTCAATTCGGGACCGCGCCGGAATCAAGTATGGCACGGACTCGCCGTGCGAGCTGTTCGAAAGTGAAAGGCTTTCCAATGAAATCGATGCCGGGATCCAACCGACCATGATGAACGATGGCGTTCCTCGTGTAGCCGGTCGTGTAGAGGACACGAAGGCCCGGCCTTCTTCGGCGTGCCTCATCAGCTAATTGTCGTCCATTCATTCCGTCGGGTAACACGACGTCCGTAAATAGAAGTTGGATGTCCGAATCGCCTTCGAGAAGCTCCAGCGCACGCGGAGCTGACTTCGCATAAACGACGCGGTACCCGAGCTCGATCAAAGCGCCCGTGCTGAACTCCCGTAAGCCGTCGTCGTCCTCGACGACCAAAATTCTCTCACTTCCCCTGGTGACCCCACCCACCGTCTGGTAGGCCGCATCGTCCAGACTGCTCACGGCCGCTGCCGCCCGCGGCAGGTAGAGTTTGACCGTGGTCCCATGCCCGATTTCACTGTAGATGCGGATATGCCCGCCGCTCTGTCGTACGAACCCATGGACCTGACTGAGGCCGAGGCCGGTTCCTTTGCCAGCCTCCTTTGTCGTAAAGAAGGGCTCGAAGGCTTTCTGCAGGATCTCGTCCGTCATCCCCACGCCAGTGTCAGAGACCGCGATCTGGATATACTGGCCCGGTTCAAGGGATTCAGGAACCTTGGAAACATAGTCTTCATCGAGATAAGCGTTCGACGTTTCGATGGTGAGCTTGCCTCCGTTGGGCATGGCGTCGCGGGCATTCACTGCCAGATTGACAATTGAGTTTTCCAATTGCGAAGCATCCGCCATTGCCCGCCAAAGGCCGGCCCCTGAGACGGTTTCGAGCGCGATCGTTTCACCCAGTGTCCTTTGCAGTAGATCTGCGAGGCCGACGATCAACCGGTTCACCTCGATTGCTTTGGGATCAAGTGGCATGCGGCGCGAAAAAGCCAGCAGCCTGGACGTGAGTGTGGCGGCGCGGCGTGCACCGTCCAAAGACATGGCCCGGGAGCGCCGAATGCGAGCAGTAGCTTCAGAGTCCGCGATGGAGCCGAGGTGTCGCTCGATGCTATCCAAGCCACCGATTACGATGGTCAGTAGATTGTTGAAATCATGGGCGATCCCGCCGGTCAGTTGGCCAATGGCTTCCATCTTGTGTGCCTGACGCAACGCGTCTTCGGCGCGCGTGCGCTCTTTGACCTCTTCGTCAACGCGCTGTTCCAGGGTTGAATTCAGGTTCTGTAATTGCTGGTTCAAACGTTCGGCCTGGGCCAGTGCCCGCTCTAAAGCCTCCGCTTTCTGTGCAAGCTCCGATCGGCTCTGGTCTAACGCTTGGGCGAGTGCGGCTGCGCGACGATTGGCCTCCTGCGCCGCACTGGCAAGACCGGCCGCCGCCTCGGCGCGAGCCTCCGCGCAAACAAGCGCGGCGATGACCCGAAGCGATTCCGAGAAGCTGCCTACGTCGAGGCCAGGAGGTGGCCCGAGGATTACGACGGCACAGGCGCCGTCGATAACTGCCACATGCGCTGGAGTTCGCCCGCTCGTGCCGGGGGCGCTCACGACAGTGCGAAATTCGTATTCTGAATGGCACCGCCGCACGAGGGCGTACCAGCTGTCATCTGCCGGTAAAGTACGAGAAAATCCAGGCGCAGGTTGGAAGGCGTTCGTATCGGGATCTCGGACCAGCAATAGAATGGCTGTACATCCCAAAGATGCCGCAATCTGGTTTGCGGCGGCCCCCCGACACTCGACCTTGGCAAGGGCGGCAAGACTCGCTGTTTCTACGCCAAAGGCACTCACAGCGTCGTCAGCTCGGCAGCAGGCAAACGACCGCGGTGCAGTTATGGAAGCCCTCGAATTGACCCGGCGCGCGGGCGATCTGCCCGTGGGTATTACAGCCCATCAGCTGCGCTCCGGACAATTTTTTGCGAACGCCTTCCAACTCGTCTTCGAAGGCTTGGCCCATCCTAAGTCTCGTCGCCACGCAGTCGAAGAAAATCGCTGCGCCGGGCTTGTGTGCTCCCATGGCGGCGAGCGCGCTCTCGACCGCCGCTTCGGCAGCTCCTACCGTGGAGGAGCTGCTGGCCTTCATTATACGGATGATCGAGCCGCGCGGAATCTCCGCTGCGCAGATAACCGAGCCATCCTCTTTTACGGCAAGCGGGACCCTAATTCGGTGGCCAGCACCAGTATCGATACCAATGACGTTGTGCAGAAAGAAAGGGATGGGGTCGTTTCGGTCAAACTTCTGGTTAGTGGCTTTCGCGTGAGCTTCGAAGGCTCCCACGGCCGGAAATCCATTGATGCCGACGAGGCGGCTTCCCTCGGAATCCGTCGCCCGCAGCGCTTGCGACGCTGGCGTCCACCCATGCTGGACGCCGACGCCGAGTGGCTTCTCCGACAAGATCTCCAAAGCAACTGCGGCATCGTTCAAGACGTCTCTGCCCAGGAAGACTGATGTGCGGCTGAATTGAGCATTGTCGCCTGCGCCGCCGCCGAAGAATTGGTACCGACCCGAAGTCGCAACCGTCATCTCCTCCACGAGTACATCAGCGTGCCCGGCAAGAGCATCGGTCATCACCAGGGCTGACCGGTGTGGCTTACTGTCGTGTTCCAGCCCTCGAAACTGGCCGGCCAACTTTCGAGCTGCTGCCGCAGGCTCTTCGCGCAAACCTGACGTCGCAGACGCAGTGAATATTGCGTCGTCACCGGCAAGGCCGAGCGCGCAGGCGAGCCCCTCGCCGCGCCGCTGGTTCACGAACTCACCAGCTGAGGAGGCTCCGACTAGAAGCGCCCTCGACGAGCCGACTATTCGATCGAGAAGGTCTTCGTGGTCATATGTTGGTGCGGCGAAGAGGACGATGGCAGACGGTTCATCACCTAGGCCGGCCCTGAGCTGCTCCAACAGATCGTTGCCTGCGGCACGACTGTCCTTCTGACTGGTAAGGGCTGTGGCAGCTTTCATGAGACCCCGGACGTCCCCCTGTACGGCAGCTCCCAACAACGTCCCCTGAGAAGAAAAGGTTCCAAGGACGCTCAGGACAGCCGCACGCCGGCCTATTAGCCGGAGGTGTCCGCGATGACGCGCGTCCCCTCGCGCAGGGTGATCCGGCGCTTGGGATTCTCCTCGGCCGCCGCTTTGAAGATGGCGCGGGCGAGGTGCAGATTGACGGCACGGGCGAGCACCCGCTCGAGGGTATTGACCCCATCGACGTGCCACAGCTCGACCCGATAGGGGAGCTCTTCCAGCGGCTCTTGCGGCGTGGAGGTCCCTGACATTGCAACCCTGCCCAATTCCATGACCCGCACGCGCCCCGGCTAGTTATCGGGGCCATTCCAACGCGAGACGATCAGGCTTTTGTGCCGGAGCGTGATGTAGCGATCCGGATGCTCGCGCGTCGCCGCATAATAGGCCGCGTAACCGATACCGGCATTGGCAGTAACCGCGAGCACTTGCTCGACTCCGCTCCTGGCCGCGTCCCAGAGTTCCACCCGGTAGGGTAGATCCTCGCGCGCCGCCGTTCGCCGGTCGAAAGGCGCCGGCTGGGCTTCGCCACCGTCGGCATCGTTTCCTGCCGCGAAGTCATAGAGCTCGAATGCAAGCAACATCGATCGCGAGGCATCGCACGAAGGGTAGAAACTCGGATGCATAAGTGCCACTCGGTTGCAAGGCCGTCAGTGTCGGCCTATCATCGCGATGGCCGGGACGCAACGGCTAAGGTTCCTGCGCCTCCGGTGAGCCGCCGGCAGTGGGCTCCGAAGATGCCATCATCATACAGCGGGAAGCAACCCATCTTGGAGGCGAGCCACCTCGATCTGCTGATCGATGCTGTCGCGGATTATGCGATCTACATGCTCGACCCCGACGGCTTCGTGAGGACCTGGAATACGGGCGCCGAGCGGATCAAGGGCTATCGGGCGATCGAGATCATCGGGCAGCATTTCTCGCGCTTCTTCACCCCCGAGGATCGGGCGAGCGGGCTGCCGGAGCGAATCCTCGGCATGGCCAGGACGGCCGGACGTCACGAAGAAGAGGGCTGGCGCGTTCGCAAGGACGGCCAGCGCTTCTGGGCGAACGCCATCATTCAGCCGGTGCGCGATGCGCAAGGCACCCTGATCGGCTTTGCCAAGGTCACACGCGATATCACCGAGCGAATGGCGGCCCAGGCCGCGCTCCTGGAAAGCGAGCGTCGCTTCCATCTCCTCGTCGACGGCGTGACCGATTACGCGATCTACATGCTCGACCCAAGCGGACTGATCACCAACTGGAATTCGGGCGCCGAGCGACTCCACGGTTATGCGGCCGCCGAGGTCGTCGGCCAGCATTTCTCGAGACTCTACACCAAGGAGGATCGGATCACCGGGCTTCCGGGCCGTGTCCTCGAGCAGGCGATCCGGACGGGCCGCTTCGAGGGAGAGGGCTGGAGCGTGCGCAAGGACGGCAGCCGCTTTTGGGGCTCGGCCGTGGTGCACGTGATCCGGAACGCCGACGGCGAGCTCGAAGGGTTCGCAAAGGTCACGCGGGACATCACGGAGCGCCGTTCCGCGCACGAGACGCTGCGCGACAGTGAGCGGCAATTCCGCCTGCTGGTCAGCAACGTCACCGATTATGCGCTGTACATGCTCGATCCCAACGGCATCATCACCAGCTGGAACGCCGGGGCCGAGCGCATCAAGGGTTACACGGCCGACGAAGTCATCGGTCAGCATTTTTCCCGCTTCTATACCGAGCGCGATCGGGCAGCCGGCATCCCGACCCGCGCCCTCTATACCGCCGCCACCGAAGGTCGGTTCGAGACCGAGGCATGGCGCGTGCGCAAGGACGGCACCCTGTTCTGGGCGAGCGTGGTGCTCGACCCGATCCGCGACGAGAACGGCGATCTGGTTGGCTTTGCCAAGATCACGCGCGATATCACCGAGCGCCGCGACGCGCAGATGGCGCTGCAGGAGGCGCAGGCGCAGCGCGCGCATGCGCAGAAGATGGACGCCCTGGGCCAGCTCACCGGCGGCGTCGCACACGACTTCAACAATCTCTTGATGGTCGTCGGCGGCCACGTCCAAACGATCCTGAAGGGAGCCGCCGACGACCCCAAGCTGATGCGCGCCGCCCGGGCTATCGAGCTCGCCGCTCACCGCGGCGCGACGCTGACGCGCCAGCTCCTGACGTTCGCACGCCGACAACCCTCCAATCCGGTCGTGGTGGAGCTTGGCGAACGGATCGAGGCATTTCGGGCGATGTTGTCGAGCTCGACGGGCGAGACCGCGCGCCTGATCACGACGGTCGATCCGGGGGTGTGGACCGTGAAGGTCGATGCCAGCGAGTTGGAGCTCGCGTTGGTGAACATCGTCCTCAATGCCCGCGACGCCATGCCGGACGGCGGGACGATCTCGATCGTGGCCGAGAACGTCGTGCTCGACCGCGACGACACGCCGGTGCGCATCGGCGGCGAGTTCGTCGCGTTGCGCATCAGCGATACGGGGCTCGGCATCGCGCCGGATGTCATCACCAAGGTGTTCGACCCGTTCTTCACGACCAAGGGGCCGAACAAGGGCAGTGGCCTCGGCCTGTCTCAGGTCTACGGCTTCGCGCACCAATCAGGCGGCACCGTCACGATCGCGAGCGAGTTGGGACGGGGGACGACCGTGACGCTTTATCTGCCGCGGACGCACGAGCCTCGCCAGAAGCGTGAAGGTTCCGACGTCGCGGCGGCGGACGGCGGAAGCGTGCTGGTGGTGGAGGATAATCCGGAGGTCGCCGCCGCCAACGTTTCGATGCTCGAGCAACTCGGCTATGAGGTGCAAGCCGTGGCGAGCGCGGACGCGGCGCTCGACGCTCTCGCCGCACGCGATTTCGACCTTCTGTTGAGCGACATCGTCATGGCGGGCAGCATGGACGGGATCGGGCTCGCCCGCGCGTTGCGCAGTCGCAAGCCAGAGCTTCCGGTCCTTCTCGTGACCGGTTTCAGTGAGTCGCTCGGCGCGGCCCCGGCGGAGTTTCCGGTCATGCACAAGCCGTACTCGCTCCCTGAACTGAGCCGCACCGTCGCGCGCATGATCGCGGGCGCCAAGCAACCGCCGGCGACGAACGTCGTCCCGCTGCGCGGGTCACGCGCGGGCCCAGCCATCGACGGCACCGACTGAAAGATCAGTCGGCATGGAGAAGGCCTCCGCCGTGTGGCGAGGCTTGCGTGATCAAAGATTCTTCGTGCGCGGTCGCCATCCCGCTGCCAGTTTGCGCAGCTCCTCGGCGTCAGCCTTGAGCAACAAGCAACAAGCGACAAGCGACAAGCAAATTAGCAGGCCGGCCAGCTTCGTCGCTTCCGGCGGCAGCCCGGCACCAATTGCAGACGCAGCGCGAGTCGGCTGCATGAAACCTCCCGCCCCGCGGTGGCATTCCCACAAAACAGCGAGGTTGAAAGCAGACAATGAGTTCCGAGGAAACGCCGCCACCCGCCTGCGAGCGATGCGGGGGAGCGATGCAGTTGCTGAATGTCCTGCCTCGCTCGGAAGCCGGCCCGGTTATCGCATCCTTGGCTGCAGCAACTGCAATGCGATCCGCTGGATCGAAGCGCCGACGGTCGATATTGGATGCCGTCGCCGTTGAAGCGTCGCCAGACCGGTCTGCTCCTACTGCGTCGCCCACGCCACGAAGGCATGGAAATGACTCGGCTTGATCAGAAAATAGAGGACGACGAGTAGCGGCACCGCCAGCATGATCCAATCGCGCATCAAAGCCTCCGCCGGGGCCGTCGATTTGCAGACCACCGGACCGTTATCGCGATGCCGGGACGGCAGCGAATCGGAGACTAAGCCGGACGACTTTACGAAGCGTTTAGGGTATCATCGACTTGGCCGAGAAAGAGGCCATCGTTTCGGCCGACCCCCGACGGTGCATCATCTCTCAAACGGAAACAATAAAGCCGCCCCGGAGGGCGGCTTTATTTTCTCGTCGGGGCTTTCTAACGAAAGCCCACCGAGCGCGCAGTGCGTCATTTCGTGGCGTTGCGAAACGCGTCCTTTACGTCGCCGGCGGCGTTGTGGAGGTCGCCCTTCGCCTTGTCCATCTTTCCTTCGCTCTGCAACTCACGGTCGCCCGTGAGCTTGCCGGCGGCGTCCTTGATGGCGCCCTTCGCCTTATCGGCAGCGCCCTTCACATGTTCACGATCCATAAGGTCCTCCTTGTGTTGCAAGGACAACGCACCGGCAGGGGGGTCGTTCCCCGCGAGTGCGCTGGGCGGAACTTCGGTGCCATACCGCGCAAAACGGGACGCAGCTGAGCTGTCGTCGCTCGCGGCTTTTACCCACCCAGCCGGCCAACAAAGGATACGAGGGATCGATCGGACCGCGCCGCGATTCCGCTCACACTGCCCGAACTCGGCACCGGCGTCCGAGCCGATATCAGCCGCTGGGGGTTTTCGGATGATGCTCCCCAGCCTCTCGGCAACGCTTATAAGTCGCAACTCAGACTATACTGAGAACTTTATCGCCTGCGGTGAAAACTTACTTTCCCTTAATAGCTGTCGCTTGGAATGGTCGCTTGCGGGGGGTAGCGCTGATTCGAGATTGGCGATGCCTGAACTGAAAGACGTGAAAGACCTGGAAGAGCGGCTGGCCGCGCTGCGCCAGCAAATCGCCGCGGGCACCGCTCGCGGCTACACGTCGCTGCAGATCCAGCAGCTGCGCAGGCACTGCCATCATCTCTGGGCCCAGATCGAGCTCCACCGGCGCGAGCAGCTCGCCACCGTCATCTCACGCGAATTGACCCCTGCGCAGCCGGAGGCGAATTCGCCGCGTCATGGCGCGCCTGCCCAGGTCTCGTTCCGTTCGCCGGGCTAGCGATCCTCGCGGTACCACGGCAGCAGCACCGCCGGAAAATCGGCCGCGTAGCGCGCGCCGCGCGGCCGCGGACGATACTCCGGCCGCGGGTTCGGATCGGGCTCGACCGCCTTGCGATAGAGATGCCAGGTCGCGTGCCCGAGCAGCGGCATCGTGACGGCGAGCCCGACGAAGAACGGCAGCGAGCCGATCACCAGCAGCGCCGCGACGATCAGTCCCCAGAGCGCCATGGTGAGCGGGTTGGCGACGACGACACGGATCGAGGTCAGGAGCGCGACCGAGGCGCCGACGTCGCGGTCGAGCAGCAGCGGGAACGAGATGGCGCCGGTGGTGAGCGTCGCTACAGCGAACAAGAAGCCGATGCCGTTGCCCCACACGATCAGGTGCCAGCCGGCGCGGGTGGTGAGCACCTCATGGATGAAGGCGCCGAACGAGGCCGGCGCCGCATAGCCGAAGGTGTCGATGTAGATCATGCGCGCGATCGCGATCCATCCCGTGAAGATGATCAGGAGCAGCACGCCGAGCGCCATGATGGCGCCGATCGAGGGCGAGCGCAGCACGTCGAGGGCATCGCTCGCCCAGGCATCGAGACCTGCTTCGCGCCGGCGGCTCAGCTCGTAGAGCCCGACCGCGGCAAACGGCCCGATCAGTGCGAACCCGGCGGCGAGCGGGAAGAGCAGGGGGATGATCGCATAGCCGAGCGTGAGGCCCGCCAGGGCGATGCCGACCACCGGATAGATCGCGCAGAGGAAGATCGCGTGCGTCGGCATGGCCATGAAATCGTTCCAGCCGGCGCGCAACGCGGCGACGAGATCGGCCGGGTGGATGCGGCGAACCACGGGTGCGACGGGCTGCGCGCCCGCACCGGTCAGGATGTGTGCTTGTGCCATGAGCGGTCCTCCTCGATCCTCATTGGTTGGATCAAGCGGCCGCGATCGGCCCGGAGGCGCCGCCCAGCGAGCGGGCGGAAACGCCTCGCGCTTGATCGACGTGGCGCAAACGTAGCACCCGACGGCTCCCGCATTCTTCACACTCTCGGGAGGCCGGAATTGTGCGCCGCCGGCGTCTAAATACCGTGACCGATTCTGGCAACGTGACCTAGCTGGGATAACAGCAACGGTTTCAAAGAGGTCGACGGGACACGACAACGAGCCGATCACACCAGGCGGCCTTCGATAGCGGCTAGCTTACCTGAACCTGGAGGCGCCCATTCGCCACCACTGTGGGTATGTCGCGATCCGCACCGGGGGGCGCCGAAACACGGCTTGCGCTTCGGGCGATCGTCCATGTGACCAGCTGCACGCTGTCGGGGTGCGCGTGCCATAGGCAGAGAACGAGAATGAGCATCGATGTGCTGTCGGTCATCGGCGCCTACTGGGGCGAACCCCAGCTGCGGGATTTTCTCGCGGCGCTCCAATTTCCGGCCGCCAAGGCGCGCGTGATCCCGGTCGACGACTATGCGAGCTATCTGCAGAACCAACGGCTCGGCGTCGAGCTGACCTTTCAGATCCTCGCCAGGTTGAAAGTCCAGCCGCGTTCCTATCCGGACGGCGCGCTGGTCCTCATGAACATTCGCCTGTACGGCGAAAAGCGCAATTCATTCACGCCATATGCGGGTGTGCTTCCCCTCGGGCTCCATTTTGGCGACACGCGCCAGGCGCTGATCGACAAGCTCGGCCCGCCGGATCTGGTCACCGACCTGGTCTCGCAACTGCGCTGGGACTACGATCGCTACTGCCTGTTCGCCCGCTTTTCGGCCGCCGGGGAGCTCACGATCGTGGCCGTGCAGACGCCGGTGGTGGCCTCGACGAAGCCGGCACCTGCGCGATGAAGCGGCGCAGGTCGACACGGGCCGGCCGACACGCTATGGGCGGGTCGGCCGGCCGACGGTGCCGGCGCGGCCGTGGGTCTTCGCTCTGATGTTCAAAGTCCGCGTCATCCCGTGCCTCGACGTGAAGGACGGCCGCGTCGTCAAAGGCATCAATTTCGTCAACCTGCGCGATGCCGGCGACCCGGTCGAGGCGGCGATCGCCTATGACGCGGCGGGCGCCGACGAGCTCACCTTCCTCGACATCACGGCGAGCCACGAGAACCGCGGCATCATGCTGGATGTGGTGCGCCGTACCGCCGAAGCCTGCTTCATGCCGGTGACGGTCGGCGGCGGCGTGCGCACCATCGAGGACATCCGCGCGCTGCTGCGCGCCGGTGCCGACAAGGTGTCGATCAACACCTCGGCGGTGAGCAACCGCGCCTTCGTCAAGGAGGCGGCGGAGAAGTTCGGCGACCAGTGCATCGTCGTCGCGATCGACGCCAAGAAAGTATCTGCGGTGGGCGAGCCCGACCGGTGGGAAATCTTCACCCACGGCGGGCGCAAGCCGACGGGTCTCGATGCGGTCGCCTACGCCAAGGAAGTCGTGGCGCTCGGCGCCGGCGAGATCCTCCTCACCTCGATGGACCGCGACGGCACCCGCCGTGGTTTCGACGTCGCGCTCACCCGCGCGATCGCCGACGCCGTGACGGTCCCGGTGATCGCCTCGGGCGGGGTCGGCAATCTCGATCACATGGTCGAAGGCATCCGCGACGGCCACGCCACGGCGGTGCTCGCCGCCTCGATTTTCCACTTCGGCGAATTCACCGTGCGGCAGGCCAAGCAGTACATGGCCGATGCCGGCCTGCCGATGCGGCTCGACGCCTGATCTGCGTCGTGCGGCCTCGCCGCACCATCGGCGAGATGCTAAGAGAGCCTGATGACGACCTTCACGCTGCATGACCTGGAGAAACGCGTCGCCGAGCGCGCGGGCGCGGGCGCCGAGGTGTCGTATACGCGCAAGCTGCTCGACCGCGGCGTCGCCCAATGCGCCAAGAAGCTGGGCGAGGAGGCGGTCGAGACCGTGCTCGCCGCCGTGGCGGAGGATCGCGAGCACCTGATCGGGGAGGCGGCCGATCTGCTCTATCACCTGCTCGTCGTCCTGCGCGCGCGGGGCGTCTCGCTCGCCGAGGTCGAGGCGGCGCTGGGTGAACGCACGAAGCAGTCGGGCCTCGAAGAGAAAGCATCGCGCAAAGGCAGCTGACATACTTATGGAACAGCGCATCAACGACGGCCTTTCGCCCTATCACACCTTCACCCGGTCCGAGTGGGCGGCGCGGCGCGAAGATACCCCGATGACGCTGCGCTCCGAGGAGGTGACGCGGCTGCGCTCGATGCACGACCGGCTCGACATGAACGAGGTCGAGGAGATCTATCTGCCGCTGTCGCGCCTGCTCTCGATGTATGTCGCCGCGACGCAGCGACTGTTTCGTGCCCAGCAGGGCTTTCTCGGCACCGAGGACGCCAAGATGCCCTACATCATCGGCATCGGCGGCTCGGTTGCGGTCGGCAAATCGACCACCGCGCGCGTGCTGCAGGCGCTGCTCGCGCGCTGGCCGAATGTACCGAAGGTCGATCTCGTCACCACCGACGGCTTCCTCTATCCGAACGCGATCCTCGACCGCGAAGGCTTGATGGACCGCAAGGGGTTTCCGGAAAGCTACGACCTGCCGGCGCTGCTGCGCTTTCTGAACGACGTCAAGGCGGGACGGCGGCCGACGCGGGCGCCGATCTATTCGCACCTCATCTACGACGTGATGCCCAATCACTGGATCGAGATCGACCGTCCGGACATTCTCATCGTGGAGGGCCTCAACGTGCTGCAGGCGGGCCGCCTCCCGGAGAACGGCGAGGCAATCCCGTTCGTCTCCGACTTCTTCGACTTCTCGGTCTATCTCGACGCCGACGAGGAGGTGCTCAAGGCCTGGTACGTGAATCGCTTTCTCACCCTGCGCGGCACCGCCTTCAGCGACCCGAAATCATACTTCCATCGCTACTCGAAGCTGACCGACGCCGAGGCGATCGCGACCGCGACCGACATCTGGACGCGCATCAACCTGGTCAATCTGCACGAGAACATCTTGCCGACCCGCCAGCGCGCCGACCTCATCCTGAAGAAGGGCGAGAGCCACGGGGTCGACGAGGTGGCGCTGCGGAAACTGTAGTCGGAAACCGCTTCACGCCGCGATCGTGATCCGCTCTGCGGTGAGCAGCTCGACAAGCCGCTCACGGTCGAGCGGCTTGGTCAGGAACGCGTCCATGCCGGCCGCGAGGCAGGCGTCGCGGTCGTCGCTGAAGGCGTTGGCGGTGAGCGCGACGATCGGCGTGCGCGTGGCGTCCGGCGCCGCCGCTTCGGCCGCGCGGATGCGGCGCGCCGCCTCGATGCCGTCCATCTCGGGCATGTGCACGTCCATCAAGACGAGATCGTAGGGCTCTCCCGCCGCACGCGCGGCGAGCCACGAGTCCACCGCGGCGGTGCCGGTGGCGGCGAGCGTCGGGCGGTGGCCGAGCCGTGCCAGCAGCGAGCGCGCGAGCAGGGCGTTGATCTCGTTGTCCTCGGCGACGAGGATCGCGAGCCCGGCGCCGGGACGGCCGGCAGCAGTCGTGGCGTGCACGTCGCCGCTCCCGGCGCCAGGTGGGTCGAAGGCGGCCGGCTCGCTCATAAAGCGCGCCGCGAGCGACGCCGCGCGCACGGGCTTGACCAGGTAGCCGGTGAACCCGGCGTCGCGCAAAGCCGCGAGCTCGTGGCGATTATCGGGAGTCACGAGGACAACACGGCGCGTCGCGCCGGGGATTGCTGCGCGCGCGATCGCCTCGGCAGCTTGCGCCCCGAGCGCGCGATCGACGATGATCGTGGTCCAGTTGCGCTCGCGGACCAGCGCGAGCGCCGCATCGCCATCTGCGACCGCACAGCCGCGCGCACCCCAGCCGGTGAGGCGTCGCGCCAGCAGGGTCGCGACGACGCTGCTCGGCGGCGCCGCGATCAGCACCTCGTCATCGAGCCGCGGCCGCGCGGCCGCGGTCGTCGCGGCCGGCAGCGGGATCGAGAACGTGAAGGTCGAGCCCACGCCCGGCGCGCTCTCGACGCCGATGCGCCCGCCCATGCGCTCGACGATGCGTTGCGAGATGGCGAGCCCGAGACCGGTGCCGCCGTGCCGCCGGGTGGTGCCGCCGTCGGCCTGCTCGAACTCCTCGAAGATGCGCGCCTGCGCGTCGGGCGCGATGCCGACGCCGGTGTCGCGGATCGCGAACGTGACCTCGTCCGGCTGGCTGCCGGGCTCGGCGACGACCGCGACGCCGCCGCTCGCGGTGAACTTCACGGCGTTGCCGGCGAGGTTGAGCAGCACCTGGCGCAGCCGCGGCCCGTCGCCGATCACGTCGGTCGCGAGCCGGTCGTCGACGAAGGACGCGATCTCGATGCCCTTCGCCTGCGCGCGCGGGGCGAGCAGCTCGACCATCTCCTCGATCAGCGACGCGAGCCCGAACGGGCGCGCGTCGAGGTCGAGCCGGCCGGCCTCGATCTTGGAAAAATCGAGGATCTCGCCGATCAGCGACAGCAGCGTGTCGCCCGAGGCCTTCACGGCCTTGACGTAGGTCGCCTGCTCGGGCGTGAGCGGCGTGTCGAGCAGAAGGTCCGCCATGCCGAGAATGCCGTTGAGCGGGGTGCGGATCTCGTGGCTCACCATGGCGAGGAAGCGGCTCTTGGCGCGGTTTGCCGCGTCGGCCTGGTCGCGCGCCTCGGCGAGCGCGTGCTCGGCGCGCACCCGGTCGGTCACGTCGCGGCCGACGCTCTGCGTCTCGGTGCGCTCGCTGCGGTCGGCGCGCACCGGCGCCTCGCGCCAGGCGATCCAGCGCGGCCCGTCGGCGCAAGCGATCTCCTGGTCGTGCATGCGGGTGCCGTCGGGGCGCACCGCGACGGCGCCCTGCTCGAGCACCGCAAGGCTGCGCTGCGTGCCGACGAGATCATGCCGCGAGCCGCCTGCGATCGCGCAATAGGCATCGTTGACATAGGTGATGCGGCCGCCGGCGTCGCGGCGCACGATCATGTCGCCCTGCGCCTCGAGGAAGCTCTTGGCGCGCTCCTCGGCCTCCTTGATCTCCCAGGCGCGGTCGGAGAAATCCTCGACCCGCAGCTCGAGCCGCTCGATGTCGTCGGCGAGCATGCGGTTGCGCCGGATCATCAGCGCGAGCGCGCCGCACGCCGCGATGGTGGCGCCGGTCAGCACCGCCATGTCGGACTGGAAATAGAGGCTCGCGACGTTCACGCCGTGCCCGGCGACCAGCCGATAGAGCGCGAGCACGACGATCGCGGCGCCCGCGATCGTCAGCCCGGACAAGGCGGCCGGCATCGCGTGGCGGATCGTCTGGCGCAGATCGGTACCCGCCCGCCGGCGCGGGCGTGCACGCTTGATGTCGCCGGGCTTGACCCGCATGTCCGCCGTCCCAACTGCGGTCCCGCTGCCGGGGCGCGCGGTCGGTGGCGCGCCAGCACGGTCTCATTGGCTCCTGCGCTCGACGGCGTAGCGCAGGAATCTTGCAAAACCTTGTGGGCAAAGGCCGTGAGCGGCGGCGGCGCGCCGGTAGGGTTATCGCAAGCTTAACGCTCTGTCCGCATCGGCGACGTTCCGCGGCCGCGCCGCCTGCCACATGACGCCCAACAGAGCCGCCGCTTCCTCGTGCGAGAAGTGCGCCGAGTGGACGTAGAGCTTGAAATCCGGCGCCGCGTCGCCGACGAGGCTGATGGTGAGATCGGCGCGCGGCGCCGCGTCATCGACGCGGATGGTCTTGAGCGGCAGCGAGGTCCGGCATGCATCGCTCGCGGTGGTGTCGAAGTCGTCGACCAGGACGAAATCAGCGGCGGCGGGGTCGTCGACCAGCTGCATGTGCAGGTCGGGATGGGCCGCCCGATTGTCGATTTTCACCTGATAGTCGGGCGTGGCGGCGGTGGCGGAGAGCCGATAGGTCGCGCTGCCGGCGGCGAAGCACGGCTGCTTCGGTGTCTGGAAAATCTGCACGCCTTGCGCGGTGATCGGCAGCGCGATCGCGACCCCGAACAGAATGGATTTGTGCATGCGCCGCATGGAGCCCCATCTCCCCGCCGCCGCGACGAAACAGCACCATCGATTGCCGCGCGCGAGCCGCAGCAGCATTAACCTTGATACGGTTAAGGCGACGTTCAGCATCATGGTTAGCGAATTCTATCTCTGACCTAGCGTCATGCTTCCATTGCGTTTAGCGATTCGTGCGCGGCGCGGCGTAACGCGAAACTAATACTCCACGCGATAGGCTTGCGTGTTGTGGCGCAAGGGGCTCCGGATGTTCCGCGTGTTGACCTGCCTTACGACCGAGCACGACTGGCGGCTGGTCGTGCTGGCGGGTCTCATCTGTTTTCTCTCGAGCTGTGCTGCCGTCAGCCTGATGCATCGCGCGCGGGCGGCGCGCGGGTTTTCGCGCGCGATCTGGATCGCCACCGCCGGCACCGCGACCGGATGCGGCATCTGGGCGACCCATTTCATCGCGATGATGGCTTATGATCCGGGCGTCGTGATCGGCTACGGGCTCGTGCTCACCCTGTTGTCGCTCGTCGCTGCGATCGTGGTCACGTCGGGCGGCCTCGCCATCGCGATCAACGGCCGCGCCGCCTGGACCGCGGCGCTCGGCGGGGCCGTGGTCGGCGGCGGCGTCGCCTGCATGCACTATCTCGGGATGTCGGCGCTCGAGCTGCCCGGCCGCATCACCTGGTCGCCTGATCTCGTCGTCGTCTCGATCGTGTGCGGCATCGTGCTCGGCGCCCTGGCCATCGCGGCGGCGCGCCGGCGCGCCGGCTTCGCGTCGTCCGCGGCGGCCTCGGTCCTGCTGACGCTCGCGATCGTATCGCATCACTTCACCGCCATGGGCGCTGCGTCGATCGTGCCCGATCCGGCTCGCCCGATCAGCGGGCTCATTCTTCCGCCCGAGGCGCTCGCGCTCACCGTGGCGGCGGCCGCGATCGCGATCCTCGGCATGTGCATCGTCGCGAGCCTGGGCGAGCGTCGCGCCAAGCTGCTGCTGAGCGAGCGCAATCGTCTGCTCGACGCCGCGCTCAACAACATGGTGCAGGGCGTCAATATGTTCGACGCGCAGGCGCGGCTCGTCCTGCACAACGAGCGCTACGAGCAGATGTACCGGCTCGCGGCCGGCGTCGTGAAGGCCGGATGCACGATTCGCGACCTGGTCGACAGCCGCATCCGCAGCGGGACCTTCTTCGCCACCGATCCGGAGCGATACATCGCCGAGCTGTCCGATGCGCTGCTGCACGACCGGCGGCCGAGCACCAAGATGTTCGAGCTCGACGACGGCCGCGTCATCTCGGTGTCGAGCCAGCCGATGGCGGCGGGCGGCTGGGTGGTGACGCACGAGGACGTGACGGAGCGGCACCGGGCGCAGAAGGAGCTCGAAAGCACCCGCAACTTCCTCGATACCGTCATAGAGAACGTGCCGGCAGCGATCCTGGTGAAGAACGTCGCCGATCGCCGCTATGTGCTCATCAATCGCTGCGGCGAGGATGTCTTCGGCATCACGCGCGAACGCATCATCGGCAAGACCGCGCGTGACATTTTCCCCAAGCCGAACGCCGAAATGATCGAGCTGCACGACACCCAGCTGATCGACCAGCGCGCGCGTGTTTTTTGCGACGCCCACCCGGTCGAAACGCCGGCCAACGGCGTGCGTCTGATGACCTCGACGCGCATGCCGATCATGGGCGAGGACGGCGCGCCGCGGTATCTCGTCAACGTGATCCAGGACGTCACCGAGCGCAAGCGCGCCGAGGCCCGGATCGCCCACATGGAGCACTACGACGGGCTCACGGATCTGCCGAACCGCGCGGCCTTCAACGAATGCTTCGCCAGCACGCTCGAGCGCGCCGCCCGTGACGACGAGCCCTTCGCGCTCCTCTCGATCGATCTCGACCGCTTCCAGGAGATCAACGACGTGTTCGGCCACGCCGCCGGCGATGCGTTGCTGCGCGCGGTCGCCAAGCGCCTGGGCGAGGCCGCCGAGGGCGCGTTCCTCGCCCGCCTCGGCGGCGACGAGTTCGCCCTCATCGCGGGCGGCGGGGCGCAGCCGGCCGGTGCGTCGGCGCTCGCCGAGCGGCTGATGGCCGCGATGGCGGATGATATCGCGGTCGACGGCGAGCGGCTGCGCGTCGGCTTGAGCATCGGCATCGCGGTCTATCCGACCGACGGCACCGACGGCTCGGAGCTGATCGCCAACGCTGAAGCCGCGCTGCATCGGGCGAAAAGCGACGGGCGCGGCTCGATGCGCTTCTTCGAGCCCGATATGGACCAGCGCCTGCGCGAGCGGCGCGCTCTCGTGCAGGATCTGCGCACCGCGATCGAGCGCGGCGAGATCATTCTCTACTACCAGCCGCAGGCGCGCATGGACGGCGAGATCACCGGCTTCGAGGCGCTGGTGCGCTGGAAGCATCCGAGCCGCGGGATGATATCGCCGGACCTGTTCATCCCGGCTGCCGAGGAAAGCGGGCTCATCCTGTCGATCGGCGAATGGGTGCTGCGCGAGGCCTGCCGTGAGGCCGCCGGCTGGCCGAAGGCGCTCAAGATCGGCGTCAACCTGTCGGCCCTCCAGTTCCGCCACGGCGACCTGCCCGGGCTCGTCCATTCGGTGCTGCTGGAGACCGGGCTCGCGCCCGGGCGCCTCGAGCTCGAGATCACCGAAAGCGTGCTGGTCGACGACCTCGCGCGCGCCGTCACCATCCTGCGCCGGCTCAAGCTGCTCGGCGTGCATATCGCGATGGATGATTTCGGCACCGGCTACTCGTCGCTCTCCAACCTGCAGGCCTTCGCGTTCGACCGCATCAAGATCGACCGCTCGTTCATCGCGAGCCTGCTGACCAGCCGGCAGTCCGCCACGATCGTGCGCGCCGTCATCGGGCTCGGGCGCGGCCTCGGCCTGCCGGTGATCGCCGAAGGCGTCGAGACGCGCGAGCAGGTTGCCTTCCTCGCCGCCGAGGCCTGCGCCGAGGTGCAGGGCTTCCTCATCGGCAAGCCGCTGCCGATCGCGGCTTATGGCGACGCCATCGGCCGCTTGTGCGACGAGCCGGTGGCATCGGTCGCCTGATCAGCGCAGGCGCACGCTCGCCAGCCGCAACGCGTTAGCCACCACGCTGACGGACGACAGCGCCATCGCGGCCGCGCCGATCACCGGCGACAGCACGATGCCGAACGCGGGATAAAGCACCCCGGCCGCCACCGGGACGCCGATCGCGTTGTAGACGAAGGCGAGAAACAGGTTCTGCCGGATATTGCGCATGACGGCGCCCGACAGTGCCCGCGCTCGCGCGATGCCGTTGAGGTCGCCCTCGAGCAGCGTGATGCCGGCGCTCTCCATCGCCACGTCCGTGCCGGTGCTCATCGCGATGCCGACGTCGGCGGCGGCGAGCGCCGGCGCGTCATTGGTGCCGTCGCCCGCCATGGCGACGACCGCGCCGGCAGTCTGTCCGCCTTGGCGCAGCCGCTCGACCACCGCGATCTTCTGCTCGGGCAGGATCTCCGCCTCGACCTCGGTGATGCCGAGCCGCGCGGCCACGGCCTGCGCGGTGGTGCGGTTGTCGCCCGTGAGCATGACGACGCGAATGCCCTGCCGGCGCAACGCATCGAGCGCCGCCGGCGTCGTCGCCTTGATCGGGTCGGCGATCGCGATCAGGCCGGCGAGCTGCCGGTCGATCGCCATGAGGACGACCGTCGCGCCGTCCTGGCGTTGCCGCTCGGCCTCCGCCGCGAGTGCGTCGATTGCAATGGCGAGATCGGCGAAAAAGCCGGCATTGCCCAGCGCGACGCGGCGGCCATCGACCATGGCCGACACGCCCTTGCCGCTCGGCGCCGCAAACCCGGTCGCCGGCGCGAGCGCAAGGTTGCGCTCGCCGGCCGCAGCGACGATCGCCCGGCCGAGCGGATGCTCGCTCGCGCGCTCGACGCTGGCTGCGAGGCGCAGGATCTCGTCTTCCTCATGCGCCGCCGTCGCCGTGACCGCGATGACCTTCGGCTTGCCCTCGGTGAGCGTGCCGGTCTTGTCCACCACCAGCGTGGTGACCCGTTCCATGCGCTCGAGCGCCTCGGCATTGCGCACCAGCACGCCCGCATGGGCGCCGCGGCCGACGCCGACCATGATCGACATGGGTGTGGCGAGGCCGAGCGCGCACGGGCAGGCGATGATCAGCACCGTGACGGCGGCGACGAGGCCGTAGGCGAAGCGAGGCTCCGGGCCGAAGACCGCCCAGGCCGCGAAAGCGAGCAGCGCGATGGCGATCACGGCCGGCACGAACCAGCCCGCCACCTGATCGGCGAGGCGCTGGATCGGCGCGCGCGAGCGCTGCGCGCTCGCCACCATGTCGACGATGCGGGCGAGCATCGTGGCGCGGCCGACCTTGTCGGCGCGCATCACGAAGCTGCCCGCCTGGTTGAGCGTGCCGCCGATCACGCGCGCGCCGACGCGCCGGGTGACCGGCATCGATTCGCCCGTCACCATCGATTCGTCGAGGCTCGACTGGCCTTCGATGATCTCGCCGTCGACCGGCACCTTCTCGCCGGGCCGCACCCGCAGCCGGTCGCCGACCGCGACCGCGGCGAGCGCGATCTCCTCGTCGCGCCCATCAGCCGCGAGGCGGTGCGCGCTCGTCGGCGTGAGGCGCAGCAGGGCGCGGATCGCGCCTGAGGTGCGCTCGCGCGCGGAGAGCTCCAGCACCTGGCCGAGCAGCACCAGCACGGTGATGACCGCCGCCGCCTCGAAATAGACGGCAACCGCGCCGTCATGGCCGCGGAAGGCGGGCGGGAAGAGCCCGGGCGCGACGGCGGCGACGAGGCTGTACGCGTAGGCGACGCCGGTGCCGAGGGCGATCAGCGTGAACATGTTGAGATGGCGGGTGACCAGCGAGCGCCAGCCGCGCTCGAAGAATGGCCAGCCCGCCCACAGCACCACTGGCGTCGCCAGGGCGAACTGCACGAGGTTCGCGCGTGTGGGGTCGAGCAGGGCATGCCCGCTGAGATGGGTGCCCATCTCCAGCACGACGACCGGCGCCGCGAGCACCAGCGCGATCCAGAAGCGCCGCTTCATGTCGGCGAGCTCCGGATTGGGCACCGCCTCGGCCGAGGCGACCTCCGGCTCGAGCGCCATGCCGCAGATCGGGCAGGCGCCGGGACCGACCTGGCGGATCTGCGGATGCATCGGGCAGGTGTAGATCGCGTCGGCCGAGACGGGCGCGGCCGCCGCCGGGGCGGGCGCGAGATATTTCGCCGGGTGGGCGATGAACTTGGTGCGGCAGCCGGCGCCGCAGAAGTGATAGGTGCGGCCCGCATGATCTGCGTGGTGCGGCGTGCGCGCCGGATCGACCGTCATGCCGCATACCGGGTCCTTGGCGGTGGGCGCGTCGGGCGGGGCAGGGGAGGGCGTATGGGAGCAAGACGCGCCCTGTGGCGAGGCGTGATCGTGGTGGTGCGAGTGGTCCATGGATTTCCAGTGCCGCCGTCATGTCCGTGGCTTGACAACCTATACGGGGTAGGGGTATCTAGCATGCATGCAGACGGAAGCCAAGGCCTCCTGCTTGAAGCGTCTCGGCCGCATCGAGGGCCAGGTGCGGGGGCTTGCCCGCATGGTCGAGGACGATCGCTATTGCATCGACGTGGTGACGCAGATCTCGGCGGTGCGCGCCGCGCTGCGCCGGCTCGAGGAGGAGGTCCTGCGCGACCACGTCGCCCACTGCGTCGAGCACGCGATCGCGGCCGGCAACAAGGCCGATCAGCGGCGTAAGGTCGCCGAGCTGATGGATGTGATCGGCCGCGCGGACAGGTGAATTGGGGAGCTCACACCAGGATCACCCGGCTGGCCGGGCTTATGCGCCGCGAAAGGTCCTCGGCAAATCTTCCGAATTACAGGTACGACCCGGCCGAAGGGCGGGCCCGCTCATGCCGCCCGCCTGACCTCGTCGGCGAGCGCGCGATACGACAGCGCCTCGGCGAGATGGAGGCGGCCGACCTTGTCGCTGCCGTCGAGGTCGGCGAGCGTGCGGGCGACGCGCAGCACGCGGTGATAGCCGCGGGCGGTGAGGCGCATCTTGTCGGCCGCATCGTGGATCAGCGCGAGCGAGGCCTGATCGAGCTTGACGGCCTCGTCGAGCGCGGCGCCCTGGGCGGCCGCGTTGGTGCGCACGTGCGGCAGGCCGAGCGCCGCGTAGCGCTCGGCCTGGATCGTTCGGGCGCGGGCGACGCGGGCCGCGACCTCGCGGCTGCCTTCGCTCGGCGGCGGCAGGATGAGATCGGCGGCGGTGACGGGCGGCACCTCGATATGCAGGTCGATGCGGTCGAGCAACGGGCCGGAGAGACGCGCCTGATAGTCGGCGATGCAGCGCGCATTCGGTGCGCGCCGGCACGTGAAGCCGGGCTCGCTGGCGCGGCCGCAGCGGCAGGGGTTCATGGCGGCGATGAACATGAATCGCGCCGGATAGGTGACGCGATGATTGGCGCGAGCGATCGCGACCTCGCCGGTCTCGAGCGGCTGGCGCAGCGAATCGAGCACGCGCGGATCGAACTCGGGGAACTCGTCGAGAAACAGCACGCCGCCGTGGGCGAGGGAAATCTCGCCCGGCTTGGCGCGCAGGCCGCCGCCGACCAGGGCCGGCATGCTGGCGGAATGATGCGGCGCGCGGAACGGCCGCCGGTTGGTGAGCGCACCGCCCTCGAGCTGGCCCGCAATCGAGGCGATCATCGACACCTCGAGCAACTCGGCCGGCGCGAGGGGCGGCAGGATCGAGGGCAGCCGCGCCGCGAGCATCGACTTGCCGGCGCCCGGCGGACCCACCATCAGCAGGTTATGCCCGCCGGCGGCCGCGACCTCGAGCGCACGCTTGGCGCTCTCCTGGCCGCGGATGTCCTTGAGATCGAGCGTCGGCTCGGCGCTGGTGCGCACCTTCGGCTGCGGCCGCAGCAGCACCTGCGTGCCTTTGATGTGATTGGCGAGCTGGATCAGCGAGCTCGGGGCGACGATCTCCATGTCGGGGCTCGCCCAGGCGGCCTCCGGACCGCATGCGGCCGGGCAGATCAAGCCCTTCTCGCCGGCGTTGGCGCTGATCGCGGCCGGCAGCACGCCGGCCACCGGCGCGATCGCGCCGTCGAGGCCGAGCTCGCCCAGCACCACGTAATTACTGAACGCATCGGGCGGAATCGCGCCGATCGCGGCCATCAGGCCGAGCGCGATCGGCAGATCGTAATGGCTCCCTTCCTTGGGCAGATCCGCGGGCGCGAGATTGACCGTGATGCGTCGCGACGGCAGCGCGAGCCCGGAGGCGGTGAGCGCCGCGCGCACCCGATCGCGCGCTTCCGAGACCGCCTTGTCGGCGAGCCCGACCACGTTGAAGGCGGGCAGTCCGGGCGCCACTTGCACCTGCACCGTGACGCTGCGCGCCTCGATACCTTCGAACGCAACCGTGGCGACTCGCTGGACCATGCCGCTCGGGACCCATGCACTAGCGAAGCTCGCCGCACACTAGCGCAAATTGTGGGAGGCGAGCAAGAACATTTGCAGAACATCGCGAATCGTTTACAGTGAGCAAGTGACGAGATAATCAACGCAGGGAGCGTCAAGTGACTGATCTTGATGGACTTCTGGCAATCGCGGCCGGCCCCCAGGCGGCCCCGCGAATCATGCAAGGCGCCCTGGCGGCCGCGCGTCAGGCCCGTATCGAGGCCGAGCTCGCTGGTTGCGAGATGGAGGAGCTGACCGCGGCGCTGCACCGCAAGCCGCCGGTCGGACGCTGGCCGCGACTCGTCCAGCCGGTCTTCGGTCCGACCGTCGCGGTGCTCTCGGGCTGAAAGCTCGCCTGGCCCCATCGCGCACGCGGCACCTCTCGTGCGCGATCTTGCTGTCCCTGCGGCACAAGCCGATCCAAATTTCTGATGGCGGCGCGACGAGCTTAGCCGCTCCTTTACGTTCCTCGGTTAACCACACCTGAGCGCGTGCTGCGTCAGTAGTGACGCCGCGCGCACCTTGGGAAGGGGAACGATCATGCGCGCGGCCCTGCACAGCATCAACGGCCGTATTCTGCTCATTCCGATGATCGCGCTGGCGGCGCTGCTCGTGGTCGGCCTGGTGTCGATCCGAATCATCGCCGACGTCACCTTGGCGGAGCATCAAGCGCGCGCCCGTGTCGTCACCGAGGCGATGGCGAAGATCGTGGAATTCTATGAGGCCAAGGCCACGCGCGGAGACATGCCGGTCGCCGCCGCGCAGGTGGCCGCGAAGGAAGCCTTGCGCGCCGTGCGCTACGACGGCACCGAATACGTGATCGTCCGCAACCTCGAAGGCATCATCCTGGTCAACGGCGGGTTCCCGAAACGCGAGGGCGCCCAGTCGGACGACAACAGGGACGCGAACGGCGTCTACTTCAGCCGGGAAATGACCAAAGCCGCGCAGGCGGGCGGCGGCTTCAGCTATTACCTCTGGCCCAAGCGTCCGGACACGCCGCCGATCCGCAAGGCGACCTACTCGCAGCTCACGCCCGGCTGGAAATGGGTGATCGCCTCCGGCGTCTATCTCGATGAGGTCGATGCCGCCGTCTGGAGCAATACGGAACTCACGATCGGCATCGTCGCCGCCGTCGCGCTCGTGACCTTCGCGGCCGCCTTCTGGCTCGGCCGCCGGATCACCCGTCCGATCCTCGAGCTCAGCCGTACGGCCCACGGCCTCGCCGACGGCGACCTCTCGATTGCGGTTCCGGCGTTGAACCGCCGCGACGAGATCGGGACGATGGCGCAGGCGATTGCGGTGCTGAAGGAGCGCGCGGTCGAGGCCGCCCGTCTCGCCGCCGAGCAGGACCGCCTCAAGGCCACCGCCATCGACGAGCGCAAGAGCGCCATGCGCAAGCTCGCCGATGCCTTCGAATCCTCGGTCAAGAGCGTCGTCGACAAGATGGCCTCGTCCGCGACGGGGCTCGAAGCCGCGGCCAACTCGATGCGTGCCGCCGCCTCGACCGCCAACGGCGAGACCACCGCGGCGGCCGGCGCCGCCGAGCAGACGAGCGCGAACGTCGCGACGGTCGCGGCCGCGACCGAGCAGCTCTCGGCCTCGGTGCACGAGATATCGCGCCAGGTCGCGCAATCCTCGCAGATCGCCTCCGACGCCGTGGCCGGCACCAAGCGCGCGAACGCCGACATGACGGCGCTCGCCGACTCGGCGAAGCGTGTCGGCGACATCGTGGCGCTGATCAGCGGCATTGCCGACCAGACCAACCTGCTCGCCCTCAACGCCACCATCGAGGCCGCGCGCGCAGGCGAGGCGGGCAAGGGCTTTGCGGTGGTCGCCTCGGAGGTGAAGGCGCTCGCCTCCCAGACCGCCAAGGCGACCGACGAGATCCAGGCCAAGGTCGGCGAGATCCAGACCATGACCGCCACCGCGGTCACGGCGCTCGACGGCATCGACGGAACGGTCGGGCGTATGAACGAGATCACGGCGGCGGTGGCGTCGGCCGTGGAGGAGCAGGGCGCCGCAACGCGCGGGATCGCCGGCAATGTGCAGCAGGCGGCCGCAGGCACGCGCGCGGTGTCGGGCAATGTCGCGACCGCCCAGCGCGCCGTCGCCGAGACCGGCACCATCGCGACCAATGTGCTCGGTGCGGCCGGCACGCTGTCGAGCGAAGCGGAGCGGTTGAGATCCGAGGTCGCAGAGTTCCTCGCCAATGTCCGGGCGGCTTAGCCGAGGCGAATAGCGAATGGCGAATAGCGTCCGTTTCGTTCGCTGTTCGCATTCGCTACGGTGTCTACTGCGCCCGCCGCGCCTCGATCTTGTCCCAGATCATCGCCGCGATGTCGGGGCCGCCAAGGCGCCGGATCGCACGGATGCCGGTCGGCGAGGTGACGTTGATCTCGGTCAGGTAGTCGCCGATCACGTCGATGCCGGTGAACAGGAGCCCGCGCTCGCGCAGCGCCGGGCCGAGACGCGCGCAGATCTCGCGCTCGCGCGGCGTCAGCTCGGCCGCCTGGGCGGCGCCGCCGCGCACCATGTTGGAGCGCAGGTCGTCCGCCTGCGGCACCCGGTTCACGGCGCCGGCGAACTCGCCATCGACCAGGATGATGCGCTTGTCCCCGAGCTTCACGGCGGGAAGGAAGCGCTGGATTACCCAAGGCTCGCGGAACGTCACGGCGAACATGTCATAGAGCGAGCCGAAATTGAGGTCGTCCGCCGTGATGCGAAAGACCGCGCCGCCGCCGTGGCCGTAGAGCGGCTTCATCACGATGTCGCCATGCTCGGCGCGAAACGCCTTGATCTCGGTGAGGTCGCGGGTGATCAGCGTCGGCGGCATCAGGTCGGGAAACTGGGTGACGAAGACCTTTTCGGGGGCATTGCGCACGTGGCCCGGATCGTTGACCACCAGCGTGCCGGGCGCCAGGCGCTGGAGCAGATGCGTCGCCGTGATGTAGGCGAGGTCGAACGGCGGGTCCTGGCGCATCAGGATCACGTCGAACGATTTCAGCGCGATCCGCTTCTCCTCGCCGAGGGTGAAATAGTCGCCCTCGGTGTCGCGCACCGCCAGGGCCCGCACGGTCGCGAACACCTCGTTGCCGCGCAAGGCCATGCGGTCGGGGGTGTAATAGGCGAGCGCATGGCCGCGCGCCTGCGCCTCGAGCAGCAGCGCAAAGCTCGAATCTCCACGGATGTTGATCCGCTCGATCGGATCCATCTGCACGGCGACATTCAGGGGCATTTCGGCTCAGTCCCGGCTCCTGGTGGCATGTTCGACAACCGATAGTTAAGGACTAACGGGCATTTTCGCGTAATTGTTTACCTCAGCTTTGGAATGACGGGACGCCCTCATGCCCAAATTGCCCAGGCCTGCGCTCGAAGCTCCCCCGCCCAGATTGGCCAAGCTTTCCATCGCGGCCAAGCTCTATTCGATCTTTGGCCTCCTTGCCATCGTCACGGCCGCGAATGCCCTCATGTCCAACCTCAACAACCGGCAGAACGCGCGGCTGACCGAGGAGGTCGCGGTTGCGGCGCAGGCGGCCGAGAACATCGAACGCGTCAATGCGCTCGTCTACGCAGTGGTGATGGAGTCGCGCGGCATCTACATGTCGAGCGACCTGCCGACGGTCAAGAAATACGCCGTCGGCCTGCTGAAATTCAACGACCAGATCGCCACGGTCGTCGAGCAATGGAAGAAGCTTGTGCGCGACGACGATGCCGCGCAGTTCGCGGCCTTCGCCAAGCGGGTCGAGCAGTTCCGGGAATTTCGCAAGGAGCTGGTGCGGCGTGCGATCGAGATCGCGCCGGCAGCTGGCCGCGAATGGGGCGACAACGACGCCAACCGCACCGTGCGCACGGCGCTCAACAAGGATCTCGAGGCGTTCGCGAAAATCTATGCCGAACGATCGCGCCGGCTCAGCGCTCTCGCGACCGATACGCGTCGGACGGCATGGTGGGTGACCGGGCTCGCGGCGGCGACTTTCGTGCTCGTGGGATTGGGCGTTCTCGTGATCTGGCGCGCGATCGCGCGGCCGCTGTCGGCGATCACGCTCGCCACCGGGCAGGTCGCGGCCGGCGAGCCCGATGTCGCGGTGCCGCATACGAGCCGGTACGACGAGGTTGGGGCGCTCGCGCGCGCAATCGAGGTCTTCCAAGCCGCCATGCAACGCAATCAGCAGCTCAATCGCGCCGCCGCCGATCAGGCTGCGGTGCGCGAGTCGCAGGCCCGGCACATGGAGGCGACGGTCGAGGCGTTTCGCGGCTCGGTCGACGCGGTGCTGAAATCGCTCGGCGACAATTCGTCCTCGATGCGCAGTGTCGCCCAGTCGATCTCCGGCAGTGCGACCGATGCGGCCGGTCAGGCCGACTCCGCCGCCAATGCGTCGCAGCGCGCCGCCGCCAACGTCACCGCGGTCGCGGGCGCCGCCGAGGAGCTCGCCGCGGCGCTGATCGAGACCGGCCGGCAGGTGACCCAGGCGGCCAACGTGGTGAAGGATGCGGATGCCAAGACCGGGCGCTCGGTCGCCGAGATCGATGGTCTTGCCGCCGCGAGCGAGCGCATCGGCCAGGTTATCAGCTTGATCCAGGCGATCGCCGAGCAGACCAACCTGCTGGCGCTCAACGCCACCATCGAGGCGGCGCGTGCCGGGGATGCCGGGCGCGGCTTTGCGGTGGTGGCGCAGGAGGTCAAAACGCTCGCCGGGCAGACCGCCAAGGCGACCAAGGATATCGCCGAGCAGATTGCCGCGATCCAGGGATCGACCAAGGGCGCCGTCGAGGCGGTACGTGAGATCGGCGCTGCCATGCGCGGCATCACCGAGGTCACGTCGGCGATCGCCAGCGCGGTCGAGCAGCAGGGCGTCGCCACCAAGGAGATTTCCGCCAACGCGCATATGGCCGCGGAGGTGAACGAAACGCTGGCGACCAACATCTCGTCGGTCAATCGCGCCATCGCGCAAACCAGGGAATCGTCTGGCCAGGTCCTGTCCGCCTCGGGGCACCTCGCCGTCGAGGCGGATCATCTGGCGAAGGCGGTCGCCCGCTTCTTCGACGAACTGCGTGCCGGGCCGGGGCGGAAGGGCGAAGGCGCGGTCCGCGCGGCGTAAGCCGGACCGAATTCAACCGGTTGCGTCGAAGGCCGCCGCGATGTGCCGCGTGCCGTTGCGGGCGACGAGAATGACGTCGAACCGGATGTTGCATGTGCCGTCGTCCGGGTGATCGGCGAGCCATGCCTCGGCGGCGGCGACGATGCGCTTTTGCTGGCGCGGCGTCACCGAGAGCGCGGCGTCGTCGAGCCGCCGCCGCGCCTTCACCTCGACGAAGAGGAGCTCGCGATCGCGTCGCGCCACGATGTCGACCTCCCCCACCCGGCTCTTGAACCGCCGTGCCGCGACCGCGTAGCCGTGGCTGGCCAGATAGGCGGCGGCGCGGCTTTCGGCCGTCAGGCCGGCGCGGAACGCGGCCTGCCGCGCAATGCGGCCGAGCGGCACGGAGGTCGCGCCGGCGCCGCTTGACGCTTGCTGCCCCGTGATCGTCTCGCCGGGTCGCCCGCCCTTGCCCATTCCGCCCTTGCCAGTCCGGCCCTGTCTATGTGGATGAGTGTAGCCGCAGGCCGGCGCGGCGTCATGGCGGATGGCGCCGCCTCCCGGATTATGTCAGGGTTTCCAGTCGGTTAACCATTCGCCGACAATATGCCCGATTGGCGCTGTTGGAGTGGCGCCGGCGGCCGAGCCGTCGAGGAGACCGGTCGATGCTTTGCTTACCGCAGGCCCTGGCGCCGGCGCGGCCCCGCCGCGGCTGGCGCGGTGCGCTTGTCGCCGGTCTCGCGACGTTGTTGTCGGCCTGCTCGGGCAGCATGCCGGGACTCGACGTCTTCAACTCCAATCCACCGCCGCCGCCCGCGCCCGCCGCCACCAATCAGGCGCCGCAATCCTCGATCGGCAACGGCCAGATCAAGGTCGGCCTGCTGCTGCCGCTGTCCGCCCCCGCCAATGCGGGCCTCGCCGGCCAATCGATGCGCAACGCTGCCGAGCTCGCGCTCGCCGAGTTCAACAATCCGAACATCCAGCTGCTGGTGAAGGACGATGCCGGCACCGCCCAGGGCGCACAGCAGGCGGCGCAGGAGGCGCTCGACCAGGGCGCCGAGATCATCCTCGGGCCGCTGTTTGCGCATTCGGTCACCCAGGCCGCCCAGGTCGCGCGCCCGCGCAACATTCCGATCATCGCCTTCTCGACCGATTCCAATGTCGCGGGGCGCGGCGTCTATCTCCTGAGCTTCCTGCCTGAATCCGACGTCGACCGCATCGTCGAGTACGCGATTGCGCAAGGGCGCAAGTCGTTCGTCGCGATGGTCCCCGACAATGCCTATGGCGCGGTGGTCGAGGCCGAGTTCAAGCAGGTGGTCGCGCGCCGGGGTGGCCGGGTGGTCGCCCTCGAGCGCTACCCGGCCCAGGGCGGCAACATGGGCGATTCCGCCAAGTTGATCGCCCAGGCCGCGACCCATGCGGACGTGCTGTTTCTTCCCGACGCCGGCGATGGCGTCATCTCGGCCGTGCAGGCGCTCGCCGGCGCCGGTCTCAATCTCAAGCGGCTGCAGCTGATCGGCACCGGCTTGTGGGATGACCCGCGCATCTTCAGCGAGCCTTCGATTGCCGGCGGCTGGTACCCGGCGCCAGACTCGGCCGGCTTCCGCGCCTTCGCGACGCGCTACCGCGCCCGCTTCGGCCAGGACCCGGTGCGCACCGCCACCCTCGCCTATGATGCGGTCGCGCTCGTCGCGGCGCTGGTGAAAACGCAAGGCCCGCGCCGCTTCGCCGCGGAGACGCTGACCAACGCGTCGGGCTTTGCCGGCATCGACGGCGTCTTCCGCTTCCGCCCCGACGGCACCAACCAGCGCGGCCTCGCGGTGCTGCGCGTGACGCCCTCCGGCGGTCAGGTGGTCTCGCCGGCGCCGCACACCTTCGGTTCGGGGACGTGACGATCGGCGCGACGGCGAGCTCGATAGATCCCTTATCACCTGGGCGACTTCATCTGCCGTCAATCCCGCCATCGCGCGTTCATTGGCCGGCGAAAAATACAAGTCCTTTCAACAAGCGATCACGTTCTTCCAAGTCGGCACGCGCCTCGGCGAGGCCGCGCGGGTAAGCTCGGTCATCCGGTCGCCTCCGAATTCGATAACGCCGAGATGCCGAGGAAGGAGCCGTGCCGCCATCGTCGTCTTGCCGGCGCCGTCGGGACCTCCGAATACGAAGATCTCTTTCAAGCGAGATTCCCAAGGAGGCTATGCAGCCAAATCCGCCACCACGGCATCCAGCACCGGCAATCCCGAGCGCGTGACGCGCAGGCGGCCATCCGCGGTGGTCTCGACGAAGCCATGCCCCATGAGCGACGCGATCCGCTCGACATCGAGCGGCCTCCCGGCGAGCGCGGCGTAGCGCGCAGGATCGATCCCCTCGGTGAGCCGCAGGCCCATCAGCAGGAACTCGTCCGCCTGCTCGTCGCGGGTGAGCACATCGTCGACCGTGCCGCCATGGCCGGTGGCTTCGACCCGCATCAGCCAGGCCTCGGGGCGCTTCTCGGTCGCGGTCGCGTGGCGCGTCCCGTCGATCAGCAGGCGTCCATGCGCGCCCGGGCCGATGCCCGCATACTCGCCATAGCGCCAGTAGACGAGATTGTGCCGGCACTCGGCGCCGGGCCGGGCATGGTTCGAGACCTCGTAGGCCGGCAGCCCGGCGGCCGCGCATTGATCGAGCGTCAGGTCGTAGAGGTCGCGCCCGAGATCGTCGTCGGGCAGCACGAGCTTGCCGTTCGCATGCAGCGCCGCGAACGGCGTGTCGGGCTCGATGGTGAGCTGGTAGAGCGACAGATGCTCGCCGGCCTCGGCGAGCGCGCGGGTCAGCTCGGCGCGCCAGGCCGCGAGCGTCTGGCCCGGCCGCGCATAGATGAGATCGAAGGAGAAGCGGTCGAAAATCCCGCGCGCGACCGCGACCGCATCGAGCGCCTCGCGCGCCGTATGCAGCCGCCCCAGCTGCTTGAGCACGCCGTCATCGAGCGACTGCATGCCGAGCGACACGCGATTGACGCCGGCGGCGCGATAGCCGCGGAAGCGCCCCGCCTCGACGCTCGACGGATTGGCCTCGAGCGTGATCTCGGCGTCGGGCGCAATCGTCCAGTGCCGGCCGACCGCCTCGAGAATCGCGCCGACCGTCGCCGGCTCCATCAGCGAGGGCGTCCCGCCGCCGAAGAAGATCGTCGACACCGTGCGGCCGGAGATGCGCGCGGCGGTCGCCTCGATCTCGGCCGCGAATGCCTTCACGTAGCGCGGCTCGTCGATGCCGCCCTGACGCACGTGGCTGTTGAAGTCGCAATAGGGGCATTTCGACAGGCAGAACGGCCAGTGGATGTAGACGCCGAACGCCGCCGCGCGGTCAGCGTCGCTCAAGGCAGGCCTCCGCGAGCTTGAGGAACGCGCGCGCGCGATGCGACAGGCCCCGGCCCTTGGGGGGCAGCCCATGCTTGTCGTCGCTCGTCATCTCGCCGAAGGTGAGCGCAAAGCCGTCCGGCAGGAACATCGGATCGTAGCCGAACCCTTTGTCGCCGCGCGGCGGCCACACCAGCGTGCCGTCGACCGTGGCTTCGAACTCCTCGACATGGCCGTCCGGCCAGGCGACACACAACGCGGAGACGAAATGCGCTTTGCGCTGCTGCGGCGCGGTCGCGCCGCGCTCGCGCAGCAGCGCATCGATCTGCCCCATCGCGCCGGCGAAATCCTTGGTGGGTCCGGCCCAGCGCGCCGAGTAGATCCCAGGCTCGCCGCCGAGCGCATCGACCGCCAGCCCCGAGTCGTCGGCGAAGGCGGGCTGGCCGGAGGCCCGCGCGGCCGCTTCCGCCTTGATGCGCGCGTTGGCACGGAAGGTCGTGCCGGTCTCCTCCGGCTCGGGCAGGCCGAGTTCGCCGGCCGAGATCGCCGCGACGCCGTAGAGCGCCAGCAGCTCGCGCATCTCGACCAGCTTGCCGGGATTATGCGTCGCGATGACCAGGCGGCCGCTGATCCGACGGTGCGTCGTCGTTGCATTCGGCCGCGGCGAGGTCGCGCTCACGTCACCGCCATCTTCTGCAGGTCGACGAGCTTGCCGACGCCCTTGCGGGCGAGCGCCAGCAGTGCGAGCAGCTGCTCCTCGCTGAACGGCGTCTTTTCTGCCGTGCCCTGCACCTCGACGATGTTTCCTGAGCCGGTCATGACGAAATTGGCATCGGTCTCGGCTTCCGAGTCCTCCGCATAATCCAGATCGAGCACCGGGGTTCCGTTGCAGATGCCGCACGAGATCGCCGCGATATGATCGCGCAGCGGATCGGCCGGCAGCATCTTGCGTGCCTTCATCCACTGGATGCAGTCGTGCAGCGCGACCCAGCCGGCGGTGATCGAGGCGGTGCGCGTGCCGCCGTCCGCCTGGATCACGTCGCAGTCGACGGTGATCTGCCGCTCGCCCAGCGCCGCAAGGTCGACCACGGCCCGCAGGCTGCGCCCGATCAGCCGCTGGATCTCGATGGTGCGGCCGCCCTGCTTGCCGGCCGAGGCCTCGCGCCGGGTCCGCTCCAGGGTGGCGCGCGGCAGCATGCCGTACTCGGCCGTGATCCAGCCGCGCGCCTGGCCCTTGAGCCAGGGCGGCAGGCGATCCTCGAGCGTCGCGGTGACCAGCACGTGGGTGTCGCCGAACTTCACGAAGCACGAGCCCTCGGCATATTTCACCACGCCGCGCTCGAGCGTGACGGCACGCAGCTCGTCGGGCTGGCGGCGGCTCGGGCGCATCGGCGAGGTCTCCAAAAGGATCGAACGGGTCCACGGGTCGCAACGGCGGGCGGATCATCGCCCGGTGGGCCCGCTTGTAGATGATTTTGCCGAGAAAAGGATAGCGGCTTGCGGGTGATTCGCCGTTCGCTCGTAAAACCGCGGCCAAGCTTGAACTCCAGCCCCGGGATGGACAATTGTGGGGGCCGGAGCGTCAACCAGAACAGCCAACCAGAAGCACCCAACCAGAGCGCCATCGTGCCGCAGGACATCTCCATCGGATCTGGCCAGCCGAGCCTCGTCGCCCTCAACGAGCGCTCGCGCGAAATCTTTCGCCAGATCGTCGACAGCTACCTCGCCACCGGCGAGCCGGTCGGCTCGCGCCACCTGTCGCGGCTGATCTCGATGCCGCTGTCGCCGGCCTCGGTGCGCAACGTGATGCAGGATCTGGAGGAGCTCGGCCTGATCTACGCCCCGCATACCTCGGCAGGCCGGCTGCCGACCGAGGTCGGCCTGCGCTTCTTCGTCGACGCGCTGATGCAGGTCGGCGATCTCAGCGAGAAGGATCGCTCCGCCATCGAAGGCAAGGTCGCGGCTGCCGGCAAGTCGGTCGAGAATGTGCTCAGCGAGGCGACCGGGCTTCTCTCCGGCCTCACCCATGCGGCCGGCGTCGTGCTCACGACCAAGAGCAACGTGCGGCTCAAGCACATCGAGTTCGTGCGGCTGGAACCCGAGCGCGCGCTCGTCGTCCTCGTCGCCGAGGATGGGCAGGTCGAGAACCGCCTCGTCAACCTGCCGCTCGGCCTGCCGATCTCGGCGTTGACCGAGGCCTCGAACTTCCTCAATGCGCGCATTCGCGGGCGTACCCTCGCGGAGGCGCGCGCGGAGGTCGAGCGGGCGCTGGAGGCAAGCCGCGCCGAGCTCGATGCGCTCACCCAGCGCATCGTCGCGGCCGGGCTCGCCAGCTGGTCCGGCGGCGAGAACGCGGAGCGCAAGCTGATCGTGCGGGGCCACGCCAACCTGCTCGACGACCTCAAGGCACTCGACGACCTCGAGCGCGTGCGCCTGCTGTTCGACGACCTCGAAACCAAGCGCGAGGTGGCCGATCTGCTCGGCCGCGCCGAGCTCGCCGAGGGCGTGCGCATCTTCATCGGCTCGGAGAACAAGCTTTTCTCGCTGTCGGGTTCCTCGACCGTGATCTCGCCCTATCACGACGCCGCCGGCCGCATCGTCGGCGTGATCGGCGTGATCGGCCCGACCCGGCTCAACTATGCGCGCGTCATCCCGATGGTCGACTACACGGCTCGGGTGGTGAGCAAGCTGTTGACGGGGTAATGGACCGGCACGCGGAACCCGCTTGATTTTCCGCTTCTGAATCTCGATATCCCAGGCGAATTTTCCCGACCACGATCCGCAAGACGGAAGCGAGGACGATGACGGACCCGAACGGCCAATCGACTGATCCGCAAGCTACCCCCGAGACGGACGTTTCGGCCGAGCCGGCCGCCAACGCCGTCGCGGCGCTCACCCGGGAGGCGGCCGACCTCAAGGACCGCCTGCTGCGCACGCTCGCCGAGATGGAGAACCTGCGCCGCCGCACCGAGCGCGAGGTCGCCGACTCGCGCCAGTATGCGGTGTCGAGCTTTGCGCGCGACCTGCTCGGCGTCGCCGACAACATGCAGCGGGCGCTCGGCACCCTGAGCGCCGATTTCCGCGATCAGGCCGATCCGGTGATCAAGTCGCACATCGAGGGCGTCGAGCTCACCGAACGCGAGCTGCTCAAGGTGATGGAGAAGCACGGCATCCGCAAGTTCGATCCGCAAGGACAGAGGTTCGATCCCAACCTGCACCAGGCGATGATGCAGGTGCCCGACCCGAGCGTGCCGGACGGCACGGTCGTGCAGGTGATGCAGCCGGGCTACATGATCGGCGAGCGGGTGCTGCGTCCGGCATTGGTGGGCGTGTCGAAGGGCGGCCCGAAGGCCGCGCCGGCAAATGAAAACGCCGCGGCCGGTCAGCGCGATTCGGTCGATACGCAGGCTTAGCCCAAGAGCAACGCCACCTCAGCCCCCACTCCTGGGCTTCACTCCATCCCGCACCGCGCGGAATTTCGGAAACGCCTCGCTCCATGCCGCGGTCGGCGCAATGCCGAGGAAGCGCAGCAAGGCGCCGTGGCCGAAGCGGATCCACTGCACGACCTTGAGCGCGGCATCGGTCTTGGCGTCCTTCGCTTCCGCCTGGATCTCGTAGGTCGGCAGGTTGTCGAGCCGGATGATGTCGGTGCCGACGATGCGCAGGTCCTTGAAATCACCCATGCTGAACAGGACCTGACGCGCGAAATTGGCGCGATCGGAATCCTGCTCCGGCCCGCCGGGCGCGACCGAGACGATGAGCAGCGGCTGCGCGGCGACGTCCTTGGGATCGGCCGGGCCCTCGGTGAGAAAGACCGAGCTGTTGCCGAGCACGCGGAACGGCCGCAGGCCGGAAAGATCGCCGAACACGACCGGCACCAGCTTCAGCTGCTCGTCGATCGGCACGCTCGCGCGCATCACGAGCGTCATGAGCATCGCGCGGACCTCGGCGTCGGGATATTTTGCCTTGGCTTCCGCCGGCAGCTGCACGGCGATCAATGCGCCCATCTCGGTGCCGGAGGCGAGCATGACCCATTTGTGCAGGGTCTTGTCGCCGACGGCCTGATCGCCGACGACGATGAGCGCCTTGCCGGAGTTGAGCGTGACGGTCTCGCGCTTCTCCTCGGTCATGCCCTGCTTCTTGAGACCTTCGGCGGACATCTCGGCCTCGAGCTTCGAGTAGACCGGCGGTGGGACCTCGAGGATCAGCACCGAGGCGTTGACGTCGGGATCGACGAAGCCGCGAAATGTCGTGCTCGGCTTCAGGCCCGCGGGCACCACCAGCCCGACATGGGAGGCGCCCGGGAACACCGGATCGGCGGCCTGCGCGGGTAGCGCCAGCAAGACGATCGCCGCGAGCGCGGCCGCGACACGGGCAGGTAACAATCGCAACAACATGGACTTACCTCGACTTGATTGCCTCGTCGCGGGGCCGCCGCCGGAGCCGCCGGGAACGTCCCCAGACCACCTTTGGGGCCAAGGCGCCCCTGTCATAGCGGGGTATTCACCCGGCGCAATGTCAGGTTAATGCGGCCACCGTCGGGCAGCAGTGTCGATGTACCGCGAATTATCCGGTCGACGCCGTGAAATGCCAGCCGCGTGGGGCCGCCAAGCACAACGGCGTCGCCGGACGCGAGGCGGAACGACCGGGTCGGATCGCTGCGGCGGGTGCCGCCGACGCGAAACAGGCAGCTCTCGCCGAGCGAAAGCGACACGACCGGCGCGGCAAAATCCTGCTCGTCGTGGTCCTGGTGCAGGCCCATGCGGGCGTCCGGCGCGTAGACGTTGATCAGGCACGCTTCCGGCGGATGCGGATAATCGGCGAGCTCACGCCACGCCGCGAGCACGGCCGGCGGCATCGGCGGCCACGGCGCGCCCGTCACGGGATGCTGCGGCTGGTAGCGATAGCCGCTCATGTCCGAGACCCAGCCGAGCGGGCCGCAGTTGGTCATGCGCACACTGAACGGCTGCCCGCTCTTGGGCATGCGCGGCGTGAACAGAGGCGCCGCCTCGATAACGGCAAAGACCGCCTGCGCCAGGGCTTCCTGCGCGGCGCGATCGAGATAGCCGGGTTTCAGCTTCAGGCCGCTTGCGAGCCCGCCCGACGCGGCACCAGCCGTTCGCTCGCGAGCGCCGCCTGCGCCCCCGCAGCTCCCGCCTCGTGATATTCCGCGTCCTCGTTGACTTGCCATGTGTCGTAGACGCGCTCGCCCGCCAGGATATTCCGCGCCGTGAGCATCGCGGTCATCATGGCATGATCCTGGTTGTTGTACTTATGCATTCCGTTGCGGCCGACCAGGTGCAAGGTCGGGTAGCTGCCCTCGAGGTCGCGCCGGATGGTCGCCACGTGATCGCGATATTGCTCGTCATAGACCGGATAGGCCTTGGGCTGACGCACGACGCAGCCCTCGACCACGTCGGCTGCGGTGACCAGGCCGATCTGGGCGATCTCCCGCTTGGCGAGCGCGATCAAATCCTCGTCGCGTGCATTCCACAGGCCGTCGCCCTCGAAGCAGAAATACTCGAGCCCGAGGCATGTCATGCCGCCCGGGACCATCTCGGGCGACCACGAGCGGAAATTCTGCACCCGCCCGACCTTCACGGACGGATCGTGGATGTAGATCCAGTTGTCGGGAAAGAGGTCGGGCTTGTCGACCATCAGCGCGACGGTGAGAAAGTCGCGGTAGCGCAGGGCGCGCGCGTGCAGCAGCGAGATCGGTCGCGGCGAGATCTTCGCCACAAGCTCGCGCAGCGGCGCCGAGCTGATCACGTGACGCGCCGTGTAGATTTCAGGAGCACCGTCCGCAGTTGTGGCCTCGATGGTCCACAGGCGGCGTGCCGCATCCCAGCTCAGGCCGGCGAGCTCGCGCCCCATGACGATGCGGCCGCCGCGCTGCTTGATCTGCACCGCCGCCGCTTCCCACATCATGCCGGGCCCGCGGCGCGGATACTGGAAGGTCTCGATCAGCGTCTTGACGACGTCCTCTCCCGCGGCGGGCTTTTTCCGGCTCTTGCCGAGGCCGAGCGAACGCTCGAGCGCGTTCACCACCGCGACCCGCAGGTCGAGCCCCTTGATGCGCTGCGCCGCCCAGTCGGCCGAGATCTCGTCGCACGACATGCCCCACACCTTCTCGGTGTAGGTTTTGAAGAAGATCTGAAAGAGCCGCTCGCCGAACTGGTTGCGCACCCAGTCATGGAAGCTCTTCGGCTCCGCGATCGGCGTCGCCTTGGCATAGGCATAGGACAGCATGCAGGCCGCGCTCGTGACGAGGCCGAGATTGCCCAGCGCCTCGAACGCGCTCAGCGGATACGAATAGTACTTGCCGCCGTAATAGATGCGGGACAGCCGCGGCCGGGCGATGAAGTCGTCGGGCAGGATTTCCTGCCACAGGTCGACGACCTCCTTCGATTTCGAGAAGAAGCGGTGGCCGCCGATGTCGAACAGGAAGTCCTTGTGGCGCACCGTGCGGCTGATGCCGCCGACATATATCGGGTCCCTCTCGATCACCAGGACGGACGGCGTCTCCTTCGTGAGGCAGTAAGCCGCCGTGAGGCCAGCGGGACCCGCGCCGATGATGAGGACGTCGACGGGCTCGCTCATGTGCCGCGGTTTCCCTGTGGGGCGATGTCGCGGGGCGGCCGATGCGGCGCGAAGGAGAGCAGGCGATGGCCGTTGTAGGAGACGAACGCCGCGACCGCGGCGCCGGTCATCAGCGCGGCCTGCGGCAGCCAGGCAAACACCGTGAGCACCAGCGCCGCGAACACCGCGTAGCTCGTGCCCTGCGCCAGCGCCGTGACCATCGCGTAGCGCATCGCCTCGTCGTGCTGGCGGCGGTTGCTGCGCGTGAACGTGAAGGCGCGGTTGAGCCGCCAGGTGACGATGGTCGCGATCGTGAGGGTGACGAGGCGCACCACCAGCGGATGATGCGCGGCGGCGACGATGGCGGTGAACGAAGCGAGGTCGACCACGAGGCCGGTGGCGCCGGCGATGACGAACCGGACCGGCCGCGGTAGCGCCTCGACCAGCCGGCGGGCCCCGCCGGCGCGCGCCGCGAAATCGACGTTGTGGACGGTCATGGGCTGCGTTTGTCCCCGCGGCTGCCGGCGCGCCCACGGCGGCCGGGCTGCTTCTCTCGGGGCCATGGTTCGCAGAGCTTAGTTAACGCGCGGCTTAATCGCCTCGCGCCGCTCCTGAGGCTCCCGGGCAACGTTAATGGAACCTCAATGCAAGTCCGCCATGAGTCGAGATCAGTAGCGGGAAGCTGCAAAAGGGGCGCGAGGATCGACGCTGCATGACTGCGGGCACGACGCGTGGGCCCCATTTCGCCGTCCTGGCCGGGCTTGCCTGGCTGGTGATCGTCGTCGACCTCATTGCCCGCCATTGGGCCGGGACCGGGGTGACGCTCGGCGATACCGATGACGCGATGCGGCTCGCCGAGGTGCACGATTTTCTGCATGGGCAGGGGTGGTTCGACATGCACCAGGCGCGGCTCGCGCCGCCGGGCGGATACGACTCGCACTGGTCACGCCTGATCGACGCCGGCCTCGCCGGGCTCTTTCTGTTTTTCCACCAGTTCGTCGACGCCGCGCTGGCGGAGCGATTGATGCGCGTCGTCTGGCCGCTGCTGTGGCTGATCCCTGCAATCGTCGCGGCGGCAGCGATCGCGTGGCGCATCGCGGGGCGCGATGCCGCGGTCGTGACCCTCCTGTTGGCCGCCGTCGGGCTGCCGGCCTTTCAGCAATTCCTGCCTGGCCGCATCGATCACCATAACGCGCAGATCGCGCTTGCGGTCGCCGTCGTCGCCGCGACCGTATGGTCCGACCGCGTGCGCGGCGCAGCGATCGCAGCCGGCGCGCTGAGCGGAGTGGCCCTCGCCATCGGGCTCGAGAACATCGCCTTCGTCGCGCTCTGCGGCGCCGCCTTTCCGCTGCGCTATGCCGTCGATCGTGCCGGGGCCGATGCGCTTGCGCGCTACGGTTGGTCGCTTGCGGCGAGCTCGGCGGCCGCCTTTTTCCTCATCGTCGGTCCGGATCGCTGGGGGCAGACCGAATGCGACGCCATCGCGATCAATTGGGCGGCGCCCATGGTCCTCGCGGGCCTTCTCATGGGCGTCGCCGCCACGCGCTTTGCCAGCGATCATGCCGCGATTCGCGTCGCCGCGGTCGCCGCGAGCGCCGCCGCGGCGGGCCTCGTCTTCGCGCTGATCGAGCCGCGCTGCCTCGCTGGGCCCTTTGGCATGATGGATCCGCAGCTACGCGCCATCTGGCTCTCGCATATCAACGAGATGCAGCCCTTGACGCAGATCAGCCGCAGCTCGCCGCCGGTCGCCGCGGCCTTGGCGGCCTTTCCGGCGTTCGCCGCCGGCGCGACGCTGCTGCTCGCGCGCGAGCTGCGCCGCGATTTCGCCTTCCTGGTCGCCGGCGCCATCGTGCTCATCGCCTGCGGGCTCGCCGTCATGGCCGCCAAGATGTCGATGTACGCGATGTGGCTCGGGATGCCGCTCGTCGGTGCTTTCGCGTTGCGGCTGTTTGCGCGGCTGCATCTTCACAATCTCGTCGCGCGCGCCTTCCTGGCGCTGCTGCTGACCCCGACGGTGCTCTCGGCCTTCGCGATTGCGGCCGTGCAGGCGGCCGGCAGCCCCCCGGCGCGCGAGCGCGACACGCGCGTGGTCGCGGGATGCTTCAACACCGCAAGCTATGCGCAGCTGGCGCGCCTTCCTGTGGGCGTGATCGCCGCCGAGCCCGATTTCGGCTCCTTCATTCTCGCGCTCACGCCGCAGTCGGTCGTCGCGGCGCCGTATCACCGGCTGGCGGGCGGGATCGTCGCGGCGCACCGCATGTTCACGACGCCGCCCGATCAGGCGCGAAGGGTGCTGCAGCGTTTCGGCGCGACCTATGTGGTCACGTGCGGCAAGCGGGTGCCGCCCGAGATGACGGCGCAGGAGCGCGCCGCGAGCCTGTGGGGCCGGCTGCAGGCGGGCGCGCCGCCCGAATGGCTCGAGCGGGTGCCGAGCGCGCCGGGCGACGTCTTTGCGGTTTATCGCATTGTTGCGCAGACACCGTAAGGCGCGCCGAAATATCGTTAAGCAAATCCTAGCGGGCTGTCCGGCAGCCGCATTTGAACCGCGGGCTTAATCCGACCTTAGTGATATCCGGGGCATCATCGCGCCACGCCAAACGCTTGGAGCGACTGCGTGATCGATGTCAGCATCGTGATGCCGTGCCTCGACGAGCGGCGCACGCTGGCCCACTGCATCGCGGTGGCGCGGCGCGCGCTCGACATCCTCGAGGCGCGCCATGCGCTCGCCGGCGAAATCATCGTCGCCGACAATGGCAGCACCGACGGCAGCCGCGAGCTCGCGCATCGGCTGGGCGCGCGCGTCGTCGACGTGCGGCGGCGCGGATATGGCGCCGCGGTGTGTGGCGGCTTCACGGCGGCGCACGGGCGCTACCTGGTGATGGGCGACGCCGACGGCTCCTACGATTTCGTCGAGGCGGTGCCGATGGTCGAGGCGCTGATGAACGGCGCCGACCTCTGCATGGGCTCGCGCTTCGCGGGTGAGATCAAGCCGGGCGCAATGCCGTGGAAGAACCGCTACATCGGCAACCCGGTGCTGACCGGCATCCTCAACCTTCTGTTTCGTGTGCATGTAGGCGATGCCCATTGCGGCTTGCGTGCGCTGACCAAGGGCTGCTTCAAGCGGCTGCGCCTCGAAGGTTCCGGCATGGAGCTCGCGAGCGAGATGGTGATCAAGGCGGCGCTGCTCGACGAGCGCGTCGCCGAGGTGCCGGTGACGCTCTCGCCCGATATGCGTGACCGGCCGCCGCACCTGCGGCCGTGGCGCGATGGTTGGCGGCACCTGCGCTATCTGCTGATGCTGAGCCCGTCCTGGCTGTTCGCTCTTCCGGCCGCGGTGCTCGGCGCGCTGGCGCTCGCCATTTTGGCGACCATGACGGTGTCCTGGCTGTCGCACGCGGAGGCGACCGTCTTCGGCAACTACTGGGCGATCCTCGCAGGCTCGAGCCTCACGCTGAGCCACATCGGCATCGTGCTCGCGCTCGCCGGTCAGCTCTACGGCATTCGCAACCGCTATCGGAGAGTGCCGCGCTTTCTTCAATCGCTGGCGCCGTGGCTCACGCTCGAAACCATGCTGGTGGCCGGTCTCGCCATCATCGCCGCCGGGCTCGCGATCCTGATCGCAGTGGTCGCCTACTGGTCGGCCCACAGCCTCGCTGCGATCGCCAACGTCCTGCCCGCCGTGATCGGGACCTGTGCGGTCGCGATCGGGACGCAGAACATCCTCGGCGGCTTCCTGCTCGCCATCGTGAGCGGCAACGAAGCCGAGTTCATGCAGGTGCAGCCGCTCGCCGCGCCCGAACCGGCCTTGCCGCCGCTTCCCGCGATCGAGGAGGCGGCCGAGCGCCGCGCCGCTGCCGGCGGTCAAGGAATGTGAGTGGGATGTGACGTGAGCAAACCCACGCCAGCTTTTCATGCGCCTTCCTCTGCGCCGCGGCCCTGGCTGTCGGTCATTTTGCCGGTCTACCGCGGCGAGGAATGGCTCGATCGCACGCTCGGCTCGGTTGTGCCCGACGCTGATGCGGGGGTCGAGGTCGTGATCATCGACTCGAGCCCCACGCCCGACACCATGGCGATCGTGAAGAGCTTCGCCGATCGCCTGACGCTCTCCATCATCGAACCCGCCGGCGTCGACGGCTGCTCGCCGAAAATGAATCTCGGCGTCGCTCGCGCCCGCGCCGATCACGTCACCTGGCTGTGCCAGGACGACCTGTGGCTGCCCGGCCGGCTCGCAGCGGTGCGCCGCTGGATCGCCGAGCGCCCGGACGCTGTGCTGCATCTCGCGCCGACCGCCATCATCGACCGCGCCGATCGCCAGCTCGGCATCTGCCGCTGTCCGCTCGACGAGACGTCGGCGCCCCTCGATCGCGCCACGTTGCTGGAGCGGCTGCTGGTGCAGAACTTCGTCGCGGTGGTGAGCCCGGTGATCCGCCGTGACGCCTGGCTCGCCTGCGGCGGGCTCGATCTCGATCTCTGGTACACCGGTGACTGGGACCTCTGGCTCAAGCTCGCGGCGTGCGGCGATGTCGTCTATCACGACGAGGTGACAGGAGCATTTCGTGTTCACGGCTCGTCGACGACGTCGATCCGCAGCCGCGACACGGCGGATTTCACTGCCCAGCTGCGCACCGTGGTCGAGCGTCACATCGCCGCCGTGCCGTCCGAGCATCGCGCGGCGGTGCGCCGGCTCGCCGAGGCCTCGATTGCGGTCAATTCGGCGATCGCCGCCGCCGCCGGCGGGGAACTCGGCAAGCTCGTGGGAGCATTCGCGTCGGTGGCGGCTCTCGGGCCCGTCGGCGCGCTGCGTTATCTCCATTGCTCGCGCCTCGTCGAGCGGGTCCTGCCGCGCGTGCGGGCGCGCCTTGCGGGAGCCCTGTGATGCCGCTCGGTCCCGCCGTCCGCCGCTTGTTCGGCCGTCACGAGCATCGCATCGCCGCGCTCTATCGCGCGATCTTCGTCGATATCGACGCCTATGCGCGCCAGATCGGCGAGTGGGTGCCGGCGGCGCGCCGTATCCTCGAGGTCGGGTGCGGCGAGGGCGCCGTCACGGAGCGGCTCGTGCACCTCTATCCCGCGGCCGACATCCTGGCGATCGACATCACGCCGCGCGTCGGCCGCTTGTTTCGCGGCCCGCACGAACACGTCACCTTCAAGCAGGTCACCGTGCAGCAGGTGGCGGCGGATGCGCCCGGCGCGTTCGACCTCGTGATCCTGTCCGACGTGCTCCACCACGTGCCTGCGGCGATGCGGGGCGAGCTGCTCGCCGCGGTGCACGCGACTGTGGCGCCGGGCGGCGCGCTGATCTTCAAGGATTGGGAGCGCACCGCCGCGCCGATCCATTGGCTGTGCCATGCCGGCGATCGCTGGCTCACCGGCGACCGCGTGCGCTATCTGCGCCGGCCCGAAGCCGAGACGTTGCTGGCCGACGCGTTTGGCCGGCCCGCGGTGATCGCCCGGGCCTTCGTCAAGCCATGGCGCAACAACTTCGCCTTGCTGGCGCGCGCATGATCGGGCGCACCCTCATGCGGCAGTCGACCCGCTATCTCGCCGGGGGCCTCGCCTGCGCGCTCCTGCACAACGTGATCATGATCGCGACGTCGGCCTGGGGCATGCCCTATCCGCCGGCCCTGGTGCTGTCGTTCTCGGTGACGACGCCGATCGGCTATGCGATCCACAGTGCCTACACGTTCGAGACACGGTATTCGACGCGACGCCTGCAGCGCTTCATGGCCGGCGCGGTGAGCGGGTTCGTCGTGTCGGCGGCCCTGATGGTGCTGTTCTGCAGCGGGCTCGCGATGCCGGTCGCCGTCGCGACGCCGATCGCGACAGTGCTGGTGTTCTTCTGGAATTTCGCGCTCGCGCGCTGGGCGATCCTCGATCTGTTGACCCCGTGGGAGCGGCTGCGATGAAGGCCGTGATCCTCGCCGGCGGCCTCGGCACCCGCATCTCGGAGGAGACGCACCTGCGCCCGAAGCCGATGGTCGAGATCGGCGGCATGCCGATCCTCTGGCACATCATGAAGATCTACTCGGCGCACGGCATCAACGAGTTCGTGATCTGCTGCGGCTACAAGGGCTACGTCATCAAGGAATATTTTCTGAACTATCAGTCGCACATGTCGGACCTCACGATCGACTTCACGCGCAACGAGACCACCTATTCCAACGGCCGCGCCGAGCCCTGGCGGGTCACGCTGGTCGATACCGGCGAGCAGACCCAAACAGGCGGCCGCTTGCTACGCGTCGCCGATCATGTGCGCGACGAGGAGGCGTTCTGCTTCACCTATGGCGACGGTGTCGCCGACGTCGATATCGGCGCCGAGATCGCGTTCCACAAGGCTCATGGCAAGGCCGCTACCATCGCGGCGGTGCGCCCGCCCGGCCGCTTCGGCGCGCTCGAGATCGACGGCCAAAGGGTGCGCGGCTTTGCCGAGAAGCCGCGCGGCGATGGCGGCATGATCAACGGCGGCTTCTTCGTGCTGAGCCCGCGAGTGCTCAAGGAGATCGCCGGCGATGCGACCACCTGGGAGGCCGCTCCCCTCGAGACGCTCGCCCGCACCGGCGAGCTGATGGCGTTTCCGCACAACGGCTTCTGGCAGCCGATGGACACCTTGCGGGAGAAGAACATGCTCGAGGAGCTGTGGGCCTCGGGAAAGGCGCCATGGAAGCGCTGGTGAACGCGGTTTCATTTGGCGCATGTTCTTGTCGGCGAACCGGCGGCCACTTCGCCGGAACATGTGTTGGCGCGATGTTGTTGTTGGCGGCGTTGTTGTTGGGGAGGGACCGACGATGAAAGTGTTCGTCACGGGCCACAAGGGCTATATCGGCGCGCACCTCGTCGATCTGCTCAAGCAGGCCGGCCACACGGTGACCGGATGCGATCTCGGCCTGTTCGAGGGATGCGCTTGGGAAAGTGTCGTCGCGGCCGACCGCGACCTCGCCAAGGACGTTCGCGCCGTCACCGTCGAGGATCTCGCGCGGCATGATTGCGTGATGCATCTAGCGGCGCTGTCCAATGATCCGATGGGCGAGGTGAATGCCGCCGCGACCTATGCGATCAATCGCGATGCCTCGATCCGGCTGGCGCGGCTCGCCAAGCAGGCGGGTGTCCCGCGCTATCTGTTCGCCAGCAGCTGCTCGATCTACGGCGCCGGCGAGAAGCTCGACCTCGACGAGAACGATCCGCTCAATCCGCTCACCGCCTACGCGAGGTCGAAGATCGAGACCGAGCAGGCGGTCTCCACCCTGGCCGATCGCGACTTCACGCCGATCTATCTGCGCAATGCCACCGCCTACGGGCATTCGCCGATGCTGCGCATCGACCTGGTCGTGAACAACCTGCTGGCCTGCGCGGTCGCGACCGGCGAGATCCGCATCATGTCGGACGGCTCGCCGTGGCGTCCGCTGATCCACTGCCGCGATATCGCGCGCGCCTTCGTCGCCTTCATGACCGCACCGCGCGAACGGGTGCACGACAAGGCGGTCAATGTCGGGGCCAATCGAGAAAACTATCAGGTGCGCGACATCGGCGATCAGGTGCAGCGGCTGATCCCCGCCGCCAAGGTCGCCTATACGGGCGAGGTCGGCGCCGACCCGCGCAACTATCGGGTCAAGTTCGATCTGCTCCAGTCGCTGCTTCCCGATTTCCATCTCGAGTACAGCGTCGCGACCGGGATGGAGGAGCTGCATCGCAAGCTGGTCGATCACGGCTTCGGCCTCGACGATTGGAGCGGCCCGCAGTTCGTGCGCCTGCGGACGCTGCGGACCCGGCTCGGCCTGCTCGCGGCGGCCTGATGCCCGCGCGAGGGTTGTCATGAGCCGCTTCACCGTGACCGAGCTGATGCCGGACGGGCCGCGTCTCGTGGTGCGGCATCCGCTCGCCGATGCACGCGGCTCCTTCGCGCGCCTCTTCTGCGATGACGAGCTCGCCGGCGCCGGCTGGCGCTGGCCGGTCCGCCAGGCGAACCACAGCGTCACGGCGCAGGCCGGCAGCATTCGCGGCATGCATTTCCAGCACCCGCCCCACGCGGAAGCCAAGCTCGTGATGTGCCTGCGCGGCGCGGTGTGTGACGTCGCGGTCGACGTGCGCGCCGGCTCTCCCACACTGCTGCGGTCGGTGATGCACGAGCTCTCGGGCGCCAACGGCGCCGCCATGCTGATTCCGCCCGGCTTCGCCCATGGGTTCCAGACGCTCGGTGACGGCGCCGAGCTCCTCTATTTTCACTCCGCGCCGTATGTGCCCGCCGCGGAGGACGGGCTCCATCCGCTCGATCCGCGCCTCGCCATCGCATGGCCGCGTCAGGTCACCGCGATGTCCGATCGCGACGCGGCGCGGCCGCATCTGACGGCGAGCTTTACGGGAGTAAGGCTGTGAAATGCCGCCACTGCGGAACGTCGCTGACCAGGCGCTTCCTCGATCTCGGCACCGCGCCGCCGTCGAATGCCTATCTGGACGCCGCCCGCCTCGACCAGCCGGAGGCGTGGTATCCGCTGCGGCTGCTCGTCTGCGAGTCGTGCTGGCTGGCGCAGACCGAGGACTTCGCCGGCCGCGAGGCGCTGTTCACCGATGACTACGCTTATTTCAGCTCGTTCTCGACGTCATGGCTCGCGCACGCCCAGCGATATGTCGGCGACATGATCGAGCGTTTCGATCTCGGCGCAGGCTCATGCGTGGCCGAGGTCGCTGCCAATGACGGCTATCTCTTGCAGTACGTGCGGCAGGCCGGGATCCCGGCTTATGGCGTCGAGCCGACCGCGAGCACCGCAGCGGCGGCGCGCGCCAAGGGCATCGACATCGTGCCGGAGTTCTTCGGCGTCGCGCTCGCCGAGCGGCTCGTCGCCGAAGGGCGCAGTGCCGACCTGATCGCGGCCAACAACGTGCTGGCGCACGTGCCCGACATCAACGATTTCGTCGCCGGGTTTGCCCGCCTGCTCAAGCCGGGCGGCGTCGCCACTTTCGAGTTTCCACATCTCGTGGCGATGATCCGCGAGTGCCAGTTCGATACGGTCTATCACGAGCACTACTCATACCTGTCGCTGCTCGCCGTCGAGCGCATCTTTGCCGCCAACGGGCTTGTGGTGTTCGACGTGCAGCAGTTGCCGACCCATGGCGGCAGCCTGCGCGTTTTCGCCCAGCGCAGCGGCGGCCGGCATGCCGCGACAACCGGGCTCGTGGCGCTGCGCAAGCGCGAAGCCGATGCAGGCGTCGCGTCGGGCGGGTTCTATGCCGGCTTCCAGCAAGCGGCCGAGACGGTCAAGGATGAGCTCGTGCGTTTCCTGCTCGACGCGCGACGCGATGGTGCGCTGGTTGCGGCCTATGGGGCGGCCGCCAAGGGCAACACGTTGCTCAATTTCGCCGGCGTGCGCTCCGATCTCGTCCGGTATGTGGTCGACCGCAATCCCGCCAAGGCCGGCCGTTTCATGCCCGGCAGCCGCATTCCGATCGTCGCGGAGGCGAGGCTGCACGAGGATCGCCCCGACTTGATCCTGATCCTGCCATGGAATCTGAAGGACGAGGTGATGGCTCAGCTTGCTTATGCGCGCGAGTGGGGCGCGCGTTTCGTCGTCGCCGTGCCGTCGTTGCGTGTCGCCTGATGCGTGTCCTGTTGACCGGTGCCACTGGGTTCATCGGTCGCGAGATCGTGCGGCCGCTGATGGCGTCCGGCGCCGAGGTCCACACGCTGGGACGCCGCGATCCCGGCGTGACGGGCGTGACGCATCATTCGCTCGATCTGCTCGGCGCCGTCGATTATGCCGCGGTAGGCGACATCGGCGCGACCCATCTGGTCCACCTCGCCTGGCATCCAGAGCGCAATTTCTGGACGGCGCCCGAGAACCTCGACTGGGTCGCGGCGTCGCTGCGCCTGGTGCGCGCCTTCGCGGCAGGTGGGGGTCGGCGCGCGGTCGTCGCTGGAAGCTGCGCCGAATATGCCCCGTGCCACGAGCGCCTCGCCGAGGGAACATCGCCGATCGCGCCGGCGACGCTTTATGGCACCGCCAAGGCCTCGCTGCACGCCCTGCTCGCGAGCGCCGCGCCGGGCCTCGGCCTGTCGCTCGCCTGGCCACGGATCTTCTTTCCTTACGGACCGTTGGAGCGCCCGCAGCGCCTGCTCGGCACCCTGCTCGATGCCCTGCGGCACAACGAGGTCGCGCGCTTCTCGATCGGGACCCAGCGCCGCGACTTCATCCATGTGGAGGACGCCGCCGCGGCGATCGTCGCCATCCTGGCGCGGCCGATCGAAGGCGCGGTCAACGTAGCGAGCGGCAGCGCCGTCACGGTGCGCCGCTTCGTCGAGGTCGCGGCGGCGGCGGCCGACATGACGGATCGTGTGGCGTTCAGCACCGCGTCGCTGCCGGCAAGCGAGCCGCCGGTCATCGAGGGCGCCGTCGAGCGGCTGGCCGGCATCGGATTTCGGCCACGCTTTACCCTGGCCGACGGACTCGCCGACGCGGTTGCGCGCTTTCGCGGTTCACCGCCGTAGGGCTCATGCCGGCGCTGAGAACTGGATGGCCGCAACGTAGCGATCGGGCCAGCGCGCGCAGCGCCTGATCGCGCGCGACGACATCCCGGGTATATTGCATGCCGCGAAGGCCGAAGTGCCGCGCATCATCGCGATCGAAGATCGCGACGTCATAGCGCGCGCAGAGCTCGCGCAGATGCGCCTCGTCGAGACGCGGGAGGCTGAGGACCTTCGGGCGGGCGCGCAGGAACGGATCGTTGCGGACCAGATCCTCGCCGTACCAGATGTCGATCGGATCGACGAGGACGACGTCGGCCTCCGCGCGCTCGATCGCCGCGACTGCCGATGCGTAGGGCGTGACGAGCGCGCGCACCTGATAGGCCTGCCAGGGCAGGACGACGGCGAGCGAGACGAGAATGCTCAGCGCGAGCGCAAAGGCTGGCGCGCGCGGCGCCCGCACACGGTTGCTCGTGATGCGGATCCAGCCTTGCGCCGCGATCAGGGCGAGACCGCCGAGGAAGCCGTGCAGATAGCGATAGCCCCAGCCGTGCCCTTGGAACGGCATCAGCACCAGCATGGCCGCGAGCGTGAGCGCGATTCCGGCCGCGAGATCGACGATCGTACGGTTTCGTTCCCCTTGCGTCATCAAGCCGATCAACGCCAGCGGAATGACCAGCGGGCTTTGCCAGGCGATGAAGCGCAGCAGGTTCAGCGCCATGAAGAACAGGCCGCCCGGGCTGAGATCGACGATCGCGACCACGTGCCGGATGAAGTGACCGATACCGAAGTCGGCGGATGGCCCGGCCGGCCCCGCCGGCACGCTCACGACGCGCAGCTCGATCGCCCAGTAGAGAACCCAGAACAGCCCGATCGCGCCATAGGCTGCCAAATACCAGGCGGTGAGCTTCCAGCGCCGCGCGCGCATCAGCGACACGATGAATGGCGCCACGAACAGCGGGTGGAAGATCACCTGGTGAAGGCCGCACGCCACGAAGCCCACGCCGGCCGCAAGGGCATGTCGGCCGCGCGTGTCGCCGAGAAACAGCCACAGCCAGATCATGTTGAGCGCGAGATGCGCCGTCATCGCGTAGGGCGTCATCGCCGTGATCAGGAACTGCGACGAGCAGGCGGTGAGCGCGGCGACGACCACGGCCGCGTCGGGTCGATCGGGCCACAGCCGGCGCGCCACCGCGAAGACCGCGATGATCGCGACACCGGCGAGCACGATGCCCTGCGAAGTCGGTGCGCCGAGCAGCACGAAGACGGCGCGGATCGCAGCATTCATCGGCAGATAGGCCGACGACCAATAGGCGTTTCCGGGCAGCTCCAGGCGGAAGATCGGCTGCAGCGCCGGCACGTCGTCGCGCCATTCCGGCGCCACGGCGGCGAGCAGGTGCCCGCGCGCGATGATGCGGGCATCGAAGTCGGCCATGAACTCGTCCATCGCGAGCCCGAAGCGCCGATAGACGAGATAGGTGCCGATCCAGATGAGGCCGCAGGCGATCACGAGGATCACCGCGGCGAGCCACCAGGCGCGCCGCCGATCGATCGGGCAGATTGCCGCGATGGCCCAATCGTTGCGGAATGCCGCCACCGCGACAATGGAGAACAGGCCGAACGCAAGCAGAACGGGCGCGTCTTGCGTTGCGAAGAAGTAGGCGCTGATCAGCTGGGAATTCCCGCCGATCATCCATCCGGCCGCCGCGCATCCGAACGCGATGCCGCCGAGGACCGTCATGATTGCGGCAAGGCGGATGCGGGCCCCGAGGGCTTCGTCGTCTTGCGCATGCGCCTGTCGGCGGAGCGGCGTCCAGCCCGGTCCCTGCGCCGGATGGGCGCTCGTCGGAACGTCAGCTAGCGCCTCGTCGGGTGGCAACACGGGGCTCCGTCGGATTGGGGGCGTCAGCCATGATTGAGTAGCGCGAAAAGTTTGCGGAAACGTTCCGCCCTGACAGGATCGGGAGAGCTCTTGAGCCCCTTTGCCAAAGACCCCCTCGCCGGCCGTGCGAGGAGCGGATTAACCAATGCGAACGCCCCGATCCCGCTGTAACGCCTCTCGGATTCTTGATCGCCTATCTTGCGGCCCGATGGCGCCCTCCTATATGTGCTTAGACCCGCCGAGGGCGGCGGGATGTCGTGTGTTTCCAAGGGGTCGGAACGGGGCGGTCTGGACCGGGTAACTCAAACCCGGTGGGCGCTCCTTGCGGGTGCTGCGAAGGCCCGTCCGACCTGCTGCAAAGAGAGGGAAGAATAATGGGCAAGGTCATTGGCATCGACCTCGGCACCACCAATTCGTGCGTCGCCGTGATGGAAGGCAAGACGCCGAAGGTCATCGAGAACGCGGAAGGAATGCGGACCACGCCATCGATCGTGGCCTTCACGGACGACGGCGAGCGCCTCGTCGGCCAGCCGGCCAAGCGCCAGGCGGTCACCAATCCGGAAAAGACCTTCTTCGCGGTGAAGCGCCTGATCGGTCGCCGCTACGACGACCCGATGGTCGAGAAGGACAAGAAGCTCGTCCCCTACAAGATCAGCCGCGCCTCCAATGGCGACGCCTGGGTCGAGGCGGACGGCAAGACGTACTCCCCGTCGCAGATTTCCGCCTTCATCCTGCAGAAGATGAAGGAGACCGCCGAGGCCTATCTCGGCAGCAAGGTCGAGCAGGCCGTCATCACGGTCCCGGCCTATTTCAACGACGCCCAGCGCCAGGCCACCAAGGATGCCGGCAAGATCGCCGGGCTCGAGGTGCTGCGCATCATCAACGAGCCGACCGCGGCGGCGCTCGCCTACGGCCTCGACAAGCAGAAGTCCGGCACCATCGCGGTCTATGACCTCGGCGGCGGCACCTTCGACATCTCGATCCTCGAGATTGGCGACGGCGTGTTCGAGGTGAAGTCGACCAACGGCGACACCTTCCTCGGCGGCGAGGACTTCGACATGCGGCTGGTGAACTACCTGGCCGACGAGTTCCAGAAGGAGCAGGGCATCGACCTGCGCCGCGACAAGCTCGCGCTGCAGCGCCTAAAGGAGGCGGCCGAGAAGGCGAAGATCGAGCTCTCCTCGACCACACAGACCGAGATCAATCTGCCGTTCATCACCGCCGACGCGAGCGGCCCGAAGCATCTCACCATGAAGCTCACCCGCGCCAAGTTCGAGGCGCTGGTGGACGACCTGGTGCAGAAGACGATCGAGCCGTGCCGCCAGGCGATCAAGGACGCCGGCGTCACGGCCGGGCAGATCAACGAGGTGGTCCTGGTCGGCGGCATGACCCGCATGCCGAAGGTGCAGGAGGTCGTGAAGCAGCTGTTCGGCAAGGAGCCGCACAAGGGCGTCAATCCGGACGAGGTCGTCGCGGTCGGCGCCGCCATCCAGGCCGGCGTGCTGCAGGGCGACGTCAAGGACGTGCTGCTGCTCGACGTGACCCCGCTCTCGCTCGGCATCGAGACGCTGGGCGGCGTGTTCACGCGGCTGATCGACCGCAACACCACGATCCCCACCAAGAAGTCGCAGACCTTCTCGACGGCGGAAGACAATCAGAACGCGGTGACCATCCGCGTCTTCCAGGGCGAGCGCGAGATGGCGGCCGACAACAAGATGCTCGGCCAGTTCGATCTCGTCGGCATCCCGCCGGCGCCGCGCGGCATGCCGCAGATCGAGGTCGCCTTCGACATCGACGCCAACGGCATCGTCAACGTGCACGCCCGCGACAAGGGCACCGGCAAGGAGCAGCAGATTCGCATCCAGGCGTCCGGTGGTCTGTCCGAGGCCGACATCCAGAAGATGGTCAAGGACGCCGAGCAGCACGCCGACGAGGACAAGAAGCGCAAGGCCGCGGTCGAGGCCAAGAACCACGCCGAGGCGCTGGTGCACTCGACCGAGAAGGCGCTCGCCGAGCATGGCAGCAAGGTCGGCGAGGGCGACCGCCGCGCGATCGAGAACGCCATGGCGGACCTCAAGGAAGCCCTCAAGGGCGACAATGCCGAGGCCATCTCGGCCAAGACCAACGCGCTGGCGCAGGCGTCGATGAAGCTCGGCGAGGCGATGTACAAGCAGACCGAGGGCGCAGCTCCCGGTGGTGGTGCGGCGCCGGGCGGCGAGCCCGGCGGGGCCAAGAAGGACGACGTGGTCGACGCCGAGTTCACCGAGGTCGACGACGACAAGAAGAACAAGCGGTCGGCCTGAGCCGACGGCCTTCGTCGATGCGGGCCGCTGAACATGAATGGTGACGAGAGCCCGGCGCTGCACGGCGTCGGGCTCGCCATGTTCGCGCCGGGAGGGCGTTGAGGATGGCGAAGCGCGACTATTACGAGACGCTCGGCATTGCGCGCACGGCCAGCGATGCGGAGGTCAAGGCCGCATTCCGCAAGCTCGCCATGAAGCATCACCCGGACCGCAATCCGGGCGACAAGGATTGCGAGCACAAGTTCAAGGAAGTCAACGAGGCCTACGAGGTCCTCAAGGACGGCGACAAGCGCGCCGCCTATGATCGCTTCGGCCATGCCGCTTTCGAGCAGGGCGGCGGCGGGGCGCATGGTTTCGGCGCCGACTTCGCCTCGACCTTCGCGGACATCTTCGACGATTTCTTCGGCATGGGCGGCCGGCGCGGACGCGGCGGCGGCCGCGAGCGCGGCAACGACGTGCGCTACACCATGGAGATCACCCTCGAGGAGGCGTTCTCCGGCAAGACCGCGCAGGTGCGCCTCCCCACATCGGTCACCTGCGAGGTGTGCTCCGGCAGCGGTGCCAAGGGCGGCGCCAAGCCGAAGACGTGCCCGACCTGCGCGGGCCACGGCAAGATCCGCCAGACGCAAGGCTTCTTCACGCTCGAGCGCACGTGCCCGGCCTGCCACGGCCGCGGCCAGGTTATCGACGATCCGTGCCCGTCCTGCGCCGGCTCCGGCCGGGTGCAGCGCGATCGCACCTTGTCGGTCAACATTCCGGCCGGCGTCGAGGACGGCACCCGCATCCGCCTCGCCGGCGAAGGCGATGCCGGCGCGCGCGGCGGCCCGTCGGGCGACCTCTACATCTTCCTCTCGGTCGGCGGCCACGACTTCTTCCAGCGCGATGGGGCCGACCTGCATTGCCGCGTGCCGATCTCGATGGTCGCCGCAGCGCTCGGCGGCGAGATGGAAGTGCCGACCATCGACGGCGGCAAGACGCGCCTCAAGATTCCCGAAGGCACCCAGTCGGGCCGCCGCTTCCGCATCCAGGCGAAGGGTATGCCGGTGCTGCGCACCAAGCAGACCGGCGACATGTATGTGCAAGTCATGGTCGAGACGCCGCAAAATCTGACCAAGCGCCAGCGCGAGCTGCTCAATGAATTCGAGCGTCTATCGTCCAAGGAAACGCAGCCCGAGGCCGCTGGATTCTTCGGCAAAGTCAAGGAATTTTTCGGCAACCGTCCGAGTGGCGCGTGAGGCGAGCCTGTTTCACTGTTGGCTTGACTGCCGGTTCGACTGCCGGTTCGACGATCGACTCGACGGTGCACTTGACCCTGGACTCACGGGCGGATACCCGTGACAATACAGTGACTAAATCGTGACCAGAGGGTTACCCCGCCCGCCGTCACCGCGTCAGCCGCCCAGTCAGCGGCCAAATCAGCCGCCAAGTCAGCGGCCAAGTCAGGCACCAAGAGCCGTCATGCCGCTTGAGACCACGAGCATCGCCAAGTCCCTGCGGCTCAAGAACCTGCGGATCGACGACGAGGTTCAGTTCATCCGCTCCTGGTTCGAGAAGCCGCTGTCGACTGGCGCCGTCATGCCGTCGGGACGGTTTCTGGCGCGCGCCATGGCGCGGCTCGTCGACACCGAGGTGCCCGGTCCCGTGGTCGAGCTCGGCCCCGGCACCGGACCCGTCACCGAGGCGCTGGTGGAGCAGGGGGTCGATCCGGCGCGGCTCGTGCTGGTCGAGTTCAATCCGGTGTTCTGCCGCATGCTCCGCTCGCGCTATCCGGAGGCGACGGTCGTTCAGGGCGACGCCTATCGGCTCAAACATCTGCTCGGCTCGCTCTTGCGCGAGCCCGCGGCCGCCATCGTTTCCGGCCTGCCGCTGTTCAACAAGCCGCTGCGCACCCGCCTGCGGCTGATCGCCGATGCCTTCGGGCTGTTGCTGCCGCAGGCACCCTTCATCCAGTTCACCTACGCGGTCGTGTCGCCGATCCCGCGCAACCTGCCAGGCGTCCATGCCCGCTCGACCGAGCGCATCTGGCGCAACCTGCCGCCCGCGCAGGTCTGGGTCTATCGCAAGGGGTGACGCGATGGTCATCGGCGTCTACTCTGACTGCCGATGACACGACCAAAAATCCTCGTCTTTGCCGGCTCGATCCGCACCGGCTCGTACAATGCGCGGCTCGCCGCGCTGGTGACCAAGCTGCTCGCGCTCGCCGAGGCCGAGCCGACCCGTATCTCGCTGCAGGATTTCCCGCTGCCGCTCTACGACGGCGATCTCGAAACCCGAGCGGGTCCGCCCGAGCACGCCGTGAAGCTCAAGCACCTGATGATGCGGCATGCGGGCGTGTTCATCGCCGCCGGCGAGTACAACGCCTCGGTGACCCCGCTGCTCAAGAACACGATCGACTGGGTTTCGCGCGTGCGCGAGGGAACCGAACCGCCGCTCGCCGCCTTTCGTAATCGCATCTTCGCCGTCGGCGCCGCGTCGCCCGGTCCGCTCGGCGGCTATCGCGGCCTGATGGCGCTGCGCCAGGCGCTGGAGCTCGGCTGCGGCGCGACCGTGCTGTCCGAACAGGTCGCGGTGCGCGATGCCGCCAACGCGTTCGATGCGGACGACAGCCTGCGCGACCCGCGCAGCGCCGAGGCGCTGAAGGCGCTGCTGGAGCGGCTGGTCGATGCGGCGCGGTACCTGCGATGACCAACTGGGACGGGAGGCAGACCAATGATCGAGCCGCGTGACCGCCTGATCGTCGCGCTCGATGTGCCGTCGGTCGCGGCCGCCGAGGCCGCCGTTACGCGGCTCGGCGACGCGGTCTCGTTCTACAAGATTGGATATCAACTCGCCTTCGCGGGCGGCCTGCCGCTCGCCGAAAAATTGGCGCGCAGCGGCAAGCAGGTGTTTCTCGACCTCAAGCTGCACGACATCGGCAACACGGTCGCCAAGGGGGTCGAGAGTGTCGCCGGGCTCGGAGCGACGTTCCTCACGGTGCACGCCTATCCGCAGACCATGAAGGCGGCGGTGGAGGCGCGCGGCTCGTCCGACCTGCGCATTCTCGCCGTCACGGTGCTGACCTCCTATGACGACACCGATCTCGCGGCCGCCGGTTACGATTTCACCGTCGAGGAGCTCGTCGCCGAGCGCGCCGCCCAGGCGCGCGACATGGGCATCGACGGCCTCGTCTGCTCGGCCGCGGAAGCCCATAAGCTGCGCCCGATCGTCGGCCACATGACCCTGGTGACCCCCGGCATTCGGCCGGCTGGTGCACACAGCGGCGATCAGAAGCGCATCATGTCCCCGGCGGCCGCGCTCGCGGCGGGCGCCGACTACCTGGTGGTCGGCCGGCCCATCATCGAGGCGACGGATCCACAAGCCGCGGCGCAAGCGATCGTCGCCGAGATGACGGCTGCGCAAGCTGCGTGATCAAAAGGAGCGAGCGGGATGGCGAAGGGCTATTGGATTCCGCACATCGATGTGCGCGATGCCGAAGGCTACAAAGCTTACATGGCGGCGACGCCGCCGGCGCACGCGAGATACAATGGCGTCGCCCTCGTGCGTGGCGGCAAGATGGAGGTGGTCGAAGGGCGCGCTCGCGCGCGCGTCGTGCTGCGCGAGTTTCCCGACTATGCGGCGGCGCTCGCCTGCTATCGATCGCCCGAGTATCAATCGGCGCGCCCGCGGCGCCTCGCCACTGCGGCCGGCGATTTCGTCATCGTCGAGGGCTACGACGGCGCGCAGCCGGCCGGATCGACCGCGCCGCCCGCGCAGGCAGCGCGCAAGGGCTATTGGATCGGCCACGTCGATATCGTCGATCCCGAGGGATACAAGGCCTACCAGGCCGCCAATGCCATGCCGTTCAGCGAATTCGGCGGCCGGTTCCTGGTGCGCGGCGGCACCCGCGAGGTGACCGAAGGCACCGTGCGCTCCCGCACGGTGGTGCTGGAGTTTCCGAGCTACGAGGCGGCGCTCGCCTGCTACCGCTCGCCGGGCTACCAGGCCGCGAAGCGCCTGCGCGACGGCAAGGGCCAGATCGATCTCGTCATCGTCGAAGGCTATGATGGCCCGGCGCACTAGGGGGTGAGTGCGGCCGGTCTGTCGATCATGCGCGCCGCGCCTGTTGCATTCGTTCTTGCTCTGATGATCGCCTTCGCTTCGCCGGCGCGCGCCGACGAGCGCGTGACGATCGTCCATCAGGGCATTGTCCGCGAGGCTCTGCTGCATCAGCCGCCCGCCGTCGCGGCGGGAGCGGCGCCGTTGATCGTCGCCTTGCAGGGGTTCGGTCAGAACACCGACAGCCTGAAGCAATGGCTGCGGCTCGATGCGGTCGCCGACCGCGACGGATTTCGCGTGCTCTATCCCGAGGCGATCCAGCATTCATGGAGCTATGGGCGGCCGATCAATCAGCGGATGCCGCTCGCGGGCACCGAGACGGCCGACGATATCGGCTTCATTCGCCGATTGATCGATCAGTCTGGTCGAGCAGAAAATCGCCGATCCTCGCCGTATCTACGTCACCGGCCCCTCGCGCGGCGGCCTCATGTCTTTTACGCTGGCCTGTGCGCTCGCCGATCGGGTCGCGGCGGCCGCGCCGCTGATCACCGGGATGACCGAGTATCAGCGCGAGGATTGCCATCCGGTGCGCCCGATGCCGATCACGGTGCTGGCCGGCACCGCCGATCCGGCTCAATCGTTCGGCGGCGCGCAGGGACTGGTTGGGCGCCTTCTCTCGGTGCCCGAGACCATGGACTACTGGCGATCTTTGCACGCCTGCACGGGCCGGACGGCGCGCCCGCTGCCGCATCGCGATGCAGCCGACAAGACTAGGATAACGCTGATCGAGTGGAATGGATGCCATGCGGGCGGCCGAGTGCGGCTCTTTCGTGTCGAAGGCGGGGGGCATCAGATTCCATCGTTTGCGACCGACAGCGGCGAGGAAGGCGTGAAGCGTTTCGGCTTGCGCAACCGGGACATCGAGACGGCAGACGAGTTGTGGGCATTCTTCAAGGACATCTCGCGCTGACGCGTCAGGCTTCACTTGTGCTATAGGCCTCGACCGAGCAGGGAGAAGGGCGATGTCCGACATGCGTCTGATCGTGGCCGGCGCCGGCGGGCGCATGGGGCGCACCCTCGTCAAGGCGATCACCGAGATCGACGGTGTCACGCTGGTCGGCGCGATCGACGCGCCGGGATCGGCGGTGATCGGCCGCGATGCCGGCGAGCTTGGCGGTGTGGGTACGAACGGCATCGCGGTCGTGGCGGATCCGGCGCCGCTTCTGGATAAGGCCGACGGTCTGGTCAATTTCACGATTCCCGCCGCCACCATCGTGCTGGCGGAGATCGCGGCCAAGCGCGGCCTCGTCCAGGTGATCGGCACCACCGGTCTCTCGGCGGAGGACGACAAGCTGATCGCGATCGCGGCGCAGCGCTCGGCCATCGTCAAGTCCGGCAACATGAGCCTCGGCGTCAATCTCGTCGAAGCACTGGTGCGCCGTGTCGCCAAGGCGCTCGACGAGGATTTCGACATCGAGATCGTCGAGATGCACCACAACAAGAAGATCGACGCGCCCTCCGGCACCGCGCTGATGTTCGGCCGCGCCGCCGCGCAAGGCCGCGGCATCACGCTCGAGCAGCATTCCGAACGCGGCCGCGACGGCCACACCGGCGCGCGCGAGCGCGGCGCCATCGGCTTCGCCTCGCTGCGCGGCGGCACCGTGGTCGGCGATCACACCGTGACGTTCGCCGGCCCCGCCGAGCGCATCGAGCTCGTGCACAAGGCCGAGGATCGCATGATCTTCGCGCGCGGTGCCGTGAAAGCGGCGCTATGGGCGCGCGGTCAGAAGCCGGGGCTCTACGCGATGGCGGATGTATTGGGGCTGAGCGAGTTCTAGACTAGATCAGGTATCGTTTGTCCGGATCATCGCGGCATGCCCCGGCGAAGCCGGGCCTCCCGTCTTTGTTCGGTCAGGGCAAGGACGTGGATCGATGGCCGGAACATAGGCGAAGGACGCGACGCCGTTCTTGAGCCCGGCGATGACGGGTTGAATATCCGGTGCCTCACGCCGCCGCCAGCTCGACGGCCTCGAGATGGTCGGCGAGCACGTCCGGCAACTGGGCCGGCGGCAGGCGGCCGAAGCCGCAATAGGCGCCGAGGCCGAACTCCGGCAGATATCGTCGCGCGACCGCGAGGCGCTGCGCGAACGTGCCCATGTTGTGGATGGCGCCGAGATAGACGCGCGCGCCCTGCGGCGCGAGCCGCGCGAGCGGCGCGAAGAATGCATCGTCGCTGCGGTCGAGCACCGGCAGGTGGATCCAGTCGACCCGGCGGCCGGACGCTGCGACGAAAGCATTGGCGAGATCGACGGCGCGCCCAAGATCGTCGGGGACGAAGCGCGGCCAGCCGCCCAGCGTGCCGAAGCAGAAGTGATAGCCGAGCGCAACCTCGCGCGGGATCGCCGGCGAGAGCGCGCGCACCTCGTCGAGATTGCGCTCGATCGCGCCCTCGGCGGAAAAGCCGGGAATGCCGCCGTAGGCGTCCTGCAGCTCGGTCGAGCAGTCCCATTGCAGCGCGAGCTCGTCGTTCGGAATTTTCGCGATGATGGTCGCGATCTCGGCGCGGGTCGCTGCGGCGTAGCCGGGCCGGATCTTCGCGAGGTCGGCCCGGTCGGAAAAGATACGCGGCGGCAGCACGCTGTTGACCATCGGGATCGACACCTGGAAGCGCAGGTGTTGCGGCAGCACGCCGCGCTCCTTCATGACGCGGAAGACGAAATAGGAGTTGAGCGCGTCGCGCGCGTAGCCGAGCCGCCAGCCGGGATCACCGAAGCGCACCTTCTCGACTCCCGCTTTGACCCGGAAGTGCCAGGCATCGGCGGCGTTGCGCGGAAACTGGCGCTCGACCCCGTCGGCGTCGGGCGCCGGCCGCTGCACGATCTCGAGCTCGGGATGCGCGGCGAGCACCTGGTAATGCACGCGGCTGATCCAGTGGCGGCGTGGCCCGACCTCGCCGTCCGGCATGGCGAAGAGATATTTGCCGAGCGGCGCGCCGAAGGTCTCGAACACTTCCTGCGGCGTATCGAGCGGGATGCTGCCCACGAGATGAAGCTGGCCCGGCATGAGATGTCCTTTGCGTGAGGAAAACCGGATCTTACAGTAGGCGAAGAGAGCGGACCGCGAAACACGAGGGAGGACGCATGGGGCGAGTGCTGGGACTCTTGCTGGCGTGCGTGGCCGCAATGTTCTCGTTGGATGCGCGCGCACAGACCACGTCGACCTGGCCGACACGGCCGATCCGGATGATCGTGCCGACCGGCGCCGGCACCGCCACCGACATCATGGCGCGGCTCGTCGCCAACGGGATCGGCGCACGGCTCGGCCAGCCGGTGGTGGTCGAGAACATGCCGGCAGCCTCCGGGCTGCTCGCGCATCAGGCCGCGGCGCGCGCAACGCCCGACGGCTACACCTTGCTGTTCACCGCGACGTCCGGGATGAGCGTCAACCCGATCCAGTTCAAGTCGCTGCCGTACGATCCGGCGCGCGATTTCGTCGCCGTCGCCATGGTGTGCAGTCTCGGGCCGCAGATGCTGTCGGTCAACGCCGCGCTGCCGGTGAAATCGGTGCCGGAGCTCTTCGCCTACGCCAAGGCCAACCGCGGCAAGCTCTCGCTCGCATTCGACAACACGGCTGGCGCGGCCGCCTTCGCCGTCAAGCTGCTCAACCGCCGCGCCGACCTCGGCCTCGTCGAGGTGCCGTATCGCTCCACCGCCCAGATGACCCAGGACGCCGCAAGCGGCGTCGTCCAGGTGCTGATGAGCTCCATCGCGGCGGCGCGCGTCATGGTCGACGCCGGCAAGCTGCGCCGGCTGGCGGTGACCTCGCCGCAGCGCTTCCCCGCGCTGCCTGATCTGCCGGCGGCGAACGAGTTCGCGCCCGGCGTCGCCTTGAACGGCTGGTTCGCCGTGATGGCGCCGATCGGTACGCCTGCGGAGGTCGTGGCGCGCGTCAACCGCGAGATCGACGCGGTCCTCAAGGGGCCTGGCATCCAGGAGAAGCTCTATACGTTCGGAGTCGCGACCGAAGGGGCCGGCACGCCGGAGAGCACCGCGGCATTCATCCGCGCCGATCAGGCGCGATGGCGGGAGCTGGCGAAGGAGCTGGGCATCCAGCCGCAGTGAGAAAGTTATCACACGTCACGCCGGGGCCTGTCGCCGGCATCCACGTCTTTGCTGACGGTGGGGCAGGAAATCCGCTAAGCCAAGACGCGATCCCCTCACGCCGCCTTGATGCCTGCCTCCTTGATGACCTTCGCCCATTTCGCGGTTTCGCTCGCCACCAGCTCGCCGAACTGCGCCGGTGTCATCGGCATGGGCTTGCCGGTGAGCTGGGCCATGCGGGCCTGCAGCTGCGGATTGGCCAGCGCGTTGTTCACGGCGTGGTTGAGCTTGCCGACGATCTCCGTCGGAATGGCCTTGGGTCCCGAGATGCCGTACCACACGCTCGCCTCATAGCCCGGCACGATCTCGCCGATCGCCGGCACGTCCGGCAGCTCGGGTGCACGCTTGGCCGCGGTCACGCCCAGCGCGCGCACCTTGCCGGCCTTGATGTTGCCGATCTGGCCCGGAAGGTTGTCGAACATGGCCTGCAGCTGGCCGGCGAGCAGGTCGACGGCAGCGGGAGCACTGCCCCGGTACGGCACGTGCAGCATGTTGATTCCGGCCATCGCCTTGAGCAGCTCGCCGCTCAGATGCGGCGATGTGCCGACGCCCCCGGAGCCGAAATTGATCTTGCCCGGATTGGCCTTGGCGTAGGCGATGAACTCGGCGAGGCTCTTGACCGGAAGCGTCGGGTTGGTCACCAGCACGTTGGTGAGCTGCATCGTGCCGGCGATCGGCACGCTGTCGCGGATGAAATCGAACGGTAGATTCTGATAGAGCGTCGCCGAGATGGCATTGTTCGGAGCGACGAACGCGATCGTATAGCCGTCGGCCGGCGCGTTCAGCGCCACCTCCATGCCGACATTGCCGCCGGCGCCCGTGTGGTTCTCGACGAAGACCTGCTGGCCCAAGGTCTCCGACAGGTACCCCGCGATGAGCCGCGCCGTGGTGTCGTTGGGTCCGCCCGCCGCGAAGCATACGATCCAGCGCACCGGGCGCGTCGGATAGCCGTCCGCGCGGGCGATGCGCGGGAGCGTCGGAAGGGCGGCGGCGCCGCCGGCGAGCTGCAGAAAGCGTCTGCGCGGAAGCCTCATCACATCCTCCACGAGTTGGCGTGCCCTCCGTGGGCCACGGAAGGCATCGAGAACCGATGTCGATGTCGCAAAAAGAGTCCGCCCGCCGAAGGCAACGTCGCTGCCTTTGATTCGCGGCGCGTCGGCAGACGCCGCTGGCAGCTCTAGTAAGAGGTTATCGCAATTCGCGTCCGGCGGGTAGCAAGGCGGCGGGGCACCGCGGCGCGCGCGTCGTTTCGCCGCGACGCTGGTTTCATGAAGCGGCCGGATCAGGCGAAAGGCGCCGCCTCGACCGCTCAGGATTTGGTCCCGATCTCGCGCTTCCCCGGTAGGCGGTCGGGGTCGCGCCCATGATGCGGTGGAAGCGTCGGTTGAAGGTCGACAGGTCGTTGAAGCCGGCATCGAAAGCGATCGCAGATATCGGCTCATCGGAGCGCCGCAAGCGCACCGCGGCCCGATGCATGCGCATGTGCAGCACGTATTGGTGCGGCGTCACGCCGACGACGTCACGAAAGACACGCAGAAAATGATAGGGGCTCAACGCCGCCTCGCGGGCCAACGTGGTGAGCGACCATTCGATGGCGGGCGAGCCCGGCTCCTCGGATTCGATGCGGCGCACCGCGTCCGAGATGCGGCGCTCGACCTGAGGCGTGATGGCGCGGCAACGGGTCGCGGCGCCCGTCAACACCTCCGCGGCCGCGCCGGCGAAATCGTGCGCGAGCTCCTCGAGCTCCCCCGCGCCGCGGTCGCGGCATGCAGCTTCGAGCGACGCGATCTGCCGCATCAATGCCGGCAGCGGCGGGAGGCGCGGAACGGCAAATGTCGTCGTGCGCGCGCCCGGCACGGCGGCCACGATCTCCTCCCAATGCGCGGGCGTCATCTGCACCGATACGCAATGATCTCCGACGCCGTGCGCATGACCGCATTCGAAGCAGTGACCATCATTGCCGAGCAGCACCGCGCCCGGGGCCAGCAGCGCCGCGCCCGCGGTCGTGCGGTATTGAAACGTCCCGCGCGCGACCGCCGCGATGCACACCGATCCGTGGCGTTCCTCGAACGGGCGGTCCTGCGGACCTGCCGTGCATGCGACGTCGAGCACGCACCAGCCGGGGCCCGCCGCCAAGGTCTGAATGTCGATCGTCACAGAGCGTGACATAGCAATTTTTCCCAAGCCTTCACAGGGCTCCCCGCCTAGTTATGGGCCGGAAAGCTTGCAGGAAGGGCCATGATCGCTGGATTCATCGATGCGCTTCGTGCCGACCGAGCCGCCGCCGATCGCGCCGGGCGAATGGGCCTCTATGCCTGGCTGATCGGCAGCTGGGACATGGACGCCACCGTCCGCGCCGACGACGGCACAACGCACCGCGGCCATGGCGAGGTCCATGCCGGTTGGGTGCTCGCGGGCCGCGCGATCCAGGACGTGTGGATTTTGCCCGGCGTCTTCCATGGCACCACCTTGCGCGTCTACGACCCGGGTCTCGATGCCTGGCATATCCTGTGGAGCGATCCGCTGCGTCAGTACTACGCGCGCCAGATCGGTCGCGCGTGCGAGGGGGGCATCGTCCAGCGCGGCACCAACGAGGCCGGCGAGGCGACGCGCTGGAGCTTCAGCGAGATCACGGCGACGTCGTTCCGCTGGCGCGGCGAACGTTCGCGCGACCAGGGCGCGACCTGGCAGCTCCAGGCCGATTTCTTTCTCCGCCGGGCAACGGAGTGATCCACGTTCACTACGGAAGTCACAATGCAGGAGGTTGCGATGATCGATCATCTCTCGATTGGCGTTCGCGATGTGGCGCGTACCAAACGATTCTATGATGCGACGTTGGCGCCGCTCGGCTACCATTGCCTCAGCGGCGGCGAGAGCTCGCTCGGGTACGGCGCCGATGCGGTCGCATTTTGGATCAGCGCGGCCGAGCGGCCGGTCCCGCCTGACGACAAGTCGGGACTGCACGTGTGCTTTGCGGCGCCGACGCGCAGAAGCGTCGATGCCTTTCACGCGGCCGCCCTCGCCCATGGCGGAAAAGACAACGGCAAGCCCGGCCTGCGGCCCGACTACGGTGAGTCGTACTATGCGGCCTTCGTGCTCGATCCGGATGGCTATCGGATCGAGGCCTATTGCGGCCGCGCCGACGCGTGATCGCAGGAGCCATCGTCCGAGTGACGTCCGCCGTCCGGTTCACCTCTCGCTAACCAACGGCTCAGAAAGCGCCTCGATCGTCACTGGTCGGCAGGCGCCTCTCTGGCACACAGTGGGCGCAAACCGGCAAAGCGCTGGAGTATCGCGCCATGGGTGCCTGGGGAATCGGCCTTTACGCCGGCGATTTCGCCCACGATCTTCGCGCCGTGGTCACTGCGGTGTCGCGCGTGCCGCTCGATGAAGACGCGATGGTGCAGGCCGTCTGCGACAGCGAGGCGTCGGCCGCCGAAGATCCCGCCGATGAGGATCACGCCGTCTTCTGGCTCGTGCTGGCTGATCAGTTCGAGAAGCGCGGCATCTTCAGCGCCCGGGTGCGCGACACGGCGCTCGCGATCATCGATGGCGGCGAGGACGGCGCGATGATGCAGAAGCTCGGCATGAAGCCGCTCGACCTGCGCAAGCGCGCGGCCAAGCTTGCGGAGCTGCGCGCGCGCCTGGTCGCGCAGCCCGCGGTCTCGAAGCCGCGCACGACCATGAAGCGGCCGGTGCCCTACGTGTTCGAAGTCGGCGGTGTCTACGCCTATCCGACGCGGGGCGGCGACGTGATCAATCCGTATCTCGGACCGAAGCACTTCGACCGCGCCGCCTGGCACCCCGATGGCTTCGGGCTGATGCTCGTGATCGGGCGCGGCAGCGCGTTCGGCTATCTTCCCTGGTACCAGGCCGTCGTCTCCCGCGAGGTATTTCCCGCGATCCCGGACCGCCACGCGCTGCCCAGCGAGAACCGCTGGAGCCTGCCGGTCTATGGGTCGTGTGACCCGGCGCAATTTCGCAAGATGGAGCTCGCGGAGGTCGGCGTCTTCCCGATCGACCCGGCGCGGGTCGACCGCTTCTTTCCCCATCTTGCGCCCGGAACAAGCTACGCGGTCGAGGGGATCACGATCGCCAACCGCATGAACATCACACCGGCGCCGGAGCGGGACCGCCGTTGGCGGCGGCCGGACGGCAAGCTCGAGCGGATCGTCTATCCGCCGCGCCCGACCATCGCAGAATTGATGCAGACCGCCGATTGATCGACGGCGGTCGATGGCATCGGCCGTGTGATGATGACCCGAAGAACAGTCATCACACTTCAGCGCTCGTCACTTCGCGGCGGCGCGCTCGCGCAGCAACGATCCGCCATTCATCTCCTTCGGTTGCGGCAGGCCCATCAGCGCCAGCAAGGTCGGTGCGATGTCGGCCAGCCGGCCGTCGCGCAGCGCGCCATCGCCGCCGCCCATCACCAGGATCGGTACCGGACCCGTGGTATGCGACGTGTGCGGGCCCCCGGTCAGCGGATCGCGCATCATCTCGCAATTGCCGTGGTCGGCGGTGACGAGAAGCGCGCCGCCCGCCTTGGCGATCGCGTCGGCGATGCGGCCGAGGCCCGTGTCGACGGTCTCGACCGCCTTGATGGCCGCCGGCAGGCTGCCGGTGTGGCCGACCATGTCGGGGTTGGCGTAGTTGAGCACGATCAGGTCGTACTTGCCGGACGAGATCGCCTCGACCGCTCTGTCGGTCAGCTCGGGTGCCGACATTTCCGGCTGCAGGTCGTAGGTCGCGACCTTCGGCGACGGCACCATGATGCGATCCTCGCCGCGATAGGGCTCCTCGCGGCCGCCATTCAAGAAATACGTGACGTGCGGATATTTCTCGGTTTCGGCCATGCGCAGCTGCTCGCGCCCGGCGTCGGCGACGACCTCGCCCAGCACATGCCTCAGATCCTCGTGCGGGAAGATCGCCTGCATCAGCGCCTCGAGCTCCTCGCTGTAGGGCGTCATGCCGATTGCGGCCGGGATCTCGACGGTGCGCGGACGTGCGAAGCCGGAGAATGTCGGGTCGAGCAGCGCCAGCAGGATCTCGCGAACCCGGTCGGCGCGGAAGTTGAAGCACAGCACGCCGTCACCGTCGCGCATGCCTTGATAATCGCCGACCACTGCCGGAACGACGAACTCGTCGCTCTTGTCGTGCGCATAGGAGTCTTCGACGACGGCGTCGGCAGTCGCAAAGCGCGGCGCATCCGCCGCGACGATCGCCGCATAGGCCTTGCTCACTCGCTCCCAGCGTTTGTCGCGATCCATCGCGTAGTATCGGCCGCTCACCGTCGCGATCTTGACCGTCGGCGGCAACGCAGCCGCGAGCCGCTTGATGTCGTCGCCGGCCGAGCGCGGCGGCGTATCGCGGCCGTCCGTGAAGGCGTGCACCACCGTCGGGACGCCGGCGTCGGCGAGGAGATGCGCCACCGCCGCCGCATGATCCTGGTGCGAATGCACGCCGCCCGGGGAGACGAGGCCCATCAGGTGGCAGGTGCCGCGGCTCTTGCGCAAGCTCGCGATGAAGGCGCGCAGCGCCGGCGCCTTGTCGATCTCGTGGTCGGCGATCGCGTCGCTGATCCGCTGCAGCGTCTGCTTGACGATGCGGCCGGCGCCGATGTTGAGATGACCGACCTCGGAATTGCCCATCTGGCCGTGCGGCAGCCCGACGTCCTCGCCCGAGGTGCGCAGCAGCGCATGCGGGCAGCTCGACCACAGACGATCGAACGTCGGCGTGCGGGCGAGGCGCACCGCGTTGTCGGCCTCCTCGTCGCGCCAGCCGAAGCCGTCGAGCACCACCAGCATCACCGGACGACGTTGCTGCATAAGCATTTTCCTTCAACGAGTTGACCGTCTTGTGCGGGATTGGGGCGTAAGCGTCAATCGGGCTCGCAACGCCCCGAGCCCCGCGTTAGGGTCACGGCGCAGGGCGTTGGAAATCGAGGTAAATATGGGATTGCGTGGAACTCTTGCCATGCTGGGCGCCGGCTCGGCGCTGTTGCTGGCGCCGGTGCAGGCCGACGAGGTCGCCCGTCCGCCGCAGTTCGTGATGCTCGCGTTCGACAACTGCACCGAGCTCACGCGCTGGCAGGATCTTTCCGATTTCGCCGCCGCCATGGATCACGACGGCAAGCGCGTGCGCTTCACCTTCTTCGTCAGCGGCGTCAACTACATCGAGGATGCCGACCACAACGTCTACCAGGGCCCGGGCACGCGGCGCGGCTATTCGCGCATCAACTTCGGCGGCTCGGCCGACGAGGTGAAGAAGCGCGTCGACTACATCAACTCGCTTTATGCGCAGGGCCACGAGATCGCCTCGCACGCGGTCGGCCATTTCGACGGCGCGCGCTGGACGGCGGCGCAGTGGCAGCAGGAGTTCGCATCGTATCGCGACCTGTTCGCCAATGCGGACGCCAAGGCGCGTGCCGCGACGAGCCGCCTCGAGGTGCCATTCGCCAAGATCGTCGGCTTTCGCGCGCCCTATCTCGCGACCGGCTCAGGCCTCTACGCGGCGCTCAAGCACGATGGCTTTCGCTACGACACGAGCGGCAGCGTGTTCCCGGACCAGTGGCCGCGCAAGCTCGACGGCCTGTGGCGTTTCGATCTCGCCCAGCTGAGGATCGAGGGATCGCGCCGCAGCACGCTGTCGATGGACTACAATTTTTTCGTCGCGCAGTCCCGCGGCCACGTCGATCCGCGCCATGCCGAGCAGTACAAGCAGCAGATGCTGGCGACGTATCTCGCCTATTTTCGCACCAACTACACCGGCAACCGCGCGCCGCTGAACATCGGGCATCATTTCTTCGCCTATCAGGGCGGCGTCTACGACGAGGCGCTCGAGGATTTCGCCCGCCGCGTCTGCGGCCTGCCGGAGGTCAAATGCGCGACCTACAGCGAGCTCGCCGATTTCATGGATGCGCAGACGCCGGAGACGCTCGCCGCCTGGCAGAAGGGCGATTTTACGCACGCGGCGGAGCCGACGATTTCGGCGCGACTTACGCCGTGAGAATCAATATGTCCCCGGCATGCCCGGTCATGGCCGTTCGAAGAACGGCGTCGCTTCGCTCGCCTCTATCCTGGGAATCCACGTGTTTCTTGCGCGCGGCAAAGACGTGGACGGCCGGGTCAAGCCTGGTCATTGCCCGGCCATGACGTCGAGTGCGTTGATGGATTTGTTCAGAACCGTGAGGCGGACCGCACCAGCACCGGCTGATCCATATAGAGATCCGGAAACAGGCGCTTGAGATTTTCGACCTTCGGCAGGTCGTTGTAATAGATGTACGGATTGTCCGGGTGCAGCGTCGCGTAGTTCTGGTGATAGCGCTCGGCCGGATAGAACGCCGTGAATGGCGTCAGCTTGGTCACGATCGGGTCGCTGAAGACCTTCGCCTTGTCGAGCTGCGCGATATAGGCCTGCGCGATCTTCTGCTGCGTCGCATCGACATAGAAGATATTCGACCGATACTGCGTGCCGGTGTCCGGTCCCTGCCGGTTGAGCTCGGTCGGATTGTGCGCGACCGAGAAATAGATCTGCAGGATACGGCCGTAGGAGATCTGGCGCGGATCGAACTTGATCTGCACCGACTCGGCGTGGCCGGTGGTGCCGGTGCTCACCATCTCGTACTGCGCCGTGTCCTTGGCGCCGCCCGCGTAGCCCGACAGCACCTGGTTGACGCCCTTCACGTGCTGGAAGACCGCCTGCACACCCCAGAAGCAGCCGCCCGCGAGCACGGCCGTTTCGGAGTCCTGCTGCGCGGCCGCCGGCGTATCGACCGCCGGGGCGGGCAAGGATGTGGCGCTTTCGGCGGTGCGAGCTTGCAGCGAGAAGGCGGCCGCAATGCCCAGCAGAGCCAGGACGGCGGCGGAAGTGATGGGCAGGCGCATGCGTTTGTGCTCCCTGTGGGGCCGCAGCAACGACGACATGGAAATCCTCCCTCGGTCGCGGCGCTGGGCGCCGCCCTATCTACACGAGCACCAGCACGCGGCCTTCACACATCTTCGCACATATCCGTGAGGGCATCAAAATACCGTACGGGTCGGTCCGCGCTTGGCCTCGCCGATGGCGGCCCCCAAGGCGGCGGCGAAGCTTTCCTTCTCGGGTGGGCTCAGAAATCCCGCGATCGGCAGCCGGCGGCCACGTGACACCAAAAAGAGCCGCTCGATGCCGAATTCCTCGTGGCTGTCGCGATCAATCCGCACCCACAGCGGATTGAGCGACCACTCGGCCACTTGTCCGCGATGGCTGACCTTGCGCACGCGCAGCTCGGAGGGCGTGACCATGACCTCCTCGTAAGCACGCGCGCGGCGATAGTTGAGGCGGAACGCCCAATAGATCAGGAGCACGTCCAGCCCGAAGAAGCCGAACACCGGCCAAGCCCCCATGATCAGGAACATCATTCCGGCCGCGAAGCTCGCGCCGCCGACGGCGCTCATCAGAATCAGGAACCCCATGCCGCTCAGCGATCGGTGCGGCGTGATGATTGCGGAAAACAACGTGGGTTCCACGGTGGATTCCAGATTTTCGGCATTGCCTGAAATCATGACGTCTTATTATACGAGTTCCATGGCTCGCAGGACCACCTCGAAGAAGGCAACGCGCAAGCCGGCGGAAGTCGCGAAACGCGCCAAGCTGGCGAAACGAAAATTGCACGCGAACCCGAAGCTGCAGGCGAAGCCTGAACCCCAGGTGAAGTCGAAAATAAAGCCCTGGAGCGCGGCCGAGGTCACTGAGGCCTTTCGCCGCTTCCACACCGCCAATCCCGAGCCGCGCGGCGAGCTGCAGCACATCAACCCCTACACGTTGCTCGTGGCGGTGGTGCTGTCCGCCCAGGCGACCGATGCCGGCGTCAACAAGGCGACACCGGCGCTGTTTGCCGCCGCCGATACGCCCGAGAAGATGGTCGCGCTCGGCGAAGCCAAGGTGCGCGAGCTGATCAAGACCATCGGCCTTTATCGCACCAAGGCGAAGAACGTCATCGCGCTGTCCGAGCAGCTCATCGCCAGGCACCACGGCCTGGTGCCGCCGCTGCGCGAGGCGCTCGAGGAATTGCCCGGCGTCGGCCGCAAGACCGCGAACGTGGTGCTCAACATCGCGTTTGGCCAGCCGACCATCGCGGTCGACACCCACATCTTCCGCGTCGGCAACCGCACCGGCCTCGCCCCCGGGAAGGATCCCTACGAGGTGGAGATGAACCTCGAACGGGTCGTGCCCGACGCGTACAAGCTGCACGCCCACCATTGGCTGATCCTGCACGGCCGCTACACGTGCGTGGCGCGCAAGCCGCTGTGTGAGAAGTGCCTGATCAACGACCTCTGCCGCTGGCCGGAAAAGACCGTGCAGGCATAGGTTCGTTTCTTGCCACAAATTCGCGCCGCTCCTTTCCCGCATGCGGAGAGGGTAGGGAGGCGCCTCTCGCCGCTCGCCCTTACGCCGACGGCAGCTCCCACTCCCCCCGCGAGCGACCGCGAGCCGGGAGAGGGCGGCCGGTGTGTTTGGCGAGATCGGAATGTCACATGGGCCATGTGTGGGCTGTCTCCCACCTGCGGCGAATTGCAAGACGCTCGTCGGGTTTTACCCTCGCACGTCGCGTGACATACTCGCCACGAAATCAGGGAGGAAACCAATGCAGTGCGCGCGGTGGGCGCTTTCGATCGCATGTGCCGCATTGGCGATCTGCCATTCGCCCGCGTCGCATGCCGCCGACATGGCGGTCAGTCAATATGGCCGCGTCACCGCGACCCTGCCGTGGGCGGTCGCGCTGGAGAAGGGCTTCTTCGCCGCCGAAGGGGTCAAGATCGACCACATCATCTCGGGCGAGGGCGGCGGCACCACGTTGCGCAACATGCTGGCAAGCGACCTGCCGTACGGCGAGGTCGCGACCTCGGCGGCGCTCGCCGCCCAGCGCGCCGGGCTCGACATCGTCATCGTCAACACGGCGAGCGACCACATCGGCGAGATCGCCCTCGTCGCCAATCCGAAAAGCAATATCCATGGCGTCCAGGACCTCAAAGGCCGCAAGGCCGGCTTCACCGGGCCGAAATCGACGAGCGAGCTGCTGCTGCGCCTGGCGCTGAAGGAGGCCGGCATGCTCGGTCAGGTCGAGCCGGTCGCGACCGGCGGATTCAGCGGCGGGCTCACGCTGCTCGACTCCGGCGGCATCGATGCGGCGCCGCTCATCGATCCGATCCTGACGCTCAAGCCGGACAAGTACCGCGTCATCTTTCATTTCGCCGATCTGATTCCGCGCATGACCTGGCTCGTCGGCGTGACGACGCGCAAATTCGCGAGCGAGCATCCCGACACGGTGCGCAAGCTGATCGACATCCATCGCCGCGGGGTCGACTACATCTATGCCCATCACGACGAGGCGATCGCGATCTACGCCAAGGTGTGGCAGCAGGATGCCAAGGACGTCGCCACCTATTTTCCGAAATATTTCGGCTATAAAGGCGAGTGGTCCCCGGGCGGCTTCGACCAGGAAGCGCTCACGAAGATGTCCGACGGCCTGCAGCTGATCGGCGAGGTGAAGGGCCCGGTCGACTGGAAGGCAGCGATCGATCAGCAGTATCTGCCGCAGGATCTGCAGAAAGCGTTCTGATATGCGCAATTTGATTTCCGTCGTGGCCGGGCTTGTCCCGGCCATCCGCGTCTTCGGCGCCCGCGCAAAGAGGTGGATGCCCGGGACACGCCCGGGCATGACGGTGGAGTAGGCCGATGCGATGTCGCTCGCACGACATCAAGGTCGGCGTCGTCAGGGCGGCGTTGATTCTGGCTTCGTGCGCAGCGCTCGAGCTGCTCTGCCGCCTGGGCATCATCAACCGTGTGACGATGATTCCGCCGAGCGAGATGGTCGCGGCTTTGTGGAACATCCTGTGGGCGGGCCTCTACAACGCGGATATCCTCTTCACGCTCGTCAACGTCGTTGCGGCCGCGCTCCTCGCCGTGATCGGCGGATTCCTCATCGGAGCTGCACTGCACGCGCTGCCGCGCGTGCGCCGGCCCCTCGTGCCGCTGCTGTCGGCCTACTACGCGATCCCGACTTTCGTTTTCTATCCGCTGCTGATCGTCGTTTTCGGGGTCGGCCGCACCGCCTTGATCGTGATGGGCGCGATGTTCGGCGTGGTGGCGATGATCGTCAACACGACGCTCGGCCTCGGTCACGTGCCGCCGGTGGTCGCAAAGACCGGCGCGATTCTGCGGCTCGACGGGCTGCGCCAGCTCGCGTTGCTCCGCCTGCCGTCGGCGGCGCCGCATCTCGTCACCGGCGTCAAGCTCGCGGTCGCCTATTCGGTGATCGGCATCGTGGCGGGTGAGTTCATCCTCGCCACCGAGGGCATCGGCAAGCGCATCGCGTATGCCTACGACAACTTCGACAACAGAACCATGTACGGCATGCTGCTCCTCCTGCTGATCGGCGTCATGGCCGTCAACGGCGCGCTGTCGAGCTGGGAGAAGCGGCTGCACCGCCGCTTCGGCCAGCGATGAAATCGAGCCGCACAGATTTCCTGTTGCTGGCCGCCGGCCTGCTGGCGTTGTGGCAGCTCGTGCACTGGGCGGTCGGGCCCGACGTGCTCGCTTCGCCATGGGCGACCATCGCGCGGGCGGCCGGGCTCATGCGCACGTCCGCGTTCTGGGACCACGCCGGCGCGACCGCGGTGGCGTTCGCCGTCGCCGCGTTCATCTCGATCGTCGGCGGCATCGCGCTCGGCCTGTGGCTCGGGCTGCGCCGCTTCGCCGGCGACGTCGCCGATCCGATCCTCGGCACGCTCTACTCGATCCCCAAGATCACCCTCTATCCGATCATTCTCCTGATCTTCGGCCTCGGCGTCTCCGCCAAGATCGCCTTCGGCGTGATCCACGGTGTCTTCCCGATCGCGATCTTCACCATGAATGCGGTACGCAATGTCGCGCCCGTCTATCATCGCACCGCGCGCGTGATGCGGCTCACGCTGCTCGGCGCCGCCCTCACCATCATGGCGCCGGCGGCGCTGCCGGAGATTCTCGCCGGCATCCGCGTCGGCGTCGCGCTGACCCTGCTCGGCGTGCTGATCGGCGAGCTCTTTGCCGCGACCGCCGGCCTCGGCTTTGCGCTGCGCCGCGCCATGGATATTCATGCGGTGACCGACATCATGGCGATTGCGCTGCTGCTGTTCGTGTTTGCGGCCGGCGCCAACGCGCTGCTGCGCATCGTCGAACGGCGGGCCCGCCATGGCGGGTGAGCCGGAGGGCCAGATCAGCCTGCGCGGCGTCACCAAGGTCTTTCCGGGGCATGACGGCCATGCGGACGTCCATGCGCTCGGTCCGGTCGACCTCGACATCGCCCGGGGCGAGTTCTTCACCGTGGTCGGTCCGTCCGGCTGTGGAAAATCGACGCTGCTCGATGTGCTGGCGGGCTTGTCGACGGTCACGTCCGGCAGCGCAACCTTCGAAGGAAAGCGGCTCGATGGCCAGGTGCCGGACGGCATCGGCGCGGTGTTCCAACAAGACGCGAGCTTTTTTTGGCTCGACGTGTGGGACAATGTGGCGTTCGGGCTGCGCCGTCGCGGCATGGCCAAGGCCGACATGGCGCGACGCGTCGACGATGCGCTCGCCTTCATGGGTCTCGCTGCCTTCGCCAAGGCATTCCCGGCGCAGCTCTCCGGCGGCATGCGCCAGCGCGTGTGCATCGCGCGCACGCTGGTGCTCGAGCCGAAGGTGCTGCTGCTCGACGAGCCGTTCGGCGCGCTTGACCAGCAGACGCGACTCTTGATGGGCGACGAGCTGCTGCGCATCTGGCGCGAGACCGGCGCGACCGTCGTGCTCATCACCCATGCGCTCGACGAGGCCGCCATGCTGTCCGACCGCGTCGCCGTCATGTCGGCGCGGCCCGGCCGCTTCATCGAAATCGTCACCACCGGCTGGCCGCGGGCGCGCGACAGTCGGATCGTGTCCGATGAGCGCTTCGGCGCGATCACGGCCCGCCTGTGGGACAAGCTGCGCGAGGAATCGCTGCGCGCTATGAAGACGCCTGATGTTGGGCAGGAGGATTGAGTGAAAACCAGCCGGGATCGCATTCTCACCACCCACGTCGGCAGCCTGCCGCGCAGCCAGCCGGTGGTCGACATGCTGCAACGGCGCGAGAACGAGATCGCGACCGACCCGGCCGCGTTCGCCTCGGTCATGCGCAGCGCCGTCGCCGAGACGGTCAAGCGCCAGGTCGATCTCGGCATCGACGTGGTCAGCGACGGGGAGACCAGCAAGATCAGCTACTCGACCTACGTGCGCGACCGCCTGACCGGCTTTTCCAACGAGGGCTCGACCGAGACCGCGCGCCCGCACCTCGATCTCGCGCCTTTTCCCGAGCTTCGCCGCAAGATGGCGGCGGCCACCGGCCCGCGCACGTTCAAGCGGGTGTCCTGCGTCGGTCCCGTCAAGGTGAAGGACCGCACCGCGCTGGAGCACGACCTCGAGAACATGCGCCGCGCTGTAACGGCCGCTGGGCCGACCGACGCGTTCCTCAACGCCGCCTCGCCCGGGGTGGTCGCGACGTTCCTGGCCAACGCCTACTACCCGACCCACGAGGCCTATATCGAGGCGGTCGCAGACGCGATGCGCGACGAGTACGAGGCGATCGCGCGCGCCGGCTTCGTCCTGCAGGTCGACTGTCCCGATCTCGCCATGGCGCGCCATACGACATTCCAGGCGCTCACCGAGGCCGAATTCCTCGAGCGCGCGCAGTTCCACGTCGAGGCGCTCAACCACGCCCTCGCCAAGGTGCCGGCAAGCCAGGTGCGGATCCACGTGTGCTGGGGCAATTACGAAGGACCGCACAACTACGATCTCGATCTCGCCAAAGTGGCGAGCATCATCTTGGGTGTGAACGCGGCCGGCGTGTCGGTCGAGGCCGCCAACCCGCGCCACGATCACGAATGGGCCGTGTGGAAGGACATCAAGCTGCCCGACGACAAGGTGCTGCTGCCCGGCGTCATCGACAGCTGCACCAACTACGTCGAGCATCCCGACCTGGTGGCGCAGCGGATCATGCGCTTTGCCGGCGTGGTCGGCCGCGAGCGGGTGATCGCGAGTTCCGACTGCGGCTTCGGCACCTTTGCGGGCTACGGCAAGATTGATCCGGAGGTCGCCTGGCTCAAGCTGGGTGCGTTGGTGGAAGGCGCCGACCGCGCGAGTAAGCAGCTGTGGGCGTGATCACGGCGGAACGGCAGAACAAAGGCGATTATCTGCCAGTTGACAAATGCTCCGGACCATGGCAAAATCCTTCTCACGCTAGGAAGGAAGCCATGAACAAGCGTCCGAAGCCGGTCCCGCAGATGACAGTCGCCCAGTTTGACGCCCTGTTCCCCGAGGGCGACGACGCGGCCTGCCTGAGCTACTTGGTCGCCCGCCGTTGGCCGGAAGGCGTCCGCTGCCCGCGCTGCGGCAATGCCGACCTGTACGACGCTTCGAGCTACAAGCCCTTCCACTGGCAGTGCCGGGAGTGCGACCCAAACGGCTATCGGTTCTCGGCCATCGCCGGGACCATCTTCGAGAACACCAAGAAGCCGCTCCGCGACTGGTTCCGGGTTGCCCATTTCATGCTCGCCAGCAAGAAGGGAATGAGCGCCCTGCAAATCCAACGCATGATGGGCTTCGGCTCCTACGAGACGGCCCATTCCATGTGCCACAAAATCCGCGCGGCGCTGATTGAGCCGCAAGAGCAGCTCGGCGGCATCGTCGAGGTGGACGAGACCTACGTCGGCGGCAAGGACAAAAACAAGCACGCCAATAAGCGGTCGGGCGGCAGCGGCACGACCGGCTCCGGCAAGATCGCGGTCGCTGGCGCCATCAAGCGCAAGGGCAACGTTGTCGTTCGCGTGCTCAACAACGTGCAGCGCGACACGCTGGAAAACTTCGTGCGCGAGACGGTTTCGGAGAAAGTCGATCTGATCTGCACCGACGACGCCCCGCAGTACAATCGGCTGCACTATCGCTTCCCGCATGGCACCGTCGATCACAGCAAGGGCGAGTACGTCCATGGCGTGATCCACACCAACAATCTCGACGGCTTCTGGTCGATGATTAAGCGCGGCGTGGTCGGCACATTCCACAAGGTCAGCCGCAAGTACCTGCCGCTGTACGTCGCGGAATTCGCGTTCCGCTACAACAACCGCGCCACTCCCGATATGTTCGGGTCCGCGATAGCACGTTGCTGAGACGAGGCCCCTGGCGTCCGTCTCAGGTGGAGACGAACGACGCCAGCGAGCCTGAACCGGAGCAACTGGAGTTGCCATTCTGAGCGGCTTCACTTGGCGCCCTCGTCTTTGATGACGGCAGTGCAGGCGTACACCGTTGCCGGGGCCGTATATTTCTCAAGCTGACGACGATTTGCCTCCGTCGCGCTTATCGAAGGGCTCTTGTAAGCGCACCAATCTTCCGCGCCTTGGCATCGTCCAATGAGGCCCGGCGTATTCTCTTTCGTCGGCCAGGGCGCAATTCCGCGCTTCATGCGCGGGTCACCGTGCCAACATACGGCCACCCAGCCCTTTTTGTTTGGATCGCATAACGAAGCAACATTGCCGTCATCGGCACGGACAGACAGTTTTGGCGTCTCTCCGGTAGAACAGGCGCGATCTAAAGCGTCCCAATCAACGTTGCCCGTTGAAATGGGCGCCCATCCGAAGGTGCCAGCGTCGGCCGCTGACAAGGTGGCCGGGGGAGCTACTGGTGCTTGCCAAGTCGCGCGGCGGTACATTTCCGGTCCGACGCCGTAAAAAAACAGCGCAAGAAGAACCGCAAGCCAAGCGAAGGGGTGTGCTGCTGCTCGCGTGAATGCTTCAGCAGCACCCTTGCGCGATCTCAACCACGGCCACATGGGACCACCGACTGCGAACAGGACAGCAACGGCGAGATAGAACCAATGCCATCCCGTAATTGGCGTGCCGTGATAGAGATCGTCTCCGAAAGGTAGGCCGAACAGGAGTGCCAAAAGTTCGCATAGCGCGACCATTGATTTGTCAGCGTGAGTCCAAAAATCTTGCTTCGGCTTTGAATCGGCTCCCGTGCTGACTGTCTCTTGCGGCGTGGCCTTTCCACCCACTGCTGAACTTTCCTTGGCCGCGTTCGCGATATCGCGCCGAAGCTCTTGGCTGTATCCCGGTTGGCCCGGCCCAGGAGAACCGCTGGGCACGACTGGCGTGCCAAAAGGGACGAAGGGAAACACGGGGCTGGCCGGAGAATTCTGCCGCGGCAAGCCGGGGATTTCGTTGGACTCGGACGGCGTGGTGAGTGGCGGCCGCTTCTCGTCAGGCACGGTTGTCCCTCCCAGGGGAGAAGTTCCCCCTGAGAGGCTAACATGGCCCGGAGGATATCCTTCCCTGCTACACGGTCTGATCGTAGGGGGATTTCCTCATTTGTCAACTGGCAGATAATCGCCAGAACAAAGCCATTCCCCGAAATGCCAACGATATCAATGCCGGTTTGATAAGCGGAGTTGTGGCGGCCAATTTTGGCAGAACATCCCAACTGGGATAACAGCAGCAATTTCAATGCGGGCCAGCCCAAGGATGGGTTGAGCATCGCGAACCCATCATCTCTGAGCTGGGCCTCGAAGTGATGGGTTTCGCTGTCTCAACCCATCCCGCCACGTCGGTCGCGCACCAATCAACGTCATTCCACCTGGAGTCCGGCCGCGGTGATCGGCCCGGCCCACCGCTTGATCTCGTCCACGACGAACTGGGCGAGGTATTCGGGCGTTCTGCGCGCCGGCGCAACGGCGGTGACACCGAGGTCGTGGAAGCGCGCCCGAATGGCCGGATCGTCGATCGCATCGCTCGATGCTTGATTGAGCCGCTTGACGATCGCGTCGGGCGTGCCCTTGGGCAGGAAGAAGGCGTTCCACGTGCTGATGTCCAGGCCGAGTCCCTGCTCATCCGCGGTGGGCAATGTCGGAAGCAGCGGCGCCCGCGTGTGCGACAGCACCGCGATCGCTTTCACCAGCCCGCCCTTCATGAGCGGGGCGGCGCCGCCGAGATTGATGCAGGCGTAGTCGATATGGCCCGCGACCACGTCCGCCGCCGCCGGGCCGCCCCCGCGATAGGGCACGTGCGTCGTTGCGACGCCGATGGTGGAATTGAGCACGGCGCACGCGAGATGCGTGGTCGAGCCGACGCCAGCCGATCCGAACCGCACCTTTTCGCTGTTCGATTTCACATAGGCGATGAACTCCTGCAGGTTGGCGGCGGGGAAATCCTTGCGTGTCAGCAGCACCATCGGCTGGTCGGCGAAGAGCGCAACCGGCGCAAAATCGGCGACCGCATCATAGCGCCGCTTGCGGTAGATGGTCTGGTTGTAGGCGTGGGTGCCGATGCTGCCGAGCAGGAAGGCGTAGCCATCGGGCGGCGCGTTGGCGACGCGCTTGGTACCGACGATGCCGCCGCCGCCGCTGGTGTTCTCGATGATGACCGGCTGGCCGAGCGTGATGCTCATGCGCGCCGCGACCAGTCGGCCGATCACGTCGAACGCGCCGCCGGCCGCAAACGGGACGACCATCGTGACGGGTCGGGTGGGATAGTCCTGGGCAACGGCAGCCGCAGGCCACGTCACCATGAGCGCGGCAAGAATCGCACCGAGATCACGCCGTCGCATCGGATCCCCCTCGGCTGCATATGCCGCGGAGTGCGGAGCGCATAGTGACTCCGGGCCGGCGCGATTGCAACGTCCAATCGGCATCGCTCGGCTGCGATCGCAATGGACCCGGCCCAAGCGGTCCAAGCTCATATCCGATTGCCGTTATGTCGGCTGCTTTTGGCGAGCCTATCGTCCCCACAATCTGCGGCTCGCGGTTCGGGCGCCTTCGACGAGCGACTTCAGCTTCGCCCACGCGACCTCGGGGTGCACCTCGTCGCCGGCGCCTGACGTGCCGAAGCCGCAGTCTGTACCCGCGATGATCCGCTCGCGGCCGACCACCTCGGCGAAGCGCACGATGCGTTGCGCCACCAGCTCGGGATGCTCCACCAGATGGATGCAGTGAGATACGACGCCCGGCACCAGGATCTTGTCGTCCGGCAGCTCGACTTCCTGCCACAGCGCCCATTCGTGCTCGTGGCGCGGGTTGGCCGCCTCGATCAGGTAGGCGCCGGCGTTGACCCGCAGCATCAGGTCGACGAAGTGCCTCAGCTCGAAGTCGTGTACGCGCGGCGCGATGTTGACGCTGTAGCAGGTGTGGAAGCGCACGCGCTCGGGCGGGATGCCACGCAGAGCGTGGTTCACGGCCTCGACGCGCAGCGCGATGAACTTGCGGCAGTCTTCGATCGAGGCATCGACGGCGCGGTTGTAGTGCGTCGCCATGCGCGGATCGTCGATCTGCAGCAGGAAGCCGGCATCGACGATCGCCTTGTACTCGACCCGCATCGCCTCGGCGAGCGCCGCGAGATATTCCTCCTGCGCGGCATAGTATCGATTCTCGTAGTACAGCTCGAGATTGGACGGCGAGATCGCCGTCATGAACGCCTCCTCGGCTGTGACGCCCTTCAGTGCGTTCTTGAAATTCTCGATGTCGGTCGCGAGCTCCTCTTGCCCGACGTAAGCGATCGGTCCCGTGCACACTTGCGCCTTGGGCCGCACCGTGCGCTTGGCCACGATCGCGCCCGACCGCCCCGCCAGCATCACGCGCATGTCCTCGTAGGCCCGCGGGAAGGCGAGCGAGTCGCGCGTCGCGCCTCGGAAGCGGGGAGGGCTGTCGATTTCGGCGAGGCCGCTCAGCCGCGCCCGCGCATAGGCCATCCAGTTGACCTTGCTGTGCTCGCCGTCGTCGATGACGTCGAGGCCGGTGTCGGCCTGCTGCCGCACGATCTCGCCGATGGCGCGGCTGATCCGCCCGCGATACGCGGTGCCGTCATAGGCCTCGCCCAGCTCCTTGCGGTTGAGCAGCGCGACGAGATCGGGCGGCCGCGGCAGACTGCCCGTGTGCGTGGTCAGGATGCGGGTCGAGCTGCGCCTCATGAGGGACTGCCGCGCGCCGAAGCGAGCCGTTCCGGCTGGCGCGGGCGCGTCAGCCGCTTGTGCATATGCACCATGAAGGCGGTGCCGAACAGCGGCGTCGCCAGGTTGACGATCGGGATCAACACGAAACCGGCGATGAACAGACCGGCCACGAAGACGGTGGCTCGATGCATCCGCCGCAGCGCCTTGGCTTCGGCCACCGGATCAAACCGCATGGCGGCGAGGTCGAAATAGACGCGGCCGAGCAGGTAGGCGTTGGCGAGGAAGAGCAGCAGCGCGCCGAAGCCCGCGAAGAGCAGGAACGGCACGCAGCAGATGTAGACCACGATCGAGAGTGCGGCGGCTTTGAGGCCTTCCAGGACGGCGCGCGGCAGCGGAACGATGACACCGGGCACGTCGAGCGGATAATGGCTCTGCTCGACCATCTCGGCGATCTCGTCGGTGAAGAAGGTCGCAACCAGTGCCGTGACGGCCGGCATTAGCACGACCGCGCCGGCGACCAGCCCGGAGCCGAGCGCGAACGCGACCACCCAGCCCAAGACCTCGAGCGGCGCGTGCGCGATCGTGCTCACCTCGCCTTCTGCCCAATGCGTGCCGACGCTGGTGAGCCAGCCGACCAGCCGGGACAGCGCGATCACCAGCAGGGCAAGCAGCGCGATGGCGAGCCCGGCCGATTTCAGCAGCACGCTGCGGAACGGCGCGCTGAACATCTGAGAGAACGCCTTGAAGGCCGCATCGAGCATCGTGGACTCGCTCCGGGCAAGCGCCTATTGCTCTAGAGGCAGACTTTGGCCCTTACAAGTCGCGCCCGCCGAGAGCTCGATTGCGACTTCACGGCGAATTGCGTGAGCCGAAGACTTCATGCTAGCTGCACAGTCTCACCCCAGAATTGCCGGCCATGTCGAGCCTCAGCCGTCGTTCGTTTCTTGCCGCTTCCGCCGCCGTGGCCGCGGGTCCGTCGTTCGGGGCAACCGGTTCGCTCGGCGAGGTCGACATTGTGATCGTCGGGGCCGGCGCAGCCGGCATCGCGGCGGCGCGCAAGATCGCGGCGGCCGGGCGGCGTTTTGCGCTGCTCGAGGCGAGCGACCGGATCGGCGGCCGCTGCATCACCGACACGGCGACGTTCGGCGTGCCTTTCGACCGTGGCGCCCATTGGATCCACATGCCGGACATCAATCCGGTGGCGAAGCTCGCGCCGCACACGGGACTCGACATCTATCCGGCGCCCCCCGGCCAGAAGATGCGCATCCTGCGCCGCTATGCGCGCGAGGGCGAGATGGAGGATTTTCTCGCCGCGCAGGTGCGCGCCAACCGTGCCATCGCCGAGGCGGCGCGCGGCAAGACCGACGTCTCCTGCGCCCAGGCGCTGCCGAAGGACCTCGGCGACTGGCATTCGACGATCGAGTTCGTGCTCGGCCCCTTCGGTTGCGCCAAGGACCTCGGCACTGTCTCGGCCCAAGATTTTGCCCACTCGGCCGAGCGCGACGTCGATGCCTTCTGCCGGCAGGGTTTTGGCGCGGTGCTGGCCAAGCTCGGGGCCGGGCTCACGGTCGAGTTGTCGACGCCGGTGTCGCGCATCGATCTCGGCTTTCGCGGCGGCGTCGGCATCGAGACCGAGCGGGGACAGATCACGGCGCGCGGCGTCATCGTGACGGTGTCGACCGGCGTGCTCGCGGCGGGCAAGATCAAGTTCGTCCCCGACCTGCCGCATCGCCAGCTCGACGCGGCGAGCAGCCTGAGCCTCGGCAGCTACGATCATGTCGTGCTCGAGTTGCCCGGCAATCCGCTCGGCCTCGACCGCGACGACCTCGTGTTCGAGAAATCCGACGGCGTGCGCACCGCGGCCATGCTCGCCAACATCTCGGGCTCCTCGCTCGCGATGGTCGAGGTGGCGGGCAAGTTCGGCCGCGACCTCGCGGCGCAAGGCGCCGATGCGATGAAGGCGTTCGCGCTCGACTGGCTCGCCAACCTCTACGGCAGCGACCTGCGCAAGGCGGTCAAGCGCTCCGCGGTGACCCAGTGGAACGACGAGCCGTGGGTGCTCGGCGCTTTCTCGTCCGCGGCGCCCGGGACCCAGCCGGCGCGGCGCACCCTGATGGAGCCGGTGCGCGAGCGAGTGTGGTTCGCCGGCGAAGCCGTGCACGAGACGCTGTGGGGCACGGTCGGCGGCGCCTGGGAATCGGGCGAGCGTGCCGCCGATGCGGCCCTCAAGGGGCTACGGTTGGTCGCCGAGCCGCGGGAGCCCGCGCCGCAGCGTCCCGCGCCGCGCCGCCGCCGGTGAGGCATCGTCGGTCCCGGCTATTTCGCTTTTTTGCGTCGGCCCGCCGTCGCCGCCCTGGGTGGCGATCGGCCTTTCTTGGGGGGCAGCGTGGCGACGAAATCGAGCCCGCGCGCGATCCATCTGTTCAGTGCGGCGTCGGTGCGATATCCGTCCGGCATGACGCGGACGAAGCCATTCATGACGCGGCCGCGCATTTCCATCGGCTGCGCGTGCGGCTGGGCCAGCGCTTGCTCGTAACCCTCAGGGCCGACGCGCACCAAAATGCCGCCGCGGGCGCTCACCGTGCAACACATGTTGCCGTTCACCATGAAGCAGACGCCGCCCATGAGCCGCGTCTCGACGACGCCGGGCCGCCCTGCCAGTGCACTGCGCATCCGTTCGGCCGTGAGCTCGTCATAAGCCATCGTGTCCCCCGGCGACTTACTCACCCTTGACGCCGGCGGTGCGCATGACGCTCGCCCATTTCTGCGTGTCGGCGACGAAGAGCTTTCCGAACTCGGCCGGACTGCCCTTGAGGGCTTCGGAACCGAGGTCGGCAATGCGTTGCTTGATCGTCGGGTCATCGAGGCCGGCATTGATCATCGTATTGAGGCGCGCGATGATTTCGGGCGGCGTCTTCTTCGGTGCGCCGATGCCGAACCAGATGCTCGAATCGTAGCCTGGTAGGAACTCGGCCACCGTCGGCAGATCGGGAAACAACGGCGAGCGCCGCGACTGTGTCACGGCCAGCGCCCGCAGCTTGCCCTCCCGCACGAAGCTGACCAGGGTGGGCATGCCTTCGAACATGACCTGTGCGCGGCCGGCCAGCAGATCGGTGAGGGCCGGCGCGGCGCCGCGATAGGGCACATGGAGCAGATCGACCTTCGCCATCAGCTTGAACAGCTCGCCGGCGAGGTGCACCGTCGTGCCGTTGCCCACCGAGGCCATCACGATCTTGCCGGGGTTCTGCTTGGCATAAGTGATGAATTCCGGAACCGTATTGGCCGGCACCGACGGGTGCACCACCATCACCTGCTGCTCGATCGCGATCCCGGCCACCGGCACGATGTCGGTGAGGAAATCGTATTTCAGATGCGGATAGTAGAGGCTTGCGATGGCGGCTGCGGTGCTCACCAGGGCGAGCGTGTAGCCGTCGGCGGATGCGAGCGCGGCGGCCTCGAGGCCGATCGTGCTGCCGGCGCCCGGGCGATTGTCGACCACGAACGGCTGGTGCAGACGATCCGACAGCCATTGCGCGATCAGGCGGGCAAAGATGTCGGTCGGGCCGCCGGCCGGAAAGCCGACGATGATGCGCACCGGACGGGCCGGATAGTCGAGCGCGGCCGCGGCGAAGCGCGGAAATGCCGCCGCCAGCGTGGCGCCCGCAACCTGCAGGACGAGACGGCGTGTTTTCAAACCGGCAAACATAGGGCGTTGTCCACCAGGAGGTTGTCGTAGACGCAACGGCGCTCGGCGAGCTTGAGCCGATCACCGACGCGGCGGAATTTGTCGTAGTAGACGCCGACCTGATGCAGCTTGGCGTCGGGCCGGTCGAACAGCACCTGCACCACCACGTAGTTGGCGCGGGCGCGGATGTCGCCGTTCGGCTCCTCGCCGAGGACCTGCAGGTTGCCGACGATGTGGCGCAGATAACGCGGCGCGAACATCTCGGTGTGCTGGAGCGCGAAGGCGCGATCCTGGATCATGCCCTTGTTCTCGCAGTAGATCAGCCCGACCGGCATGTTGCGGTCGGCATTCTCGCGCGAGATGACGATATAGAATCCGTCGTCGGTGAACATCTCGGCCCAGTCGTCGAGCCGCTGCTCATCGAGCGCCGCCGCATAGGCGTTGTTGAAATCCTCGATCTCGCGATGCAGCAGCAGCGCCTCGATGCGCCGATCGTTGATGGCGGGATCGCGCTTGTCGAGCATGGGAAACTCTAAAGTTCGAGCATGATCTTATTCGACAACCGGAAACCACTTTTCGGGATCATGCTCATAGGTCCATCGCCTCGCGCCAATGCCGATACATCGCCCGGATGGCGGCCTCGGAGATCAGTGTATCGGCGGTGCCGGCCGGCGTCGCGGGGTCGAGCTTGACCAGGTGGCGGCCGTTCGGCACGCGCTGCATGCCGTCCTGCACGAACTTGATCGCCTCGTTGTCCTCGAGGCCGAGGAAGCCGGCCGGGCCCATCAGGTTACCCTGGCGCAGGCGATGCCGCGTCATTTCCTCGTCGTCGCCCGCGAAGCCGAACATGGTCCACTTCATGATGAACTCGTGCGGCCCGGTCGGCACGATCTGGCGGATGCCGAGCGTGTTCATCTCCCGCTGCACGATCAGGTTCGGCCAGATCGTCGCCATGGTCACCGACCATGGGCTGTCGAACTCCTCGATGAAGTCCATGAAGCGCGGCTCGCGCAGCGTCATTCCTTCCCGGTAGCTGCGCATCTCCTTCTTGGCGTCGCCCGCGACCGCCTTGGTATCGGATTTCGCCGACGCCATCACGCCGTGCCGCCCGCTCGCGTCGGTGAGCATGAGCGAGCGATTGCCCGCGACGAGGAGCCCGAACGTCACCAGGAAGGTGTGCAGCAACGTCGCGTGATAGGGGTCCTTGAGGTTCTCATGGTAGAGCTTCCAGTTGCCGGGCAGCGAATGGCGATAGTGGCCGAGCACCTTGAGCTTGCGGCCGTCGAAGGTGGCCTCGAACTCGCGCAGCACCTCGGGGCCGAGGTAGTCGGCAAACGATTCCATCTGATTCGCATAAGACGCGAACACGACGCCGCGATGGGTGGTGACGTTGAGGCGGCACAGCCCGTGCTGCTGCGGCTTGAAATCCGCAGGCATGCCGCCCTTGCCGGCGACGCCGCGGCGGAACGGGACGCCGATCAGGTTGCCTTTGAGATCATAGGTCCACTGGTGATAGGGGCAGATGAACTCCTTGGCGGTGCCGGAGAGCTCGCGGCAGAATTCCGCGGCACGGTGCATGCAGCGGTTCTCGAACGCATTGATCGAGCCATCGTCCGCGCGCGCGACGACGATCGGCGTCGGCCCGACATGCGAGCGAATGAAATCGCCGGGATTGGGAATCTCCGCCTCGAGCGCGACATAGTTCCAGGTCGGCCCATGGAAGATGCGCTCCACCTCGCGGGCGTAGATCGCCTCGTCGGTGTAGACCCAGTCCGGAATGACGGTCGGATCATCGTCCGGCCACACGTACCGCTGCGCGAGGATCGGTTCTTGCAACGCCATGCGCGCCATCCGCTGTATGATTGCGTGATTGGAGCATAGACCAATACACACGTCATTGCGAAGAGGGCGAAGCCCGACGACGCAATTTCACGCCACAAGCGCTTGTCTTCATTGACCGAGATTGCTTCGCTTTGCTCGCAATGACGCGTTGCGGTGGCAGATTCATCGTCATAGGCTTTCCGCATCGCATCGATGAGGAAACGCCATGGCCCAGGAACCGCTCGCCACCCGAGGCAACTATCTGCACATCTACGACTTCCGCGTGATCAAGGGGAAAGAGGACGAGTTCATCCGTCTGTTCGAGGCGTTCGACTATTCGGACGGCAACCCGATGCACAAGTCGTCGGCGCAGGTGAAGGACGGCGTGCTGTGCCGCGACACCGAGGACCCGCAGCGCTTCTTCCTCATCGCCGAGTGGTCCGACATCGAGGAGCACGCGAAGATCCGCAAGATTCTGGCGAACGAGATCAAGCCGGAGTTCATCAAGTACATCGAGGGCGGCAAGTTCATCCCGAAATACGTCGAGGTCGTCTCCTCGACGCCGGACGAGATCCTGCAGAAGGCGGCTGGGTGAACATACCGAGAGTGGGGAAAGGCGGCCCCGATCTTCGTTTTGGGCACAAATGCCTGCTCCGCCGTGCCCACGCGTGCGACGTCCCGCTTCGCGTTGGCGCGGCGGAATACAGACCTCGGCACACGCGGGCACTTTGGCCGCCTTTGCCCACCCTACGAAGCTTCCCCTATCCCCGCAGCGTCCCACCCGTGCGCTTGCCGACCTCGGCGACGATCTTGGCTGCGACAGCGTCGATCTCCTGGTCGGTGAGGGTCTTCTCGCGCGGCTGCAGCGTCACCGCGATGGCGATGGACTTTTTGCCCGGCGCAACGCCTTCGCCTTCGTAGACGTCGAACACGCTGACCTGGGTGATGAGCTTGCGATCGGCGCCCTGCGCGGCGCGCACCAGGTCGGCGGCCTTGACGGTACGATCGACCACGAAGGCGAAATCGCGCTCGACCGGTTGGAACGGCGAGAGCTCGAGCAGCGGCTTCGCGCGCGTCGGCTTGGCGCGCGCTTCCGGGATGCGCTCGAGGATCACCTCGAACGCGACCAGCGGCCCTTCGGCGTCGAGCGCCGCGAGCGTGCGCGGATGCAGCTCGCCGAAATACCCGAGGATGTTCTGCGGGCCGATCTGGATGGTGCCGCCGCGGCCCGGATGCAGCCACGCCGGGCCGCCCGGCACGACCTGCAGCGCCGAGGCGGGCGCGCCGGCGGCGATCAGCACCGCGAGGGCGTCGGCCTTGGCGTCGTAGGCGTCGACCGCGCCTGAGCCCATCCAATGCCGGCCGATGCCGGTCGGCTTCGCCAGCGCGCGGCGCACGCCGGCAGCGGCGGTGGTCTGGTCCTGCGGCTGGTCGCCGCGAAAAACCTGGCCGACCTCGAACAGCGCCGTGTCGTTGAAGCCGCGGTCGGCGTTCTTCTGCGCGGCCGCGACAAGGCCCGGAACGAGGCTCGGCCGCATGTCGGAGAGATCGGCCGCAATCGGGTTGGCGAGGGTGAGCTCGGGTTTGCCGCCGCCGAAGAGCTCGGCCTGCGTTTTCGACACGAACGACCACGTCACCGCCTCGGTGAGCCCGCGCGCCGCGAGCGCGCGCTTGGCGCGGCGGGTGCGGTTCTGGACCGGCGTGAGGACCGGCTTGCGCGCCAACGGCCCGACCGGGAACGGCGTCGACGGCACGCTGTCGACGCCGATGATGCGCACCAGCTCCTCGACGATATCGGCCGCGCCGTGCACGTCCGGCCGCCAGCTCGGCACCGCGACCTTGAGCTTCGGTCCGGTGCCGGCGACGAAGAAGCCGAGGCGGGTGAGCACGCGCTTGATCTCCTGCAGCGGCAGATCGATGCCGGCGAGGCGCTTCGGCTCGCTCAAAGGGAAATCGATCGCCCGGTCGGGATGCGGGATCTCGCCCGCGACCGTGATCTCGGACGGCGTGCCGCCGCACAGATCCATCACCATCCGCGTCGCGAGCTCGAGCCCCGGCAGCATGAATTCCGGATCGACGCCGCGCTCGAAGCGGTAGCGCGCATCCGAGTTGATGCCGAGCTTGCGACCGGTCTGGGCAATATTGGTCTCGTCCCACAGCGCCGACTCGATCAGCACGTCGGTGGTCGTCTCCGAGCAGCCGCTCGCCTCGCCGCCCATGATGCCGGAGAGCGATTCCGGGCCGTTGTCGTCGGCGATCACGCACATCGCCGCGTCGAGCGCGTAGGTCTTGCCGTCGAGTGCGGTGAGCTTCTCGCCGTTGTGCGCACGCCGCACGACGAGATTGCCCTTCACCTTGGCGGCGTCGAACACGTGCAGCGGGCGCGCGCGGTCGTAGGTGATGTAGTTGGTGATATCGACCAGCGCGTTGATCGGGCGCAGCCCAATGGCCTTGAGCCGGCGCTGCAGCCACGCCGGGGAGGGGCCGTTCTTCACACCGCGCACGAGGCGCAGGCCGAAGGCCGGGCACAACGAACGCGTCGCGCCGAAGTCGAGCCTGACCGTGACCGGGCAGGGGAACTCGCCCTTCACCGGCTTCACGGTGTTTTCCTTGAATTTCCCCATGTCGGCGGCGGCGAGATCGCGCGCGATGCCATGCACGCCAGTGCAATCGGGCCGGTTGGGCGTGAGATTGATCTCGATCACCGCATCGTCGAGCCCGGCCCACCTGGCGAACGGCTCGCCGACCGGCGCATCCGCCGGCAAATCGATGATGCCGTCGTGGTCGTCGGAGATCTGCAGCTCGGCCTCCGACACCAGCATGCCGCGGCTTTCGACCCCGCGGATGGTGCCGACCTGCAACGTGATGTTCTTGCCCGGCACGAACGCGCCCGGCGGCACGAACACGCCGGTCATGCCGGTGCGCGCATTGGGCGCCCCGCACACCACCTGCACCGGCTTGCCGTCTCCGGTATCGACCATGCAGACGCGCAGCCGATCCGCATTCGGATGCTGCTTCGCCTCGACCACGCGCGCGATCACGTAGGGCGCGAGCAGCGTCGCCTTGTCGTCGAGACGCTCGACCTCGAGCCCGATCAGGGTGAGCTTGTCGGCGATATCCGCGAGCGAGTGCGTCGTATCAAGATGCTCGCGCAGCCAGGAGAAGGTGAACTTCACGTGCTCAGCCCTCCCGCGAGCGTCGGGAAATCGAGCGGGCGGAAGCCGTAGTGGGCGAGCCAGCGCACGTCGGCCTCGAAGAAGGCGCGCAGGTCGCTCATGCCGTATTTGAGCATGGCGATGCGATCGATCCCCATGCCCCAGGCGAAGCCCTGGTGCTCGGTCGGATCGATCCCGCAATTCCTCAGCACGTTCGGATGCACCATGCCGCAGCCGAGGATCTCGAGCCAGTCGTTACCCTCGCCGAAGCGCACCTCGCCCTTCTCGCGGCGGCACTGGATGTCGACCTCGAGCGATGGCTCGGTGAACGGGAAGAACGAGGGCCGGAATCGCATCTTGACCTGATCGACCTCGAAGAACGCCTTGCAGAATTCCTCGAGGATCCACTTCAAGTGGCCGAGATGCGAGCCCTTGTCGACGACGAGGCCCTCGACCTGATGGAACATCGGCGTGTGGGTCTGATCGGAATCGCAACGATAGGTGCGGCCCGGGCAGATCACGCGGATCGGCGGCTTCTGGCTCAGCATGGTGCGCACCTGCACCGGCGACGTGTGGGTGCGCAGCAGCAGCCGCGAGCCGTCCGGCTTGGGATTGAAGAAGAACGTGTCGTGCATTTCCCGCGCCGGATGGTCCTGCGGAAAATTGAGCTTGGTGAAGTTGTAGTCGTCGGTCTCGATGTCCGGCCCTTCGGCGACCGCGAAGCCCATATCGGCGAAGATCGCCGTGAGCTCGTCGATCACCTGGCTGATCGGATGCACGCGCCCGGTCTCGGTCGGGCTTTCCCGCGTCGGGAGCGTGACGTCGACCGCCTCGGTGTTGAGGCGGGCGTCGAGCGCCTGGTCCTTGAGCGCGTCGCGCCGCGCGGCGAGCGCGGCTGCCACCCGGTCCTTGAGCCCGTTGATCAGCGGTCCCTGCTGGCGCCGCTCGTCCGGCGTCATCCCGCCGAGAGTCTTGAGCAGCGCCGAGACGGAGCCGCTCTTGCCAAGCGCGGCCACGCGCACGGCTTCGAGCGCGGCCTCGTCCGAGGCCGCGGTTACGTCAGCGAGGATTTGCGTTTCGAGTTGTTGAATGTCGGACATGGCGTCCACCTGTCCTCAAACGTCATTGCAAGCCCCGGGTCGCGCCCTTGGGCGAGCCCAAGGGTAAACTCCACGAAGCAATCTCGCCGTACTTGCGCAGGCGCGCGCGGATCGAGATTGCTTCGTCGGGCTGCGCCCTCCTCGCAATGACGGATCGCGCGCGTCAGGCCGCCGGCAGTGCGGCCTTGGCCTTCTCGACGATCGCCTGGAACGCCGCCGGCTCGTGGATGGCGAGATCGGACAGCACCTTGCGGTCGACCGTGACCCCGGCGCGGCCGAGGCCGTCGATAAAGCGGCTGTAGGTGAGCCCAAAGCCGCGCACCGCGGCGTTGAGGCGCTGGATCCACAGGGCGCGGAAGGTGCGCTTGCGCCGCTTGCGGTCGCGGAACGCGTACTGGTTGGCCTTCTCGACCGCCTGCTTGGCGATGCGAATCGTGTTCTTGCGCCGGCCGTAATAGCCTTTGGCGGCTTTCAGGACCTTCTTGTGCTTGGCATGCGCGGTGACGCCACGTTTGACGCGGGCCATGACGAACTCCTTGATCTGTCAGAATAATTGCCGCAGAGACTGTCGCGAGGCGCTCAGCCGTTGGGCAAAAAGTACTTCTTGATGTTGTCGCCGTCGGTCTTGAACAGCACGTTGGTGCCGCGCAACTGCCGGATCTGCTTCTTGGTGCGCTTGATCATGCCATGACGCTTGCCGCGCTGGGCGTACAGCACCTTGCCGGAACCGGTCACCTTGAAGCGCTTTTTCGCGCCCGATTTGGTCTTGATCTTGGGCATTTGGCTCTCCTTTTTCCGGCCTTGGACCCCAAGCGCTTGCCATAAGGTGCGCGCCCGGTCTTGCCGGTGATCTGCTCGAAATGAGCGTGCTGTTGAGCACTTCGCCGCTGCCACGGCAGCCCTTGTGAGCCGGACGGCGGGAGGCGGCGTTATGGCAGAGCCGTCCCGCGAACGCAACCGCGCACCCCACATGCGGACGCCCGCGGGGTCACCGCGGGCGTCGTGCGTCGCAAATGATCGGATGGTTATCGGTGGGTCAGCGCGGCGCCAGGATCATCACCATCTGCCGGCCTTCGAACCGGGCATCGGATTCGACCTTGGCGAAGCGCGAGATGTCTTCCTTGACCCGGTCGAGCAGGCGGGTACCCAGCTCCTGGTGCGCCATCTCGCGGCCGCGGAAGCGCAGGGTCACCTTGACCTTGTCGCCTTCCTCGAAGAAGCGCACCATCGAGCGCATCTTCACGTCGTAGTCGTGGTCGTCGATCATCGGCCGGAGCTTGATCTCCTTGACCTCGACGACCTTCTGCTTCTTGCGGGCTTCGGCCGCCTTTTTCTGCTCGTGATATTTGTATTTGCCGAAATCCAGCACCTTGACGACCGGCGGGGTGCTGTTGGGCGAAATCTCGACGAGGTCGAGCCCGGCCTCCTGGGCCAGTCTGAGCGCCTCGGCGATCGGCACGGTGCCGCGGTTGGCGCCGTCTTTGTCGATCAGGTGTACCTCGCGGACACGGATCTCCTCATTTATGCGCGGACCCTCCTTTTGGACGGGCGGCGCGGCTCTCATCGGACGACGAATGGTAGCTTTCTCCTCGAGCTGTTGAGACAGGCAGTCACGGTACGCCGAGCCGTTAAACAAATTCCGGGCCCCGGCGTTCCGTAAGGTCTAATATATACGAAGATCGGGTCAAAGCGGACCCAAGTCAACGGCGGTTTTGGCTTACTGCCGCGTAAACCGCGAGCCACTCCCGGGCTATTGCCGCCGGCGCGCAATGGGCCGCGACCCATTCGCGGCCGCGCCGGCCGATCGCCCTCCGGGCCGCTTCCGGCATCGACAGGAGCCGAATCAGGGCTTCGGCCAAGCCCTCGGGGTCCTCGGCCGCGAAGCGCAGGCCGGTCATACGCTCTTCCGGCACCGCCGGCGGCGCGAGCACGACATCGGGGCCGGCCGCGAGGTCGGACACCACCACGGGCCGCGCCATCGCGAGCGCATCGAGGAGGGTCCGCTGCAGCCCCTCGGGCTGGATCGCGGCTGAGACCACCGCGGCGGCGGCGCCATAGGCGGCCGGTGCGTCGGTCGGCATTGCGGCCATGCGCACGATGTCGGCCGTATCCGTCTCCAACACCAGGTCCCACAGTTCCCCGGTGTAGCGGCTGCGCCCCTCGTCCTCGCCCGCGAACACGAACAGGACGTTGGCCATGCCCATGTCCTTGAGCCGGCGTGCCGCTCGCACCACGACGTGGTGACCTTTGCGACGAAGCATCCGGCCGGGGATCAGCACCACCTTGGTCTGATCGTCCTTGATGCCCCAGCCACGGCGCACCGCATCGATTCGCTCGAGCGTCAGCGCCGCCGGGTCGAGCTGGGTGAGATCGACCGCCGGCGGGATCACGGTGATCCGCTCCCATGGCACGTGATGGCGCGCGACGATCAATTCGGCGATCTGGTCGCTCGGCGCGATCACCCGCTCGCCGCGCGCCATGACGCCGTTGTAGAGGCGCTTGAGCGCGTTCTGCTCGCGAAACCCCTTGTACCAGCTGGTCAGGAACGGCGTGCCGGCCATGCGCGCCGCCGCGAATGCGCTCCACGCGGCGGCGCGCCCATGCGCGTGCACGAGATCGCAGCGCCGCTGCCGCAGCAGCCGAAACAGCGCCGCCGCATTGCGCGCGATCACGCTCGGGTTGCGGCTCGCCATGTCGAGACGGATGAACTCGGCGCCGGCCGCGGCGAGCCGCGGCTCGAGCCGGCCGCCCCTCGACACCACGATGGGCTGATGGCCGGCCTCGGCCAAGGTCGCCGCGAGATCCACCGCGCCTTCGTCGGCGGCGCCGACCTCGATCGCCGGCACGGCGACCAGCACCGTCAGCGGTCGCGCGGGCGAAGGCGATGCGGTCGGCGCGGCGACGTCCTCGGGACGTGCTGTCGATTCCAGGCTCACCGGCAACTTACGACTCCTGCAGACACCGGCGTCTTGCCGCGGCGATGGACTTAGATGACGACGCGGCAACGAATGCGCGCACCGACAACGGCGCTATAATGCACGCAACATAGACTGCACGATGACCGCGAGCAACGCGCGGCGGCGAAAATGTCGTCGGCGTGGCCGGTGCTGGGGAACTTGAACGATACGAATCAAATGCGCGAAATGGTTGACTTCATCGAGGTTGGTGCTGACGCGCGCGCGATCGCGGTGCGTGTTGCACCAGGCGCGACGCCCGGATTGGTCTGGCTCGGCGGCTTCAAGTCCGACATGCGGGGCACCAAAGCGGCGGCGCTCGCGGATTTCGCGGCGAAGAACGGGCGGGCCATTGTGCGGTTCGACTATTCGGGGCACGGCGAATCGAAGGGCGAGTTCACCGACGGTACGATCGGACGCTGGCTCGAGGAGAGCGTCGCCGTGTTCAAGGCGTGCTGCCGTGGTCCGCAGGTGCTGATCGGCTCGTCGATGGGTGGCTGGATCGCGCTGCTGCTTGCGCGCGAGCTGCGGCGCGCGCCGGTGCCGGATGCCGGCCTCGCCGGCATGGTGCTGATCGCGCCAGCGGTCGATTTCACCGAAGTGCTGATGTGGAGCAAGTTCTCGCCTGAGATTCGCCAGGAGATCGAGAGCAAAGGCTTCTGGCTGCGTCCTTCGCAATACGACATCGCGCCTTATCCGATCACACGGCAGCTGATCGAGGAGGGTCGCCGGCACCTGCTGCTCGGCAACTTGATCGAGACCGGCTGCCCGGTGCGAATCCTCCAGGGCGTCGAGGATCCCGACGTGCCGTGGGGCCACGCGGTCGAGCTCGTCGCGCGGCTCGCCCAGGACGACGTTGTGCTCACGCTGGTGAAGGATGGCGACCACCGGCTGTCGCGGCCGGAGGACATCGAGCGGCTGCTCGCGGCGGTCGCGGAGTTCTGAGCGCGCCGCCGCCGCCAGCCTGCTTGCTTTCGAATTCGCGCGGCGACAAGCTGTCAACCCAATCGTGACGCGGAGTGTGAGCATGCCCGGGATCAAAGTCACCGACATCGCATGGGGGCGATTTCGCTCGCCCGACCTCGACGTGCAGGAGGAGTTCCTGACCCGGTTCGGCCTCGTGCGGACCGAGCGCACCGCGAACGCGCTCTACATGCGTGGCACCGATCCACACCATCACATCCACGTCACCGAGAAGGGCGACCCGAAATTCATCGGCTTCGCTTACCACGCGGCGAGCGAAGAGGACCTTGCTCGCCTCGCCAAGATGCCGGGCGCATCGAGCGTCGAGGCCATCGACGAGCCGGGTGGTGGCAAGCGGGTGCGGCTCAGCGAGCCGAACGGCTATCAGATCGAGGTCGTGCACGGGATTGCGCCGGTCGCGCCGATCAAGGGCAAGCCGCGGCAGAAGCTCAACAGCGGCGAGAATCCGCTCTCGCGCGCCGGCGAGCTGATGCGGCTGCCGAAGGGGCCATCCCACGTCAAGCGCGTCGGCCACGGCGTGCTGATGACGCCGAAGTTCGCCGAGACGGTGAAGTGGTTCCGCGAGACGCTCGGCTTCGTCTGCTCGGACGACGTCTATGCGGGCGCGAAGGAGAACCTGATCGGCTCGTTCAACCGCTGCGACCGCGGCGACACCTATGTCGACCACCACGTCTTCTTCTGCCTCAACCATCCGAAGACCGGCCTCAACCACCTGTCCTTCGAGGTCGAGGACATCGACGACGTGTGCATGGGCCACGACTGGCTGCAGCAGGCCGGCAAGTACGAGCACATGTGGGGCATCGGGCGGCACGTGCTCGGCAGCCAGGTCTACGACTACTGGGCCGACCCCTGGGGCCGCGTGCACGAGCACTGGGCCGACACCGACCGGCTCAACCTCGCCAACGGCTCGAACCTGGTCGCCGCCGAAGAAGCGCTCGTCTCGCAATGGGGCGAGGCCCCGCCGGAGAAGTTCATCAACCACGCGAGCGCGTAGCCGCTTGCTCATGCGCTTGCGCCCCTCCCCGGCGTGCGGGGAGGGCGGGGAGGGCGGGGAGGGGGCTCTCTCCGCGAGCTCGGAGCAAGCGGCAGCCCCCTCTCTGTCTCTCCCCTGCAAGCGGGGGAGAGGACCCTCAAACTACGTCCGGTCCCTCCGTCAGCAGCGCCCGCAACCCCTCGCGATAGCTCGGGTACCGCAACCGCACGCCGAGCACCTGCTTGAGCTTGTCGTTCCGCACCCGCCGGTTCTCTGCATAGAAGCTCGCGGCCATCGGCGACATGGTCTTCACGGCCTCAGCAAACGGTATGGCGGAGGGCGGAGGCACCCCGAGCAATTCCGCCGCAAAGGCGATCGGATCGCCCGGCGGGCTCGGAACGTCGTCGACGACATTGAACGCGCCGTCGGCACGATGCGCCAAGGCGGCGTCGATCGCCTGCGCGATATCGGCGACATGGATGCGGTTGAACACTTGACCTGCCTTGTCGACATTGCGCGCGCGGCCGCTGCGCACGTTGACGAGCGCATTCTGCCCTGGACCGTAGATCCCGCCCAGGCGGAGAACCGCGACGGAAATGCCGCGCCGCCGCCCGAACTCCTGCCAGGCGCGCTCGGCCGCAATTCGCGGCCGCGCCCGCTCGTTCGCTGGTTCGAGCGCCGCCGTCTCGTCGACCCAGCCGCCGCCGCGGTCGCCATAGACACCGATGGTCGAGAGCAGCACCACCGAGGTCAGCCGCGGCGCGGCCGCGAGCGCCTCGTGCAGCGCGCGCAGCACAGGGTCACCGCGCTCGTCCGGCGCGGCCGAGATCAGCAACGCATTGGCCTGCTCGACCAGGGAGGGCAGTGGCCGCGACGCCGCCTCGCCGGCGAACACCGTCATCTCGACCCTGCGGCCGTCGAAGTCGCGGGTCGCCAGGTCGGCCGCGCGTTCGCCGTCGCGACTGGTGCCGATGATCCGGATGAAGCGCCGGCCGAATTCACCGACGTAATGCTGCGCGCAGTAGCCGAGACCGACACAGAGCAGGGTAGACATCGCGCCAGGATGATCCGGTGATAACGTGTCGGCAAGCGCGCGATCTCCATGAGGCCGACATCATGAAAATCTATCTTGCCGGGCCACTCGGCTTCTCCGAAGCGGGACGTGCGTTTCACGAGAAGGCCGTGGTCCCCACCATCCGCCGCCTCGGCCATATTGGCCTCGATCCGTGGAGCGCGACCAATCCGCTCGGCATCGAGCCCGGGCTCGCCGCCGAGGTCGCCGCCGTGACGAAAATGCCCTTTGGCGAGGGGCGGCGTGATGCCTGGCGCAAGCTCAACCTGCGCATCGGTGCGAAGAACCAGGGCTTGATCGACGGCTGCGACCTGGTCTTCGCGGTGCTCGACGGTGCCGACGTCGACAGCGGCACCGCGGCCGAGATCGGATATGCGTTTGCGAAGGGCAAGCCGACCGTCGGCTATCGCGGCGACTTCCGCGTCACGGCCGACAACGACGGCTCGATCCTCAATCTCCAGGTGGAGTACTTCATCTACGCGAGCGGCGGCACGATCATCACGCAGATCGACGAGCTCGCCACCGCACTTGCCGCCGTCAAGGTCGCTTAAGCGAGTGCCGCGTCCCACTCGTCGATCACCGCTGCATCCATCTCGGCGTCGCGTCGGCGCTCGCGCCATTCGGCAACGTGCTTCTTCGACACGAGCCGCTCCAGCGCCCACACGGCGGCGCCGCGCACCAGCGGCGAGGCATCGCCGAGCCGCGCCTCGGCGGCCGCCGCGAGCGCGGGCTCGCCGCTGTTGCCGATGGCGATCAGCACGTTGCGCACGAAGCGGTCGCGGCCGATCCGCTTGACCGGCGATTTCGCGAACAGGGCGCGGAACGCGGCGTCGTCGAGCGCGGCGAGATCGTCGAGCCGCGGCGCGACCAGCGCCTCGCGCGCCGCGAGCTTGGCTTCGCGGCCCGCGTGCGCGAACTTGTTCCAGGGGCAGACCGCGAGGCAGTCGTCGCAGCCGTAGATCCGGTTGCCCATCAGCGGGCGCAGCTCGCGCGGGACCGGGCCTTTGTGCTCGATCGTCAGATACGAGATGCAGCGCCGCGCATCGAGCCGATAGGGCCCCGGAAACGCCGCGGTCGGGCAGACGTCGAGACAGGCATGGCACGCCCCGCAATGATCGCTCTCGGCCGCGTCCGCCGGCAGCTCGAGCGTGGTGAAGATCGCGCCGAGAAAGAGCCACGAGCCGAAGCCGCGCGACACCAGATTGGTGTGCTTGCCCTGCCAGCCGAGCCCGGCGCTCGCGGCGAGCGGCTTCTCCATCACGGCCGCGGTGTCGACGAACACCTTGACGTCGCCGCCCGCCTGCGCGACCAGCCAGCGCGCCAGCGCCTTGAGCCGCGGCTTGATTACATCGTGATAGTCGTCGCCCTGGGCATAGACCGAGATCGTGCCACGGGTGCGCTCCTGCAGGATCGCCAGCGGATCGCGCCCGGGCGCGTAATTGACGCCCAGCATCACGATCGAGCGCACGTCGGTCCACAATGTGCGCGGATCGCTGCGCCGCGCCGGATTCGCGGCGAGCCATTCCATGTCGCCGTGGCATCCGTCGGCGATGAAGCGCTCGAGCGCAGCACCGGCATGCGGGATCGCGTCGGGCCGCGTCACCGCGAGTGTGTCGAAGCCGAGGGCGCGCGCCTCATCGGCGAGCGCCTGCTTCAGCGCCTCAATATGGTTCAGAAGTCGAGATCCGCGTAAGTCGGCGACGGCGGGATGCCGGCCTGGGTGTCGACCAGCAGCGGACGGAACGCCGGGCGCGACTTCACCCGTGCGTACCAGCTCTTCGCCGCTTCGTTTTCGTGCCACGGCACGTCACCCAGGTAATCGATCGACGAGAGGTGCGCGGCGGCCGCGAGATCCGCGTAGGAGAGCCGCTCGCCCGCGAGCCAGTCGCGCGTCTGCACCAGCCAGCCGACATAGGCGAGATGATAGCGGATATTGCTCAGGCCCGCACGGATCGCATCCGTGTCGGGCGAGCCGCCGCCGTGCGCCTTGCTCATCTGCCGCTTGAGCACGCGCTCGGTGGTGAGCGGGCCGCTGACCTCGGCGTAGAACTTGTCGCTGAACCACGCCATCAGGCGGCGCACCTCGACGCGCGCATGCAGCTCGCGCGGCAGCAGCCGATGCTCGCCGAGCTCGGTTCCGCGCGTCTCATCGAGATATTCGGCGATGGTGCGCGCTTCGGGAATCGGCGGGAACCCTTCCTCGACCAGCACCGGCAGCGTGCCGGCGGGATTCATCGCCAGAAAGTCGTGACGCCGCTCCCACGGACGCTCTTCCACCAGTCGATGGGCGAGCCCGTACTCGTTGAGCGCGAGCCGCACGAAGCGCGAGTGCGGACAGAAGCCGTGATGAAACAGCGTCAGCATGAGCTTTGCGAGAAACGCGCCGGGCCGTCGTCCCGGGCGGCGCTACAATCGGGCGGCAAACGTATAGAATTCCTTAATGTGGTGCCATCAGGGCGGTGAGAGCCGTGCGGGATCAAGCATTTACCGTTGCCGGGACAGCATGGATCGGCGAGAAGAGCGTTAGCCACGAATCGGAATAGTCCGCGCGGGGCGGGCGATCAAGCGGCGGAGACGCAGACCCGATGCTCGACTTCATCAAGGCGGCGGTTCTCGGCGTGGTCGAGGGGTTCACCGAATACCTTCCGGTGTCGTCGACCGGACATTTGCTGCTGATGCAGCATTTCTTCGGCTTCGGCGACGAGAACTTCGGCAACACCTTCGCGATCCTGATCCAGTTCGGCGCGATTCTGGCGCTGCTGTCGATCTATTTCATGCGCATCGTCGGGCTCAGCGTCGGCTTGTTCATCGACGCGACCGCGCGGCGCTTCGTCATCGGCATCATGCTCGCGTTCCTGCCCGCCGCCGTGCTCGGCGCGCTCCTCCACAACTTCATCAAGACGGTGCTGTTCAACCCGTGGATCGTCTGCGTCTCGTTGATCGTCGGCGGCATCGCGCTGGTCTGGGTGGAGAGCCTCGAGCTCAAGCCGCGCCATCGCGACGTGATCACCTATCCGATGCCGATGTATTTCGTGATCGGCGTTTTCCAGTGCCTGGCGATGATTCCGGGCGTGTCGCGCTCCGGCGCGACGATCGTGTCCGCGATGCTGCTCGGCTCCGACCGCCGCGCCGCGGCAGAGTTCTCGTTCTGGCTCGCCATGCCGACCATGGCGGGCGCCTTCGCGTTCGACCTGTGGAAAAGCCGGCACGACCTGAGCACCAACGGCCTATGGCTCATCGCCGTCGGCTTCATCGTCTCGTTCGTGTTCGGCTGGATCGTGGTGAAGACGTTTCTCGGCTACGTTTCGCGCCACGGCTTCATGGTCTTTGCCTGGTGGCGCCTCGCCGTCGGCGCACTCGGCCTCGTCGCGCTGACCCTCGGCCTCGGCGCGCACTGAGCGCTTTTCGTCATGCCCGGCGAATGCCGGGCATCCACGTCTTTCTTGACGCCTAAGACGTGGATGGCCGGGACGTAGGCGAGCGAAGCGACGCCGTCCTTCGAACGGCTACGCCCGGCCATGACGGAGCAGCGTGTTGCGCGAAATCTACCCAGCACGCAGCCGCTGAAATTGCCCGGCCGGCCGGAAGCGCCACAGATAGGACGGCACGATCGCCTGCATCGAGGTCGGCTCGATGCCCAGCCCCGCCAGCGTGCGGCCTTCGCTTTTCGCCGCCTCCGACACCACGCTGTCGCTCTTGAGCAGCTCGACCTGATCGCGCGTCAGCAGCGGCGCACCGGGCAGCATCTGCAGGATCGTCGCCTGCAGCTTGGCGAGTCCGAACGGGATCGGCAGCAGCAGCCGGCGGCGGTCGATGGTCGCGAGCACGAAGCGCATCAGCTCGCGGAAGCTCAGCACCTCGGTGCCGCCGAGCTCGTAGGTGGCGCCCGGCCTGGTCGCGCCCGCGACCGCGGCGACAAACGCCGATCCGACGTCGCCGGCGAACACCGGCTGGAAGCGCGTCTTGCCGCCGCCGATCAGCGGCAGCGCCGGCAGGAAACGGGCGAGTGAGGCGAACTTGTTGAAGAAGTCGTCCTCCGGACCGAACACGATCGACGGCCGGATGATCGTTGCGCCCGGCGCCGCCGCGAGCACCGCCTGCTCGCCCGCCGCCTTGGTGCGCGCATAAAGCGAGCCCGACTCAGGGTCGGCGCCGATAGCCGACATGTGCACCAGCCGCGCGCCATGCAGCGCGGCCGCGCGCGCGACCGTCTCGGCGCCCTCGCGCTGGATGGCGTCGAAGCGCTGGCGGCCTTTCTGAAAAAGGATACCGACCAGGTTGACCACGGCGTCAGCATCGCGCACGGCTGCCGCGACCGAGCCGGCGTGACGCACATTGGCCTGGACCGTGTGGATCTGCCCGACCCGGCCGAGCGGCTGGAGGTGGCCGGCAAGCTCCGGCCGGCGCACCGCGACGCGGATGCGGTAGTGCTGCTTGGCGAGTGCCCGCACGACATGGCGGCCGATAAAGCCCGAGCCGCCGAAGACGGTGACGAGCGTGTCGTAGTTCGATTGGACGGACATGCGGCCTCGTTGGGTGCGCGCATCGCGCCGGGCGAGAGCGCGCGTGCGGGATACAGGATCGGTCGAGGACTGTGAAGAGGGCGCCTTTTCCCTCCCCGCGGGGAAGGACGCGCGCGAAGCGCGCCGGGAGGGGGCAAGTCGACGGGGCTCGCCGCACCGTTTTCGCACACCAGCGCCCGCTCATTGACAACCCGAAGCCCCGGCCCCTATGTCTGCGCCGTTGCCCAGGTGGCGGAATTGGTAGACGCACTAGTTTCAGGTACTAGCGCCGCGAGGCGTGGAGGTTCGAGTCCTCTCCTGGGCACCATCCGCAAAAGCCAACGTTGATTTCACTTAGATTTTTTGCCGTAAAGTCCCACCGGAGCCGTCGGTGGGACTTGCTTCTGGCTTGTTTTGTTCATGCGGCGCGAGCATATGCATCGCGGACGCCGCCAAGCGTTTTTGATCGGCGGCGCGCGTGTACTGCTCAGCCATCTTCAGCGTGTCCCAGCCGAACATCGCCATCAGCTGGTGGGCAGTCGCGCCCTTCTCCGCAGCGATGGTTGCGCTGGCCTTCCGGAGCCCGTGAGCGCGTCCGGGGACGCCGGCCTCCTTGCAGCGATCCCCAAACCAATTGCCGAAGCCAGCGTCCGTAAACGGCTTGCCGTGCTCTGTGACGAGGAAAGTCATGTCGCCGCATGGAGAAGCATCAATGATGCGCTGTAACTCAGGCAAGACCGGAAGCGTCAAACGCTTCGGCTTGCGCTTGCGTCCCTTGAACTGGGTGAACGTCAATTTCGCATCCCTGACGTGTTGGCGACCAAAACGCGTGATGTCCGACCGCCGCTGGCCTGTCAAAAGTAGCAACGCGAGCGCCAATCGCGCCTTGGTTCCAATCGCATGGCGTTGTTCGAAACGGGCCACCTCATCGAGGGTCCATGTGTGGTAGCCACCAGGGTTGTGGCTCTTCAGATAGGAAACCTCACGCGCAGGATTCGTTGATGCGAGTGCCTTCCCGCCGGCATCCCTCTTCCGTGTTGCCCACTTGAAGACGGCACGGATTGCCTTGAGACGATTGTTCGCGCCCTCAGGGAAGGCGGTCTTCCTGTCCCGAAGCACCTCGATTGCGTCGACCGTCATGTGGGACAGCGGAATATCGCGAAACAGTTTGGCGGAGCCCGGCGCAATCGGCTCACCGAACGTCGCTTCGAGAACGCCGCGCCGAACGTGCCGCGTTCGTTCGTCAAGTGCACGATACTCGGCACACTCCGCGAAATATTTCACACATAGCCACCGCCACGTGCCCGGTGGGCTCCCGTTCCTTGGAGTCGGGTCGGGGCTGCCTTTTGCGGCTTCGTATGCAGCCATGAACTCTGGAGTCCACGGCGTGCCGCGAAGCCGGACCTTCGGCTGGTTCTTTGCGCGATAGTAGACGCGGATGTTGCCGTGACGGTCGGTGTCCTCGACACATCCAGCAGGCAGGCGGCGGGGCATAAGATTGCAAGCCGCGGTCAGACCGCGACCCTCCAGTCATCGCTCGACTCTACATGTTCGAAAGGCAGATTTTCGAACGCCGCGTCAAGGTCGCGGATGTCCCACACTTTCCGCGCATCAATCAGCCTCGCCGGTCCGATCCGACCATCCTTTCGAAGCTCATCAAACTTGGAAGCTGATATTCCCAAGTATCGCGCTGACTGTTCGCGTGAGAGCGCACGCGGCATGATGACCACCTGATCGTGAGTTGGCCTCCCGGCCATGGGCGTTTCCTACTTGCTCTTCTCGGGGCGCAAGCTGCTCGCAGCCGCGACCAAATCAATTTCAGGATCAAGGCGGCAGTACGCACCTTCAGCAGAGGCCCCCCGTAGGCCGTGCCCTACGGGGAAATTTAGAATGCACCCGCGTTTGTGAGGGTGGCAATTCCTGTGTTCCTGGTCCGTATATGGACCAAACACGCCCTCGGAACTGATGGCAGTGCCGCCTTCGCTTGTGAGGGTGGCGTTTTGTCTTCAGGCAGCGGCCGCATCGCGCCAAGGCTCGCTGGTTAGCGAACTGGCGGCGATGAACTGACGCCTCTTGCGCCGTTCTGCTGCTGCCCTGCGCATCGAGCGTTCCTGCTTCCGCTCTTCCTTGACCCGCTGAACGATTGCTTTGGCATGCTCAATCGTCTTGATGCGGTTCCATAAGTTCGTCGGCGGAATGGGGCCGTTTTGGACGAGCGATCCCACAGCCAAGTGAGCGTATATATCGAAGGATAGCGGCGCTCGGCGGATGCCCGCCGCCCGCGCCGAACCTTCATCCAGCCGAGCGCTTCCGCGTGGGCGATTCCGTCCGCGATACTGTTTGGGGACATGCCCCGCTTTTCGAAGTCGATGTACGGGACCTTGAGGTTGCCGTTCTCCACACGGCCGTGCCTCAAGTGTTCCTGCATCACGGCAATGAGCGCGTCCCTTCCACTATGTGGGAGGGCCAACCACGCTGGTGACTCCAGCATCTCCGCGGTGATCCAAATCCAGCAACTGCCTTCAGGAGGCGCGTCTTCCTTCTTGGCCAGACGCTTCCGCGTGCGTTGCGGCTGCCTGCTCGTGCTCGCCTTCATGCGATATCCGTGTTTCTACCCGGCGTTGGTGCGGAGGGGCGGCCACGTTCACGCTATATGCGTTTGTGGTGCCGCCCCACGCTTGGCGCTCTCTGGGACGCCTGAACGCGGTCTGCATGTCTGCTGTGCCTTGCCGGTGTGCGAGTAGAAACATCACGGGGAATTCGCGTTGGTCGGTCATTGCCTTGTTCGCTGCCCATCGTGTTTTGGCCGAATCGGGCGGTTTGGCCAAGCCGATTCGGGCGCCGCTGACTGCGAAAAAGGTGGATACCTGCCGGGGCCCAAATCGGCAAAATTTGCGTTAAGAGGGTCTCTGAACACATTGAATTCTATAGGATTTTTGGAAAGGCTTAGTGGGGATAAGTGGCTCGCTGCCACAAAAAAGGGGCGTTGCCTGAGCTGAACAGAGCGCCTCGTCCCCCTTGCTGGGGCCTTGGTCGCGGGCCCACGGGGTGTTCTGAAATCCCCTCTCGGCCTGCTGCCGAAAAAGCCTGGAATCTCAGGCCCCCTTCCACGCTCAAAGCGATGTTCCGAAATCATTGGAAAATGGAACTTTTGCACTGATAATTGATCTGATATATTGTTCTGGTCAGTTCAAACTGACCAAGCGGAGGTTGCCATGAAAATCGTCTTAGAGCCAGCCGACGACTTAGCCGATGGCGTCTGGCGTGCGGTTGCCCCTCCGCACCAAATCGCCAAGCTCGGCCGGGGTGTTTCCAGCCAAGGGCAGCGTAGCGTGATCCTGGCCTCGTCATCGGAATTCAAGGCCGAGACACGCCAATTGTTCTTGGATGCGGCGACGGTGGCGGTCCTGAACGTGGGCACAACTCCCAGCGTCATTGTGATCGACACAGCCGTGGGTGCGGAGGCCCTAGCGGAGCAAGTCGCTGAGGCCGCCGGATACGCGCCCGGCGACAGTGAATTTCAGAAGCTTGTCGAGCTGGAATTGCATGGAGAGGCCCAGGAAGCGGCCCGCGATTTCCTTCGCGAGCTTCGCAAGCGATGGCCGGGAGACCTGAAGCGCGGCGAACGCAACAACTTCAGCAACACACCGGACAACTTCTGCTACATCATCGTGCAGCCACGAGCACAAGCGCTGTCGATCACAATTCGGGGGGTGCCCGAACGCTTCCTTTCGACGATCTTCAACCTTGGTCCCGACCGGCCAGGGCACACCCGCTTTTCGCTGCGGCGGCCGGAAGAGGTCGCTGAAGCGATTCGGTTGATCGCCATCTCGAAGAACCCTGAGGATGCCAACCCCTTCTTCAAGAAGAAGAGGGGCTTCGGCTCAGGAGGCGCAGAACCATGAGGCGGGTAGCGCTATATCTCCGTGTCAGCACCAGCGAGCAAACGACTGAGAACCAGCGTCGCGAGCTAGAGGCGGTCGCCGCGCGCCATGGATGGGCGGTGGTGAGCGTATTCGACGACGCGGGCATATCGGGAGCCAAGGGACGGGACGCGCGCCCTGGCCTCGATGCGATGATGAAGGGCGTTGCCCGGCGCGACTTCGATATGGTCGCCGCATGGTCCGTAGACCGTCTAGGAAGGTCGCTGGTCGATCTTTTAGACCTTCTGCGAGAACTCCACGCGAAGGGAGTAGACCTCTTCCTCCACCAGCAGGGCCTCGATACGAGCGTCCCTTCGGGGAGGGCGATGTTTCAGATGATGGGTGTCTTCGCGGAGTTCGAGCGCGCCATGATCCGGGAGCGCGTTGTTGCTGGTCTTGCCCGAGCGCGCGCCGATGGGGTCAAACTTGGACGCAAACGAATTGAAGATACAGACGCGCGCAAGGTGGCCGCGATTCGGTTGGCGCGCGGGGAAGGCAAGGGCATCCGGCGCATCGCGCGCGACATGGGCGTCGGCGTCGGCACGGTGCTCCGAGTCCTCGCGCCTGACGCGCGAGCCTGATGGACGGCGCTCCGCGCGACGCGATTCTATTCGGAGGGGGGGAGGCCGGTTTTGCCGGCGGCTTCGGACGCGCGAGGCCGGGGTGGGCCGAACCCAGTTAAAGGGGACCAACAGGGGCCCGACACGGCCGAACCCGTTGGGAACCGTCAATCAGGAGGGAGATCGGGCGTTCCGTCCGGCCTTATCCGCGGGAATCGCCGATCGAGGTCCTTGGCGATGTTCCGGGCACCGTCAAAGAACATGTATGCGATCAGCAGCACGAATAGCGCGCCTACGATCAGGAGCACGTAACCGCCGATTTGGTCGGATGGCGACGGATGCGTCATCGCTTCGAGCAGATTTTCCTCTGGCGTCATGCCGATCCTCTCCCACATGAAGCCTCGAATAGTAGCACTATTGTCCGTGGTTTAACAGGCTACACCCTGCTGGCTTGCGGGCATGGACGCCCGCGCGCGCGTAGCTCGAAATCTTCGACGGTTGCGAGTCCGCACTGGTCTCTCGCAAGAGGCATTGGCGGTGGACGCCGGCATTGATCGGACGTACATCAGCAGGCTTGAGCGCGGGCTGGAAAATCCGACGGTTGCTGTACTCGAACGGCTTGCCGGCGCGGTTCAGGCAGACATAACCGAGTTTTTTGAGCAGCCCCGCCGTGGGGATCGCCCGCCCCAGCCTCTTCGACCAGGACGACGACGCAAAATCTGAGGCTGCTTCATACGCGCAGACCTTCGGTACCTCTTGATCGGAACGTGCGCCGCGAACTAGAGCCTGTCAGCGTCGTGGACGCTTACTCTTTCGCAGAGAGCAGCAGCGAGACTGTCAGACGCGCCGAAAATTTTTTGCATCCTGTCCATCGTGATCGCATCAATGGAGCAGTGCTTCCTGAGCTTCTTAATGGCGCTGTTGCTCGCGCCGAGCTCTCGAAATCTCATCAAGGCATTGCGGAAAAGCTCAGGCAAGGTGGGTTCCGCCAAAGCCCTGTAGGTGTCCGAAACGCGATCAAGGCTGAAACTCACTGCAAGCCCCTCTTCGAAGACGGTGGCATCCCGCCTGAACGCGCCAGCCATCACGTGAATTGATTCATGGGCAAGCTGGAGCGTCAATCGCTGACCGTCATCCGACGCGCCGTCGTAGTAGTAGACGTAGACCGTGTCACCGTGCGGCGCCAACACGGTCTCAGGCGTCAGAGCAGGCCGCCCGATCACTTCGAGCTTGTAAGCATGGCTCCGCTTACCGAATCGTGCCTCCGCGGTCGCAAGCTGCTCACGAAAAATCTTTTTTGCATCGAAGATCATGGGAGATGTTGAACGAAGCTGCGCTAGGCTCCGTCATCCTCTGCGGCGGCTTCGCCTTCGGATGCCATTGCGTCTATCGCAGTTTCGGCGGCTTCCTCTTGGCCTTCAAATCGCGATTCGTAGGCCCGCGCTAGCCCTTCCACAAATTCGTTCCACCGGAGGGTCGATCCAGGTGGAGGAAGGGTCGGATGAATTTTGCCAGTACCTGGATCGTAAACGACTACGCCGATTGCTTCCAACAGATGTGGTGCGTCACCCTCTGTCTCGCGGCCGCCTGCCCTCGTGATTCGCTTCACTGCACGCTGGATAAGGTGCTCAGTCGGCTTCCGTCCATCCGGTCGCTTTTTCGTCACCTTGCCGATCTCGTACGTCGGAAAAGTCAGAACGCCGCCGATGACTGCGAATGGAAATTTCAAGTGCAGATTCACACCGAAGGTTCGGATGTCTCCAAATCGGTTCCAGATCGCGCGCCCCACGGCCAAGTTGACTGGCTTGATTTCGACGGCGAGCCGGAGACCATCGAGAAGGTGAAATTCTGATAGATCGGCGTTGACGACCCGAAGAGCTCCCGAGACAGGATGTTCGCCAGTGCGAATTCGCAGATCGGGACGCAACCGCAGAAGGTCGTTCCGTAATGCGATTGCCAGACCAGCTGAGAGCTTGATCTGTCCAACCTTCTTCTGGCTGTCGTTCAGAGTGGGAGCGGACCGAACATATTCACTTGCGGCTGCAACATAGTCCTCGACGGTCGCGCGGCTATTGTCCGGGAGGCCGTCCACCAAAGGACAGCCGGACGACTTTTTCTCTTCTGGCTCCTTTTCCGGCGCCGCTTCGCCGGCCGGTGATTTCTTTTTTGCCATCGCCTCCCGCCTCGACGATCAGGTTGGTGGCGCCGAATAAGCGCGGTGCCTCGTTCAACTCTTCCAGCCGGCGGACGGCGATGTTGAGATACTTGGGCTCGATCTCCGTCCCGAGCGAATTGCGTCCGCTGAGTGCTGCCGCCATTGACGTTGATCCGGTCCCTGAGAACGGATCAAGGACTGTATCCCCCGCAAAGGAAAACATTCGAATCAGCCGATCCGGAATTTCTATCGGATAAGGCGCGGGATGACCATCGCGCGTCGAAGCGCCTCGAACATCCGACCATATCGACCGGAACCACCCTTGCATTTCCTCCTTCGTCAGCATGGAGAGGGCCTTCTGGATCGGCGGGACAGATCGGTAGGCGGTCGGTTTGCGGAGAAACAGAATGTACTCGATGTCGTTCTTGATCACGGCGTTTGGCTGATACGGCTTGCCATAGAAGCCAGCACCGTTGCCGGCCGCCTCCGTGACGCCGTTAGCGATTTTGTGCCAAAGGATTCCCGTGACGCAGTCGAAGCCAAGCCGGCGCGCCCGAACCATGATGTCGGCGTGCAAGGGGAATACTTGATGGCGACCGCGCCTGCGGGGAACGCAGACGTCGCCGACCACGCAGCAGACTCGGCCGCCTTCCACGAGCACGCGGAAGCAATGAGCCCAGACTTGATCGAGCTCATTGAGGAACGACTCGTAGTCGGCAACGTCGCCGAGTTGGCCTGCTCTGTCTTCGTATTTTTTTAACGTCCAGTAGGGTGGGGAGGTGACCACCAACTGCACCGATGAGTCATTGACCCATGACAGGTCACGCGCATCGCCAAGGCGAAGCTGATGCCGCGTGGTATCGAAGGGAGAGGGCCAAATCGAACTACGGTAGAACTTGTTTGCTCGCTGAAGCGCGGCGAGAGCCTCCGAAGTGTTGTCCTCTGACGGAAGGGGTGGAGCTTCGTCAACGGTATTGCTGGCAGAAGCACGCTTCGCGGCCATAGGGTGATTCTTTCGAGGTTTCGAGCATCGGCGCATGACCGCCGTGGGCTGTCAAGAACGGGCTGTGGAGGCACACGCCTTTCGCTCAGAATGGCCCCGGCCCATCGCGGTGACCCAATGCCATGGTCGATGGGGCGGAAAGGACTGACGCCATATGTCATTGATTCAGAATCCTTTTTTGACTCTCCCTAAGCTGTTGATTCTACGCATTAATCGCTTTTGGATTGTCACGAGATGCGATACTCTCATTTCTCGAATCGGACGTAGACAATGACCAACGTTGCGACAAAGCCGTCACTGGCGGATGATCTGTGGATGGCAACACGCTCCGCGCAGCGCGATCCGGCGCGTTACATCCCTCCGAAAGATCAAGCTTCAACGATGTTGTCGGAGGTTCTTCGCGATACCGGCAGAGCATTGGATACGAAGCAATCGGATCTTCTAGGGGACGCGAAGACCCCCGGAGACCTCCGCATCTACTACGCGGGCGAACTTGCTTTGTTGAAGCGTCCGTGCGTCGCCATCGTCGGCACACGCGACGTTTCGGTCTCTGGGAAGGCTGCCACCGAATGGCTCGCGAGGAAGCTTGTCGATGCCGGAATCGTTGTGGTGTCTGGCCTGGCGTACGGCGTGGATACCGTCGCTCACACCGCTGCAATCGAGCAGGGCGGGAAGACAATTGCGGTGATCGGGACGCCGCTCGACAAGGCATCGCCGTCCGAAAACGCTCCGCTGCAAGAGCGCATCTATCGCGAACACTTGCTGATCTCTCGATTTCGGCAGGGAGAGAAGACGTTCAGGTCAAGCTTCCCACTCAGAAACCGCCTAATGGCAGCGCTGTCGGATGCGACTGTCGTCATGGAGGCGTCTGATACGTCGGGAACCCTTCATCAAGCGGCTGAATGCACGAGGCTTGGCCGCTGGCTGTTCATTGCGAAATCAGTCGTTGATGATCCGAAACTAACGTGGCCGCACAAGTTCCTGAAGTACGAGACCTGTGTGGTGCTCGAAAGAGCGTCCCAGATCACCGAGCGGATTCTCACGTCTTCCCAATAGTCGCGCACTGAACTGATTTCGCTCCCGCTTTCACGAGGAGCTCCTGGCATGCCTCCAATGAGTTGCCAGTCTTTGTCACGTCGTCCAGCAGTAGGACTTCCTTACCCTTGATGAGCTCGGGCTTGGCAACCGTGACGCTCTTCAGATGAACTTCCTTGCTGCGATCTCCGCCGTGCGCCAGCTTCTCGATCTTTTCGGATCGGACAAGGCAAGCTGAGCCGTCCACGCGGGAGCCGCTCTCGGCCAGAGCTGCCGCCAGAGACTGGAGTCCCTTCCCCGGCTTCGCAGGGTCGTGGGAGGGCACCGTTACGATCACAATGCCATCCGATAGCTCTGGCGCGATCATCTCTTTGAAATGCTTGACAGCGTTGGCCCCTGCTTTCTTCAGGTCGAGGATCAGCCCACTATGAGGCGGATAGTTCTCGCGCGAGCCGCCGTTCGCCCTGTGAACGTTCCACGGCAGGTAGTCGCCATATACGGCGACCTTCTCGCGCCAGAAACGATCATGCTTCTTGAGGATGGCCATCCCCGACTCCTGTTGGCCCACCCTATCTAAATGCGGTTGCAGACGCCACAAACTGTTCTTGTGCGTGCGCTCTACCCACAGGGTTGTCTTTGCCCTTAACGGCGGCGCGGTGGCGGGACTGGCAAATTGCCCGGCAGCGTTTCCGACCGAATTTCGTCGAGTGCCGATTCGATCCAGTACCCGGTCGGGCCGTCCCCGGTGTGGTCTGCAAGCGCGAGTGCCGCCTCAAGGTGCTCGATCATGCGGGCTCGGAGCCGGGCTAGTTCCTCGGGCGGAGCCATCGGTGGGCCGCTCCGAATATCCCTACAGGGGGACGATATCGAAGCGGAAATCGTGCGGCATCGTCAGGTCAGGCCGCAGAATCGGCGAACCGTTGACTGCGGATTCCGATGGAAGCCGGCCACTGATTCCGATGCAAACCGGCCACCGATTCCGACGGAAGCCGGCCACCCATTCCGATCGAAGCCGGCCACCTTGTTGAGACCGGCCTGACGCTCTCGAAGT